>Ga0207426_1000060_pt1 | contig 363139 bp, 246 predicted proteins | sample AraplaMF_Cvi_mMS_FD_184265 | JGI IMG/M metagenome (GOLD analysis project Ga0207426, IMG submission 184265) | Arabidopsis root microbial communities from the University of North Carolina, USA - plate scrape MF_Cvi_mMS (SPAdes) (version 2) | ecosystem: Host-associated > Plants > Roots >...
TTACTGGATCACCATGTAGTGCTGCGTAACTTATATGGGCCTACGGAAAGTACCACCTATAGCAGCTGTTATAAGATCACAGGCAAGGGATCCAACTCAATACCGATAGGCCAACCCATTGCTAATACACAGTTCTATATACTTTCAGAGGGACTGGCCCTGCAGCCGGCAGGCGTTATAGGCGAGCTGTATATCTCCGGGGCTGGTTTGGCGCGGGGTTATTTAAACCGGCCGGAGCTAACGGCGGAGAAATTTATAGCTCATCCTTTTAAGGCAGGGGAGCGTTTGTACCGGACAGGCGACCTGGCACGGTGGCTGCCGGATGGGAATGTAGCGTTTATAGGCCGGTTAGACGACCAGGTAAAGATCCATGGCCATCGTATTGAATTAGGAGAAATAGAGTCCGCGCTTTTGCAACAGGAGGGAATTGCGCAGGCAGTTGTTGTTGCGCAGGAAGATAAAGGCGATAAGGTACTGGCAGCCTATGTGGTGATGAACAGCGGTCTGCCCTTAGATAAGCGGCAGTTACGGGAAGATCTGGGTAAGGTATTACCGGAGTATATGCTTCCCGGTTATTATGTGGAGCTGGAAAAGCTTCCGCTGACCTCCAATGGAAAAGTGGATAAGAAGTCATTGCCTAAAGTTGGTGCAGGGGATCTTATTAAGGAGGAATATGTTGCTCCGCGAACAGAGCAGGAAGCTATGCTGGTAAAAATATGGCAGGAGATATTGGGAGTTGAGCAGGTTGGTGTAACGGATAACTTTTTCGGGCTGGGAGGGCATAGTTTACAGGCTATCCGTTTAGTAAGCCTGATCCATAAGCAGTTCAACGTTCTGCTGGATATAAGGCAAATATTTTTAACTCCAACACCGGGAGAACAGGCATTATTGTTAGCGTCGGGTTCGAAGAGCTCTTTTAGTGCCATCATACAAGTGCCGGAGGCTGATCATTATGCGATCTCACCTGCTCAACGCAGACTTTGGGTATTAAGCCAGTTTGAGGAAGCCTCCGTATCATATAATATACCAGGCTACACCATATTGGAAGGGGATTATGATATGGTTTTATTTAAGCTGGCTTTAGAGTCTGTTATTGATCGTCATGAGATCTTGCGGACGGTGTTTGTAGCAGATGATTCAGGTGAGACCCGTCAGCGGGTGCTGGACAAAGCAGCAGCAGGTTTTGAGATCGGTTATACAGATTTCCGTGGGGAAGAAAAAGGGGAAGATAAAGCGAGAGCCTATATTGAAGCGGATTCGTACCGGCCTTTTGACCTGGAAAATGGTCCTTTATTACGGGCAAGCCTGTTGCAGGTATCGGACAATCGCTATATCCTTTATTATAATCTGCATCATATCATCAGCGATGGCTGGTCCATGGGAATACTGGAGCGGGATGTGATGGGATATTACGAGGCATATAGATCGGGAACAGCGGCTAAGCTGCCGGCACTTTCCATCCAGTATAAAGATTATGTAGCATGGCAATTGGGGCAATCAGGGACGGAACGGTATTCGGAAGACCGTGCATATTGGCTGGAAAAGCTTTCCGGGGAGCTTCCCGTGTTGGCGCTGCCGGCTTACAAGTCCCGCCCAAAGGTGAAAACATATAATGGACACCGCTTATCCACGCAGCTATCTTCATCCATAACAGGAGCATTGCATAACTACTGCCAGGATCATGGAGGAAGCCTGTTTATGGGCTTGCTGGCAGTATGGAATGTATTGTGTTACCGCTATACCTCCCAGCGGGATATTATCACCGGCACGCCGGTGGCAGGGCGGGACCATTCCGACCTGGAAGATCAGATCGGTTTTTATGTAAACACCCTGGCTTTGCGCAACCAGGTGGATCCGGATGAGAGCTTTGACGTGTTCTTTGAGCGGGTAAAAGAGCAAACACTGGCGTCCTATCAGCATCAGCAGTATCCTTTTGACCGTTTGGTGGAAGAGCTGGGAGTAAAGCATGATCAAAGCCGTAGTGTGCTTTTTGATGCAATGCTGACATTGCAGAATACGGGGGCACGCAGGGAAAATATACGGACAGAAGATGAAAGACCGGACCATATCACAGACCATGGCTACAGTACATCCAAGTTTGATATAGACCTCTCTTTCCAGGAAGCAGAGAACGGTTTACACATCTCACTAAGCTACAACACGGATGTGTATGAGCGGGAAATGACAGAAAGGCTTATGGTTCATTATAAACATTTGTTAACCGCATTGCTGAAAGATCCTGGTGAGCGTGTAGGCGTGGTGGATTATTTGCCGGCCAGGGAAAAGGATGAGGTGTTGAATGAATTTAATGCTGCAGGCGTGGATTATCCAAAGGATAAGACTTTAGTAGAGCTGTTTGCAGAACAGGTAAGAATGGGGCCGGATAATACAGCCGTGGTGTTTGCGGACAGGGAGCTGAGTTACCGGGAGCTGGATGTGCGTTCCAGCCAGCTGGCACATTACCTGATAACGCAGTATAATGTGGGGTTGGAGGAGCTGGTAGGGATCAAGCTCGAGCGGAGTGAATGGATGGTGATTGCTATACTGGGCGTATTGAAAGCCGGTGCTGCTTATGTGCCAATAGATCCCGGATATCCCAGTGAACGGATCGCATATATGGAGGAGGACAGTGGCTGTAAGGTGGTGATAAATGCGGAACTGCTGGAAGATTTTAAACAGGCAGCACACTTGCCGGAAGAGCTGCCGGAGCTGGAAATGGGGGCGGATACACTGGCCTATATCATCTACACCTCAGGATCAACCGGCAAACCTAAAGGCGTCATGATCGAACATGGAAATGTGGTGAGCCTGTTATATTCATGCTTTGCTGAATATCAATTTTCCAGTGAAGATACCTGGACGCTGTTCCATTCATACTGCTTTGATTTTTCTGTATGGGAAATTTTTGGGAGCCTGCTGAGCGGAGGTACTGTTTTAATATTAACCAGGGAAGAGACATGGGACCAGAAGAAAACTGCGGAATTGATGTCTCAGCACGGGGTAACAGTGTTTAGCCAAACGCCGTCAGCCTTTTACAATTTCGTGGACCTGGATTGCCATGTACCAACACTTCGCTATGTGGTTTTTGGGGGAGAAGCTTTAAATCCATTAAAGATAGAGCAATGGAGCGCGCTCCATCCGGAAGTGAAACTGGTTAATATGTACGGGATCACAGAAACTACTGTGCATGTTACCTACAAACTGCTGGCGGGAGAGGATATGGAGAAGCCGCTCAGTAACATAGGAAAGCCGCTTGCATTTGCAAATTGTTATATACTAAGTCCGGAGCAATGTTTATTGCCTTATGGTGTACCCGGAGAATTATATGTTTCAGGGGATGGTTTGGCACGGGGATATCTGAACCGGCCGGAGCTGACCTTACAGCGGTTCGTACCGCATCCTTTTAAGGAAGGGGAACGATTGTACAGGACGGGCGACCTGGGGAGATGGCTGCCGGATGGAAGCATAGAGTATATGGGGCGTATAGATGACCAGGTGAAGATACGCGGGCATCGTATAGAGCTGAAAGAAATAGAGGCATTGTTGTTATCCCAGGAGTGCATTGCGCAGGGGGTGGTAGATGCAAAGGAAATAGAAGGAGAAAAGGTTATTGTAGCCTACGTAGTTCCGGATGGGGTGTTGGATAAGCAATTGCTGCGGCATGCTTTAAGTAAGCAGCTGCCGGATTATATGTTGCCGGGTTATTATGTGGAGATGGATCACATTCCAATGACCTCCAACGGAAAGGTTAACAGGGCTTCGCTGCCTATGGTGGCGGCGGAGGATCTTATCAGGGAGAAATACGTTGCCCCGCAAACAGCGGAAGAGCAGGTACTGGTAAGCATATGGCAGGAAGTTTTGGATATTGACCAGATCGGGACAACGGATGATTTTTTTAAGTTAGGTGGAAATAGCCTGAAATTATCCAGCTTACTGAATACCCTCCGCAAGGAGTTTCATGTAGAGATAACCATGAGGGAAATATTTTCTGCGCTCACCATAAAAGAACAGGGTATACTGATCAGCAGCGCAAAAAAGATCCGCTATAGTGAAATTGATAAGGTGGAAGAGAGCGAGCATTACCCCATATCCATTGCCCAGAGAAGGTTGCTGCTGCTAAGTCATATGGAAGGAAGCTCCGGCGCTTATAATATTCCTAATTGCCTGGTCCTAAATAATATTTATGATGTTTGGAATTTTGAAAAGGCTGTATATGCAGTAATAGAAAGACATGAAATCTTAAGAACAGTCTTTAAAGAAGATGCCAATGGAGAATATAAGCAATGGGTATTATCAACAGAAGGAACGGGTTTTAAAATAGATGTTTTAGACTTCAGGGATCGTACAGAAGAGCTGGATGCATATTTAATAAAAGATTTTTATAAAGAATTTGACCTGAGTAAAGGTCCTTTATTAAGGGCCAGCTTATTAAGAATAGCGGAAGATCAATACCTGTTCTATTATAATATGCATCATATTATTTGTGACGGTTGGTCTACCTCCGTGCTTTTTAACGATGTAATGTCTTTTTACACAGCTTTTAGAGAGGATAGCGTTCCCAATTTGCCGGCATTGAAATTTCATTACAAAGATTTTGCAATATGGCAGCTTAAACAATCCCAAAGCGAAAAGCTGGATAAACACAGGGCTTATTGGTTAAATCAGCTCGGGGAGGAAATTCCCGGTCTTAATCTGTTCTTTTCGAAGAAGAGGCCCGGGATCAAAACATATAATGGCAATATGATCCAGGGAGAGATGGAAAATGATGTGGCAAAAGCGCTCTTAAAATTGGCTATCAGTACGAATACCACTGTGTTTATGAATTTACTGTGTACGTATGCCCTCATCCTCAATAACTATTCTGGCCAGAAAGATCTTGTTATAGGCAGCGCCGTTTCAGGGCGGGTAAATGCCGATTTGAAAAATCAGATCGGGTTTTATGTAAATACGCTGGTTTACAGAATTATGCTCAATTCCAGGGAAACGTACCAAGATATGTTAACCCGGGTTAAAAGTAATGTGCTTGAAAATTTTGAACATCAGGAATATCCTTTTGATCTGATAGTTGAAGACCTGGGGCAGGGCAGGGATTTTTCCAGAAACCCATTGTTTGACTATATGCTGCAGGTAAATCAGATAGATGGTTCAGGCCCCGGCAACAGTAATGTATCCAATTATAATATTGAGGGTAAGCACAAGAGCGTTAAAAGCAAATTTGATATTACCTGCACGTTTAACATTCAGAAGGAACGCATCTATTATACGGCGGTGTATAATACAGATCTGTTTGAAAAGAAAGATATAGAGAAAATGTTATCAGACTTTTTTAGCCTGCTTAATTTAATTGTTCAGGATACTACGTTAACCATGAATGATTATATCAATGCTATCCGGGAAACGGAAGAATTGCAGGAGTATAATGACTTTCTTGATGAAGTGACTAAAAGCATAAATAGTGAATTTTGATACCGGTTTATGTGTACGGCTGCCATCCTGGATTAGCTGCTTTATAAACTCATTCCTCGCCCTTTATTACAACTAATATGATTACAACAACAAACGAACGTCAATATCAAAGTGTTACTTTGCAGAATTTCAGAAAGATTGATCAGGTAAGGGATTATCTTTCCGAAGATCAAAAGAGATCCATTGAAGTAATCGGTAATGTTTTGCCTTTTAAGGTAAGTAATTACGTGATTGAAGAATTGATAGACTGGAGCAATATCCCCGACGACCCGATCTTTCAGCTAACATTTCCGCAAAAGGGTATGCTTTCAGAGGCATTCTTTGGCACCATGGAAAAAGCGCTTGCTGCTAATTTAAGCAAGGCGGAGCTAAATAAAATTGCATGTGAAATAAGATATCAGCTAAATCCTAACCCTTCCGGGCAGGAGAAGAATATAGTTTCTTTTGAAGATGTGGATCTAAGAGGGATACAGCATAAATATAAAGAGACCATTCTGTTTTTTCCCAGCAGCGGCCAAACCTGTCATGCCTATTGTACTTTTTGTTTCCGCTGGTCTCAGTTTGTAGGGATGGAAGATCTGAAATTCGCCATGCAGGAAACAGAAATGCTGGTAAAATACCTGACAGAACATCCGGAAGTATCCGATGTCATTTTTACCGGGGGCGATCCAATGACCATGTCGGCTAAAAAGCTGGAAAGCTACCTTACTCCTTTACTGGATTCTTATGACCACGGATTGGAAACCATTCGCCTGGGAACAAAAGTTTTGGGGTATTGGCCCTACAAATTCCTAACCGATAAGGATGCGGATGATACGCTGAGGCTATTCGATAAAGTTATAAAACGGGGGTTTCATTTAGCTTTAATGGCCCATTTCAGTCACCCGGCTGAGCTGTCAACCCCCGCAGTTCAAAGCGCTATTAAACGGATCTTAAGTACCGGTGTGCAGATCAGAACCCAATCTCCTGTTTTAAAGAACATTAATGACAGCTCAGAGACCTGGAGGAAAATGTGGAAGGAACAGGTAAGATTAGGTTGTATCCCTTACTACATGTTTATTGCCAGAGACACCGGGGCACGGGATTATTTTGCGGTTACCCTGGAAGAAGCGTTGTCAATATATAACGAAGCTTATCAGGGGGTAAGCGGGCTTGCAAGAACGGTCAAAGGCCCCAGTATGTCTACCTACTTTGGTAAAATAGAACTATTAGGGATCAACGAACTACAGGGTGAAAAGGTCTTTACATTAAGGTTTATCCAGGGCAGGGAAAGCGCCTGGGTGAAAGAGCCATTTTTTGCAAAATTTAATCCTAACGCGATCTGGTTGGATGACCTGGAGCCTGCCTTTGGCAGAGGGAAATTCTTTTTTGAAAAATTAGAGACTAAAGGATCTAAACAGTTAATGTAAAACTAAATTATAATAAAATGAATTTACCTTTTAGCATTAAGCTGGATACACTGCATCTCGATGATTTTATTTCATACTATAAAGAACATGAATCTTATATAGAGGAGATGCTTACCACACATGGGGTAGTGAAGTTTCAAAATGTATTGATAAATTCAGCGAATGACTTTCAGCATATCGTCAATGCTATTACCCCTCAGTTCCTGGATTATGTGAACGGGAATTCTCCAAGAAAAAAACTTTCCGATAATGTTTATACCTCCACAGAATATGATAAGTCCCAGGTAATAACCATGCATAATGAAATGTCATATTCATCTAGCTGGCCTGAAAAGCTTTTTTTGAGCTGTATTAAGGTTGCGGAAAGCGGGGGTGAAACTTTATTGGCAGATAGCAGGGAGATCCTGAGAATAATGGATCCGGAAGTGGTGAATGCGGTGAAGGAAAAAGGGGTACGATACATCAGGAACCTTCACGGGGGCAACGGTTTTTTTGGGAAATCCTGGCAGGATACCTACGAAACGGAAGACAAAAAAGTAGTGGAGGAATATCTCAAAGCGTCCAATATAGACTTCAGCTGGGGGAATGATAACTCGCTAAAAATAGTACAATTAAGGGAGGGGGTGAATTTTCACAGGAAAACAAAAGAAATGGTTTGGTTTAATCAGATAGAGGATTTTCATCCATATCATTTGGGTGATGAGATCTATGAGGTGATCCGGTCCATGTATGACTCTCCTTTGGATTATCCGATGTATGTACAGTACGGTGATGGAACCGATATAGAAATAGCATTAATTAAAGGCATTAAGGAAACGATTGCCAGTGTAACCGTAGCTCCCAAATGGAATGAGAATGAATTCATGATCATAGATAACGAGATTGCCTGCCACGGCAGGAACTCATTTACCGGCGACCGGCTTGTATTAGTTTCTATGTCCTGAGCGCACCGGCCCCCAAAGTTTAACCTGCACCTGCACTGTTAATTATTCCATGTATTCATTATTTAAAATTCATTTAAATGGACAAGCGATTGATTCATACTTTATTTGAAAGGAACGCTATTCTGAAAGAAGACCATATAGCTGTACAAACAGAAACTCAAGCGCGTACCTATCGTGAATTAAATGCTGAAGCCAACAGGTTAGCCAGCCTGTTGAGCATACGTGGTATGAAAAAGGGAGATGTGGCAGCTGCATTTCCGGAAGATCCTCTGGTGCAGATCATTTCATTACTTGCAATATTTAAAGCGGGCGCTATTTATTTACCCTTAGATAAAAAATATCAGCAAAATCACTGGCAGGAATTATATGAGAATATACAACCTAAGGTCATTATCATTTCTAATGATAATCTGGAGTTATTATATAAATACAATGCATTGTTTGAATACTCCATACCGGAAATTATAGTAGCATCCATAGATACACAGGGCAAACTAAGCTTCTCTGTTCTGGAATATAGCCTTGGGGTCTACACTACATTAGAATCAGGCTTTACTTTATCCGCAGACAATCCTGTAGTTGAAATGGAAGGGGAAGACTCAAATTATATTTTCTTTACTTCCGGTTCAGCTGGTAAACCCAAAGCCGTTTTGGGGAAACATATTAGCCTGAGCCACTTTATTCATTGGGTAACCGGCGAGTTCCCGGTAATGGAAGCGGATAGAATAGGGTTGCTGGCTTCCTTTTCCTTTGATGCTTCCCTGCATGATATTTTTGCTGCATTTACTGCCGGTGCAACGCTGTTTATACCAGCCAGGGAAACTAAAGAGGATGTTCTGAGATTACAGCATTGGATCAGTAAGCATCAAATAAGTGTGCTGCATATAGTACCCACCTTGTTCCGGTTACTGGCATTGGGGGTTCATTCAAATCAGCTTTCTGATGCCCCTGATTTTTCTCATCTTAAATATATATTCCTGGCTGGTGAAAAGTTATATAAAAAGGATGTGGTGAACTGGCGTCACAGATATGGGCTGCATACAACGCTGATTAACCTGTACGGCACCACTGAAACCACCAATTTAAGCACCTTTTATATAATAGAAGATGTTTTGCCGGAGTCGTCTTCTGAGGTTTTTTGTGTGGGAAAGCCTATTTCAAATACTGCGATATTGATCTTAAACACTAACAATGAGCTGTGCCGTATAAATGAAGAGGGAAGTATTTATATCAAAACCCCGTTTACAACAAAAGGATATTACAATAACCCGGAGCAAACCGCACAGAAGTTTGTTCAGAATCCATTGAATGCAAAAGAAGACATTATATACAGGACCGGAGATTACGGAAAATATGATCCAAACCGGAATGTGGTGGTTTTAGGGCGCGAGGATGAAGTGGTGAAGCTGAATGGGGTCCGGATAGATATTAACTACATAGAGCGGACCCTGTTATCCCTGGATAAGGTGCAGGCAGTAAAGTGCCTGCTTTACCGGCAGGAGGATGATATAGATTCAACCTTGTGCTGTTTCTATACTTCCGCAGCTCCAATGGATGATCTGATCAGAAAGCATTGCATGCAATTTTTGTCGGGTTATGAGATCCCTTCCTTTTTTACGCACCTGGAAAAATTCCCAATCAATGCCAATGGGAAGATAGACGCAGATAATTTAAGGGGCAGCATTCAAAAGAGATTAACAGAGGTGAAAGGAAATGCGGCGCCGCAAAATGAAATTGAAGAAAAGTTAGCTGAATTGTGGGGAGCCGTGCTGGGGGCTAAAAATATAGGCGCCGAAGATAATTTTCTGGCGTTGGGAGGAACCAGCATTAAGCAGATCCTGCTGATCTCAAAGATCCGGTCTGCCTTTGGTTTCAATGTAACCTTTGAGGACCTGTTCACTCATCCCACCATACGGGCACAGGGGAATTTGATCTCCTCAGTGGCAAGTGCACAATTGGAAAGAGAAGAAGACCGGATAGTTCCGGTGCTGCAACCGGGGAAGATCTATAGCGTTTCGAATGAACAATTGAGGATCTGGGCTACTTCTCAATCCGATGCGGAGTCGGCCGCTCATAATATGTCGTATACCTATGATGTATATGGGGATTTTGATATGGAGCTGTTCAGGAAGGTTTTATACGATATTGTTTCCAGGCATGAGGCTTTACGAACCAGTTTCTCCACAAACAGTAAAGGGGAGGTTATTCAAATAATATCGGATGAGGTTAAAACAGACACGGCGTTTGAATTTGTATTAGGCGGTAAATATCTGACGGAAGCAGAGATTAAATATACTTTAAAATCATTTAGTCAGTTTGTTTTCGATCTGTCCAGCGCCCCGCTGTTCCGTGTTCTTTTAATAAGATTATCAGAAAATGAATACATCTTATCTACCTTAATGCACCACATCATAGGGGATCAAACCTCCAACCAGATCATTATAAATGAAGTCATGAGGTTGTATGATGCGTACCGCCACAGCAGGCCCCTTGAGTTGAATGAAATTAAAGTTCACTATAAGGATTATACCCAGTGGATAAGGAATAAGGCGAAGAACAACAAGTTTAAATCAGAGCAGAACTTTTGGAAGACCCATCTGGAAAATGTTTTTCAACAGCCTAAATGGTATGAATACTTTGGTGCGGTTGATTACACCGGGGCTTATTATAGCAAAACATTCAATGATAATTTAGTATCGGAGATCCGGAATTATTGCGCTAAATCGAACCGGAGCCTGATGACAGTGATCGTTTCAGCATTAGGGATCCTGGTACATAAGATCAATGGCCAGCAGGATGTAATTATAGGCGCGCCTGTGAACTTAAGGAACCATCCCGATCTGATCGGGCAGGTGGGATTATATCTGAATTTGCTGCCGGTAAGGGTTCGTGTTAACCCGCAGGGCCATGTGGAGGATATTGTGAAAGAGACTTCAAAGAACCAGGTAAAATGGATGGATTATTCATTTTATCCTTTCGATGCCATTATTGACGAGTTTGAGAAAAGGAGCGGATTTAACCTGATCGACCGGATTGATCTTTATCTGAATTTTGTTAATTACGATGAGGAGAGTGAAAAAATAGGCGGCGTAGAATTTGCTTACCGTGACCGGGAAAGTAAGACCAGCAAGTTCCCCATCTGTTTTTATGTGACCAATTATAAAACAAAAATATCCATCAGGATAGAGTACCAGATAAGCATTTTCAAACCCAGAGAGATTGAAAAGTTGTACGAACGTTTTTGTATGTGCATCGGGCATATCTTAAAAGACCCGGACAAGCAAATTAGCTCAATCAGCCTGGTTGATAAAGAGAAGATTCCTACATTCCGCTTGGGATAGGTTAGCTTTTGCCGCGCTGCAGGCGCAGGTTTGTAAACCCCCGTTACACAGATACAACCACCTCTTACTTATAAACAAAGATTAGCATGAAGAGCCTGAGTTCATACCATCAGCAACGCTTGTGGTTTATTGATCATTTCGAGAAAGATAATTTGTATAAAGGAGGCCCCGTTTATCACAATATATCCCTTGGATTTAAGGTGTATGGAAGCTTTCCGGCAGCTGCCATCCGGGATGCGCTTGGGACCTTAATGAGCACCCATCCCGCATTAAGAACCATGCTGATCAATGAGGGTAATACGATCTACCAGGATATAAAAGAGATAGATGAAACAGCGCTTTCCTGCATACTGATCCCAAAGGAGAACCTGGTTGCCGGCTTCGGGGAATTAAGGCAGCGGCCTTTTAATTTGGAAAATGAGCTGTTGTTCAAATGTTATTATGAAACGGTTGAAGACGGCGTTATTTTTTATTTTGTTATTCATCATATTATTATTGACAAAACAAGCCTGGGTATTCTTAAGGAAGCGTTTATACGGCTGCTGGAAAGGAAGGAGCCGGAAGCCGGTGTTCCGGTTACTTATGACAAGTTCTCGGATTGGCAAAATGGTTTAACCAGGGAAGATCTGGAACCCTTGCTTTTTTACTGGAAGAATAAGCTGAGAAATTTACAGGTGCTTTATTTTTTAACAGATCATCCAAGAGAGCAGATACACATCTATCAATCCCGCACTATTACTAAAAATATAGAAAAGTCAGCCATAGCAGCATTTTGTGGCCGTAATGGAATACTCCTCGGGCAGTTTTTCCTGGCAGTTTACCAGATGGCATTGTCGAAATTAACCGGGCTGTCTGATATCGTTATTGGAAGCCTGATGGATCTGAGAGGTCCGGGGATAGAACAGCTGATAGGACCCGTGGATAATTGGGTAGTATTGCGCACATTACTTGATAAGGATACTACGTTAGCAGAGAACCTGAAAATTGCAAACAGGGAATGGCAAGAGGCTGCAGAGTTTAAGGCAATGCCCTTCGACAAGCTGGTGCTGGAGCTGAATCCTAAAAAGGATATGAGCAGAACCGCCCTGTTTGATGTGGTTTACAACTTTGAAGCAGACAGCCCTGCAGGTGACAAGGTAATGCTCATGGAAGAAAATAACGAGGGATGGGGTAAATATGATCTTAATTTACTGGTTAAGGAGCGTGGGGAGGATTATAAATTATACCTGGCATATAATGGATTGTATTTTAATTCCTATACAGTTGATGCATTGGTTGACCTCATTGATAGGATAGCTGTAATGCTTTTGACGGATGAAAATGTATTATTAAAGGATATTCCATTAGTTTCATCCAATATCAGAGCCTCCGCTTACCAACAGGCGGATGGCGCGAAGGCAGGTGAAAAAGATACCATTGTAAGCAGATTTAATGAACAGGTGAGGAAGAACGGAGATAAAGCTGCCGTAGCTTTTTTGGATACCGTACTCACGTATCAGGAGCTGGACCACTATTCCAGTCAGCTGGCGAATTTCCTTATTGAGCAATATGCTATTATTCCAGAGGATGCTATTGCCATCATCCTTCCCAAATCAGCACAACTGACCGTTACCATACTTGCGGTATTAAAGGCCGGTGCAACCTATGTGCCTATAGATCCGGCCTACCCGGAAGAAAGGAAACAGTTTATGCTGGAAGATGCCTCGTGTAAAGTACGGATAGACGGATCATTTTTAAATGAACATCAGGGAGCAATAACAGCCGCTTCCTGCGAAACGCCCCCGGTTGCGATTGAAAGCAGGAACAGGGCTTATATTATTTATACTTCAGGATCAACGGGAATGCCTAAAGGGGTGATGATAGAGCATGGTAACGTAATTTCATTACTGGATTCCTGCTATCAGAAATTTGACCTTTCAGAGAAAGATACCTGGAGCCTGTATCATTCCTATTGTTTCGACTTTTCGGTGTGGGAGATCTTTGGGGCGCTTTTAAGCGGAGGTAAATTACTGGTCCTGGATCATGATCAGGTGAAAAACCATCCGTTAATGATCAGGTTAATGCGGCAACACCAGGTAACTGTTTTTAGCCAAACCCCTTCGGCTTTTTACAATTTTATAGCGTTAGGTGAAGAGGTTGACTCCTTAAGGTATGTTGTGTTCGGAGGCGAATCGCTTCATGCAGAGAAATTAATGTCCTGGTATAATGATCATCCGGCAGTAAAATTGGTGAACATGTACGGCATTACCGAAACTACCGTACATGTGACCTTTAAATTATTGACCCCGGATGATTTCCGGTCCTCAATTAATAATATCGGTGAACCACTTTTATTTGCCAATGCATATGTACTTGACCAGGATAAAAAGCTGCTGCCTTTTGGACGGCAGGGTGAGCTGTATATTTCCGGAACAGGGGTGGCAAGAGGTTATTTAAACCGTCCGGAGATCTCAGCAGCGAGATTTGTTGATTGCCCTTTTGATGATAATGAGATTATGTACAGGACGGGAGACCTGGCCAGGTTTTTACCCTCAGGAGAATTGGAGTACTTGGGAAGAGCAGACGACCAGGTGAAGATAAGAGGTTACAGGATTGAACTGGACGAAATAAAAAAGCATATAGAAAGTCATCCTAAAGTTGTCTTAAGCGCAGTGGTAGTAGTGGATCTTCCGGACGGAGATAAAGCAATCGCTGCTTATGTTGTTGTAAAAGAGAATGAAAGTATAGAAACCATCCGGGCATATCTGTCAAACAGGGTTCCGGAATATATGGTTCCTGCCTTTTGGGTGAACCTGGAACAGATGCCGATTAATGCAAACGGGAAAGTAGACCAGGCTAAACTTCCTTCTCCCATTGGGCTTACAGATGGAAGTGATAAAGAAATAGAGCCTCCGTCAAGTAAAACGGAGAAAGCACTGTTTAAGATCTGGGAAGAGCTGTTAAATACTTCGCGGATAAATCTATCAGATAATTTTTTCAAACTGGGAGGGCATAGCTTAAAGGCCATTCGTTTAGTGAGCTCAATTCACAGAGCGTTCGGTGTTCTTTTGGAATTAAAGCAGATATTTTCAAGTCCTACACTCAGGGAACAAGCTTTATTGATTGATGCCGGTACGCGCAGCTCTTTTAGTGCCATTGCACAGGTAGCGGAGGCTGATCAGTATGCGATCTCACCTGCCCAGGGAAGGTTATGGATCTTAAGTCAGTTTGAGGAGGCGTTGGTTTCGTATAACATGCCGGGTTATATCATATTGGATGGGGATTATGATCCGGCTTTATTTAAGCGGGCTTTAGAGGCTGTGATCGACCGTCATGAGATCTTACGGACCGTGTTTGTAATGGATGATTCCGGCGAGGTCCATCAGCGGATTTTGGACAGGGATGTATCAGGCTTTGAGCTTGGTTATACCGATCTCCGTGGGGAAGAGAACGGCGGGGATAAAGCAGCTGCCTATATTGAGGCCGATTCATACAAGCCTTTTGACCTGGAAAATGGTCCTTTATTGCGGGCGGGCCTGTTACAGATATCCGGCCAGCGGTATATATTTTATTACAACCTGCACCATATCATCAGCGATGGCTGGTCCATGAAAATACTGGAGCGGGATGTGATGGGATATTATGAGGCATACAGATCAGGAACAGCGGCTAAGCTGCCGGCACTTTCCATCCAGTATAAAGATTATGCGGCGTGGCAGCTGGATCAGCTGGGCACGGAACGGTATTCGGAAGACCGGGCATACTGGCTGGAAAAGCTTTCAGGGGAGCTTCCCGTACTGGATCTGCCGGCGTATAAACCGCGCCCGAAAGTAAAGACATATAATGGACGCCGCTTATCAACGCATCTATCTTCATCCATGACAGCTGCATTACACACTTACTGTCAGGATCACGGAGGAAGCTTGTTTATGGGCTTGATGGCGGTATGGAATGTATTGTGTTACCGCTATACTTCGCAGGAGGACATTATCACCGGCACGGCAGTAGCAGGGCGGGAACATGCCGACCTGGAGGATCAGATCGGATTTTATGTGAATACCCTGGCGTTGCGTAACCGGGTGGATCCGGCTGAGAGCTTTGATGCGTTCTTTGAACGGATAAAAGAGCAAACACTGGCATCCTATCAGCATCAGCAATATCCTTTTGACCGTTTGGTGGAAGAGCTGGCGATAAAGCATGATACAAGCCGTAGTGTGCTTTTTGATGTAATGCTGGTGTTGCAGAACGCCGGGCAGGACCGGGAAGCTATAGCGCTGGAGAATGGTAAATTGAACCAGATCATGGATCATGGTAATGCCGTTTCCAAGTTTGATCTGAGCCTTGCCTTTCTGGAAACAGGAGATCATTTAATGTTTGCTGTAAACTATAATACGGATGTGTATGAGCAGGAGATGGTAGAGAAATTGATAGTTCATTATAAGCATTTATTAGCTGCTTTGCTGGAAAACCCCGGCGGGCGTGTAGGCATCGTGGATTATTTGCCGGAGGAAGAAAAGGATGAGCTGCTGAACGGGTTTAATGCTACCGCAGCAGATTATCCAAAGGATAAGACTTTAGTGGAGCTGTTTACCGCAGCGGTAAGAAGGAATCCGGACAATACAGCCGTAGCATTTGAGAACAGGGAGCTGAGTTATAGAGAACTGGATGTACGTTCCAGCCAGCTGGCGCATTATCTGATAGCGCAGTACAATGTGGGGGTGGAGGAACTGGTAGGGATAAGGCTGGAACGGAGTGAGCTAATGGTAGTTGCTATTTGGGGAATATTAAAGGCCGGGGCAGCCTATGTACCAATAGATCCGGGATATCCTGAAGGCCGTATTGCGTATATGGAAAAAGACAGTAACTGTAAAGTAACGATCACTGAGGAACTGTTGAGGGAGATGGAAAGGTCTGCCGGTTTACCGGAAACCTTACCGGCGGTAAAAATAAGTCCCCGCAACTTAGCCTATGTAATGTATACCTCAGGGTCAACAGGGAGGCCTAAGGGAGTAATGATAGAGCATATAAATATAGTCCGGCTGGTTAAAAATGCAAACTATATGGATATTGCTGAGGGGGATAGGATATTGGGCTTATCTAACTTTTCGTTTGATGGTTCCACATTCGATGTTTTTATGCCTCTTTTGAATGGGGGCGCTTTAGTGATCGCTACAAAAGATGAGATCCTGAATGTTGGAAACCTGGGCGGAATAATAGAGGGAAAAAGAATTGACAGCTTTTTCCTGACAACGGCTTTTTTCAATTCTTTAGTTGATGCTGAGCTGGAATCGCTGAAAGGATTAAAATATGTTTTGTTTGGGGGAGAGCGGGCATCATTGGAACATGTAAAGCAATTTAAGGAAAGGTATGCCTCTGTGCATGTTGTAAATGTATATGGACCTACGGAGAACACTACCTTTTCAACGTATTATGAGATCAGACTGCCTTTAAATAACAGGACCGTTCCAATAGGAAAACCTATATCCAATAGCACCTGCCTGATCCTGGATCCAAATAATAAGCTGATACCTGTTGGCGTAGCAGGGGAGATCTTCCTGAGTGGAGATGGATTATCACGGGGTTATTTCAACGCTCCTGCATTAACGGAAGAAAAGTTTATCCCTCATCCGTTTATAGAAAATGAACGCTTGTATAAAACCGGAGATCTGGGAAGATGGCTGCCAGATGGAACTATAGAGTATATTGGCAGAAAAGATCACCAGATCAAGATCCGTGGCCACCGCATAGAATTAGGAGAAATAGAGGCCGCTCTGTTATCCCAGGATCTTATTGCTCATGCAGTGGTAGATGTAAAAGTGGTGGGGGAAAGCAAGGCGATCGTTGCCTACCTGGTTTTAGAGAAGAACAAAAGCCTGAATAAAGGATTGTTAAAGGAGCAGTTAAGGGCTGACCTGCCGGCATATATGCTGCCTGGCTATTATGTAGAGATGGAAGCGATCCCCGTAACTTCAAACGGGAAAGTAGATAAAGAGGCATTGCCCAACGTCAGCGAAGAGGATGTTATTAAGGAAGAGTATGTAGCGCCCCAAACAGCGGAAGAGAAATTATTGATAGCCGTATGGGAAGATGTGCTTAAACAGGGCACTGTTAGTGTAATGGACAATTTTTATGACCTGGGCGGGGATTCTATAAAATCAATTCAGGTTATATCCAGGCTGCGTGAATATAATTACCAGGTAAAGGCCAGTCAAATACTCCAAACCCCCGTTTTAAAGCACCTGGCCAGGTTGCTGGAAAATAAGACCATATACATTGACCAGTCTTTGGTTACCGGAAAAGTAGAGCTAACTCCCATACAGCAATATTTCTTAAAAGGAAGCCACTTTAAAAATAAGCACTATTTTAACCAGTCGGTACTTTTGAAATGCAAGGGAACTTTGCGTCCGGAATGGATAGCATCCTGTGCCGGTAAGCTTGCAGAACATCACGATGCATTAAGGATGTCTTTTGTTCAGCAGGAAGGATCCTGGGAACAGGTTAACAAAAGGGAAATACAAGATGTATACTCATTTTTTGACCTGAGCGGAGAAGAGGATGATATTGCATTAATGCGTGAAACCGGGCAGAAAGTTCAGGCCGGTTTCAATATTAGTACAGGTAATTTGTTTAAGGTTATTCACTTTAGATTAAAAAGTGGCGACCGGGTAGCGATCATTATACATCATTTAGTGGTGGATGGTGTTTCATGGAGGATTATCCTGGAAGATCTTGATGTTTTATATAAACAGATCCAGGCCGGTCAGCCTTTTGCACTACCCCGGAAAACCAGCTCTTACCAGGCATGGGCATCGTCCTTAAAAGCAATATTGATAACGGATGGCAAATGGGAAAAGGAAAGTGGCTATTGGGAAGCTGTGATCGAACAAGGCGCTGCGCATAGACTACCCGTTAAGGAAAAGGATACTAAAGGGAATATACCTGGCAAACCGGTAACTTTTTCTTTGGAAAAGGAACAAACCACGCAATTACTTACCAGGGTAAACAATGTATACAATACGGATATAAATGATCTGTTGCTGACGGCCCTTATCCGTGCGCTGAAACAAACCCTTGCTGTTAACAGGGTATTCGTGCAATTGGAAGGACATGGCAGGGAAGATCTTCAAAATGATGTAGATGTAAGCCGCACTGTTGGATGGTTCACTGCTATCTATCCGGTCCTGTTAGAGGCTTCCGGGGAGTCTGTAGAAAAGGATCTCATGTACACCAAGGAAGGTTTGAGAAGGATACCTGATAAAGGCATTGGCTTTGGGATCCTTAAATATCTTTCTGAGCAAGGGCTTCCGGAAGATCATGCACAGATTGTGTTTAATTACCTGGGAGATTTTGGCGCAAAGACTATCGGTAAGCAGGATGGATCTTTATTTGAATTGTCGGGAGAGGATATAGGCGCAAGTTCGGCTTCCGGTAATGAGGACGATAGCTTATTAAACATTTCAGGAATTACAGTTGATGGCGTGTTTAAGGCAACCATAAAATATAACACTGCCTTTTTTGAGGTTAATACTATTGAAGCGTTAGCCAGCAGCTATAAGGAGCAATTGATAACCCTGATAAATACCCTGGAAAATACCAGCCGGCCAATGCTGACACCTTCAGATCTTACTTATAAAGAGATTTCTATTGAAGACCTGCATCAAAGAAACGCAGCAGGAACACTGGTTGATCTTTACCAGCTTTCACCCCTGCAAAAGGGAATGTATTATCATTGGTTAGCGGCCCCGGAGGCTGCAACTTATTTTGAGCAGTTCTTTTATAAGGCCAAAGTGGCAAACTTTAGTAAAGGAAACATTGAAAAGGCTTTTTCAAAACTTATTCAAAGACATGCCGTATTAAGAACCCGTTTTGATACATTGGATTCAGGGGAGCTGATCCAGGAAGTGCATAATTTAACCAGGGGAGACATTGCATTTATTAAGGTAAAAGATGATCCGTCTCTGATTGAAAGTATGCTGAAAGACGATGTCCGGAAAGGGATACGTTTAGATGAACCCTACCCGGTCAGGCTTAAGGTTATGGAATTCACCCGGGATACTTATGGGTTTTTATGGAGTTTTCACCACATCATCATGGACGGATGGTGTATGAGCATACTATTTAAGGATTTTTGCAGTTTCTTAATTGAGGAAGAACAAGGTACAACATTGACCCTTCCGGATGCGGAGCCTTACAGCAGATACGTGGAATGGATAAATAATTTTAACCCAAAAGAATCACTCGCTTACTGGAACCATTATTTAACTGATTATAAAAGCAGGGCTGAAATTCCTTTCAGAAAGAAGCAGCAGGGAAAAGGCCCGGATATATATGGTAAGGAAAGATGGCTTATAGAAGGAGAGCTATTTCGTAAGATCAATGACCTTACCCGGTCATTGAATGTTACCCCAAATACTTTCATGCAGGCGGCGTGGGGAGTGCTGCTATCCAGGTATAACAATAATAAGGATGTTGTATTTGGGGCAGTGGTTTCCGGCCGGCCGCCCGAACTGCCGGGAGTGGAAGAAATGGTAGGGCTGTTTATTAATACAATTCCTGTAAGGATCCGGTATAGTAAGCAGGATACACCAAAGGACATCCTGCTGCGGGTACAGGACGAGGCTATTGCCGGGAGTTCACATCATTATCTGAATATAGTGGATATCCAGGAGCAAAGTGCCTTAGGAAAACACCTTATAAATCATGTGCTGGTCTTTGAAAATTATCCGGTAAAGGATATCGTGGAAAATGATCTCAATGAAATACTTTCCACCTATCAGATTCAGAACGATAGTATAAGCGTTTTTGAACAGATCAATTTTGAATTTGGTATTTCCATGGCGCCTGCCGATAACTTTATTTCAATAGCATTTAATTATAACAGGGCGCTCTATGATGAAGAAGATGTGAAAAAGATCGCCGGCCACTTTAATAATTTGATAACGGCATTTGCCGGCTATTCAGATCAGTCCGTAATTGCACTGGATCATTTAACCGGACATGAGAAGAAGGAACAGCTGGAATGGTTGAATGATACTTATGTGGATCTTTCACAGGAAACATCGCTGATCAGCAGCTTTGAAGCACAGGTGAGCCGCACTCCGGAGAACGTTTCAGTTATTTTCCAGGATCAGCAATTAACCTACAGACAGCTCAATGACCTTAGTAATCAGTTTGCCAGGTTCTTAATTAAAGATTATGAGGTAGCTCCGGGAGATATTGTTGGCATCCAGCTTGAGCGCTCAGCATTTTATGTTGCTGTGCTGGTGGGGGTGTTAAAAGCAAGAGCAGGTTGCTCTCCAATGGATCTGGATGCCCCCGAGCATCAAAGGAAATACATTGCTGCTAATGCTAAAATAGTGGTTACTGAGAAGGAGGTAGCAGCCTTCCTGCACACTAAACACCTTTTTGAAACGCATAATTTACCGCTTGCTTATAGTTTGCAGGATCTGATCTATATCATCTATACTTCCGGGTCAACCGGTGTTCCAAAAGGATGTATGTTGGAGAACAGAGGGGTGGTAAATCATGTAAATAGTAAGATACAGCTGCTTGCGCTGGATGAGAGGTCTATGATATGCCATACCTCCAAGCTGAACTTTGTAGGGGGCATCTGGCAGCTCTGGGCCCCGCTTAAAACAGGAGGAACCATTGTGCTAACGTCGCTGGAAGAGCTGCAGGATATTTCGGCCTTGCTGGATACCACGATAAAGTATGGGATATCCAGGCTGGAAGTGATCCCTTCTCAGCTGAATATGGTCTTTAACCTTGGACATGAAAATAAATTGAGCCATATTGAGCAGCTGATCCTTACAGGAGAAGAGCTGACCCCCTCTTATGTGAATAAATTCTTTGACATCAACCCGGATATCAGGATTATCAATACCTACGGACAAAGCGAATGTTCAGATGTAACAACTTCTTATACTATTTCTGAAAGGCTGAAGGATGAGAAGATCCTGATCGGCGCCCCGATACAAAACACCCGGATCTATATTCTGGATGAAGATATGAACTTATGTACAAGGGGAGTGACCGGGGAGATCTGTACGGCCGGAGCATGCGTGTCCAGGGGGTATATCAATCAGCCGGAGCTGACCCGGGAGAAATTTGTAGATCATCCTTTTGAGGAAGGAGAACGGTTATATAAGACCGGCGATCTGGGGAGATGGCTGCCCAATGGCAATCTTGAAATATTTGGAAGAAAAGATGATCAGATTAAGATACGCGGCTATAGAATTAGCCTGGGCGAAATAGAAAATGCCCTTTTATCGATAGAAGGGATTAAAAATGCAGTGGTATTGCCAAAGCTGCGGGGGGAAGAAAAAGTAATAGTTGCCTATTTTACTGCCAAAGCGGAGCTGAAAGGCGCGGATCTGAGAAAACAGCTCAGGGCATTACTCCAGGATTATATGATCCCTTCCTTTTACATTCAGCTTCCGGAACTTCCATTGATGGCCAATGGTAAGGTGGATAAGAAGTTATTACCTGAGCCTGCTGAAAATAACCAGGAAACAGGTACAGTGTATATAGCGCCGCTGGATGCAGTGGAACAACGTTTAGCCCTTATATGGGAAAGATTGTTAGGCAGGGAAAAAGTTGGCAGGAATGATGACTTTTTTGCTTTGGGCGGGCATAGTTTGAAGGTTATAAGCTTAATTGCCCAAATACATAAGGAATTTGGTATTAAGCTAACCATAAAAGAGGTGTTTGCCAATCCAACAATAAATGACCTTGTGGTGATTATGAGGGGCGCTCAGCAGGAAGAACATATAGTGATTTACCCCGCAGCCGGTATGGAGCATTATCCGCTTTCCTATGAACAGAGAAGGTTATGGGTGATCAGCCAGATCAAAGATGCTTCAGTGGCATTAAATGTATACTTCCAGTTTGAAATGAAGGAGTATATACATTACGGTCTGTTTAAAAAGGCAGTAGAAAATGTTACCAACCGGCATGAGATCTTAAGAACAGTATTCAGAACAGATCAAAAGGGAGAAGTAAGACAATGGGTGATCCCTGCGGGGAATTTTGAGCTGCCGGTCTCCTGTATATACATAAGGAATGGGGAAGAGCATACACTGGAGAAGTATATCGAAAATGATAAGAAGGCTTCTTTCGATCTTGAAAACGGACCTTTATTCCGGGTGATGTTTATAAAGAAGGATAACGGAAGGGCGGTGCTCTTCTTTAATATGCATCATATCATTGGGGACGGGTCCTCCATGGAGATATTATACAGGGAGGTAATGAGCTATTATTATTCGTACAGGAACGAGGGTAATAGTTATATGATTGAGCCGCTGCCCATTCACTATAAGGACTATGCTGTTTGGCAGGAAAGTGAATTGCAAAGCAGAAGGGCAGGAGAGCCGGTGCAATACTGGCGGGAAAAGTTTAGGAACGGAGTTCCCAGAGTACAGCTTCCCTTTGAAAAAAGCAGGCCTAAAGTCTTTACTTACCTGGGCAATGCCATCTATTTCAATTCAGGGGCTGAGGTGAAGAATAATCTTTTAAAGCTCACTGACGACCTCAAAGGAAGTATGTATATAACGATCATGTTCATTGTTAAAACACTTTTCTATAAATACACAGAGGCGCCCGGCATCATGATCGGATCTTCATTTTCAACCAGGGTTCATAGTGATCTGAAAGACCAGATAGGGTTTTATGTAAACAATTTGCCGGTAATAACCGGTTTTGATGACAAAAATTCATTAAAGGAAATTTATGATCAGATAAGGAACACTGTTTTTACTATCAGTGAATATTCCTGGTATCCTATGGAGTTATTGATAGATCAGATCGGCTATAAATACGACCCATCCTATTCAGGCGTATTCAACGTTTTACTGGATTATCACAAGCAGGGAGGGCACGCTGCCAGTTCTCCGGCACCAGAAAGTTATACCCGGTATAAAGAGAATATTCCCTGCCAGTTTGACCTGACTATAGAGGTCGTGGAAAAAGAGCATGATTTAGAGTGGGTGATCAGCTATAACAATTCCCTTTTTGATGACCTTCAGATGGAGATCTTCAGAGAGCGGCTGGAAAATTTGATCCGTATTGCAGTTGACCTGCGTCAGAATTTCGAAGACACCTATTTAGGAGAAATAGGTTTAGAGGAAATTGATTTCGGTAATAAACTTTTTAAAGAACCTTCTTCTCAGGAAAATTTTTAGCCCTTACATCACTCCGGTGTAGCTAAGCACTAATATTTATTGTTAATCAAAAAAACCTTCATTATGATTAAGTCATTAATTCATTCTATGATCGTATGCCCGGACATGAGCAAAAACTATCCAAAAATAAAATACGGGAAAGGCGTTTACCTTTTTGACGAGCAGGGAAAGAAATACCTGGATGGCGCTGCAGGATCTTCCTCCGTTGTGAATCTTGGATACGGCAGACAGGAGATTGCAGAAGTTGCCAAAGAGCAAATGTCAAAGGCTGCAGTGCTGCCAACGCATGGATTCAGCTCAGAGGTGGTAGAACATTACCTGGAAAGGTTGGCAGGTTTTGCCCCGGAAGGATTCAACAGGGCATGGACTGTAATGAGTGGTACGGAGGCCGTTGAGAACGCAGTGAAGCTGGCATTGCAATACCATCAGTTAAAAGGAGAACCAGAGCGTTATAAAATAATTTCCAGGTGGAGTACTTACCATGGCAATTCTGTGTTTATGCTGGATATAGGAGGAATGAAAGCCCGCCGGGAGATGTATAGTAAGTGGTTAAATAATTTCCCGCATGTTTCTCCGGCTTATAGTTACAGGAAGCCTGATGGAATGAATGAAGAGGAATATGTACAGTCACTGCTGGAAGAATTTGAAAACACCATTATAGAAACGGGCCCGGAAACAGTGGCTGCATTTGTAGCTGAGTCGGTAGTTGCAGCCGCCCTGGGTGCTGTTCCTCCACCTCCGGGATATTTTAAGGGCATCCGCCGCATATGCGATCAATATGGGATCTTATTGATTTCAGATGAGATCTTATCGGGATTCGGAAGAACCGGGAAGAATTTTGGGATAAGCAATTTTGGAGTTAAGCCGGATATTATAGCGGCCGGAAAGGGGATCAGTGGCGGTTATTTCCCTCTTTCAGCTGTTATTGCCTCCGACAAAGTAGTAGCGCCATTAATTGATGCAAAAGCGCCTTTCCTGGGAGGGCACACATTTGCGTGCAATCCGCTGGGAGCGGCTGTGGGAAATTGTGTACTGGATATTATAGAGCGGGAGCAATTGGTTCAGCGATCCAAAGAAATGGGAGACCTTTTCCTGGAAAAGCTTCATGGATTATATGAATATGATATTGTTGGAGATGTACGTGGCGTAGGATTGCAGTGCGGAATAGAGTTGGTGCAGGATAAAGTTACCAGGGCGCCATTCCCCAAAGAGCTGCTGCTTTCCAAGAAAATAGGAGAAAGATCCATAGAGAAAGGGGTCATATTATATCCGGGAAGAGGCTCTGTAGATGGGATCCTTGGCGACCATATCATGATAACGCCCCCATTGACCATTAATGAAGGAGAACTGGACGAGATCATTTCTGCAGTAAAAGACTGCATAGAAGAGGTATCTGTTGAGCTAAAGCAATTAACAAATCATTAGAAGATGAGTAACGGAAAATATTATCTGAAACTGAATGTAGCCATCGAAGCTTTAATAGACAGGTGGTATGCCTGGTCTCACCTGGTTTCTCCGGCTACTGCAGCTATGAATATTAAGGACCGGCATATAAAAATTATGCGGTCCTATGTCAAAAATCCAAAAATTCATGAGGCTGCCGTGAACAGGCCAGAAATGAGAGGCGGCCCGTTCATTGACTACCAGGGGCAAAGAGTGGATGAAATTGAGCAGCTGCTGGAAACAACGGTTGTCAGAAGAGCCAATATGCTGCAATTCAATGAAGCCGTTCATGAGCTCAACGGGATCTTACAAAAAGAAGCGGTTGGGTATTCATTGAATCCTTTGTATGATAAGATTCCGGAAATTTTAAAGGGGTACGTTGAGTTATATTATGATTTGAACGATCAGCCGAATTTCCGGTTTTTTGAGGCATTGCTATACAAAAGTGAATACTATGATGAATCCACTCAGTCTATTTTGTTGCAGCTGATAGAAGCGGATGATGACCGTTCTTTTGTACTAAGCACTCCCAGGCTGGATGCCGAGGAGTTACTGCACCTGGATGTTAAGTTTAAGGACTCCGTTATTGACAAGCTGTTTCAAATGAAGCGTACTCCGGGTGATTACGATGAAATTAAAGATGCCTTGCAGATACGCCCGGAACAGGAAGCGCTCTTTCAAAGTTTTTTTACCACGGAGCCGCCAAAGAAATACCTGCCTTATACAGGAACCGGGATAAGAACCCGGTATTTTGGCCATGCCTGCGTGCTGGTGGAAACCAATGAGGTCTCAATTCTTGTAGATCCGGTAATAAGCTATGATGGTTATGAAACGGAGGTGAACAGGTATACCATTAATGATCTGCCGGAGAAAATTGATTATGTATTGATCACCCATAACCATCAGGATCATGTGCTCCTGGAAACGCTTCTGCAATTACGGCATTGCATAAAGCATATTGTTGTTCCAAGCAGTGGAAAGGGAAACCTTCAGGATCCCAGCCTGAAGCTCATGTTTAATCACATTGGATTTGACAATGTGATTGAATTGGATGACCTGGAGTCCATTGCCATGGATAAATGTATCATTACCGGTATACCCTTTCTGGGAGAACATTCAGACCTGGATGTGAGAAGTAAGTTATGCTATCACGTAAAGCTTCACAATCACTTTAGGGTATTATTTGCTGCGGATTCCTGTAATGTTCAGTCAGATCTCTACAAAAGAGTGCATGCTATAATGGGAGATATTGATGTTTTATTCCTGGGAATGGAATGTGACGGGGCTCCGTTAACCTGGTTGTATGGGCCTTTACTCTCTGAACAGATGGAAAGAGATAAAGATCATTCCAGGAGGCTGGCGGGTTCTAACTATGATCAGGGAAGCGACCTGGTGGATATTTTTCACCCCCGGAATGTTTTCGTTTATGCTATGGGGATGGAGCCCTGGTTAGAGTTTATAAGCTCAATTAAATATACGGATCAGTCCAGGCCGATCATAGAATCAAACAAGCTGGTGGATAAATGCAATAACATGGGAATTGAAGCAGAGCGTTTGTATGGAGAAAAAACCATTGAATATTAAAAAATAACTACATCATGAATAGAGATGAATTGTTAAAAAGGGCCAGGGAGGAAGATTTCTGGAATGCGCAAATTAAAAAAGCGGATCCTCAGGAGAATAAATTGTTTTTAAGTATTGAAGAAGTAAAAAACAATACAGCTGAAACTTTGGAAATAATCTATTTGAAAGAACCGGATACTGAACAAGTAAGGCACCTTTGCAATGAGTCAGATGTATTGATATATAATTTTTATGCTACTGCGCTAAAGATTCTCTTTCACTTTTATGGGGAACGTAAAGTAATGTTCCTTTCTCCATCAGCCCAGTTTGAACAGGCAAAAGACACTGAAAAATTTTTCCTCATTCCGGGAGAGATAGACGTAGATGAAAATTTTAAATCTATTTTTTCATCCCGGAAAGAGCCTTTATTAAAAGCAATAGCATACGCTGTTGATAGTAAAACGATCACTTCCCTTTTTGATGCGAAGGACAGGGTAGGGCTCCAGCCTAAGTATGCCTTATGTGTTGGCCGCAATATGCCGGAAGAAGGAAAAGAGCTTGCACCGGTTACCTTTTATTTCAGTTTAAATTCCACAAAACCATATTTACAGATCACCTGCAAAGGTGAATTGTACGATAAAAAGATGCTGGAGCTGTTTGGGGATAATTTTAATGCACTATTGGGTCAGATCGTAAGCCGGATCTATGAGCCGGTAAAGGAACTGAACTGGCGGGGAGCCAAAGAGCAGGAGACCGTGGACCGGATAAATAAAAGAAGGGCATACTTTTCCCTGGAGAAGAATCTTGTAGATCTTATAGAAGAACAATGCCGGGAAAATGGAGAGCAGGCGGCCATCAGGGATGGCGGTGAAGTGCGTACTTATGCTGACTTATCAGCAAATACAAACCGCTTATCCAATTACCTCTTTGAGGAACATGCGTTGGGGAAAGGTGAATTAGCCGGAGTAATGATGCCCAGATCCATTGAAATGGCAGAGGCCATATTGTCTATCTGGAAAACAGGAGCGGCTTATGTTCCAATAGGAACGGATCTTACCAGTGCAAACCTGATGCAGATCATTCAGAATTCCGGGCTAAAAGTGATCATAATAGACGGTGATGAGGCAATGTCGAAGTTATCCGGGCTGGATGCAGCTGTTTCAGTGGTTTATTTAAATCGTGAAAGTGAGCGGATTAACGCCTGCCCGGATCTGCCTTTGAAAATAGAGATCGATCCACAGGACCTGTCATATGTGATCTATACCAGCGGGTCAACAGGGGAGCCCAAAGGTGTAATGATCGAGCATTTTGGAATGTTAAATCATATTGGAGCAAAGATCACGGAGATCGGCATAAAAAAGAATACGATTGTTGCGCAAAATGCGCCGCATACATTTGATATATCTGTGTGGCAGTTTTTTGCGCCACTGGCAGCGGGAGGGCAATGCATCATTTATGATGATGAGGACATTCTGAATATTGGCCAGTTTATAACCAAAACCGTTGAAGAAAATGTCAATGTTTTAGAATTAGTACCTTCCTATTTGCTGGAGATCCTGCATGATATTGAAGACATGCCTGAAGCGCCCCGGTTTAAACTTCAATCTTTGATTTTAAATGCTGAAACCTTAACCAAACCGATGGTTAGCAGGTGGCTGGCACTTTATCCTGATATTCCGATTATAAACACGTATGGGGCTACGGAGGTTTCAGACGATATCTCACATTATTTCATGCGGAGTGTTCCTGAGAGCTTCTCTGTGCCGGTAATGTATAATCCCATTCAGAATGTTGAGGTGCACATTGTGAATGACAGCCTGGAAAGGGTGCCTGTTGGTGTAAAAGGGGAAATTTTACTGGCAGGCCCCTGTGTAGGTAAAGGGTATTTAAATAATGAGGAAAAGAGCAAAGCAGCGTTTTTACCCGGACCGGTAGCGGGAATTACCCGGGAGGAACGGATCTATAGAACCGGTGATACTGGCAGATTAACAGCAGGTGGAACGTTGGAATTTATAGGGAGGGATGATAACCAGGTTAAGATCCGGGGGCGCCGGATAGAATTGGGCGCTATTGAAAATATTGTTAACACAATACCGGGCATTAAAAATAGTAAGGCCATTGCCAACACCGCCGCGCAATACATTGTGCTCTATTATATGTCAGAGGAGGAAATCAATAAAGCGGTAATGGAGAAGGTATTGTTGTCAAAGTTGCCCGGATACATGCTGCCGGGTATGTATATTCATCTGACAGCTTTTCCTTTAACACCCAATGGCAAGATAGATAAAAAAGCCCTGCCTGATCCGGAGAATATAGAGCTGGCAGAAGGCGGTGCAGCCTATATTGAGCCGGAAAACCTGATGGAACAAAAGCTGGCAGCGATCTGGCAGGAGGTTCTTGGAAAAGAAAGAATAGGGATGAAGGATGATTTTTTTAATCTGGGTGGACATAGTTTGAAAATGATGAGGCTTGCCAGTAGTTACCATAAAGAGTTTAATATTAAAGTAGAGCTGGCAGACTTATTTACATTCACAACGTTAGAATCACATGTAAGCTTACTTTCCGGCGGCCTGCAGAACGATTATGTGCCTATTCCTTTAGCGGAGGAACAACCCAGCTACCCGCTTTCCCCCGCTCAAAGGCGTTTATGGCTAATTCAGAAATTAAATCCTGCTGCAACCTCCTATAATATTTATGGGGAGCACCACTTCAATATCAGTGCGGCAGACTTTGCCTCTTCTTTAAAGCGATTAATTGAAAGGCATGAGGTATTGAGAACGGTGTTCACGGAGGAAGAAGGAGAGTCACGGCAGCTTATTTTACCCGTGGAGGAGGCTGTTTTGGATGTACCGGTTGTAGAGGATGTTTATTCAGCCGGTGAATTATTAAAAGGGCAGGTGTTTGACCTGTCGTGCTGGCCCTTATTTAAAATAGCAGTCTGTAAACAGGAAAAGGGGATCCAGGTTTTATTTTGTATGCACCATATCATCAGCGATGGGTGGTCTACAGACATCTTTGAAAGGGAGATAAAATTAATTCATGACAATGAATACACGGCGTTAACGCCTTTAAAAATACAATACAAGGATTACGCAGTCTGGCAAAATACGGCGCTGGCGGAAGGGAAGCTGGATATAAGCCGTAATTACTGGCTGGAAAAGCTTTCAGGAAGTTTGCCGGTACTGCGGCTGCCTTCAGATTACTCATCCGAAGATAACCGGGAAAACACCGCGGGTAGTTGTGTGCTTTATATTGACGGGCATATAAAAACATTGATCCAGGACTTTTCCTTACAAAGGAAAGTCAGTGTTTTTACCTTCCTGGTGTCCTGCTTTAAGATCTTATTGTATCGTTTAACCGGAGAAAAGGATATTATCATAGGAATGCCGGCTGCAAACAGGGATCACGAAGATGTAAAGGATCTCATAGGCTTTTTCCTGAATACCCTTATGATAAGGGATTCTTTGAACCGGGAGCAGTCTTTTGGTGCTTTAGCAGAACAGGTGGGGAAAACGATAATTGACGGTTTAAAACACCAGACGTATCCCTTTGAGCTTTTACTGGACGAATTAAATGTAGCAAGAGATAAGAATCATTTTCCTATTAGTCCTGTTTTCCTGAACATGATTGATTTTAATTCACAGGAAAAGGAATTTATTGGAGATTTTGAACCCAGTTACAGTGAGTCGGCCAGTGCATCGAAGTTCGATATAGAATGTTATTTTAAAAGCTTCGAGAATGGTATTTCATTACAATGCGTTTACCGGCAGGATCTGTTTAAAAGGGAAACACTTATCTATTGGTTACAGGCCTATACTGCTATAATAAAGCAGGTGGTTACAACTCCGGATATTAGCATCAAAGATATTAATGTATTTAATAAGCCAGAGGTGCCGGCAGCCAGGCCGGTTCCTAAAAATCGCTTTCTGCCATTTGAGAAAGATGCGATTAACCAGACGATTGTTTCCCGGTTTGAGGAGCAGGTAGCGCGCTCGCCGTTTAACATAGCAGTAGTACAGGATAACAGGGAGATCAGTTACCGGGAGCTAAATGCCAATGCGAATGGTTTAGCAGATCAGCTGCTTTCCGGAAAAGATCTCCGGGGAAGGCATATAGGCTTATTATTAGATCATGGGATAGCCGGAATTACAGGAATGCTTGCCGTTTTAAAATCAGGGAACATTTATGTTCCCCTGGATCCCAAACATCCTAAAGACCGGTTACGGTACATACTGGAACATGCGAAGTGTGATGTGATTATAGCCATGGACTCAACCCTTGAGCTGGCGGCTTCCCTGCCGGCAGCGGATACGGAGCTTTCCATTATAAATTTTTCTTCAGATATCGTTCCACAGGATGAGAATCCAAAGATTGATATTACCCCTGATAGCCCCGCGTATGTACTATTCACATCCGGATCTACCGGCAAACCTAAGGGCGTTGTTCAGGGGCATAGAAATGTTCTTCACTTTATAAGGATCTACACGAATAATCTTCATATTGGATCAAACGACCGGCTTAGCCTGCTGCCAACCTACAGCTTTGATTCATCCGTAATGGATATTTACGGGGCCTTATTAAACGGTGCAAGCCTGTATCCATACAGTATTGAGAAGGAAGGGACCGAGCATTTAAGGGCATGGCTCGATCTACATAAAATAAGCATTATTCATACCGTGCCTACTGTATATAGATATTCCCTGGAAACGCTTGGAGAAAATGACATTTTAACGCATATCAGGCTGGTTGTTTTGGGAGGAGAGGCTGTGTATAAGAGTGATTTTGACCTGTTTAAAGAACATTTCCCTGAAAACGCAATACTGATTAACGGATATGGCCCTACGGAATCCACTATCACCGCCCAGAAGTTTGTGGACAGCACAACAACGGTCACCCACCGTAATATCCCAATTGGCACCCCCTGCGAAGAAACAACGATCTATATTCTGAACGAAGAGGATGAAGAGATGGGAATATACCAGGAAGGAGAAATTGTTTACAAAAGCGAGTACCTGGCATTGGGATACCTGAATGATGAGGTGCAGACAAATAAGGTATTTACAATAGATCCGATTGCTAAAAAAGGCAGGGTTTACAGGTCCGGGGATGCAGGTATGTTCCTGCCAACGGGAGAGATCGTTTTTACCGGCAGAAAAGACGGACAGGTAAAGCTGAACGGGGTACGGATTGAGCTATCTGAAATAGAGCAGCACTTATTGAAAATAGACGGAATTGAGGAAGCGATCGTACTCAAAAAGGTTCTGAGAGGGGCTGAAAAATTAGTTGCCTATTTAAGAAGTAATGAAACCGTAAGAACAGAAGAGATAAGCCACTTATTGTCTCAGTCGCTGCCAACCTACATGATCCCGGCTCATTATGTTTTTCTGGAAAAGTTCCCGCTGACCCCTACAGGAAAGATCAGCAGAATGGATTTTCCGGAACCGCAGCTGATAGGGGAAGCTATGAATTTTCCTGAAAATGAAACCGAGGAGAAGCTGGCGCAGATATGGAGTGAAATATTAAGGATCGAACTTGCCGACGTAAGAACAGATCAGGGACTCTTTACCATGGGAGGGAACTCTATACAGATCATCCGGCTTAAGAATAAAATTCAGAAGGACGAATTTTTTGGGGTTGAGCTTTCCCTGGAAGACTTTTTTCCGGATCCAACAATTAAAAGCCTTTCCCACGTCATTCAGCTCGCAGCAAAGTTTAAAGACATTGAAGGAATGGAAACCCAAAATGAATTTAAAAATGAAAGTATTATTTAAACAAAGCGATATGCATCAGCTATTAGAAGAGTTAATAGAAAAAGGGATCTATATCGTTAGGGAAAACGATAATCTGAAGATTAAATTCAACGGGGAGAAGTTACCGGAGGATGTTCTCTATACGATCAGGGAGAACAAGCAGGAGCTTTTAAAATATCTTAAAAAACGGGAGCTGGTAAAGTCGCAGCACCTTATAGGAAAGACGGCACAGGCAGATTCCTATCCGCTATCTTCAGCACAGAAACGATTATGGACCCTTTACCAGGTGGATGGTGAAGGAACGGCTTATAATATGCCCTCCAAAGTTTTCCTGGACGGAAAATATGACATTGACTGCTTTAAAAAAGCAGTGCATGCTACCATTGACCGCCACGAAATATTACGGACGGTGTTTGTAATGGATGATTTGGGCGAGGTTCGTCAGCGGGTACTGGACCGTAAGGGGGCAGGTTTTGAGATCGGTTATGCAGATCTCCGCGGGGATGAAAAAGCAGAGGAGAAAGCAGCTGCCTATATTGAGGCAGATTCGTACCGGCCTTTTGACCTGGAAAATGGTCCCCTGATCCGTACCAGCTTATTACAGGTATCTGACGACCGGTATATCTTTTACTATAACCTGCACCATATTATCAGCGATGGCTGGTCCATGAGAATACTGGAGCGGGATGTGATGGAATATTACGAGGCATACAGATCAGGAACAGCTGCTAAGCTGCCGGCACTTCCCATCCAGTATAAAGATTATGCGGTTTGGCAGCAGAGGCAGCTGGAAACGGAACGTCTGGCAGCGGATCGCGCATATTGGCTGGAAAAATTTTCGGGGGAACTTCCCTTACTGGATCTGCCGGGATTTAAATCGCGTCCGAAAGTTAAGACCTATAATGGTCACCTTTTATCAGCGCGTATATCTTCGTCCATGGCAGCAGCATTACACAGCTACTGCCAGGATCATGGCGGGAGCTTGTTTATGGGCCTGCTGGCAGTATGGAATGTATTGTGCTACCGCTACACTTCCCGGGGCGATATTATCACCGGCACGCCGGTAGCAGGGCGGGATCATTCCGACCTGGAGGATCAGATCGGATTTTATGTGAACACCCTGGCGTTGCGTAACCAGGTGGATCCGGGTGAGAGCTTTGATACGTTCTTTGAGCGGGTAAAAAGGCAAACACTGGCATCCTATGAACATCAGCAGTTCCCTTTTGACCGTTTGGTGGAGGAGCTGGGAGTAAAGCATGACCCCAGCCGTAGTGTGCTTTTTGATGCTATGCTGGTACTGCAGAATACCGGGGAAAGCGGGGGTGCTATAAAGATAGGGGACGATGGACCGGACCAGATCACAGATCATGGCTATACTACATCCAAGTTTGATATAGAGCTAACTTTCCGGGAGACAGTAAATGCTTTAGATGTATCGGTAAACTACAACACGGATGTGTATGAGCGGGAAATGGCAGAGGGGTTGCTCCTTCATTATAAACATTTATTAGCCGCATTGCTGAAAGATCCTGGTGAGCGTATAGGCAGCGTGGATTTTTTACCGGAGGAAGAAAAGGATCTGCTGTTGAACAAGGTGAATGCTGCTGCGGTAAATTATCCAAAGGATAAAACCCTGGTGGAGCTGTTTGCAGCACAGGCAAGGAGGGGCCCGGATAATACAGCCGTGGTGTTTGAGGACAGGGAGCTGAGTTACCGGGAGCTGGATGTGCGTTCCAGCCAGCTGGCGCATTACCTGATAACACAGTACAAGGTCGGGTTGGAGGAGCTGGTAGGAATAAAGCTGGAGCGGAGTGAATGGATGGTGATTGCTATCCTGGGGGTATTGAAAGCCGGTGCTGCTTATGTGCCTATAGATCCTGCATATCCCCGGGAGCGGATCGCATATATTGAGGAAGACTGTGGCTGTAAGGTGGTGATAACCGCAGAGTTGCTGGAAGATTTTAAACAGGCCGCGAACTTACCGGAAGAGCTGCCGGTGCTGGAAATAGGGGCGGATGCATTGGCCTACATCATCTACACCTCAGGATCAACCGGCAAACCTAAAGGGGTGATGATCGAACATAGAAATGTAGTAAGCCTGTTGTATTCATGTTATGCCAAATACCAATATTCCAGTGAAGATACATGGACGCTGTTCCACTCATTTAGTTTTGATGTTTCTGTATATGAAATGTTCGGGAGCCTGCTGAGCGGAGGTACTGTTTTAATACTAACCAGGGAAGAGACCAGGGACCAGAAAAGGACCGCCGAATTAATGACCCGGCATGGGGTAACAGTCTTTAGCCAAACGCCATCAGCCTTTTACAATTTCGTGGCGCTGGATTGCCATGTACCAACATTGCGTTATGTGATCTTTGCAGGGGAAGCTTTAAATCCTTTAAAGATAGAACAATGGAGCGCGCTCCATCCGGAAGTGAAGCTGGTTAATATGTATGGGATCACAGAAACTACCGTACATGTTACCTTCAGATTGCTGACAAGGGAAGATATGCTGGGGCCACTCAGCAACATAGGAAAGCCGCTTGCATTTGCAAATTGTTATATACTAAGTCCGGAGCAATGTTTATTGCCTTATGGTGTACCCGGAGAATTATATGTATCAGGAGATGGGGTAGCACGTGGATATCTGAACCGGCCGGAGCTGACCAGCCAGCGGTTTATACCGCATCCATTCAGGGAAGGTGAGCGGCTATATAAAAGCGGCGATCTGGCACGATGGATGCCGGACGGGAATTTAGAGTTTTTAGGCAGGAACGATAACCAGGTAAAAATAAGAGGATACCGGATTGAGCTGGAAGAAATTGAAAGCGCATTGTTAGGCTTAGGGAATATAAGCCAGACCGTTGTTGTTGCAAAGAAAAATGAGGACAGCGCCCGGTTAATAGCTTACATTATTCCAAAAGGAACCTATGAAAAAAGTGCTATTCAGGAACAGCTAAGATTAAGGCTCCCTGAATATATGGTACCCGGTATATTTGTGGAGCTTAGCACCCTGCCTTTAACGGTTAATGGTAAAGTGGATCTGAAGCAGCTTCCCGACCCGGTTGCCGAAGACTTATTGCTGGAAACATATGAACCTGCTCAAACGCCTGTGCAGCAGCAGATCCTTGATATCTGGAAAGAGCTGTTAAGGCAGGATAATATCGGCATAAATGACAGCTTCTTTAACCTGGGCGGAGATTCCATTATAGCCATACAAATGGTTAGCAGGGCAAAAAAAGCGGGCATTACAATAAGAGTAAAAGATCTGTATAAATATCAGACCATAAAGGAACTATCCAGGACAGTAAATAACACAGTAAAGACTATCAGTGAACAGGGGATATTAGAAGGGGAGCTGCAATTACTGCCTATACAACACCACTTCTTTGAGCAGGCATATTTGAATCCGGATCATTTTAACCAGGCAGTGCTGTTAACGATCCCTAAGAACATTGAATTACCGGTTTTAAATGATGCTGTAGCGCTGCTTTTTAAACAACATGATGCCTTACGTTTAAGGTTTTATTTAAAAGATGAACAATACCATGGGGTATATGATCCAGGCATTCCGGCTTTGGAGACGGTGAAAGCAGGATCTGAAACAGAGATCAGTAAGATCTGCGCGTTATACCAGGAGAAGACCTCAATAGGAACAGGCGGCCTGGCCAAATTTGTGTTTATTGAAACCCCGTCTCCGGATCTATCCAACAGGCTGTTTATAGGGGTACATCACCTGGGTATTGATGGTGTGTCCTGGCGAATACTGATCGAAGACCTGTCAATTTACATTCATACGCTTAAAGAGGGTAAAGCAGTTATACAGGAACCCAAAAACACATCGTACCGCCAATGGCAGCAACGGTTGAAGGAGTATTCAGCAAATTACCAGCTGAAAAATGAGCTGGAATACTGGAACAGGATATTGGCTAAAATAGAAGAGCTGCCGCAGGATCATGAATTTAGTGGCCGGTCTGACCGGCGTGCATATAATGTTCAGCATGTTATACTGTCAGTCGAAGAAACTACCAGCCTTTTGCAGGAATGCAATGCAGCTTTCGGTACGGAAATTAATGACCTGGTGCTTTGCGCGCTATCCATGTCACTGGCAGGAGTGTTTAAGAAAAACCAGTTTGTCATAGGATTAGAAGGTCATGGAAGGGAACACTTATATGACGACGTAGACCTGAGTAAAACGGTGGGCTGGTTCACTACCTTGTATCCGGTTTTAATAGAAGCTTTTCCCGGCGATACAGAAGCGACCCTTGTTCAGGTAAAGGAAAATTTAAGGGCTGTGCCTGATAAAGGAATTGGATATGGGGTGCTGCGTTATTTGTCAGGGGAGGAGCTGATCAGAAAGCAGTTATCGAAAGATATAACACAGATTGTATTTAACTATCTGGGCCAGATCGGCGGTGAAACCTCAGCTGCTGCGCAGATACTGGGTATCGCAAAAGAGCATAAAGGGACAGAAATTAGTGAGGAAAATCAGCATATAAGTAAAATTGCTATTAACGGCATAGTTGTTAATAACAGCCTGAATATTAGTATCAGTTATGACACCAACCGGTATGCCGCAACAACAATAGCACAATTAGCGGGACTTTACAGGGCAAGTATCCAAAAGATCATCTCATTGTGCAAAGGACGCCGGTCAATCACTAAAACTCCCAGTGATTATGGGCTGCAGGGGGTAGCGCCGTACAAGGAGCTACAGCAATTTATGCAGGGAAAGGAGCATGATATCGCCGACCTGTATAAGCTTAGCCCATTACAGGAGGGAATACTTTTTCACAGCTTATTTGATAATGATCCCCATGCCTATGTTTTTCAAACCAGCTTTGATCTCCACGGAAGCCTGGATGAAGCTGCGTTCAGAAAAGCCTGGGAATATGTAGCGGAGAAACATAGCGTATTACGGACTTCTTTCCACATTGAACCATTTGAAGCGCCTGTTCAATGTGTTCATCACAACATAAAGCTGCCATTAACCATACTGGATTATACGGGGGCCGAAGAAAAGGTGAATGAGTTTTTAAAAACAGATGCCAATACCCCGTTTGATCTGGCTACGGCCCCTCTTTTCAGATTGACGTTAATAAGAACCGGGCCTTCTGTAGTCAAGTTCATATTTAGCATTCATCATATTATTGCTGATGGCTGGTCTAACCCGGTGATTTTTAGTGAATGTTTTAGCGCCTATGAGCAAATGGTGAAGGAGGGACTGCTGCCGGAGCGAATGAAGACCGACTTCTATAAAGACTACCTGGATTACATAGGAAGAAGGGATCTGGTTAAAACACGCCTGTACTGGCAGGAGCAGTTAAAAAACCTGGATATGGCGAGCCTGCTTCCTTTTTGCAATGATAAAGATAGGAACAGGACTTTTGGGAATGCAGCTCACAGCTTTACCAGGCCGGCGCAATATGTTTCAAGATTAGAGGCGTTCACCCGGGAAAATAACCTTACCGTGAATACGGTAGTACAGGGAGTTTGGGCCTATTTGTTATCCCGGTATGTGAACCATCCTGCTATTGCATTCGGAACGGTGATCTCAGGCAGGGCAGCAGAAATTGAAGATATAGAGAACCGGGTGGGTTTATATATAAATACCATTCCCTTGTGCACTACGTTGAACTACCAGGAAGATGTGGCTGAATGGCTGGGCAGGATACAGCGTAACCACACGGTATCCCGTGAAGAATATGGATATGCTTCTCTTGCAGATATTCAAAAACAAAGCAGTATCAAAGGGGATCTGTTTGATAGCATACTGGTGTTTGAGAATTACCCGGTTGAATCTATCAAGGCGGTTAAATCCAGGTTAGCGATAGATAATATCAGGGTAAAACAGCAGAATAATTATGTGCTGACCATCTCGGTGAATTATTACCCGGGAAATAAGCTGAATATCACTTTTGAATACAATTCGGCACTGCTGCCTGAAGCAACCATTGCAATGATCGAGGGGCATTTCAATGTAATGCTGGAGTCTATTCTCAGGGAAAAGAAGATCGGGGCACTGACCTATCTGACAGAGGAAGAAACAAAAGAGTTGGTGCTAACGCATAACCAGTCAGCGGGAGAGGTTGATAAAGCGGTTAACATAGTAGGATTGTTTAAAGAACAGGTACTCATAACCCCTGACAACCCTGCTTTGCGGTTTAAAGACCGGGTGATCACCTATTCAGCGCTGGACCGGCTTTCTGATCATGTTGCTAAACACCTGCTGGAAAAGTGTGGCGTTAACAAGGGTGATATTGTAGGTATTAAATTAGACCGGGATGAATGGGAAGTGATAGCTGTTCTGGGGATCTTAAAAGCCGGAGCTGCTTACCTTCCCATAGATGCGGATGCTGTTGCTGCCAGGGAGCAATTTATTTTTCAGGATGCCGGCATGGAGGTTTTGATCACCAATACCAATTATTTGTTCGATCTGGCTGACTATCATGGAAAAGTATTTGCCATTGATGTTGAATTAGAGCTTTCGCAGGATCCAGGTGATGGAACAGGGATCATGATTAACCAGGATGATCTGGCGTATGTACTCTATACTTCCGGGTCTACAGGAACGCCTAAAGGTGTAATGATCCCGCATGGTTCCCTGGTAAATTACCTGTTATGGGCCAGGGAAGCTTATCTTGGTAATGACCTTTCAAATGGTAATTTTGGATTGTTCACTACTTTATCCTTTGACTTAACGGTTACCAGCTTATTCCTGCCCCTGATCAGCGGCAACACTTTAGAGATCTTTGGGAAGGAGCCGGTTCTAAATACATTAAAGAGATATTTTGAATCCTCCATTTCCTGTATAAAGCTTACTCCGGCTCACATTAGTTTGTTGAAGGAGCTGGAAATAAGCTCCGTTGGAGTGGAACTGGCCATTGTGGGGGGCGATGCTTTAATGAAGCACCATGTGGATACATTGCGGGCGCTCAACCCGGCCATGAGAATATATAATGAATACGGCCCAACAGAAGCCACTGTGGGATGTATGATCTATGAGGTTCCTTTTTCTGCTGAGGAAATATCGATCGGAAGGCCCATTTTCAATACTCAAATATATTTACTGAATGATAAGGGCCAGCTGCAGGCTAAAAATACAATTGGAGAAATTTGTATCAGCGGAACCGGGCTGGCAAAAGGATATTTAAATAAGCCGGACCTTACAGCTGAGAAATTTGTAAACCATCCTTTTAATGAAGGCGCCAGGTTATATAAGACCGGCGATCTTGCAATACGAAGAGCGGATGGAAGCCTGGTATATCTGGGAAGGAAAGATAACCAGGTTAAGATCAGGGGCTACCGGATTGAATTAGGGGAAATAGAAGCCCGTTTATGTGCTCATGAGCAGGTTTCCGAAGCCGTAGTTATTGCAGCGGATGCCGGGGTACAGGAAAAGGAATTGGTTGCCTGCCTGGTTTCCGGTAGTTCATTGACGATAAATGAGCTCAGGAAATATTTATCGAAGGAGCTTCCCGATTATATGATCCCTTCCCGTTTTATTCAGCTGGATAAAATTCCCCTGACCGTTAATGGGAAAATTGACAGGGAGTTATTACTCAGCTCCGGCAGATCAGAAATTACATCCGGAATTGAATATGTTCCGGCATCCACTGAGACAGAAGAAAAATTAGCAGGGATATGGCAGGAACACCTGGATGTTGATAAGATAGGCATCAGGGATGACTATTTTCAGCTGGGAGGTGATTCCATAAAAATGATACGGTTAATTAGTAAGATCAACAAGATTTTTGAAACAGACCTTCCTGTAGCAATCTTTTATGAGAAACCAACGATAGCGGCGCTGGCTGGTTTTATAACGGAGAATGCGTTAAGCAGCCAACCGGATCATGCAGTAATTAACAGGGTTGAGGCTGAGCTGGATGAGCTGGAGGCATCTGTACTGCAATCTCATCCGGATCCGGCTAATATTTCCAGTGTTTATCCGATGAGTGATATACAAACAGGAATGGTCATTACCAGCCAGGTGATGATGCACCGGGGAGAGTTGGGAGTATATCATGATCAATTCATATTTCAGTTAGGGACTATAGACCTTCCCAGGCTTGGCAAAGCAATGGAGCTCATGGTTGATAAGCATGAAACATTCAGAACTTCATATCATTTATATGAATATAGCAGCCAGGTGCAGATCATTCATAAGAAGGTTCCGGTAGCTATTGATTATAAAGATCTGTCTTCATTGCCTGGAGATAAGAAAGAAGCAGCTATACAGGACTTCCTGGTAAATGAAAGGACGAATAATACGTTTGACATTACTAAACCGCCGCTGTGGAGAATAACTGTTTTCCAGACCGGGCCTGCTGATACGGTTTTTGTGTTTCAATTTCATCATGCGATATTGGATGGGTGGGGACAGAATAATTTTAAGGTTGAATTATTCCAGATCTATAAAGCGCTTGAAGAGGATAAAGGTTACCGCCCCGGAGCGCTAAAATGCAGCATGCGGGATAGCGTGATCTCCGATCTGATTGAATTGAATAATGAAAGCCATAAGATTTTCTGGGAGAACGAAATGCTTGATTATAAGCGTTTGGATCTTTTGTCAGGGAACCCGGTTAGTAAACAAATATCAAAAGTATATTCCAAAGAGTTCAGCATCGGATTATTGGAAAAATGTAAGCAGGACAGGATTGCTCCGAAGGCATTGTTTTTAAGCGGTTATTTGTATGTGCTGGCGATGCTTTCCCAGGAGGCCGATATAACGCTGGGAATGGTTACGCACAAAAGGCCTATCGTAGAAGACGGTGATAAGCTATTAGGGTGCTTTTTAAATTCTGTTCCTTTCCGGTTTGATCTCTCTTCGTCAAAAGGATCTTCCTGGAAAGCGTTCATTCAGCAGATAGATGGGGAACTGAATGAGCTGAAAGGGAAGGACCGGATGCCTTTAAATAGTATAGCGGAAATTATCGGGGAAACAGCTGCTGAGAATCCATTCTTTGATGTGGTTTTTAATTATGTGAATTTTCATGTAATAAGTGAGCTGTATGACGATAAGGATTTCCAGGAACAGCAATCGAAAAGGGAGATCCGGGAATTTTCCTATGAAAGTTATGAAAGAACCAATACCTACCTGGATCTTTCGGTGAGCCAAACGCTGGATACTATTTCACTGAAATTCAGTCAGCAAAGAGCGCTGCGGTCGGGCCGTACCCTGGAGGACCTGCTGCAGTTTTATGATAAATTTTTAAGCAATTACCTGGCATCTGACAATGAGGTTATCAGCAGCACGGGAATAATTCCGGAGGAAGAAAAGAAAAAATTGCTTGCATTCGGACAAGACGGAGCTGTTTTGGATGCTAAAGCCGAAACATTAATAAGCTTATTCGAAAAACAGGCAGCGGCAACACCGGGGAACCTTGCGTTAGTATTTAATGATAAAAGGCTTACCTATTCAGCGTTGAATGAGCTTGCAAATAAATTTGCCAATTATTTGAATGACCACCTGGACGTTTCCGCAGGAGATCTGATAGCCTTGCAGCTTGAGAGAAGTGAATGGATGATCATCTCGATCCTGGGCATATTGAAGGCAGGCGCCGCTTATCTGCCTGTTGATCCTGATTATCCTGCTGAGAGAATTAATTATATTAAAAAGGACAGTAAATGCAGATTATGTATTGATGAAGAAGAAATTGCTGAATTTATTGATGGCCAGCATGCCATAGCTGCAACCTGGAAAACGATCAGTAATCCTGAAAGTGTTGCTTATGTTATTTATACTTCCGGATCAACAGGCGCTCCCAAAGGGGTTGAAGTCATCCATTCCGGTGTTGTAAATACCATACTTGCTCAAATAGAGGGTTTTGAAATAGATGAACAGCAGAAGATCCTGCAATTTGCTTCCTTATCGTTTGATGCTTCTGTATCTGAAATTTTTATAACGTTATTATCCGGATCCTGCTTGCATTTAGTTGATGAACTTACCCGTAAAACGCCCAACCTGTTGCAGGATTATATGGCTAATGAGGAAATAGATCTTGTAACATTACCGCCCGCATATTTGAAATTACTGGATATCAGCAAGCTTAAAACACTTAAAACGTTAATTACTGCGGGTGAGCAGGCAGATGTTGAAAAAGCGTTGGAATATTTGAAAACTACTTCAGGGACCTATGTTAATGCTTATGGCCCAACTGAAACAAGTATATGTGCTGCTTTTTTCAAAACAAATACCACAGAAGAATTAAAAGGCAGGATTATTCCGATCGGCAAGCCGTTTACAAATGTAAAGCTCTATATTCTGGACGGTAATAAAAACCTGTCTCCGCTGGGTGTTACAGGGGAAATATACATTGGCGGGATTGGCCTGGCTAAGGGATACCTACACCGCCCGGAATTGACTTCGGAGAAGTTTATACCCAATCCCCGGAATGCAGAAGAGCGCCTATATAACACCGGGGACCTGGGAAGATGGCTGCCCGATGGGAATGTTGAATTTTTAGGGAGAAAGGATGAGCAGGTTAAAGTAAGAGGATATAGGATTGAGCTGGGCGAAATTGAAAATCAGCTGCTGTTAAAGCATGAAATAAAAGAAGCCGTTGCACTTGTATCCGGTAATGAAGCGGATGAAAAGGAATTGAGGATCTATTTTGTTTCTGCTATTATAGAGGAAGAAGAAGCGCTGCGCAGGGAATTATCCGCGAAATTGCCTGCTTACATGCTGCCCGACAGGTATATTCAGTTAAAGGAGATCCCATTAACACCTAACGGGAAAATAAACAAGGAGCAGCTTTTAAGGATGGAAAGTATTGGTATGAGTACAGGAAATGAATATATTCCTCCTAAAGATAAGGTTGAAGAGCAGCTGGTTCAGCTCTGGGAAGATGTGCTTAAGAGAAAGCCGGTAGGAATAAGGGATTCTTTTTTCGAAACCGGCGGTAATAGCCTGAAAGCAATGCAGCTGGTGGCCAGGATGAGAAAGGAGTTTAATGCGGAAGTGGATATTATGACGTTATACCAGCATCCTACAGTGGAAAAAATAAAAGTACAGCTGGAAAACCTCATATGGGCCAGTGCTAAGTTTGATAACAGTGAGGATGATAAGGAGCACTTTTCATTTTAACAGTTAAGCAATTTAATTCAGTAAGATCATGGTTGAGGAATTAATATATAAGCTGAGGAAATTAAATGTTAAAGTAAATCTGGCCGGTGAGCAATTAGACGTCAGGGCGCCCAAAGGGGTCATGGATGATTCTTTAATGCAGGAGATCAGGTTACATAAAGATGAGCTTATCAGCTTTGTAAAAAAGAGTACTAATGAGGAGCCGGTATCCTTTGATATTGAACCTGCACAAAAGCAAAAAAGCTATCCGCTATCATCCGCCCAACGCCGGTTATGGATCCTGTGCCAGTTCACGAACGAATCAGTTGCATACAACATTCCTTCTCACGTTATATTACAGGGAGAAAACAATTTAGATAGTTTCCGGGCAGCCATTGCCAGCACCGTTGAGCGGCACGAAATATTGCGGACTGTTTTTATTGAGGATGAGACGGATGAGGTGCGGCAATTTATATTGCCGGCAGAAGAAATTGAGATTAAGATCGACTACAGGGATTACAGGGGTTTAGAAGGCCAGGACGACCTGGTTAAAGCATATATCAGCCGGGATGCTTCAACGGAATTTGATCTGAGAAAAGGCCCTTTGTTCAGAGCGGCTATTCTGCAGCTATCAGAAGATAAGCATGTTTTTTACTACAATATTCATCATATTATCAGTGACGGCTGGTCAATGAATATATTGCAGAGTGACATCATGGCCTTTTATGAGGCTTACAGATCATGGACGGCTCCTGATCTTAAACCTTTAAAAATACAGTATAAGGATTTTGCGGTATGGCAATTGGGCAATTTGGAAAAGCCTTCATTTCAAAAACACAGGAATTATTGGTTAAAAGTATTTTCGGAAGAGATCCCTCTTTTAAATTTGCCAGGTCAAAAGAAACGGCCATCCATAAAAACCACCAATGGAAGAACGCTGGTAACCTATATGAGCAGGGAAACCACCCAGGCGCTAAAGAAGTTTTGCGCTGAACGGGAGGGAAGCTTATTTATGGGATTGATAACCATGGCAAATGTGGTTTTTTATAAATACACCTTACAAAATGAGTTTGTAATAGGAAGCCCGGTAGCAGGCAGGGATCACGTAAACCTGGAAGATCAGATAGGCTTTTATGTAAATACGATTGCGCTGCGGAATGATATAACGGAGACGGATAACCTTGAAACATTGTTTTCACGTGTTAGGCAGCGGGTGTTTAGTGCTTATGAACATCAGCAATACCCGTTTGACCGTTTGGTGGAAGAGCTGGAATTGAAACGGGACCCGGGCAGGAGCCCTGTTTTTGACGTAATGTTATTGCTGCAGAATATGACCGGTATAGGCCGTGTGGAGGAATTTGACCCCGAGGTGATCATTGATCAGGGAGCGGATAAAAGCAAGTATGACCTAAGCTTCACCTTTTATGAAAAAGGAGATCAGCTTGCCCTGTATGTGAACTTTAATACAGACGTTTATGAAACGGAAATGATCTCCGGGCTGATGCGCCATTTTAAAAATGTTACTGCGCAGGCAGTATCGCAGCCCGGGCAGCTTATTGAAAAATTAAGGCTTATTTCCGATGATGAGTATAAGCTTCTGCTGAATTTTGCTGAAGGCCCGGAACGGGCGCTTCCGGAGAAGGATACGTTAATAACCTTATTTGAACAGCAGGTAATAACTTCCCCCAATGCCACCGCAATAATATTTGAGGATGAGGTGATCTCTTATAAAGACTTAAATAGTTTAAGTAATCAGTTCGCAGAATATTTAGCAGCGCATTTTGACGTAAAAGCACAGGATATTCTGGGGATCCGCCTGGAAAGGTCGCCCTATATTATTGTTGCGCTGTTATCTGCCATGAAGCTGGGCGCCTGCTGCTCTCCAATAAGTGTGGATACACCGGAAGAAAAGATCCAACGGATCAGCAGGAACTCCAAGGCCATCATAGATCCTTCGCACCTGCGTGAATTTTTAGAACATAAAGCTCAATATTCTCCTGAAAACCCGGATCACCATGGTAAACAGTTGGATCTGGCCTATATCATCTATACCTCCGGCTCAACGGGAGTACCCAAAGGATGTATGTTGCACCATCGCGGTATTATAAACCATCTGCGTAATAAGATCGAATTGCTTTCCATAAAAGAGGGAACCATGATCTGCCACACCTCAAGGATGAACTTCGTGGGAGGGATCTGGCAATTATGGGCGCCGTTAATTACAGGGGGAACCGTGCTGCTTACTACCGATGAAGGATTGCAGGATATTTCTGTGTTACTGGACCTTGCGGATCGTTATAAGGTTAAAATACTGGAAGTAATTCCATCACAATTGAACATGTTATTTTCAATTGGGGAAGAATATAAGCTGGGGCAAATAGAAAAGCTGATCTTAACCGGGGAAAAGTTAACTCCCAGCTATGTAAATAAATTTTTCAGGATCAATCCCAATGTGCTTATTTATAATACTTATGGGATGACGGAATACTCCGATGTGGCTACCACCTATCAGATAAATGGGATCATTAACGATAACAAGATCCTGATCGGAAGGCCCATACAGAATACACAGGTATATGTATTGGATAACAATAATAACCTGTGCCCGGCAGGGGTTACCGGGGAATTGTGTATTTCAGGGCAGGGGGTTTCTGCAGGATATCTGAATGAAGGCCTTTTAACAGCAGAAAAGTTTGTGGGGCATCCTTTCCGGCAGGGTGAATGCATATACAGAACAGGGGACCTGGGAAGGTGGACGGCAGGCGGGGAGCTGGAAGTGCTGGGCAGAAGGGACCATCAGATAAGTATCCGGGGGTATAGAATTGAATTAATGGAAATTGAGAATGCATTGCAAAATCATCCCTCGGTACAGGAAGTTACCGTTGTTGCCGGGAATATGGATGCAGAGAGCCTGGTATTAATAGCTTATCTGACTAAAAAGAATAAAGCGGTTGAGCTGACCGTATCCGGATTACGGAGCTATTTAAAGGAACAGCTTCACGATTACATGATCCCTGCACATTTTGTGGAGCTGGATACCCTTCCGCTGTTAGCCAATGGCAAAGTAAATAAAAAGGAGCTTCCTGATCCCAGGACCTGTTCCATGAAAACAGGAGTAGCCTATGTGGCGCCTGAAACTAAAATGGAAAAGATACTGGCATCAGCGCTCAGGGAACTTTTGGGAAGAGAAGAAATTAATATAAAAGATAATTTCTATGAAGCAGGCGGAGATTCTATAAAATTAATCCGGTTATTATCCGGGTTACGGAAGTTAGGGTATATAGTACGGCCTGAGCTCATATTAAAAGCCAGGAATATAGAACATATGGCATCGCTGATTGACGGTAATCAGCAGATGGCGGATGCAGACAGGTTGCATACAGAAAAGGCGGCAGCCCCTATCAGACAGTGGGAAACAGGGGATGAGATAGCGGTTTCCGAGAATCAAAGGCAAATGCTGAAGTTTGATAAATCTCAGGGAATTATAGGAACCTATACACTTCCCAGGGAGGCGCTTTTGAACCTGGAAGGCTCTTTCAGGGAGTTCCTGAAGGGTTTTCCGTTGTTATGTGTAACGTTTTTATATAGGGAAGAGAACGTCTTTCAAAGATTAATAAGCCCGGAAAAAGTTCCGTTGGAAATAACTTACAAAACATTAGACTTCTCGGATCCCCGGAATATTGCAGCTGCGGAAAGGGAAATATTCAATGATAGATTTGAACTTTTTGGGGGCGCACTGATGCGGCTATACGTTTTTGAAGATCCAAAGGAGGACAGGATACTGCTGAACCTGTCAATAAGCCATTCATTAACCGATTTGTATACCAATGCAGTGCTGAGAAAGGCCTTGTCGGACTTTATCAGTAATAGCAGGATCGCAGAAAGTGATCTGTATATTCCTCACTTTGATTTTACCGTCTGGCAGGAAAAATATCTGCAGTCGCAGGATGGTATATCATCCAGGAGATTTTGGACAAATCGTTTGAAAGAAATTAATATATCCAAAAAATCTTTTTATAAAAATGATATTCAGGATATAACAAATGGAAATAAAAGGGAATATTCCTATGTCAACCTAAAAGTGCAAATAACCGGAGAGAAATTTGTAGCAGTAAAACAGTTAGCGAAGAAGTTCAATACACCGCTCTCCGTGATCTTTATGAACATTCATCAGTATTTGCTTGAAAAAATGAGTACGGATGAGGTTCCAATCCAGCTTATACTGGTGAACGGAAGAGATAACATTAGCAGAGAGATTGATATCTCCCATGTTTTAGGCGTGTTAAACAACTTCCTGCCCATGCAGGTATTTAAAAGAGGGAATGAACCTTTTGCTAAGATCAATGAAAGCATTTATGCGGAATACCTGGAGCTTCGACAACATCAATCGGTACCTTATGAAAAGATTAGGAGAGATTTTTGCGAGGTATCCGGAATAGACCTGGATCTGTGCAGAATGGCAAGTATCAACTACCAGGAGATTAATGAAAACATCCGGTTGAACCCATCTGATGTAGCAATAGAGAGCATAGCTGTAGCACGCAATATTTTCCTGGATATGATCTGTAAAGTGGCAGCTAATTGTGTGCAGCTAACGATAACCATACCGGAAAAGAGAGATGATTCGTATAGTACTTATATATCAGCACTCACGGATATTATCGATGAATTAGGAACGCAACAGCTTAGAGAATTGAAATGATAATTGTTAACATTATATTATTTTCGGAAACTAAAAATTCCTAGAATGAAGACTACTATTCTACTGTTAGCCATTTTCCTGCCTTGTTTTGCCCATGCTCAAACAAATATTACCGGAACTGTAACTAACAATGAAGGAGTGGTTCCTTTTGCCAATGTTGTATTATTGGATAGTACAAATAAACTGATCACCGGGCAAGTAACTGACGAGTCCGGAAACTTCTCTATCACTGCAGCTGAAGGCAGCTATAAATTGAACATTCGTTTTGTGGGATATAAGGATTGGGTAAAGGATGTGACCGTAACAGGAAACGTGTCTTTAGGAACGATCGTTTTAGAAAAGAATGTCCGGGAATTATCTGAGGTGGTTGTGAGAACCAAAAAGCCACTGGTAGAATATAAAGCAGACCGCTTTGTTTTTAACGTGGAAAATAACCTGGCTGTTAGTGGCGGAAATGCTTTAAATACCATCAACGTTACGCCGGGAGTTGTTTTACAAAACAATGCTATTTCAATTTTAGGGAAAGGGGTTGCCCGGGTGATGGTGGACGGACGCCTGATAGAACTGACGGGGGATGCCTTAACAAGTTATCTGAATTCCATATCTGCTGATGATATAAAAAGCATTGAAGTGATCACCAATCCTCCGGCACAGTATGACGCTGCAGGGGAAGGGTTGTTAAACATAGTTTTGAAAAAGGGGAAAATAAACGCCTGGCAAAACACCACTACTACCAGCTATGATAAGAATAAATATGGCTTTTTCACTTTAAGGGACAATTTTTTCTACAACAAGAATAAGGTCAGGTTTACGGCAAGTGCAAGCGGTGTTACGGGAAGCAGGCGGCAGCAGTCGGATCTTGATATGTACTTTTCCAAGGGATTACAAAGATTAAATGGTGATGAAAAGGAAAAGATGGACGAATTATCCGGAAGGGTAACGCTGGATTATGACTTTTCAGATAAGGTGAGCGCAGGAGTGCAGTACCAGGGAAGTACCGGCAGCCCGGATAGAGCCTACCGGAACCAGGTTTCTATTTTTAATGGCGGTATGGTAGATTCCTACATCCTGACCAATGGTGATATAGATGAAACAAAGAGCAGCAATAGCTTAAACGGGCATTTTATTGCAAATCTGGATACGTTAGGCAGGAAAATATCTTTTGATATTGATTATTTTGGATATGATAATAAAGTGAATAATAAGTTCCGGGGCGATAATTACTCGTCAGGTTTTGAACACACCGGAGTAAACCTGGATGCACGGAATATATCCAATCAGGATTTAGATAATATAAGCGTAAAGGTAGATGTAGAGCATCCGTTTAAATTTATGAACCTATCCTATGGCGCAAAATACAGTGTTATTACCACCAATAGCAATGTTCAATTTTATGACCTGGCTTCAGGCGCTCCTGTTTTAGATTCAAACCAATCCAATGTTTATGAATATAAGGAAAAGAACCAGGCCTATTATATAAGCGGATCTAAAAACCTGGGTAAAAAGCTAAGCCTTAGATTGGGGTTACGGGTAGAGAATACAAAAACAGAAGGGAATTCCAGGACTTTAGGCCAGGTTAACAAAAACGATTACACGAAGCTGTTTCCAACATTCTACCTGGGCTATAAGTCAGATGAGAACAACAATTTTACATTTAACTATGGCAGAAGGATAAGCCGGCCGGGTTTTGCTAATTTAAATCCATTCAGGATCTATATCAGCAATACCAGCTATTCGGAAGGTAACCCATTTCTTCAGCCTTCTTTCACGGATGCTTTTGATTTTACCTATAGCTTTAAGGACAAGCTCAGAACAACCATTTTCCTGAACAGGATCACGAATGGTTATGGGGTGGTTTTCAGGGGCGATGAAGCAACCAGGACCCAAATAATAACAAGAGAGAATTATTTTAAGGAATATTACTATGGAATAGGAGAAACCTATACTGAAGAAATAACCCCCTGGTGGCAAAGCCGGAACTCCCTGTATGGCTTTGCTTCCAAGAGTGAATTTTATAGTAATATAAATGCCACACCTCAGAATGGATGGCAGATATACGCATTAACGAACAATACATTTTCTATTGGTAAGAACACAAAAATTCAGCTGGATTACTCTTACAGCTCACCCTTTAAAAAGGGATTGTATGAGATAGGTTACAGATCCAAGCTGGACCTTTCTGTTGGACAAACGTTTTTGAATCAGAAGCTAAAACTGGCTGTTTTGGTTAATGATATCTTTAATTCAGCATTTTTGAGGGATTATACCTCTGTTGTAAATGGAGTGAAACAAGTTTACAATGAAAATGTAAGCAGCCGCTTTGTCAGGGTTTCTTTAACGTTTAATTTCGGTAATGAGAAAATTAACGTTGACAGAAGGAATTTCGGTAACGAAGAGGAAAAGAGCAGAACAAAGTAATTATCTGAATGGAGATGCAGAATTGGCCGCAATTATTTTTACTTCACTTTGCCGGTGGACATGCTTATTCATATGATTTTTTGGAAAGAAAGATCAGGAATGTGGCGGTTAATGCCCTGGAGCTTCCGGGCAGAGGAAAGCGGTACCGGGAAGATTTTCTCATAAGCAGGGAGAAAGCTGTAGAAGACTATGTGGCGCAAATACAAAAAAAGAGAAATGGCCAGCCTTACATTATTTATGGGCATAGCATGGGAGCCATCTTAGGATTGAATGTAGCAAAAAGACTGGAAGATGCCGGAGACCCGCCTGCCCATTTGATAGTTTCTGGAAATGCCGGCCCCGGAGTAAAGGAATTAAGTGAAGGAAGAAAGCGAAAGGTTTTTTTGATGGATGATAACGAATTTAAAAATGAGCTGCGGGAATTAGGCGGAACGCCCGTAGAAATTTTGGAAAACGCAGAGCTGTATAATTTTTTTAGCCCTATATTACGGGCGGATTTCAGGATCCTGGAAAAAGAAGGAGCCGGCCTGGAAAAAGGCCCGGCCATAAAAGCCCCCATCTATGCTTTAATGGGTTCGGAAGAAAGAACCAGCAGCCAGATTGAAAACTGGCGAAATTTTACGTCTGCGGACTTCCAGTTCCAGATCTTGTCCGGCGGACATTTTTTTATATACGACCATCCCACCCGGTTAGCAGGTATTATACAAAATTGCTTTGAAAAAAGGCAGTGCCCGATGTAATCATCACCGGTATTTCAAATAAACATAACAATGCTGAAACTGAAACTCAAGAATATAGCATATTTAATGCTATATGCTGTGCCTAATGTTATTTTGAACTTTGGTATAGTGTACATTATCAATAACGCCATGGCGGGGAAAGAAAGTTTCCTGAAAGGATATACCTGGGCTGTTTTCTTTGCCGTGATCGTATACACGTATCTGCATAATATTATTTTCCAGAAACATTTGAATAAGTTTTCTTTTAAGCTGTTGTATGATAATGAGAAAAAGGTTTTTGCGCAGGTTTTAAAAGCCCCGTTAAGAAAGCTGGAAAAATTGGGCTCGCAGCGATTTTATACAGCTGTTGAAGACCTGCGTACTTTTTCATTATTGCCATATACGGTAACACATACGGTGAATTCGGTATTGATGCTGCTGTTATGTATGGTATACATGTTCACCCTCTCGGTAGTTTCTGCTTTGATTGTAGTGGGGCTGATTGCGCTGGTGGCGGGATGTTATTTTTTTACCATCAACACCATGTCGAAGCAGGTAGCTAAGCTGAGAGAGTATAATGAACATTATTACCGGCATGTTGATGACGTGATGAAAGGTTTTAAAGAGTTAAAGCTGAGTTTCTTCAGAAGGGAAAACCTAATGAACAGATTTTTAATTCCCAATAGAAATGAGGCCATGAACCTGGATTTCAGGATTAACTATGTTTTTTTGTCCATAAATATAATCAGTCAGTATGGATTGTATTTTGTTGTTTCCGTGATCTTATTCGTTCTTCCCTGGCTAGGATTGCTTTCCAGGGCAGATGTTATTGCCTATGTGGTTATTATTTTATTCATATCCGGCCCTATAAATAATCTCATTAACCTGCAGCAAATGTATACCCGGTTTATAGTGGCCAACAGGAGGATTAAAGCCTTTATAAAGGATTTTGAAGTGGGGGATGACCGGGATCATCCGGAAACCAGCGGGAGGAGCGAATTTCATTCACTGGAGTTTAAGGATATTTCATTTTCCTATGATAAAACAGAAGGAGGGGAGCGTTCCTTTGCCCTGGGGCCTGTAAACCTGAGCATAGAACAGGGGGAAACGATCTTTATAGTGGGAGGCAACGGATCGGGGAAGAGCACGTTTATTAATATACTGACCGGGCTTTACAAACCCACCTCAGGGCAATTGGAAATGAATAGTGAAGATCCGGTGAACATAACGGAGAAAATACAGCACTTAACAGCTGCAGTGTTTACAGATAATCACATATTTTCCCATAACTATGACGACTATGTGCTTGAAAATAATGAGCAGTATGCTGCCCTGTTAAAGACGATGCAGCTGGATGGAATTATTAAGGACGATAAAGAAGGATCCGCCAGGAGAAGGTTTTCCAAGGGACAAAGTAAACGAATGTCTTTAATATTTGCGCTGCTGGAAAAGAAACCGGTCCTGGTGCTGGATGAATGGGCAGCAGACCAGGATCCTCATTTCAGAAAATACTTCTATGAACAGCTATTGCCCAGGCTCAAGAAAGAAGGGAAAACGATTATTGCAGTTACGCACGACGATGCTTACTTCCATGTGGCAGACAGGGTCATAAAATTTGATTACGGCAGGATTGTGAAGGACCTGAGGGTTGCAAGCAAAGAAATGATCGCTGAGAATATATGGATGTAGGAGTTAAGATAAGAAACCCTTTCATTAATTTTTCAAAGTTAAAAGTATGCGGCTTACTCTTCCCCAACAGGATGTTTATTTTGAGCAATTGATGTATCCGGACGATCCTATTTATAATATCGGTGCAAAAATTGCCATTAAAGGAAATATCAGCTATAAGCTGTTGAACGAGGCATATGTGGCATTGATCAATCAGCATGATGCTTACAGAAGTGTTATAGACCAGTCTGGAGAGGAAGCCCTCATCAATATTAATGAGGGCCATGATTCATTGCTGGGATTTGCAGACTTTTCTGCCTTTGAGAATGCGGATGAAGCGGCTAACAAATTTATGCAGGATGAGTTCCGGATCCCTTTCAAACTGGATGAAGAAGGGCTGTTGCATAAATTTATCCTTTTAAAAATAAGTGAAACAGATCATTATTTGTTCTCTGTGTATCACCATATCATTACAGATGGATGGGGTACCTCATTAATGTTCCAGCGATTGGTGAAGAATTACAATGAGCTGGTTGAACATGGAAAAATAGTAACAGCATATCCCTTTACTTACCAGGATTTTGTTTCAGATGACCTGGCGTATTTTCTTTCTCAGGATTTTCAAAAGGATAAGCTTTATTGGGTAGAAAAATTTAAGCAGCTTCCGGACCCCCTGTTTGATAAGATAAGCAATACCGGTAAACCTAATCAAAGCGGGCGGAAAGAAATATGGATAAAGCGTGCTGATTACGATCAGTTAGACCAGATAGGCAAGAACTTACGCTGTTCAACCTTTCATGTTATTTTAGGAATACTATTCCTGTATTTTGGACGGAAACATCAAAAGAATGACCTGGTTATTGGATTGCCGGTACTTAACCGGGGGAAATCCATTTTTAAAAAGACGGTAGGTTTGTTCATGGGGGTGTCCCCTTTGCGTATGCAGTTCGACCTTAATGACAGCTTTGAGGAACTCGTAAAAAATATCAGGCAACAATTACAGCAGGACTACCGCTATCAGCGGTTTCCCCTTGGAAAGCTCATTAAAGAGCTGGAATTGTACCAGGAAAGAGACCGGCTTTTCAATATAACGTTGTCTTATGAGAAGCAAAACTATGCTGACCATTTTATAAATACCGGAACGCAGGTAATTCCCTTATCTCACCAGTCAGAACGGGTAGCCCTGGCAGTTTATATCCGCGAATTCGACGAATCAGCAGCTGTAAAAATAGATTTTGATTACAACCTGAATTATTTTGATGACCCCTCCATCAGCATGGCAGTTGCACATTTTGAAACGCTGGTGTCCGCGGTTATAACAGATCCGCGGATGCGGCTTTCAGCGTATCAATACATTACGGAAGAGGAAAAAGAGCGCTTATTAAAAGGGTTCAATGATACCGCATTTAAGTACCGGAGTGATCTTTCGCTGGTAGATCTTTTCCGGGAGCAGGTACGCCTGGATCCTGATAAAATTGCTTTAAGAGATGAAATGCGGGCGTATACTTATAATGAGCTGGATGCTGCGTCTGATAAGGTAGCGGCGTATTTGCGGAAAAACACGAGGAATGGGCAGGCTCCCATAATAGGAGTGATGATGCCCCGTTCTGCGGATCTTGTAACAACATTATTAGGGATATTAAAATCAGGTAGCGCATATATTCCATTGGACCCCTCTTTCCCAAAAGAACGGTTGGAGTATATCATTGCTCACAGCGGAATGCAGGAAATTATAGGAACCAGAGAGTTTAATGAGCAACCCGGTTTAAATGGGAGAGTTGCAGCAATAGAAGCTATACTTGAAAACAGAAATGAGCCCGTTGGAGAATGGGAGCTGTCCCCTGCAGCCGTTGCCTATGTTATTTATACTTCCGGTTCAACCGGAAATCCCAAAGGTGTTGCGGTGAGCCACCGGTCATTGCTTAATTTTCTCATCAGCATGCAGCACCGGCCCGGAATAAAGTCCAACGATCTTTTGTTTTCAGTAACTACACAGTCCTTTGATATATCTATCCTGGAGTTCTTTTTGCCATTGATTTCCGGAGCCACAGTATATATCGCAAGCCAGGATCTTTTGGCAGACCCGCTGAACCTTATTGTAAAGCTGGATGAATTAAAACCCGCAATAATACAGGGAACCCCAGGCTTTTATCAAATGTTGTACAATGCCGGATGGCAGGGTAGTAAAAGCACTAAGATCTTATGCGGCGGAGATCTGTTGAGTGAAGTACTGGCCGGAAAGTTATTGGAGAACAATGCCGGGGTATGGAATATGTATGGCCCAACGGAAACAACGATCTGGTCTGGCTGTAAGAAAATAATACAGCCAAAAGATGCATCGAATGTAGGCCGCCCGGTTCATAACACGGAGTTTTATATTCTGGATGATTATATGCAGCTTTTACCTGTTGGCAGTGTGGGGAACATTCATATAGGAGGAGATGGGGTGGCGCTGGGATACTTCAAAGATAAAGACCTTACGGAAAAGAAATTTATTCGAAGCCCTTTTGATAAAAGTAAAATAATATACGACACCGGTGACCTGGGGAAATGGAACGAAAAAGGGGAAATAGAATTTGTTGGCCGTAATGACCAGCAGGTAAAAATAAGGGGATACCGCATAGAGTTAGGTGAAATAGAAGCCCGGCTGAATCAGCTGGGAACCGTTAAAGCTTCAGTAGTGGTAGCAAGGAAAAGCGCCGGACAGGAAGCTATCCTGGTAGCTTATGTGATTCCTGAAGCAGGAGCGGTAGATGGTGACGGTATCATCAAAGCATTACACAATACACTCCCGGCGTACATGGTGCCTCATGTTATAATTGGGCTGGATGAATTTCCTTTGACCCCCAATAAAAAAGTTGACAGGAAGGCATTGTCATTGCGGGAAGTAACGCCTGAAAGAACAGGCATTGAACATACAGGGCCTGTTACGGATGTTGAAAGGGCATTGTGTGGTTATTACCAGGAGATATTAAATATAACGAATGAGGTTAGCGTCTCCGATAACTTTTTTGCGCTGGGAGGACATTCGCTAAGTGCTATTAAATTAATAAACCGCATAGACGAGGGATTACACTACAGGATAACCTTAAGGGATATATTTGATCATCCTACAGCACAATTGCTGTCAAAATACCTGAAGAATAAGGAAAAACAGCACGGTATTGATATTGAACCTGCAGAAAAGCAGCTTTACTATGCAATAACTCCTGCCCAGAATAGTATTTGGTTAGCTTCACAGCAGGAGGAAAGATCGATCGCATATAACATGCCGGCTGCATTTGCAATTTCAGGGGTGATGAATAAGGCTGTTTTAGAACAGGTATTCCTGGAAATGATTGGAAAATATGAAATATTGAGAACTAATTTTCCTGAAGTAGCAGGGGTTCCCCGGCAGCAAGTCAAACCGGCGGGGGAAGTATACCTGGCGGTAGATGAATGCTGCTATCCGGAGGAGGAGATCACGGGAGTTATGGAGTCTTATATAAACCAGGTGTTTGACCTGGAAAATGAGATCCTGCTGCGGGTTGCATTATTTCGTAAAGAAAATGGAGGCTCATACCTGGTATTTTGTACCCATCATATTATTATGGACGGATGGTCATTAGAGATTTTAATTAAGGAAGTTGTAAGCCGGTACCGGGCAATTAATGAACAAAGTAAGGGGAAAGACACCTCTCTGAGGTTCCAGTTTAAAGATTATGCAGGATGGTTTCAAGAACAACGGAAGAAAACCCGGGAAAAAGATCTTAGGTTCTGGAATACCTATCTGCAACAGTATTTATGGGCGCCCATCATTCCTTATGATAGTGAATTTTCCGTAGAAGAAAACCCGGGGGCTGCCTGTGGTTTTGCATATCAATCGATAAAGATTCCGGAGTTACATGCACTGGCCCAAAAACAAAAGGCTTCCGTTCATACCCTGTTACTGGCTGCATTTAATTTACTTTTGTATAAAATGTATGGACATAAAGATATCTGCATGGGAATGGTTAATTCCGGAAGAACACTTTCAGCATTGGAGGATCAGTTAGGGATGTTTGTAAAGACCCTGCCTTTCAGGACCCATATAGAGCCCCAACAGTCTTTTTCAAAAATGCTCGGGCTAACACATCAAAACCTGCTGAGAGTAAATGACCACCAGGATATTCCTGAAGCCGTGGAACGTACATTAAGGTTAGATGTGTTGCTTGTGGTGGAAAATTATGATTACGCAAATATTAATATTTACAAAGATCTGGATTTGCGGCTGCATGAGTTGAACAATAAGTACAGCCGGCTTCCTTTATTAATCAGTATTTCTGTGAATAAGGATTGCCTGTCAGGAACTATGTACTATAATAGCTCCTTATATCAACAGGAAACTATAGAGCTGATTACGATGAAATATGAAAAACTGTTAAAGGAGCTTATTACTAACCCCGGCATACCCCTTAATTCGATTGATATGGAATTGGATTTTGAAAAGGAAAGAAGTATGGATATAAATTTTGATTTCTAAAATCATCTCAGCGTTTGAAATGAAAAGACTGCGAAGCGGAAGTTTCGCAGTCTTTTTTTTTTGTGGTTTTCCAGTTAAAGCAAGGTACGGCTAACCTATAGTTTCCCATTTGTATATTTTTCCTGGATAACCCCGCCGGTTAAATTTTATTATATATATCCGGCTGAGTTCCCGTGAATGCCTATACGAATGCGCTTTTCAAAGGATTTTTCTAATTGGGATTTAGAATTTTTCCTTACTTTTCCGCCGCGAACTGCTAGTTATGTCCCTAAATACCCAGGCAACCCGAAGTGTTGCCTTTACCTATGCTTTACTTTTTATAATGGTTTTGCTGAGTGTTGCTGCCCATGCGCAGGTAAAAGCTGATTTTACCCCCGCTAAAACCAGCGATTGCGAAAGCCTCATCACCAAATTCACAGATAACTCCACCGGTAACCCCGTTTCCTGGCAATGGAACCTGGGTAACGGTTTTACCTCTACGCAGCAAAGCCCCAGCGCTTCCTATACTGCTCCCGGCAACTATAAGGTAACACTGACTGTGAAGGACGCCGGCGGCAATACCAGCACCGCGGAAAAAACCGTTACTGTATGGGATAAGCCCAAACCTGATTTTACCGCCAGCCCTGCAAAAGGTTGTATACCCTTTGACGTTACTTTCACAGACAAGTCAGATCCGGTGAACGGCAGCATTGCCACCTATAGCTGGGATTTCGGGGATGGCGCTACCGGCTCCGGCAGCAACCCTGTGCATACTTATAATAATGTGCTGTCGCCTGTTGTTACGCTTACCGTTACTAACAGCAACGGCTGCACGGCATCAAAACAGATCAGCAATATTGTGGATGCAGCGGCCTCCCTGAAGGCTGATTTCAACGTGTCTGACCAATTCCTGTGCACTGCGCCCGGTGCGCTAACGGTTACCAATGCCTCCACCGGTCCTGGTACCCTTACCTATAAATGGGATTTTGGCGATGGCGGCACAGCTTCTGGCGCGGCCCCCGGCCCGCATACCTATACTGCCAGGGGCGTTTATAAGGTAACGCTTACGGTTACCAGTGATAAAGGATGTACAGCCACCCAAACATCCGGAGATATTAATGTGGCCAACTTTAAAACGGATTTTCAGCTGCCGGCCGGCATTTGCGAAAACAGCAATGCCACCTTTAATACAACCAACAGTCCACGGGCCAGTAACGTTACCTGGAGTGTTGACAAAGGTTATATAGGCAGTTATGGTAACTCTGTTACTTACTACCCCGGCGGCGCCGGCACTGTAAAGGTGACCATGACGGCAGACTATGGCAAGTGCCAGGAGACCGTGACAAAGGATTATGAGGTGAAATCTGCGCCGGTGGCTGATTTTGTGACTGATCAGAAAGCGATCTGCGATGTGCCGGCCACGGTGCAGCTGACAGATAAATCGCAGGGCGCTACCAGCTGGAGCTGGAACTTTGGCAACGGGCAATCATCCACGCAGCAGAACCCTTCCGTTACTTACAATAGCCTGGGATATTTTTTTATAAGGCTCACAGCCGGCAATGCATCCGGCTGCTCCAGCACAGCGGAGCATTATGTGTATGTTGAAAAACCGGAGATCTATGCATATGCAAGTGTTAGTGACGGCTGTGAAGGGCTGACCACTACTTTTAACAGCTCCGTTACTGCCGGTGAGGCCATTGCCAGTTATGAATGGGATTTTGGCGACGGCAGCCCCAAATCAACAGACGCCACCCCATCACATACGTATAACAAGGAGGGTACTTACCCCGTAACGCTGACCTATACAACCACCAATGGCTGTAAAGGAACAGTGGGCCTGCATGCCATGAACACTATCCGGGTATATAAAAAGCCAACGCCTGACTTTTCATCCCCCGAAGCACCCCAGATCTGCGGCAACAACTGGGTGCATTTCAACGGTACTACAGACGTCGGCAACTCCTGGACCTGGGATTTCGGCGATTACGATTACGACTATGCGCAGTATACGGCGCATAGCTACAAGGAGCCTGGTACCTATACAGTAAAGCTGACCGTTTCAAATAACGGCTGTAGCGAATCGGTTACCAAAACAGCATACATTAAAGCTGTGAATCCTTTCCCGCGCTTTACCATGCAGGGTATTGACTGCGATCACCGTACGGAGGTGAGCTTTGATGAGCAGTCACTGGGCACTGTTGCCAGCTGGAAATGGAGCTGGGGAGATGGAAAGGAGAATGCATACACTACAAAAACCAGCCCTGTTAAGCACAAATATGACGGATCAGGCGCGTACTTGGTAAAGCTGACTATCACAGACGGGACCTGTACCAGCTCCGACTCTATGAACATTAGTGTGATTGCGCCATCGCCTGTTACTATTACCTCAGATAAAACAACGTTGTGCAGCAATGAAACGCTCAAAACCAGCGTAACATCGATTGACAGATCTATATACAACACGTACTTTACGTGGTTCTCTTCAGACGGCACACCCGGCGACTGGTATAATTACAATTATCAAAGCGCTACTTTTACAAACCTGAAACCCGGAAAGGACACCATCCGCTTTGTAGCCTACAACCTGAAGGGATGCCAGGACACCAGCAATGGAGTTGTTGTGGATGTGCACGGGCCTTTGGCTGCATTCCTTTCCCCGGATGTGCTGGAATGCCGGGGTACAGAGCTCACCTTTAAAGACCAGACGGATGTTTCCAAAGGAAAACCCATAAAAACCTGGAGCTGGGATTTTGGCGATGGCAACCCTGCAAAGATCTTTACCGCGCCTCCTTTCAAATACACTTACAATAAGTCGGGTTATTTCAATCCAAGGCTCACGGTAACCGACGAAGACGGCTGCACCAGCTCCGCTGTTGGTTCGTACCTGCAGGTGAACGGCCCTAATGCAGATTTTGTGCCCAGCGCAACGCTGATACCACCGGGCGGTGATGTTTGGTTCTATAACTATACCACTGAAACGGGCGGTTATCCTACTTACCAGTGGGATTTTGGAGATAATACTTCCTCCGCGGATAACAGCCCGTACAAGAACTATCCTGATAAAGGTGTATACACCGTGAAGCTGCTGGTGAAGGATGATAACGGCTGTATGGACAGCGCCCAGAAACAGATCAAGGTATCCAGCGTGAGCGCAGGCTTTACGGTTACCACCGAGTTTGTGAATAACAGCGGCTGTCCGCCGGTGATAGCCCGTTTCACCAATACATCTGTTAACTACAGCAGTACCTACTGGGATTTTGGCGATGGCAGCTTTGCTACCATCAGCAACCCTTCTCATACTTACACCTACGCAGGGAAGTATAAAGTGAAGCTGAAGGTGGTGGGCGATGCTGATACGGAGGATGAGTATGAGCAGGAAGTAGAAGTAAAGGGGCCTTACGCTACTATCGCTACTTCCTCCAATGGCGGCTGCCTTACAAAAGAAATTGAGTTCAAGGTAAGCGCACAGGCGGCTGTTAATTTTGCCTGGGACTTTACGGATGGTATTGTGCTGGAAACAACGGATTCCACCATCAAACATACTTTTAAAGATCCTGGCATTTACAAGCCCCGCCTTATTCTCTCAGACCAGGCAGGTTGTAAGGGTACCGCCTTCCTGAAGGATCCTATCGTTATAGATAAGCTGGATGTAGCACTGACGGCTGTGCCGCCATTTGTGTGTGATGCAGGCTGGATCACTTTTGCGCCCAAATTCAACAGCTATTCGATTGACGAACTGCACCAGGATGCGAAATACGAATGGACCTATGAGGCCGGGCTGCCCGCAGAAAATGATACTACTGCCACTCCGCGTTTTTACCTGGATAAGATCCAGGGATATAATTTTTCCCTTACCACTACTACCGCTTTCGGCTGTACGCAAAAGGTGAGCAAAACTGTATATGCTTATCCTAAGCCGGTAGTGGCTATTACCGCGCCTTTGCAGGCCTGCCAGGATGCGCCGGTAAGCTTCAGCGGCGCCGTGAGCAAAGTAAATGATGTTAGCTGGAAATGGGATTTTGCCAATGGCAACACCGGCAATGTACCGCAACCTGCTAACCAGGTATATAACAAAACCGGCCCTGCTGAAGTGTTGCTTACTGTTACCAGCCAGGATGGCTGCAGCGATACAGCGCGGCATAACATTAACATACTGCCTAAACCGGTGATCAATGCGGCTGCTGCATCTGAAGTAATATGCCTGGGCAACAGCACTACGCTAAGCGCCGGCGGTGGCATCACTTACGAATGGTCACCGGCCCTGGACCTGAGCAATCCGCAGGCGGCTGATCCTGTAGCAGCTCCGGAAGTAAACACTACCTACCAGGTGAGTGTAACGGATGCCAACGGCTGTAACAATACAGATGAAGTAAGCATTCGCGTGGCGCAGCCCTTTACTATACAGGCTACACCGGATACGGTAATGTGCCTGGGGCATGTGCTGCCATTAAGGGTATGGGGTGCAGATCATTATGTATGGAGGGGAGAAGGCCTGGATAATGTTGCCAGTCCTTATCCGCATGCCACTATCAAAGGGGTAGGTAACTATACCTACCAGGTAACCGGCTACGATGCAGATGGCTGCTTTACGCATGATACATCGCTGGTAGTAAGCGTACATCCATCGCCCATCATCAATGCAGGCCCTGACCGCACCGGTATGGCCGGCGTGCCGGTAACACTGAGCGCGCAAGGCAGTCCGGATATAATAAAATGGAGCTGGACCCCGCCGGAATACCTGGATTGCGCTGCCTGCGCCACACCGGTGGCTTTGCCTAACCTCTCCACCAATTATACGGTGGAGGTGGAGAACCGCTATGGCTGCAAGGCTGCGGATGATGTGCTGGTAAAGGTTACCTGCGACAAAGGCGCTGTGTTCCTGCCTACAGCCATTACGCCCAACGGGGACGGAAATAATGAATGGTTCTATCCCAAAGGGCGCGGCATAAAAGAAGTGGCATGGATGCGTGTTTATGACCGCTGGGGCAGCCTGGTATTTGAAAAGGCACATTTCCAGATCAACAATGCCACCGCAGGCTGGAACGGCATCTGGAAGGGCAGGGTAGCACCCATTGGCAGCTATGTATATGCTATAGAAACAGTATGCGAGGATGGTACTACCTTTTTGTTCAGGGGAGCGGTAACGGTGATCCGGTAACTAACACCGTGAAGGCCAACGTTTTCTCTGTAAAATTTTCCTTCCCCAACTGTATTTTATATAACTTGCTTTCATGAAAAGCGCTAAACCTTCTGTATCTGAAATACCTGCGCCTTCCAGGGTTACCCTTGAACGCACACGAAAGCTGTTATCAGAGCTGGGGGATGATATCACCAAGGTCCGGGATAAGAACGACCTGCTGATCCTTTTCAAAAAGCGGATCAAAGGCCTATATCATCTTACGCATACCATTGTTACCCTGATCGACTACAAAGACGAAACATATATTCCTTTCCTGCTGGATAATGAAGCTTCTGCCATCCGGTCGCATCCAAGGTACCAGGAAATGGTGCACTCCCGTTTTTCGTTGAACGAACCGGTGATCCAGTCTGTATTGCAGGCCGATGGCCCCATCTCTTTTTTACTGGAAGAGATCATGGACCTGCCGGGCAGCCCTGCTCATTTTCGCGTTAATTATGAAAAAGGCGTAAGAGAGATCTTAATGACGCGGCTCATGAAGGAAGGAAAGCCCATGGGCTTCATTCATATTTATTCCGATAAGCCGGGTAGCTTTAGCAGCGAGTTCAGAGATGTTATGAAAGATATTGCACCGCAGCTGTCGGGCGCTGTATCCAACATCATTAAAAATGAGGAGCTGCTTAACAAGGAAAAAGAAAAATCATTTCTGCTGGATTTCAGCAGCGATATTGCAGCGGTAAGAACAAAAGAAGAACTGGCCCGTGCCGTTCGCGCTGCAATAGGCAAGCTGAATCAGAAGAGCGGTTATGTGATCCGCAGGATCAATGAAGATAATGTATCCATGAGCCCTTATATTTACGACCTGGGTGAATGGCAGCATGATCAAAAGATAGTGAGCGCCCTGGAAAAGGCCCGGTATCCCATTAACGACGGGCTGCAGAACCGTGTGCTGGATAGCCCCATTCCTTTATTGTTTAATGTTGACAGGGAAATACAACGCGGCATTACCTCGCCTTACCTGCAAAGCTGGAAGGCAATGGGATTCAAAAACTTTTTAGGGGTGCGGCTGCGTAACGCGGAAACGAATCATGGCATTTTGTTCCTTGATATTGAAGAGGTGAATGTGCAGCTGCTGCAGGGTATTTGTTCGCAAATATCCATTGCCCTGGCTAACATCATGGCCAATGAGCAGATCAGCAGAAAGCAGGAAGAGCAAGCCTTTCTGCTGGATTTCAGTAATGATATAACACAGGTAAGAACAAAGCAGGACCTGCAGCATGCTATTTTCAGGGTGCTGGATAAAACCATGCATACCCAGCTGGCCATGATCCGGGTGATAGATGATGATGGCTTTCACATGTCGCCGTTCATGTATGACCCGACCTTGTTTGAAAAAGCAAAAGTGGATTTTGATAAAATGTCCGCCAACAAGGTTACCATCGAAGAAACCTATAACGCACAGGTGCTGGCCAGTAAGGAGGGATTGATGTTTAATGTGGAGGAAGAGTTAAAAAGCGGCAATGCCTACGCAAAACTCTGGAAAACCACCGGCTTAAAGAATGTATACAGCCTGCCATTACGGGCAGGTGACAGGAATATAGGCACCATCTGGCTGCTGGCCAACCGCCTGAGTAAGCTGGTGCTGCAGGGAATTTGCTCACAGATCTCTATTGCCATTGCCAATATACAGGCCAACGAAAAACTGCTGGCCTATAAAAAGCAGCTGGAAGTAGAAAATGATTACCTGAAAGAGCAGATCAAAACCATTTATAATTTTTCAGAAATTATAGGCAGCGGCGCGGAAATGCAGAAAGTATACCGCCTGATATCACTGGTAGCAGATTCCAATAGCACCGTGCTGTTACTGGGCGAAACCGGTACCGGCAAGGAGCTGATCGCCCGGGCTATTCACAACGCATCGCCCCGCAGGGATAAGCTGATGGTAAAGGTCAATTGCGCTGCGCTGCCGGCCAACCTTATAGAAAGTGAATTGTTCGGTCATGAAAGAGGGGCCTTTACCGGCGCCATTGACCGGCGCATTGGTAAGTTTGAGCTGGGCAATAACAGTACGCTGTTCCTGGATGAAATTGGGGAGCTGCCGTTGGAAGCACAATCCAAATTATTACGCGTAATACAGGAGCGCGAGCTGGAACGCGTGGGTGGCAAGCATACCATAAAAATTGATGTACGGCTAATTGCAGCCACTAACCGCAACCTGGAAGAAGAGGTAAAAGCCGGCCGTTTTCGTGCGGATCTGTATTTCCGTTTAAATGTGTTCCCTATTCACCTGCCGCCCTTACGTGACCGGCTGGAAGATATTGAAGCGCTTACTCATTTTTTTGTGCAGAAGTACAGCCGGAACAGCGGCCGTAAGATCAAAAAAGTTGCCCCTAAAGTAATACAACAATTACGCAGCTATACCTGGCCGGGTAATGTAAGAGAGCTGGAGCATTTAATAGAGCGCAGCATATTACTGGCGGCCGACGGCACACTGGATGATGTTTATATACCGCAGCATACTGATGCCGGCAAGCAGGAGCCGGCCTATCTTTTAAACCGCTCGCTGGAAGAAGTTGAACGCGGTTACATTATTGAAATACTGAAACGTTGTGCCGGCAAGATCTCAGGCGCCGGCAGCGCTGCTGAAATATTGAAGATCCCTGGCAATACCTTGCACTCTAAAATGAAAAAATTAGGCATCAGCAAGAGCGATTATTTTGCCTGAGCCATCCACCGCATAACCCCTTCAGTGCTCCCTTTATATGGTGAGCTCATTTGTGCTTTCACGAAATACAGTGAAAAATAACAGGACCTTATTTGCTTATCTTATTGGTTATCAGTTAACTTATGTTCCTGGCATTTGATTGGTCTTCTACGGTTATCACAATTAAAATAAAAAATTATGAAAATCGTAGTTATCGGAGGCTCCGGCCTCATTGGAAGCAAAGTAGTTGCAAACCTTCGTCAGAGCGGCCACCAGGTAATTGCAGCTTCTCCGGCAACTGGTATTGATACCATCACCGGACAGGGATTAGCCGAAGCCATGAAAGATACCGATGTGGTTATTGACCTGGCTAACTCCCCGTCATTTGAGGATAAAGCAGTGCTGGAATTTTTTCAGACAGCGGGCCGTAACTTACTGGCAGCAGAGATCAATGCCGGCGTAAAACATCATGTTGCGCTTTCTATTGTTGGCGTTGACATTATGCAGAACATTGGTTACATGCGGGCCAAGATGGCCCAGGAAGACCTGATCAAACAATCCGGTGTGCCCTATACCATTATCCGCAGCACCCAGTTCTTTGAATTCCTGAAAGGTATAGCAGATCAGGCTACAAACGGAAATGAAGTACATCTTTCTGATGTAAAGTTCCAGCCCATTGCGGCTGATGATGTAGCCGCCTTTGTAAGCAAATATGCCCAGGCAGCTCCTGTTAACGGTAAGGTAGAAATAGCCGGCCCTGAGCGTTTTGATATGTATGAAGTGGTTGCCCGTTACCTGGAGCAGATTAATGATCCGCGCAAAGTAGTGTCTGACGGCAAGCCAACATACTACGGCGGAGAAATTACACATACTGCACTGGTACCTGCGGGAGAGGCTGCGTTAGGAGCTATTAACTTTGAAAAATGGTGGAGCAGCCAACCGCAAAAGGTGGCTTAAGGCAAATAGCATATTAATTATAAAGGCTGCATTCATGCGGCCTTTGTAGTTTAATTATATGCTGATCTTTATAGCAATTGTTTTTGTTTCAGAAAGCTAATGGTGTGTGCGAGCATTTCCTCCGGATCCAATTGATCCGTATCCAGGGTAAGATCAGGAATGGCGGGTGTTTCAAAGGTATCATTCAGGCCGGTAAGGTTATGGATCTTATCCGGGTGGTTATCGGGCAGCAGCGCTTTCCTGTAAAGCCCTTTGGGGTCCCTGCCGATCAATGTTTTTAAGTCGCATTTCAGCCAGATCAGTAATGCCCCGTATTTCAGCCGCAGCTTATTCCTTCCTTCTTCATAGGGATTGATGGCTGCTATGCAAACAAGGTCATAGTCTGCAGCAATGGAGCCTGCATAAGCGCCTAAGCGGGAAATATTTTCCAGGCGGTCTGCTTTACTAAAGCCAAGGTCTTTGCAAAGCGTTTGGCGGTAAACATCGCCGTCTATCACCTTCACTTTTAAGTGATGCCTGCTGCCCCATTCAAACAAGGCATTGGAGAGCGTGGTTTTGCCGGATCCTGATAAGCCGGTAAGCTGAATGATATTGCCCATGTGCTTAAAGGGTAAGGTGTTTTAGCTGCTCATAGGCGGCATGACAATCATTAAAAAAGAACCGCTCATTGTTTTCATGGGATTCCGGTGTAAACACCTCCTGTGCCGATTTGCTATGATATTTCAGGCGCTCATGCACCTGGTCCGTATCCTTTACGGGAATGCCGGTAAATGCGCTGAAGGCTGTTACCATTTCTTTTCCGCCCTGCGCAAAATCAAAGAAGCAGTTGTGCGCATGATCCAGGCGGAAGATCTCCTGCAGCTTTACGTAATACTGTTCCAGCACCTGCGCCGTATAGCGGTTGAAATCGCCGCCAAAATGCGCGGGTTCAGCTGTTTTAAGTAAGGCCGGATTAACCATTCCGGGAACGCTGTGAATGCCTCTTCGTTTATCATGAGAGGCAATCACCTCATCCGGTTTGCGGTATAAAAAGAAGAAAGGCGTTTGCGGGAACCATTCCCGCAGCAGGTGATAGAAATGAATATGCCAGCTATCCAGCTTAACGATATAGCTGCTTTCTTTATAATTGCGTTGCTGCCCCATTAGCTTCAGGGCCGCCCGGAACCAGGTTTCCCGTGTAGCGGTGCTAAGCCCCGGCTGCTTTTCATCTGCCCTTAAAATTTCATCCAGCAAGGGCGCTTCTGCCACCACAATATTTTCCTCCGGTGCTGAAAAGGCCTGCGACAGCAGGGTAGAGCCGCAGCGGGAAACATGGAAAATGAATGCAGTAGGTTCCAGCGAAGGCAGGTCTTTACAGGCCGCTGCTAAAAAGTCAGCGCTGCTCAGGCTTTCCAGCCGCGATCTTTGCCTTTGTTTGATGCGGCAAACCTGGATGGTTTCATCAAAGAAGGGCTTGATCATGCGTTCATTTCCAAGGTCCAGCCATTTTACAGTCCATTCATTGCTGTTGATATAACTAAGCTGAAAGGGGATCCAGTTGAGTATTAAGGAAGCTTGCATTATTTTCCTGCTTTTAGGCTGGCAATTAGATCCCTGGCAGCAGGGGTGTTCATGTTTTCCAGTTCCGCTATCATCCTGGCTTTTGTAGCGTCGTCATAATCTTTCGGTGCATTTTCTGCTGAAAGATCGTAGCCATGCGCGGTAAACAGGTTATCTGTCCAGCTGTTCCGGATGCCGTCTATCACCAGGTGTACCCTTGGTGTACTGCCGTTGTTAATGATACTATGCGTGGCGGCGAAATTAAGGTACCAGCATTCGCCGGCGCCCAGGTGCAGCTTTTCTTCTTCAAGGGTAAAGTATACATCCGGGTTGGTGATAATGGGGATATGGATCCTGAATATACCATCCTGATAGGCGCATCCCGGATCCCGGTGCGGTTTAATATGGCTGCCGGGGGCCAGGGACAGCAGGCGTACGGCTTCCTTTTCACAATGCCAGGCCTCTAAGATGCTGTTTACATAAGGCATCAGGCCAAGTATGGGCGTATTGCTGTAAGTGCTTTCCGGATGGGCGTAAATATCGTTGCTTTCCCCGCTGGCCGAGCGGAGTGAAATACTCCGCCAGTCGCCGTTAAAGTCACGTTGATTAAAGTGCAGCGGCCATTCTTCCTTTAAAACCGCTTCCAGCTCACTGCGGAGCGTGTTTGTATTATAAGATTGGGAGAATTTTATGTGGTTCATCAGTGGCCTAAATATCTAAAAATATTCATTAATCAAAAAATACATCCGGCGGCCTTCTGTCTATATGAAAAGCCTGATCCAGGTAATAAATAACCGTTTCCGGTGCTTTGGCAGTGGGGATCAGCTCCCGCAACGGCGTTACTATTTTGGGATATTCATCAATGAATTCCAGTCCTTCTACCGGGGCCAGCTGGAATGACTGCATCAGCAATCGAAAGCGTTCCAGCTCTACGCCCCAGTAACGGATGTATTTACTTTCGCTTACGCTCAATTCAAGCAGCACATCCTTTGTCTGGAACAGGAGTCCAAATTCAAGCCGGCATTCCTGGGTAAGCTCTTCCCGGTACTTTTCCAGCTCATTCAATATAAACGCTTTCTGAAGGAAGGCGGTTGTTTCACTTTCCTCTTCATACAGCCCGTATACGCAGCTTACTTTCTGTGGCAGCGTGGCGGCCAGGGCCAGGAACAGCTGCCATAAACGGCCATTGTCAATATTGATGGTGGCCTGGAACCGGAAAGGCAGGCGCCGGGCTTCATTTAGCTCCAGCGTATAGCCTTCCCGGATATTCGCTTTTCTTCTTTTGTGCAGGATGCCGTCAATATCAGGCCGGTGATCCAGCTCCTGGCCGGTCGGGATCCGGATGGTTATAGGAAGCGCTAACATGCTGCAATATTAGAAAAAGGGATTCACTTATTACCGGTAAAAGTAAACCCATAGGACACTTACCAGGAAGTGGGGAGGCGATCAGCCGGTATTAGCTTACAATCGCAGCAGCTGTATGCATTTTACTACCTTTTTGTTTTTATCATCATACACTTCCAGCAAATACATGCCCTTGTTAACCCTGCCATTGACAGGTATCAATACCTTACGGCTTTGGTTAAACGAACGGCTGCTCATGATCAGCCGGCCCTGTGCATCATACAACCGCAGGGTATAAGTGGAATTCGCATCCAGCCCGCTAATGGTGAACTGTTCGCCAAAGGGGTTAGGCCATACACGCAATACACCATCCTGCTGTACCGGTTGATGTTGATCAGCGCTCATCATCATCGGCGCAAACGGGCTGGTAACCGTAAAGCTGCGCTGTATGCTGATGCTATCCAGCTTATGTTTAAACGTTACTTTCAACCGGTGGGTGCCTATGCTGTAAGTGGATGGCTCTACTACAAAAGTATGGTTAGCAGCTATGGTTAGCATCCGTGAATTATCTACCACTGCCATTACATCCGTACGTGCCTGTGGTATGGGGTAATTAGCTATCAGGATTGTGTCAGTTGCGCCGGAGTAGCTATACTGGCCTTGCAGGGTTCTTAAAATAGGAGGGGTGTTTAGCACCGGGTATACCCGTAAAATGGCCGGCGTATCATTTTTCGTATAGCTGGTACCGTTAAAGGCCATCCATTGTAAGGTATCTACGCCCACAATATTGGGGTTAGGCGTATAGTACATACTGTCTATCTCCGCCAGCGTAATCTCGGTGCTCCTTTCATAGAACAGCTGTTTCCCACCTATGGTAAGCTTACCATAAGCCGGCAGGCGGTTCACCCGTATGCCTTTTAGTTTACCGGTATAGTTTTGCGTAAAATTACCCCGCAGAAAGCGGATGGGAGTGCCTGCCAGCGTATTGCGCTCAAAAGGTTTAATGGTATCTGGTATCATTGCTATGTTAATATAAATAGCAGTGTCGTTGGTGTAGTTCATGCCATCAAAAACACGCCAGCGTATGGTATCGTGGCTGGTTATACCGGGCGCTATATACCTGAGGGAGTCTAACAGGTTCCTGGGAATAACGGCATTGCCGTTGTCAATTATCTGGTTATTGGCGCCCCTTAATAAGCCACGTTTGGGAAGGCTCAGAAATTCGATCTGCTCCAGCTGTCCTATCCCACTATCAGGACCTATGTAGTGCTGGCGGAAATCAGCGGCCTTAAAAAAAAGCCGGGTACCCGGGTTCACCTGTTTGCTGATAGGCATAACAGCATGCTGCGGGGCCGCCGTATCCGGATTAACGGAAAACACAAAACGACCACTCAATATAAACCAGGTACTGTCTTCATAATTTGCCCAGCTTTCAACATCTGCTATTTTTCTTATGGCGCTGCCATCCTGCTTTATAATAAAGGTGCGATACCGGGTGCCAAAGTCGTAACCCGACCTGGCGCTCACGGCAACATCACCCTGTGGCGATACGTTCATTACGCTTGCAAACGCAACTGGGGTATTGGGCCGCATAGGTAACATGTAATGCATGTGGCCCTGCCGGTCGCGCGTATAGATCTGGCCCTGGAAATTATTTAAAAAAGGAGATGAAAAATCAGCGCCACCTATATAACCATTATTTACAAGGGGAGCAGCAAAAATGCTTAGCAAAAAGTCCGTATGGGCGTTGGCATCTCCCTGCGTAAGCAGGAGGGTAACGGAATCATGCTCATAGAGGTAAACATTCGTGGCAGCAAACCGGGTGCTTTTATGGTAAGTGATCCGCTCTCCGTCGGTACTGATGGTATGGTACCCCGGCGGGTAATCGGTATTGGGCGTTTCCAGCTCATTCCACTGGTCTATTAATGTGCTTACGCCGTTCTGGTATTTGTATAGGTAACGGCCGGTAGAATAAGACACAAAGCCACTGGAAGTAACCGCAGCACCGGTAACAGCACTATCAACCAGACGCTGCTGCTGCTGGGTGGCCAGGTTACGCAGCAACAGCCCCTGGTCTGGATCATACACGTTTTCCCACAACAGGTAATCGCCTGCAAGGCTTACATTACGCGCCACCGGAGAAAGCATGTTGAACATACCCTGCCGGTATTCATATAAAGAAGCGTTGTTATCGTTATTCTCATCTGTAGGCACCATAATAAGGGCTCCGTAGGGCGTTATCCAGGCCCTGAAATGGATAGCGGTGAGGTAGGTAAGACGCGGCAGGTAAATACCGGTATAAGGTATTACCTCCGTGTGGCCGGTGCTTACATCCGTAAGCCGGTAAGTATATTTGTAATAAAAGATGGGGTCTTGTTTTACCGTTAATACCTTACCGTACCGGTAGTCGAGTATCCGGCTGTTGTCTGGCGATGCATACACCGGCTTAAGCGAGGCGTATTGGGCATTCGTGGACATTCCCGTTACGAGGAATAGCAAAAGGAGGTAAAATTTTCGCATAGTTAACTATTAATGGTTGAGCAGAATGTTGTTAGTAACGAGGAGGGGTATAATTGGGTATTTGGACATGAAAAGATACAAGAATAAGATTGATAAAGAAAAGTATCACAAATATCTGTTATTGCAAACTTTTTCCCGGGCTTCCATTAAAAAAAAGCCCCCCGGTACGCACCGGCGGGACCTGTAACATGATGGCTTCAATCCATCTCCTTACGCACCATACACCTGCCGGAAATATTGTTCAGCGCCTGCAGGTTCCCTTCCCAAAAGTGCCGGCAGATCTGTATGATCAGGATAGAGCTCACCGCGGCTGATACCTTCTCCAAAACCGGCAAAGAAACCGGCATAGAGGGCCGGCACACCTGCTTCCACCACTGTTTTGATATAGGTTTCCGCATCCGGGCGGTGATAAGGTACTTTTTTCCCGGAGATGTCACTGAGTATTTCGGCAATACGGCCAAAGGAGAGGGCCGCTCCTGAAATATGATAGTCCTTGTTTTCATGACCTGCACCTGCAAGAATATTGGCAGCTGCTTCTGCCATATCGCTGCGCAGGGCAAAACCCGCAGCGCCGTCACCTGCCGGGAAAAACACGCCCTTTTCCAGCACCGCAGGTCCCAGGAACATAGACAGCATATCCGTATAAATATTATTGCGGAGGATCGTATAGGCGATACCGCTGGCTTTCAGCACCTTTTCCGTATGAAAATGCGAGTTGAGCACCGCTGCCAGGGGAGAGCTTTCATTATCTGTTCTGCGCTCAACGCTGGTATAAACGAGGTGCTGCACGCCGGCTGCTTTGGCGGCCTTCACCACATTTTCCTGCTGGGCGCTGCGCTGCTCCAGCTCAGTGCCGGATACCAGCAACACTTTTTCTGCGCCGGCAAAGGCGCTCACCAGCGATGCGTAATTATTGTAGTCGCCGGTTATGATTGTAACACCTTTGGCCTTCAATTCTGCACCTTTAGCCTCCTGCCTTACAAGCGCGCCAATACTGCCGGCCGGGATGCCTTTCTGTAATAAAAATTCAACCGTTGCTTTTCCGAAATGGCCATTAGCGCCAGTTACTAAGATCATATGTTTTAATTTTTGTGAGTTATATCAAAACTACACTACCTTGGCTATAGAATAGTAAGTGCTATACTAAAGTATAGTGCTATATAACATATAACCTGAAAAGACCTTTATGATACAGGAAGTGGAAACACGCTCCCACCGGGAGGTGCCTAAAGAGGAGCTTAATATGAAAACCTGCCCGAAACAATATGTGCTTGCTGTGGGCGATGCGCTGAATGCATTTACCGGCAAGTGGAAGCTGTTTATTATTGGGGCGCTGATACCCGGTAAGCAGCGGTTTAGTGAGCTGGAGAAGAATATTCCCAAGATCAATCCAAGAATGCTGTCAAAAGAATTGCGTGACCTGGAGGCCAACGGTATTGTGAAACGAAAGGTGAATGACAGCTTACCGGTATCTGTGGAGTATGAGCTTACGCCTTCCGGCTATGCTATGCGGGAGATGTTTGATTCGATGATAGACTGGGGTATTAAACACCGTGCATGGTGCATGCCGGGAAAAATTGCCGGTTAATGTGTTAAACATTTTTCCACAACCTGGTAAAAGCTGTTTGATAGCCTCAATGCCGCCTGCCGAAGCGCCCATAACAATAATATGTCTATGATCCATAAATAGCCTGACACAATTATTGTTCCGTAAGGCCGCAGGCGGTTTATTTAGTCGATCCTGATCCGGTACACGGTATAAGGGGAGGTTCGTTTGTCAATGCCATTATTGTACTCAGGCTGTTTCTGGATCTGCGAACAGCTTACATAAAGGTAGCCACCGGCTATAGAATAGCTGTCGGGCCAGATCAGCCGCGGATCCTGCACAATGGTATGCATAGCAAGGTTAGGCGTGATCTTTATAAGGCGGTAATGCTGCAGATCGCCCATGTACAGGTTGCCGTTGCGGTCAAAGATCATCCCGTCTGTAGTTGAAAAATGGCCCAGGTCCTGTACATGGCGCTCAAGCGCGCTGCCGGAAAGATTCCAGTCCCGTAAATACTGCGTTTCTATACGGTACAGCTTATCATCGCTCAGGGGTTTATAGTACAGCCATTTGCCATCCGGTGTAAGCGCAATCCCATCCGAATTGAATTTCGCCGGTTTGCCATCTTTCATCAGCTCACGGCCGTCGATGATGAACTTGTATGCCGGATCAGAGATCACGGAGTAGTGGCCTGCCAGCACCCGGCGCATCTGGTGTGTGGCCAGGTCAATAACAATGATGCCGCCGCCTTTGGATTCCGTTAAATAGGCAAATTGCTTTCTTACATCAATGCGCACATCATTGGCATAAGCAGTATCCGGCAGCACTGTATTCAGGTCAAAGATCTCCATAGGCATTTTTCCGTTGCCCAGCATCTTCACCAGCTTAGCGCCCTGGCCCTGGATGGTTTTTAAGAAAGGAGCAGCGGGGTCCAGCACCCAGATGGTGTTATCGTCATCTACATAAACAGACTGCACACAAACCCATTTGTTCCTGCCATCTGTGCCGGGCTGCCAGCTGTTCATGGCTTCATCAGGGTAAGGCGTTGCGTGAGTTGTATCCTGCACACTCACTACTGCGTTTTTGTATTTTGCTGACCAGCGGGGATAGTTTACCAGCAACAGGCCGCCCTGCTGCTTAGCTACTCCTGTTAACTGATAGGCGGAGTCTTTGAAAACAAGCTCCAGCTTTTGGTGATTGTCACCACCCGGAAAATGTTCATGCTTACATGCAAGGATGCCTGATAGCATAATGAAAAGTAACACTGTGGAGAAATTCCGTTTCATAGCTAACAAATTTATGTTTGAGAAATATGGGTCTGATACCGCTTACCGGTGTTTACGGCTCACTAATAGATAACCAATGAGCAGCATAACTGCTGAAACACCTAAAAAAATAAAGTTGCCGGTATTATGATCTGCGGAAAATTCTATGACGTTGTGCAATTTCAGAAGCTGATGGTCAATGAGGCCCTCTACAATGTTAAAGAGCCCCCATCCCAGCAACAGGCCGCCGCCAAAGAGTTTGCCCGAACGGTCAATGTCTTTCCTGGAAAGCAGCTTCCACATTAAAATAATGCCTGCCAGCACCACCAGCATACAAAAGAAATGGAAGATGCCGTCCCAGAACATGTTAATGCTTTTGCCGGTGTAGGTGGTAGCGGGAATTTTGTTGGACAGCATTTCATGTACCTGCAGCACCTGGTGCAAAACAATGCCATCCACAAACCCGCCCATACCAATGCCTAAAACCATAGATGCAGTAGTTAAAGGAACCGGGGAAAGTATGGGTGTACCGGGGCTTGCGGCCAGCCTGTACCGGTGCCTTTTGGCGGCCATTGCTACCAAAATGGCCACGATCACAGCTAACACAATAAAGGCCAATAGCATAGTGAGCAGGTTTGGATAAAACTGGCTGTTATAAATGCCTTCCATGACTTTTTTATTACAGAAAGGACAAGCTGCACCGGTACTGTTTATACCGGTTAGGAGGGCTGTTAACAAGAACACTTTTTTCATTGGCGATGCTTATCAATACACCTGTCAGGCGCACAATTATTATGCCCTGCGTTGGCTGGATCCGCTGGCATGATTTTATGCGCTTGTTTATTAACAGCGGGATGCAGGTAAACGCAATACCCCGGTCATCAATTAATAACAGTTAAACCTATTTGTATGTTAGTACCTCTTTTGGCGCTTGTTTTTGTAGCGATAGCAGTAGTGGTTTATTTAGTTATGCAAAGCAGCAGGAAAACGAAAGATACCGGCAACCGGTAATTTTTGCTAATGGTCAGGATCAGCTCCACGTAGAAGATCAGCCCTTTTTTGGGTAAGCTGTTAACACCTTGCAACACATTCATACCATTGTTCCATTGGCCCATATGTTGCACGATCACTAAAAAATAAAGTATGCAATTAAGTCCGGCTCTTGTGAAAAAGTTAGGGCAGCCTTATGCCCCTTCTACTATGGTAGATATGGTGTTTAAAGGTAATGACCTCTCATTCAAAACAGACGAAAAGGGAAATGCTATCCTGTTATTTATTGGGAAAAAAATGGAGAACGGAAATATAAAAGGTGAACGTTATGCCCGCACTTTAAAGTATGACCGCAATGGTGAGCTGATCAAGGATCATTGGGAGCTAAAAGGCAAGGCAACCTGATATAAAATCATCTAATAATAAATAAAAGCAGCTATGGCAGAAACTATGAAAGCGGCGCTTAAAACAGCGAACGGAGAATTTGAACTGGCAGAGGTGGAAAGGCCTCAAATACCCGGTCCCCATTGGGTATTGGCCAGGGTAAAGGTAGCAGGGATCTGCGGCACAGACCTGCGGCATTGGAAAAAAGATGATCCGCATTTGAAGGGTAAGATCATGGGGCATGAGCTGGGAGCCGAAATTATAGAAGTAGGCAGCGAAGTTACCAATGTGAAGCCCGGCGACCGTGTGGTGGTGGAAACTTTGCTGGGCGATGAAACCTGCGACTGGTGCCGGGTACAGCAATATAACCTATGTCCGAACCTGTACAAGGTACGTATGAGAACAATCTCACAGGCTTTTGCGGAGTATGTAATTGGACCCTCAGAAAAATTTTACAAGTTGCCGGATCATGTGAGCTATGAAGAAGCTACCTTACTGGATACTTTTTCCGTTTGCCTCCATGCCATCAACCTGAGCGGCATAAAATTAAATGATAAGGTGGCCGTTATTGGCGCGGGGCCCATTGGCCTGGGACAGGTGCAGCTTGCAAAAGCCTGTGGCGCTGATGTAATAGTGACGGATGTGGTGGATTCATCCCTGAAGCTGGCGAAGGAGCTGGGCGCCGATGTGGTAGTGAACACCCGTAACACAGATGGCTATAAAGAGGTGATGGAATTTACGAAGAACAGGGGAGTGGATATAACTTTTGAATGCGCGGGCGGCCCCTCCATGCCGGTTACCCTGCCGCAGGCAACCACCTTTACCCGGATTGGCGGAAAGGTGGTGATCGTAGGTGGTTTCGAAGCCGGTAAAACCGCCATTGAGCTGGAATGGCAGCGGATCCAGAAGGCGGAGATCCAGCTGATCCCAAGCGCCAGCTACGCATTCCGAGATATTTACCCTGAAATGGAAATATGCCTGGATCTGTTAGCAAAAGGAAAGCTGAACGCGAAAAAGCTTATTACACACAGCTTTGCGATAGACGATATTAATAAAGCTTTTGAAACGGCGCAGGATAAAGAACACACCCACGCCGTTTTTGTGGCCCTCACTATCTGAGGGACTTAAATGATCTGTAAATGCGGCCGTATTTTTATATCCACTACATCGCAGCGTTTGGGCTGCATAATGGTATATAGAACGGCGGCCGCAATATCTTCCGCCTTCAGCATTTCAAGATCTTCTTCTTTTTGTTGCTGATCCGGTACAGTAACGGGCTGCATATCCGTACCCACTGCACCCGGCTCTATCAGCGTTACCTTAATACCCATCTCATTGATCTCTTTGCGCACACTTTCAGAAAATCCCTGTATGGCTGCCTTAGTAGCTACATAAACGGAGCTGTTCTTTTCCCGCACATCTGCGCTCATGGAACCTATGTTAATGATATGGCCTTCTTTATTAGGCCGCATGCGGTCAATAGCCTGGCGTGTACAAGCCATGTACGAAAGCAAATTGGTGTTAACCACCTTCTGCCAGTCGGCATAGCTGCCCTCAGCAATGCCCTGGTAGGCCAGCGCAGCACAATTTACCAGCACATCCAGCTTCTTAAAATGGTTATCTGCTTCGTTAAAAAGCTTATTGATCCCCTCTTCAGTGGAAAGATCAGTGGTAATACCGGTGAGGCTTCCCTTCAGCTCTTCCTGGCCGGCGCTGTTAAGGGTGTCTGTAAGGTGCTGCGGGTCCTGGCCTGCGATCAGCACATCGGCCCCCTGCAGGGCCAGTAAAATGGCCGTTGCACGGCCTATGCCGGTAGTGCCGCCGGTTATAACCACCGTGCGGCCGGTAACCGTACCGGTTAATTGCTCACCGTATGCTGCTGTTTGTAATGATTCCATTTAGCTTAAGTTTTTTGATGAAGATTTTATTTCCAGGTAATGGTTACTTCCTGGTTTCCATGTATACTGTAAGTGATCCGGCCTTCATGGGTACCGGTACTTTTTACCGGTTCATTACCGGCCAATACACTTATTTCCGGCGCCGGTGCGCCGTTTGCGGGTACAATGCACATGCTGCAGCTAAGCTTTTTACTGCCCAGCACTTTAAAGGTTAGCTGCCTGCCGTTTTGTTGCTGTTCCGTAACCGGGTAATCAATAAATACCATAAAGGATGCGTCCTGAATTTTTATATAATGCCGGGGTACTATTCCAAAGGCTAATCCTGCACCATACACCTCCTGTCCAACACCGCCGGATTTTTCCCAGCCGTCATGGATATCTTCCAGGGCTATCCAGAGGGCAGGATCCAATTCGCCTGTTTTTGTTTCTTCTGCCAGCATTTCCCGTGGTAACATGGGTGGATAATAATATGGGGCCCGGTATACGGTATACCGTATGAATTCCGGCAATAATAGAGTAACTGCAGGCAGCAGCTCCAGGCCCTGCGCATGCATCAGGAAATCATGTAAAGCGGAAAAACCTTCCTGCTCCTCATACACGGCAGTGTAGGGCGCATCATTAAGGGGGAATAAGGAAAAGAAATTAGGGAAATTTTTGCCATAGCCGTAATTGCATTGCCAAAGGGCTACGTTCTTGAATAGGTTGGCAATGCACAGGTAAGCCAGCTTAAGATATATTTCTTCTTTGCACGCTTTGTACAGCCGCAGCATAGCGCCGGCCGAAAAAGCGGTGTTGTTGGCCTGGTAAAATATATCAAAGCCATAGTCCTGCAGCGTAAGGGCCGCTTTCTTTGCTTCATCCAGGTAGCGGTTTTCCCCGGTTAGTTCCCAGGCCTGCAACATCAGGTGCGCATATGCGCCTGCAACATCCTTTTCGCCGCCTTTACCCGGCTGTGTTTCTGCCTTTACCACTTCCAGGGTTTCCATATTGTAAAATACGGGCCAGCGGTAGTTGAAGTGATGGGCTACTTTAATGGCAAATTCAAGGGAATTCAGCAACAGCTCCTTTGCTATTTCATCTCCATTCAGCGCCAGCCTTGACAGGTTCAGCAGGGGATGATGCAGGTACCAGGAATCCATTACCTTGGGTGATTTCTGTTCTTCCGATTCATCGAGCTGATCTTCCAGTGCCGGCAGCCACCGCATAACGGTCTTCAGCTCTTCATTATAAAAGGTTTTCAGGTTATCATAAATATCATCCCCAAATTTTATATAGTCGCCGCTCCAGGCTGTGTAATCCCGTATAGGCAGCAGCACTGCCAGCTGCACCATAATTTCAGGCGGGGTATCATAATCCGATACGTATGCATTCAGGTAGGCGTGTCCGTTATGCTGCTGCCAGCAGGCTTTTTTGTGTTCCAGGTCATGCAACGATTTGGCCAGTATATCCGGAAAATCATGATATACGGTTTCCGGCCTTGGCAGGTGCAGGTACAGGGCTGACAGGTGGGTTAGAAATTCCGTGGCAATTTCAAACTGATCGTTTGGCGTTTTACTGCTAAAGCAAACAAAGGCATCTGAAATGGTTACCTGCCTGCCGGCGGGCAATGGCTTGTCTTTGGTTGATGGTAAGGAAAATCCAAATTCCGGCCACTCACCGCCAACAGTATCTGCTACGGATGTTTGGGTTGCATTACAATAGTCAGCCAGCGCTGTAAGGTTTTGCAGATACAGGAATGAGCAGGCTGCAGGGCGCGTCATGGATGCATAAATGATCCCCGAGCGCGTACCTACCTGCCGGATGTGAATGTCGCCCTCGCTGCTTCCGTTGGCCGGTATCACGATATCGCGCGGCCAAAAAGGGATGTCCGTATCTTCAGCAGGAGTGAAAGCTATGGTATAGCGTAAAAGCGGTGTGCCTTCTTCGGGGAAGCTCACTGCTGCATGGTAGGTACCGATTGCAGCGCTCATCACCATTTTTATACCGCCTTCTTCATTTGTTACCTCTTCCAGTGTTATGCTTTCCGGTGCATAGGCAATACGGAAGGCCATTCTGGCAGCGTTGGAGCTGGTAGCTACCAGCCATACGGCATCCGGCATGGAATGCACTTCAAATTGAAAATCACTTATGGTTTTGGTATACACCGGTTCGGTGGTTATATTTTCCAGCTGTTCTGCAGCACTGGCTGCCCAAATAGAAATTCCGGATGACATATATTTTAAACCGTTTTAGTTTCTCATAATAAAAGCTGACTAACACTGGCGCCGCCAGACAGTTTACCGGATGCGCGTGTTCTACTGCAGGTCTTTTACATGTTAACCATGGATGTTATTCATATATGAACTGTACACAAATTATAATCCATGTATAATACAGAGGCATTTTCCACATTAAGGTTGAATTTGGTTAATGATGGGCTCTATTAAGTGAGCAATTAATTGGACAATTCGATGGAGTACAAGCCCTATTGTGCCTTAGTTTGCGCCCCGGCGTGTTATAGTTGCCTTGAGAATGGCTTTGGGAAGATCAGGGCGCGGTGTAAAAAGAAAGCCCGCTTATTAGCGGGCCTCTTTATTACAAGTTGATGTTAATTATTGCTTCAGGATCTTCACCTGTTTGTGCGTACCATCTTTACGGTCTATGGTAATAATGTACATGCCAGGTACCAGTGAGGATACCGGAATAGTGTTCCCCGGGTTCTTAACTTTCATAAGCTGGTGACCGCTTAGATCGTAAATGCTCAGCATTTTAACCTTGTCACTGTTACGGATATGTAATTGCTCACTCACCGGGTTAGGCGACAGTGTAACGGCGGTATTACCATCTTCTGTTTTTACCGTTTGCACGGCCATCCTGGCAGCTGACGCAACACTGGTAATAGTAAGATAATTGAGATTGAACCCGCCGGTAGTTGTAGCAATACCTATGCTATAAGTGCCTGCAGGCAAGGTTACGGTATGTGAAACATTGCTCCAGTTCTGCCATCCGCCGGTATTGGGTATGTTAACGGTACCCAGCTGTGTAGCGCCGGCATCTTTTTCCAGCCGCAGGCTTGTGTTGGCATTAGGGCTGGCCACACGGTAATCTACCCGGTAGGTACCTGTTGCCGGAATGGTTACATCATAAGACATCCAGTCTCCGGCGTCTATCCATCCAACATTCTGTCCTCCTCCCGCATCGGTTGTTGCTTCCACATCTATGCCGGACATATAGGTATAGCTTTCCGCCTGAATAACAGTTGATGTGGAAGTAGTATTTGATTCTACTTTCAATGAAGTTGTCAGATCGTTCCAGCTATTGTCAACCAGGCAATCATCATCCCCTGTGAGTACAAGTGCTGATCCGCTGAAATTGTCATTCTGGTAAAGGGTGACTTTATACCCTGGCTTTACCTTGAGAGAAGAAATATCATCGTTAAGAATGCCCAGCGCATTCAGCTGGCTAAGCGTATAAGAGCCGGTGTTAAGGCCTGCCGCATAGCCGCCATAGGAGCAATCTTTATAAACTGTTGCCGCGCTATTTGACGCGATCCCTGAAAAACCGCCTATGGTAATGGTGGTGCGCAGGGGAGAGGTGGCATTGATGGTGGACGAATGGTTAAATACATCGTCGTAGCAAAAAGCGTAGGTCAGGCTATTGAGGCTGATATCACTGCGGTGCCAGAATTTGCAGTACCAGTTGTAAGGCCCTGTCTGATAATATTTGGATGCAGTGGAAAAGTCCTGCGTAGCGCCCGTTGCCAGGTTAAGATCAATGGCATGGCGGTTAATGGCAGCGCAGATCTGCGCCTGCACCACTTTATCCCATTGTCCGCCGCTGGCCATAACCCCGCTGCCTTCCATGGCTTCCAGGTTGGTAGGCTTGCGTGAGATGGTGCCCACTTGTCCGTCGGAAGCACGGGTGAAGGTGAACACATTGCCGGATACACGGCCGCTCCAGGTGCCTGCATCGCCTGCGTTGAAAACCAGGTTGCCGTTCTGGTACTTGGACCAGATGGCATCAATGTAGGAACCAAAATAATTGGCCTGTGCACCGCTTTGAAAGGCCGTTGTTTTTGAAGGGAACTTGATGATGCCATTGGCAGCATCATAACAGCCGGCAAATTCGGCCGGTGCGGTAGATTGCCATTGTGAAAGGATCTGGCTGTGAGGGATAAGCTCCCCAACCTTTTGGTAAAAACTGCCATTGCCCCACACCTCAAGGCCCATGGGATACTGGTAGCTATCCACGCGGGTGGTGTTCACCCAAAGGCCATTGGATGCGTTTGTAAGCTCAATCGTTTCAAACCGGATGCCCTGGTTAGGATCCGTAGGATTGGCAAGGTTGGGCGCTGCATAACCACTTGGTGCACCGGAGGCGCCGAAGAAATAGAGAAACAGCTGTGAGTTGAAGGAGATCAGGATGCGGCAGCCTGCAATGCCGGGAATGTTGATGACCTTATTAGGGATCTCACTCAGCTTTGCAAAACAGTTCGCATAGCGGCCATTGCCGCCGGGGCCCTGGTTGCCGTTGATCACCGGCCCGGGTACGGTGTTGTTGGATACGTTCATGAGATTGACCGCACTGGTTTTAGGGTCAATCCATACATGATTGCCGTTGATGATGCCTACCACTGCAACATACACATTGCCATCAGCATACGCTGAGTTGTTGTACAAGGTGAAGGGAACGGTCGTTTGGGCCTGTACTTTGCTCCCGGTGAGGATGGCTACAATAAACAGCAAGGCCATGCGGGCGCATAGCGCCCCGGATAAAGATCTGGTTTTCATTGAACAATAGGTATTAGATTACGAGAGCACGATGCAATGTAAATAAACTTTTCAGTAAGTTATCATGTGAGATCAATGAGAGCAGGCGGCCAGGTTTTGTGGTATCCGCCTGTTAGTATCCTGCCCTTTATAAACGCACTTTTTAACCACTGATATCCATGCACTTGATAACAGTAATGAAAGTGTATGAAAATTTGGCATTGCTTCCGGCAAGGGGAAAGATCCCTTCAATTATTGCTGTGGCTTTTTCTTTGTAAAAATTTTACGTACCCGGAAGTGTCATTTTTTCAATACGGACAGTGACAAAATGTAATTTTTTGCCGCTGGCATAACGATTGTTTGGTGCAAAAAAGCAGTTGCGGCCGCCGCTGCCATTATATAACCAGCTATATGATCTTGTTTTTAATCAATGCAATTTCAATGTTATGGTAACCAATTTTCAAGCACAGCCACTTCATGACCGGGTTATTGTTCGCCCGGTACCCGCCGAAGAAAAAACAACCGGCGGTATCATTATTCCCGACACCGCAAAAGAAAAACCTCAGCGTGGCACTATTGTAGCCGCCGGCCCGGGGAAAAAAGATGAGCCGCTGAGCGTTAAATCTGGGGATACCGTATTATACGGTAAATATGCAGGTACAGAGCTGCAATTAAATGGAGAAGATCTGTTGATCATGCGGGAAGCTGACATTTTAGCCATCCTCTAAGGCGTATTATCAGCTATTCAACAACGAATCATTTGTGGACAGTAAAAAACACAGGTATGTCAAAGCAACTTTTCTTTGAGCTGGATGCAAGAAACAAAATGAAGAAAGGCGTTGATACTTTAGCCAACGCTGTTAAAGTAACACTCGGTCCGCAGGGCCGCAATGTTGTACTGGAGAAAAAATTTGGCGCCCCTGCCATTACAAAGGACGGCGTTAGTGTGGCAAAGGAAATTGAGCTGGAAGATCCCATTGAAAATATGGGTGCCCAGATGGTAAAGGAAGTGGCCTCCAAAACGGCCGACATTGCAGGCGACGGTACTACAACTGCTACAGTGCTGGCGCAGGCAATGATCAATGAAGGCCTTAAAAACGTAGCTGCCGGCGCCAACCCAATGGACCTGAAAAGGGGAATGGATAAAGCGGTGGAAGCCATTGTACAAAACTTAAAAGAACAGTCAAGGTTTGTTGGAAGCGATGTGCAGAAGATCCGCCAGGTGGCCACCATTTCAGCCAACAATGACGATACGATCGGTAAGCTGATTGCCGAAGCTTTTGCAAAAGTAGGAACAGAAGGCGTGATAACAGTGGAGGAGGCAAAGGGAACCGGAACTACTGTTGAAGTAGTTGAAGGTATGCAGTTTGACCGCGGTTATATATCTCCCTACTTTGTGACCAACAGCGAAAAGATGCAGGTGGTGCTGGAAAAACCTTACATCTTGATCTATGATAAAAAGCTGTCAACCATGAAGGAGCTGCTCCCCATCCTTGAAAAGACTGCACAGGCAGGAAGACCGCTGCTTATTATTGCTGAAGATCTTGAAGGGGAGGCCCTGGCCACATTAGTGGTAAACAAAATAAGGGGAACGCTTAAAGTGGCTGCTGTTAAGGCGCCGGGTTTTGGCGACCGCCGCAGGGAAATGCTTCAGGACATTGCAGTACTAACTAATGGAACACTGATCAGTGAAGAGCAGGGATATAAGCTGGAAAATGCTGACCTGGCATCCCTGGGAAGCTGTGAATCAGTGACTATAGATAAGGACAATACAACTATTGTTGGCGGATACGGCGATAAGGACGCAATTGCCGGACGGATTAGCCAGATAAAGGCACAGATTGAAAGCACTACTTCTGACTATGACCGTGAAAAATTGCAGGAAAGGCTGGCTAAGCTGAGCGGAGGTGTTGCTGTACTATATGTAGGCGCCGCCACTGAAGTTGAGATGAAAGAAAAGAAAGACCGGGTGGACGATGCATTGCATGCAACCCGTGCGGCGGTGCAGGAAGGTATTGTGCCCGGTGGCGGGGTGGCTTACATCAGGGCCGTTGAAAAATTAAATGAATTACAAGGCGCCAACGATGATGAATCCACAGGTATTGCCATTGTTAAACGTTCCGTGGAAGAGCCGTTACGGCAAATTGTGTACAACTGCGGCCTGGAAGGAAGCGTAGTGATAGGAAAGATCCGGGAGGGGAAAGCAGATTATGGCTTTAACGCCCGTACGGAGCAATATGAAAACCTCTTTGAAGCCGGCGTAATTGATCCCACGAAGGTTACCAGGATTGCGATCGAAAATGCCGCTTCCATTGCAGGTATGCTGCTTACCACGGAATGTGTGGTGGCAGATAAGCCTAAAAAAGAGCAGCCTGCCGCGATGGCCGCACCCAGCATGGGTGGCATGGGGTATTAATCCGGTTTACAAGTACCGGTGTAAAGCCTGCAAGCTTTTGCAGGCTTTCTTTATTTAGGCCGGTTCATAATTGGTAAGTTGTGGCGTGTACACATTTCCACACTCCTGGTTAAAGCGCTAAAAAATCATACTGTTTTTAAGAAGGCTTAATAATTGCGGCACATTCAGATCGGTGTTGTAACCAACCTCGTGTATTATAATCGTCACTTAAAAATATTGATCGTATGAAAGAGTTAGCAGCATGCAAGAAAAAAGCTGATCTGTTGCGTAAGTGGTCCATGATCTCCACTACGGAGGCCGCCTCCGGCCATCCTACTTCCTGCCTTTCCGCGGCGGACCTCACCGCAGTACTGTTTGATAAATACTTCACTTATGATATTGCAGATCCGCTGAATAATTATAACGACCGGTTTGTGCTTTCAAAAGGCCATGCAGCTCCCTTGCTGTATGCCCTGTTCGGTGTGGCCGGCGCCTATCCGCTGGATGAGCTGAAAACATTGCGCAAGTTCGGCAGCCGTTTCCAGGGGCATCCTGTGCCTAAATTTGTTTACGCAGAGGCAGCAACCGGCTCCCTTGGGCAGGGTTTATCAGTAGGGGCGGGGCTTGCGTTAACAGCCAAAAGGGAAGGCCTTCCCACCAAAACTTTTGTACTTACCGGCGATGGGGAACTGGCCGAAGGGCAGATCTGGGAAGCGGCCAATTTTGCTGCGCATGAAAAGCTGGATAACCTGGTGGCCATTCTGGACATTAACCGCCTGGCGCAAAGCCAGCCAACTATGTTCGGCCATCATATGGATGAATATGTGAACCGCTTTCAGGCATTTGGTTTTGAAGTAATATCCATAGATGGCCACAATTACGAAGAGATTGACCAGGCATTTGAAAAAGCGGTAAATAATAAAAGCGGTAAGCCCACCGCCATTGTAGCAAAAACGATTAAAGGGAAAGGTATTTCTTTCCTGGAAGATAAGGATGGCTGGCATGGTAAAGCCTTAAAGAAAGAGGAGCTTCAGAAAGCGCTGGAAGAGTTGGGCGATGTGGATGACCAGGCGCGGTTTGCGCTTAAGAAGCCTTCGGGAAAATTAATGCCGGTAAATACAGATGCGAAATACCAGCTGGCAACCGCTTTTGAAAAAGGCAAAGCATATGCAACACGGGAAGTGTTTGGTGAAGTGCTGGCATCACTTGTGGAACAGAACAAAAACATTTACGTGTTGGACGGAGATGTAATGAACTCCACCTTCACAGAAGATGTAAAGAAGAAAACACCGGATCATTTCATTGAAGGTTATATCGCGGAACAGAACATGGTATCTGTAGCGGCAGGTTTATCCAGGTTAGGCCGGGTGCCTTTTGCAGCCACTTTCGGCGCATTTTTTACTAGGGCTGCAGACCAGGTACGGATGGCGCGGGTATCGGAAGCCAATATTAAATTTGCAGGCTCCCATGTAGGCGTATCCATAGGGGAAGATGGCCCTTCGCAGATGGCGCTGGAAGACATAGCGCTGTTTGGCGCAGTGCCCGGCGCTGTTGTATTACAGCCTGCGGATGCCTGGTGTACCGCAGGCCTGGTGCAGGAAATGGCCGCCCATCCCGGCATTGTTTATATGCGTACTTTAAGGCCTAAAACAGACCTTTTATATAGTAAAGATGAACATTTTGAGATCGGCGGCTCCAAGCTTTTACGCCATTCAGATCAGGATGAGCTCACCGTGGCAGCTACCGGTATTACTGTGTTTGAAGCGCTTAAAGCGGCAGAGGAACTTGAAAAAGAGAACATTCATATACGGGTGCTGGATTGTTATTCCATACATCCCATCGACGCTGCTGCATTGCATGAAAGTGTGCATGCCACCAGACAAAATTTACTGATAACGGTAGAGGACCATTTTGAACACGGCGGCATGGGCGATTTTGCCGCAGCAGCCCTGTCAGATAGCGGCGCCCATATTGTTAAAATGGCGGTGCGGGACATTTCTCAATCCGGTACAAAAGATGAGCTGCTGCATGCTGCAGGTATAGATGCGGATCATATAGCGCAAAAGGTCAGGGAGCTTTGTGCGGTGACTGCATAGCGACGCTTTCAAAAAGTATATTCTTTATTCTCCCATTGGTAAGCCGGCAACCGGTTACTTTTTTTGCGGCGTTCGTCAGGAAATTAATGGTGCCGTTGTTGCTGCTGAATTTTCCGGCAACAGCCAGGTCCGGATCAAAAGTAAAATCACCTAAACGCATGTGATGCGCAACCAGCTTACCATTTTTTACAGAAAGCTGGTAGGCGGTTTCCAGCTCTTTGCTATAATAAGTGCCGGCATATTGATTCAGCTGTGAAGGGCTAATTTTAACAGGCATCACTCTAGGGGCAATGATGCCCCGGTATTTTAATGCGCCTGCTTTCTCTTTTATTTCCCTGAAAGTAACAGATGAATTGTAGGCCGGCACCCATAATACGGTATCTGATTTCAGATCAGTGGGGAACTTATCTTCGCCGTTTGCCTGTACCATTATACGGCCGTTCTCCAAAGTGAAAGTTACATACCATCCAACGCCCAGCTGATAGCTGCCAACATATTTTTTCAATAGCAGGGTATCAACGGTAACGTTGGGCAGCTTACTAAGGTCTTCACGCTTTGGGCCGGGCGCAATTTTATCGTTTAAGAATAGCTTTGCAAGGGCGTTGGTATTAGAATAAACGTCAAAATTGCCATCATTGCTGAGCAAAATGACCGCAAGCTTTTGATCCGGGAAATTGGAAATAGTGGTGCGGAAGCCTGCCCAGCCGCCATCATGCGCAATATTGGTGATGCCATTACGCCGGCTCACTTGCAGGCCATAGGCATAATCGATCTTTTGTTTGTTATTGAGCGTGTCTGTTTCTATCATCCTTAGGTACACTGGATCTTTCTGTTCCAGCGCCTGCTGAAAATGTATAACCCATTTCGCCAGATCTTCAGCGGTGGAAAATATTGAGCTGGAGCCCAGGGCCGTAAGGGCGTCGTTGCTCTTAAAGTATTTGTTATCGTTAGCATAATAGGAGCTGGCCACATGGCTGATGACCATTGAATAATCGCTTTGCACCAGGGATGCGTGCATGTTCAGTGGTTTAAAGATATGTGCATCGATCCACTCCGGGAATGGGGTGCCGCTTACTTTGGCTACAATAGCTGCCAGCAGGTTATAACGGGTATTGGAATAGGAATATTGTGAGCCTGGCTCAAAGTCCAGCTCCCGCTGCTGCTTAACCATGCGCATAATGTCCTCATAGCTGAAGCTCTCATCCCAGCGCCAGCCGGCCGCATGCAGGGTGGCGGGCCAGTCCCTTAAGCCGCTGGTATGATGGATAAGGTTGCGAATAGTGATTGTTTTGCCAAATTGCGGTACATCAGGCAGGTATTTATGGATATCATCATCGGGCGATATTTTTCCTTCCTGTATTAAAGTTGAAATGGCAAAACCGGTGAATTGTTTTGATACGGATGCAAGATCGAAAACCGTTGTGGGGGTAATGGGAATATCATATTCCAGGTTGGCCATTCCATAACCCTTTTCAAACAGGATGCTTCCATCTTTTACAATTAAAGCCGCTACACCCGGGCTGCCGGTACGGGCATAGGTGTTAAACAAGGAGTCAATTTTTGCGGAAAGAGTATCAGGGGTATTTTGTGCAATACCGGGCAAGCCGCTTAAAAGCAGCAACAGGGTATAATATATTTTCATGGTATGCGAGGCTTGTTATATTATACAATGACGGCTAACACAGGAAGAAGTTGCATGTTTATGCAGGGCTGATATTATTTTGCAGGCCGCATATGCTCATTGGCCCATGCCGCCAGGTTATACAAATGTGGCAGTAAGCTTTGGCCGGCAGTAGTTAATGAATAATCTACCCGGGGAGGAACCTCCGGATACATTTGCCGGGAGATCAGGCCATCTTCCAGTAAATTCTTCAGGGTAGCCGTCAGCATCTTTTGTGATATATCTCCAATAGTCTCCTGCAGCTGGTGGTAACGCATGGGACTTCCTGTTTGCCCAAGGGTAAGCATCACCAGCACCGCCCACTTATCGCCAATGCGGCCGAATACATCTCTTACCGGGCAGAAGTCTACGCTTTCAGAATTTTTAGAAAAGATCCTCATGTTAACTTTTTGGTTTTCACTATTACATACCTCCAGGTGTGTAACGCACTTACCAGTGCCATATTTTTTGATCCTCAAACGGTTCCTACTTTTGCCGCCATCAAACCGGTTACAAAACCAAATTTATAATTATGAAATTAACTTATCGTATTACTGCCGTCATTTTCCTTGTACTTATTTTCTTAACAGCTATTACGGATCTTACCCGGATGGACTTTGTGGCTAAACCGGTAAAACATCTTGGCTACCCGGATTATCTTCCCATTATGATCGGCGCGGGAAAGCTGATTGGTATCATTATTTTAAGTATTCCAAAGTACACCCGGTTAAGGGAATGGGCCTATGCCGGTTTTACGGTGCTATTTGTGAGTGCGGCTACTTCGCACGCCATTGTGGGAGATCCCATTGGGAATGTATTGTCGCCATTGTTGTTAGAAGCTTTGTTGCTGGTGTCCTATATCAGCATGGTAAAAACGCTTAGCTAATTCATTTCCCTGCCATCTACAGGGAACTCTTCCGGACCATAAATGTTATCCTATACTGATCTTACTTTATAAATTCCATTAATTTATCATACAATACTATATAAAGCCTAGATAACTATCTAAAATAAATTTTACACTTTTTATTTTTTTTAAAAAGATTTCTATACTTTTGAATTACCACGTTGAAAGTAGAGCAATAAGACAATTAAATAGAGCAATAGGACTATACCGTTATTATTACGCAATCTTATCAGAGCCAGTGAACAGATCTATACTTATGAGAGGGACAATCGTAGCAAAGCATGGCTTATAAGTTGTTGAATATCAACCAATATTGAACTAGCATTTATCAAACCAAATCTAAAATTAAGCGCAATGCGAAAATCTCATGCCTTTGTCATGGTGATGGTGCTGCTATTTACCGGCACGTCACTGCTCGCCCAGGACAAAAAACCAATCAGCGGAACCATTGTGGACGACAAGTCTGCAGTAGTGATAGGCGCTACTGTAATTGAAAAAGGTACCCGGAATAGTACCTTTACCGATGAACGTGGATACTATCATTTTTCTGTAGCCCCCTCAGCTACATTGATCATTTCATCAATCGGTTATGCTACCAGAGAAGTAGCGGTAGGTAACAGTACAACCGTTAACGTTACTATTAACCAGGACACAAAAGGATTAAATGAAGTAGTGGTTACGGGCTTTGGTGAAAGCAGGGCTAAACGAAGCCTCGGATATTCCGTTACCCAGGTTTCCGGTGACGATATCAGGAGAACAGCCAGCCCCAACCCAATTTCCGCCTTACAGGGTATGGTGCCCGGCTTGCAGGTTACCCCCAACGTGGGCGGCCCGCAGGCTTCTACACGCTTCCAGATCAGGGGTAGCGCCAGCCTGGATCCATATGGTAACCAGCCGCTGGTGGTGGTAGATGACATTGTAATGGACGACCAGGTAATTCTTCCCAACCGTGGCGGTGAGCAGGATTTCGGGAACATCCTGAAAGACATTAATCCCGACGACATTGAATCTATTTCCGTGTTAAAAGGTGGCGCTGTTACCGCATTATATGGTAGCCGCGCATCCAACGGTGTAATCCTCATCAAAACAAAAAAGGGCTTTTCCCAAAGAGGTTTGGGCGTTTCTTTTACCCAGTCTTTTATGTTTGAAAGAGCTTATAAAACAGTAGATCTGCAAAACCAGTTTGGCGCAGGTATCCATGCTGATGACTGGATTAAGTTAGCCGGTGATACGCTGTCTACGGATCAATCATACTATTATGCCAGCTTTGGCCCTGAAATGAAGGGGCAGATGTTTAAAGACATTACCGGCCAGTACCGCGCCAATAATCCAGGTGTAAACGATCCGTTGAAGCTCTATAAAACAGGGATTACCCGTAATACGAACATTGGCATTTCCGGTGGTAATGATAAAACAACTTTCCGTTTTTCTTATTCTAACCTGGGTGCATCCTCTGCAACTCCCAATAATAACCTGGGTAGGAATAGCTTTAGCTTCAGGGCCACGCACCGTCCTATAAAAGGAGTGCTGTTGGATATTAATACGTCGTATACACAAAGTAAAACGGAAAACCCGGCCTTACAGGGCGGCAATAGTGTGTTATACGCAACCAGCTATGGAGTGCCCCGTAACTATGATATCAATTACTGGATGCATAACTATGTGGATACTGCTAATGGTGGTTTGTCGGAAGCAGACATCTCAGGCGCTTCCAATGCTTTCTGGTACATTTACCAGAATCACTTTCAACAAAAGGAGAATAACTTCAGAGGCGGCATTAACCTGAGAGCGGATCTTACCAACTGGCTTCGTTTTGAAGGTAGTGCATCACTCAATGCATTTGAGACAAATTATACCGCCAAGATAAGAGGTACCGACCCCGGTTTTAACGGCGGTCAATATAAGGTTAACAATAATAGTGTAAGGCAATACCGTTACCGTGGAAGCCTGAGCTACATTAAGAAAATAAGCGACTTTGACCTGTTAGTACAAGGTGGTGGAGAACTCAACCAATCCAAGCAGGTAGGCTATTATGCGGAAACCAGAGGGCTTGTTATACCCGATGTTTTCCGGCTCTTCAACTCAGCAGAAAGGCCCAGGGTCGACGAAGGAAAACCGAACGATCTGCAAATGGCTTCCTTGTTCTACCAGGCCAGCATAGGTTTCAGAGACTACCTGACACTGAACATATATGGCCGTAACGACTGGAACAGCACACTGGTATATAATGATGGTCATGGCAGCTATTCCTACTTTTATCCCGGAGCAGACCTGGCCTTTGTATTCACCGATCTGCTGAAGCTGCCTAAAATGGTTGATTTTGGTAAGCTGCGCGTTTCCTATGTACAGGCAGGTGGTGGTACCTCACCATATAAAACCAATGCAGGCGCCTATTCTTCTTACGGTTTGTATAAAGATGCTTCAGGCGGAACTATACTCAGGTATGGCCTGTATGGCAATTCATTGCCCAATCAGAACCTTAAACCGGTACGGAACGCTAAAATTGAAGCCGGGCTTGAGTTTAAGCTGTTTGGCAACAGGCTGGGTGGCGACTTTACCTGGTACCAACAGGATTCCAAAAACCAGATCCAGGACTTTACTGTACCCCGTGAATCAGGCGTAGTAAGTGCCCTGATCAATGGTGGCCTGGTAAGGAACCAGGGGATAGAGCTTAGCCTGTATGGAACGCCTTACAAAAAGGGTAATTTCTCATGGGATGTAATGTTCAACTATACCCGGAACAAGAATACGATACTTTCATTGCCATTTAACTCCAAGGCAGCATTGCTGGACGGAGGAGATGGCATTTACTCCGTGGCTAACCTGGGCGGCGATTATGGTGCTATCCGCGCTAATTATCACTATGCTTCCTACCAGGCAAAAGATGGCAACGGCGCTAACGTGCAAAGTGGCCTGAACGGCATGCCGGTAGTAGGCTTTGATCCCAAAGGAGGCAATTTTGACGCACCGGTGATCTACTACCTGAGATCCGGCACCTATAACCCGGGTGTAGGCGGAGAATCTGATCCGGTTGTAGGATCCACCATGCCTGACTTCCTGGGAAGTATCCGTAATACTTTCAATTATAAAAGACTTTCTCTGAGCGTATTCCTGGATGCAAAATTCGGTGGTGATGTATACTCCAATACTTATGGTTACGGATCACAGTATGGTATGATTAAACATACACTGGCCGGCCGTAATGCTGCACTGGGCGGTTTATCTTACACAGGCACGGCAGATTACAATGGCCTTACACCCGAACGGCATGACGGTATTTTACCGGTAGGCGTATTTGCAGCTGGTACTATTATAGAAGCGGCATATAGTGCTGATGGCCAGGAACATGATGTTTCAGGAATGACGGTAGCTGATGCGTATGCAAAGAACTATGTGAAGCCGGTAGCTGCCGCTGATTATTATGATCGCACCTATGGATGGAGTAATGGTATCAGAACTGCCAGTATGTTTGAATCTTCATGGGTATCTATGCGCGAGCTGTCCGTTAGTTATGACCTGCCAGTTGGCGTAGCCAGCAGATTAAAAATGAACAGCCTGCGGCTTTCGCTTATAGGCCGTAACCTTTTTTTCCTGTATAACAGCGCTCCGGATCACGTGAACCCGGATAACCTAAGCTCTACGAGCAGTGGTGCATTTATCGAAAACGGCGGTACACCTTATTTCAGACAATATGGATTTTCTGTAAACGCAAGTTTCTAAGAGATAGCCCGATCAAAAACTAATAATAACCAGGATCTTAAAATAGAATTATGAGGAAGATATTTTTACACGCAGTCTGTGCGCTGACGCTTCTGGCCACTTCCTGCAGCCGCGATAAATATGCAGAGCTGAACACTGACCCGGACCTGGTCCAGAGAGAAGAGGTAGACGTGAGGACCTTGTTCCCAACCGCTCCGCTGGCCCTGCATACCAATGACTTTGAGGCATACTATGATATACACCGTAACATACAGTATTGGATTGGCGCCTGGGTGCCCCTGCCTGGTAATGGCGCTATTATCACGCGGTTTAAAACTCCGATTTCGGCTTCCAACTATCCTTATATTTATGAGGATCTGTATTCAAGGGAAACAATAGGAGCGGGCGGTACCCTGGTGGAAATGAGGAATGTGATCGACAAAATGGATGAAGCTAAGAGATCAAAGTACCAGCATATCCGCGCCATTTCCTATGTTCCGATGGCACTAGCTGCATTTGGCGTTTCTGACCTTTTGGGCAGTATCGTTTATTCACAGGGATTTAGAGCGAGGTATACTTTTCCTCCGGAATTAACACCTAAATATGACACGCAGGAAGCGCTGTATGATACGCTGGACACTCAGCTAAAAAATGCAGTTGCAATATTAAAACAGAGCTTACCTGACCAGGAAAAACTAGGCACGTCTGACCTGTATTATCATGGCACAGGAACAGAATCGATGAACTGGGCCATGGCCGCCAATTCTCTCAGATTACGCATTGCCATGCGCATGCTCAAAAGAAAACCGGATGCAGCAAAAGCCATTATTAGCGAAGTGCTGGCCGACAATGTAGGCCCTATTAACAGCAGGGCTGCATCCTGGGTGTTCAAAGCCGGTCCTGATGTAGCCTATGGTGGCAACTACAATGTAGCCGCAGGTATTTCCGGACAAAAAGCATCCATAGATTTTATGTACAGGAATCATGATCCCCGTATCAGGAACTTCTATCAGAAAGTGGCGCTGACCCAAGACCAGTTTAATACTTTCCAGGCTTCCGGTGACATTGCACCCGGTGAAGTATACCAGGAATACAGGGGCCGTTATATTAGTCCTGATGCCGCCAATGAGCCCGACAAAAGATTTTATTTCAATTACATCACCGGTACCACCGCTTATGTTTCGTATATACAATATGCAATGTTCAATTCGTCCATAGCGAAGGGGAAGGTTAACTATCCTGTGATCACCTATGCAGATGTATGTTTTATGCGGGCTGAATTAGCTGCAAGAGGTGTTACCAATGAAGCTGCTGCCGACTGGTATAACAAAGGCATTGAAGCATCCCTGGCGGATTATGATGAGTGGGGTAAAGATGCAGTGGTAGTGGATTACACCCCGCTAACAGCTGATGAAGTAACTGCGTACAAGCAGGCGCCGGATATTGCATACGACCCTGCCAAAGGTCTGGAGCAGATCTGTGTTCAGCAGTTCATTAACTTCTATCGCAATCCCTATGAATGCTGGGCGTTAATAAAAAGAACCGGTTACCCGAGCCAGACAGGGGTAGTGCTTAAGGCAGAAAAAATGAGAACTGGTGGCTCGGAAACTATCATGCCCAGAAGATGGAGCCTGTTTGTGCCTCCGATCACTGATTTCAACTATGCCAACAGAAGAGCCTCCATCGAAGAAATGCAGAAAGATCCCGAGCTGGGCGACTTAACCGATATTACGGGAAGAGTTTGGTGGGATAAGAAATAAATCGTAGAATACTACAATGGATTCAGATCAGGCTTATTGTCTGATCTGGATCCATTGTTAAACTGCTTTTCATGAAATATGTGTTGCTTATTTGCGGCTGTTTGTTTTTAGGAGCATTACATGCACAGCAGCCGGCAGCGGATGCGCTGAAAGCCATTAAGGTAAGAACAATAGAAGGCAGGTCCTTCTCCTTATCCGGCGTTCATAAACAGCTGACCGCCCTGGTGTTCCTTTCGCCGGACTGCCCGCTGAGCCGCAATTACACTATTGTATTGAATGAGCTTCAAAATAACAAAAAAGATTCCCTGGCCATTGTGGGCGTTTTTGCAGGATCAGCGTACAGTGATGATGAAATAAAAGCCTTTCAGCAAAAATATGCAGTTGATTTTGTGCTGGTACGGGATAAAAAAGAAGCCTTGGTAAATTATACGCAGGCAACGGTAACGCCTGAAGTTTTTTTATATGACAATAACAGCGTGCTGGTATACAATGGCGCCATTGATGACTGGGCCGTGAGCCTTGGCAAAAAGAAAAGGCAGGCAGACCATCATTATCTGCGTGACGCCATTGAAAATTTTTTACAACATAGAACAGTGAACCCTTTTAAAACAACGGCAGTAGGTTGCCTGATCAGCAATAAATGAAGCATATGCCAGCACGCTTATTTACAATAGTATTCCTGTTTACATTCACGGCGCTTCGTGCACAAAACTACTACGATGTTGAACCGGTATTGCAGCGTAAATGCGGTGTTTGCCATAATCCCGGAGAGGCTGCCCCTTTTCCGCTATTGAATTATGAAGATTTTACTAAAAGGCTTCCCTTTATAAAAAAGGTGATCAGCACCGGCTATATGCCGCCCTGGCAGGCAGATACAGCGTATTCACACTTCGCCAACCAGCGGGGGCTTACAGTTGAGGAGAAGCAGGCCATCCTTGCATGGATAGATAATAAAGCGCCCAAAGGGAAAGCGCCTAAGAATGCGCCGGTACAAAATACAAACGCCGGTAAGCTGTTGAATGGCCGGGCGCCGGACCTGATATTAAAATCGAAAATACCGTTCACCGTTAAAGGAAATAATAAGGAAAGGTTTATAGAATATAAAGTGCCGTTCGAGTTACCGGCCGGTAAAAGCGTGGAGGCCATTGAGTTTGTCACCAACAATAAAAAGATCATACACCATGTTAATTATGGTTTTTATAGTGTAGCAGATACCAGTGTGGACCTGGATGCGGGTTTAAGCACCATTGATACAGACGAAGAGCCACAGAACAGGAGCGCTTTTGACCCCCTGAAACGAAACATGGTTTATTACACGGGATGGATCCCCGGGGCCTCGGCGGAATATTATCCCAACGATTTTGGCTGGACATTTCCCAGCAGGGGAGTAGTGATCTTTACCACGCATTATGCGCCCATAGCGGCAGATGAGCAATCGATCGTGGGAGTGAACATGTATTTTAAAGATGCGCCGGTAAAAAGGCCGGTACGGATCATTAGCATTGGTTCCGGTGGCGTGGGTGAGCGGGATATTGATCCTATTTTCATGATCCCCCCGGACCAGGTAAAAACGTTTGAGCTGAAAATGAGAACGCCCGAAGAGCAATCGCTTTTATATGTATGGCCGCATATGCATTACCTGGGCAGATCTTTTGAAGCATTTGTAGTAACACCGGGCAATGATACCATTCACCTGGTTAAAATACCCCAGTGGGACTTTCGCTGGCAGGAGCTGTACCGGTTTAAGAAGCCGGTAAAGATCCCCCGTGGTTCTGTTATTTACATGAAAGGCACTTATGATAATACAAAAGATAACCCTTTTAACCCCAGTGATCCGCCAAAATATGTTTTTTCAAAGGGCAGTATGAGATCGGACGATGAAATGTTTACGCTATTGCTCATTTATGCGCAATACAATTTAGGAGATGAGAGTATTGATTTGGAATAGATAAAACGTGTATAATATTGTTAATGTTTGTGCGCTGACTTGCAATTGCAATCAGTTAGCCCTTACTTTGCCTTATCATTTGTATGTTTTTCGGGAATAAAGAGCAGCGTTTCTGAAATATGGTAAAGAGAGATTATTACAAAACATTGGCCCTGAGGGAATTTTATTTCTCCGGCAAACTTTCCTCCACGGATCTGAGTGAACGTATAGGAAAGAGCATACCCCATGTGATGAAAGTAATTGATGAACTGGTGGCAGGGGGCTTTATCCTGGAATCGGGGTACGCACCTTCCAGCGGCGGGCGGCGGCCCGTAACCTATGCGCTGAAGCAGGATGCCATTTACATCCTGTCCGTAGCTATGGACCAAATGGTGACCCGCATTGCCCTGATGGACCTGCAGAATAACACCGTTACTCCTGTTAAGAAATTTGAGCTGCCGCTTACGGATAACCCGGTGGCCATTATACAGCTGAAGGAGAAAATGTCCGAAGTGATTAGTGCATCCGGTATAGACAAAAAGAAGATCATTGGCGCCGGCATAGGGATGCCGGGTTTTGTAGATGCTAAAAAAGGCATCAATTATTCGTTTTTAGATACGGAGAATAAGACCATCCGGGAATACCTGGCGCAGGAGCTGGGCTTTCCTGTTTATATTGACAATGATTCCAGCCTTATTGCGCTGGCGGAATTCCGCTTTGGCGTGGCCCGGCAAAAAAAGCATGCCCTGGTGGTGAATATTGGCTGGGGTATTGGTTTGGGCATGATCCTGAATGGCGGCTTATTCCGGGGCCATAATGGTTTTGCCGGTGAGTTCAGCCACATTCCCATTTTCAACAACAACAAATTATGCAGCTGTGGTAAAAGCGGCTGCCTGGAAACTGAAGCCTCCTTACAGGTGGTGATAGAAAAAGCCGCGCAGGGTTTAAGATCCGGACGGCCCTCTACCTTAGGCAGCGATTATCCCAGCGGGCACCTGGAAGCTGATTGGGATGCCATTGTGGCCGCGGTGCATAAAGGCGACCGTTTTGTAATAGAGCTGTTGTCGCAAACAGGTTATGATATAGGAAAAGCGGTGGCTATCCTGATCCATTTAATGAACCCCGAGCTGGTGGTGTTAAGCGGCAGGGGCGCTTTAGCCGGCAGGCTATGGGAAGCCTCTGTGCAGCAGGCTTTGAATGAGCACAGTATTCCGCGGCTGGCTGCCAATACTACGCTGGCTATTTCAACCCTGGGTTACCAGGCAGAACTGATCGGCGCAGTTGCCCTGGTAATGGAAAGCAAAGTACGGGAGTACGAAATAAAAAGTAAAAGTGTAAAAGCCAAAGCATTTATCGACGAGCAGAATGGATTGGTGGGCATGCAGTAACCTTATTCAAACACCCGGATCACTTTCACAAACCGCTCCATATAATAAGGATTGAGCGTTGTTTCCGTTACGCCGTCCGCTTTCCCGGAAGTAGAATGTATGAAAACAATGCTATCGCCTGCATAGGTAATGATCCCCATATGTCCCACCGTTCTGATGCTGCTATCCGTGCCTGTAAAAAGGATCAGGTCACCTGGTTTTGCGAGGCCCAGTGTTACGGGAGTACCCTGGTCACTGAAATCTGCGGAGCTTCTGGGAACGGCTATACCAAAATGATTGAAAACATAGGTAATGAACCCTGAACAATCAAATCCCGATGCCGGATCAGAAGAAGCGTATTTATAGGGAATGCCTTTCAGGGTTTTGGAGAATGCGAGAAGTGTTGCCGGGTCGGTATTACCGGTATTAATGCCTTTTTCCGGTATAAATTCCGTAGAGCCGCTGCTGTTAGGCTGTACAACACCGGAATCAATATCATTAACGATCCAGGCACGGGTATTCACAGGCTGTTCTTCAGCCGGCGCACCACAGGACAGCACTGGCAGTAACAGGCATAGGATAAGGGTTCCACGCATATCTGAAATTAGTAAAAAATATAATATTAATATATACTATTTCTAGCTGTGATTATTTAAAAACGCGAAAGCCGGAGACAGTCCCCGGCTTCCCACTAATGATATACGAGCTTTTTAATTTCCCCAGTTTACATTTATATTATGCGCCTTCGCATAAACCTTACCCAGGTTCATGAGCTTTGCTGACAGCTCATCAAACCGTTTGGCATATTTGCTGCTTATTTCCTGTCCTTTTGCTGCAATGTCTTCTTTAGAAGCGCCATTATCGCAAAGTTTTGCCAGCGCCATATACTCGTTCTTATAAACCGGCAGCACATATTCATGCAGGGCAATAGAGGTTTGCAGCATTTCCTTGGTTTCATCCGTTTCCGGCAGCGCTTTTACATCCTTCAGGGCTTTTTCAATAGACAATACATCATTTTCCACCACTTTGGTGGCGGTGATGTTTTGTTGCTGCACCCCTTCATGTTTTACCGTATAAGCCACCAGCATATTTGTAAAGTGGTCACTGGCAAAATCATTGAAAAGATTGGTGTTTAGCACAGCCCTGTCAAAGTAATTTTCCGGGGTGGCTGTATTACAGGCGGTTAACAAAAATGCCCAGCATAAAGCCAGTAAAGCGGCAATCTTTATTTTCATGTTCTGTTCTTTTAAGCTGGCGCAAGTTTACAATATTTATTCCAGGATTTTGAATGAACAGGGCAGCTGCGGATCATCATTATTCTGCCAGTGTAGATGTTTCAAACAAAGTGAACTGCATACCGGATGGGTCCTGCATGCGCTGCACCTTGCTCCAGGGCGCTTGTTTAACACCGGCAATTTTTATAGCGCCGGCGGCCGCTAACTTTTCCCCGGCTGTATCTATTGCATTGCCCACTTTAAAGGCAAGCCGTACCGGCCCGGCCACCCGTTCGCCTACTTCAATTTCATCTATGGTAGCTGCGTGCCGGCTGTCTATCAGCTCCAGGGAGGCCCTGCCAGCATCCAGGATAATACCGTTACCTGTTTGCTCATGCCATTCTTTAGAAGTTGCTAAACCCAGGGAATCCCGGTAAAATTTTATGATCTCTTCCAGGTTGTCTACTGTGAGGATGATCCTTAATTCATTTACTTTCATATGATGCTGGTTTTAAAATGGAGGTTGATTTTTTAAAACTACTAAATACCTGCCGGATATCCAGCCCCTTGGTAATTTACCCGGATAGCCTACCTTTAGGTTGCGGGGCAATAGCACAACAAAGCAGGCAGGTCATTTACTGCCGGTACAACGTTCATGATAAGATCCATTTGACGGGCTTTTCGTATATACAAGCAGTACTTACTCAATACAGCATGCAGGCTGCGGATGAAATTCAGCTGATCCTATGAGCTTTAATAAATTACTGGAAGAACAATTAAAGAAATACCTGCCGGATGCAGCGCTACTGGAACAACCGGCATTCCTGCGTTTCCTGGAAGTGGTGAATGAGACCTATGAATCCTATGAAAAGGACCGGATGCAGTCCGGCGATGCCGTTAGCATCACCGCATCTGAGCAGCGCATGCGGCTGGCGCTGCAAACCATTGAGGATAATGTATGGGAATATGATTTTGAGCAGCGTAAAATGGTATTTGCGCAGGTAAATAACTCCGTCTTAAAATTACGCCGGCTGGAATATGTTGATAAAGAGAATGAGGAATGGTGGAGAGAGATCTATGAAGAGGACCTGCATATTGCAATAGACACCTTCCGCAAATATAAGCAGGGCCTCATCAGCAAACATTCCGTTGAATACCGTATGCACTGTGCAGATGGCAGTATTAAATGGATCCTGAACCGGGGCGGCGTAATAAAAAGGAACAGCGAGGGCCAGGTGCTTAAAGTAGTAGGCGCTATAACGGATATAGATGCGCTCAAGAATATACAGGCAGAGCTGCGGACCACTGCCAACCGCTTATCTAACCTGCTGGCCAGCCTGCAAAGCGGCGTGCTGGTGGAAGATGAGGCCCGCAGGATTGTTATGGCCAACCAGCAGTTGTGCAGCCTGCTTTCCATAACGGCCCTGCCGGAAGCGCTGGTGGGGCTGGATTGCAGCCAGGCGGTTCAGCAGTTCAAGCCATTATTCAAACACCCCGAGCGGTTCCTGAACCGGGTAGCGGAGATCCTGGAAAACCGGCAGCCGGTAGCGGGCGAAGAGCTGGAAATGGCCGACGGCCGCATACTGGAAAGGTCTTATATCCCCGTATTTCTTGACAATGAGCACAAAGGCCACCTTTGGAAATATAACGACATTACCAAGCGTAAGCAATCGGAAAACATTATAAGGCTGCAGGAAGAAAAGTACCGGAACATTATTGCCAACATGAATCTGGGCCTTACAGAGGTAGACCTTGAGGAGCGCATCCTTTATGCGAACCAAAGCTTTTGTGAAATGTCGGGATATACCCTGGATGAGCTGATGAATAAGGATGCTCCCACCTTATTCATGGGTAAGGGTAATGAGCATTTGACCCGGGGAAAGCTGCCGCTGCGCGCCCAGGGCATATCAGACGCTTATGAGCTGGCGGTGCGTAATAAAAAAGGGCAGCTGAAATGGTGGCTGGTAAGCGGCGCGCCGCGTTATAATGATGCGAATGAGCTGGTAGGCTCCATTGGCATACACCTGGATATTACCAGCCATAAACAGCTGGAGCTGGCCTTAATGGAAGCCCGGCAGGCAGCAGAAGAATCGGCGCATGCCAAGGAAACCTTCCTGGCAAATATGAGCCATGAGATACGCACACCTATCAGCGCTATACTGGGTATGAGCCGGCAGCTGGGTGAAACCAGCCTGGACCCGGAGCAATCCCTTTTCCTGGATAACATTAACAAAGCATCCGAACACCTGCTGGTGATCATTAATGATATACTGGATATTTCCAAAATAGAAGCCGGCATGCTGCAGCTGGAAAACATTGGTTTCCGCCCGGCAGAGCTGGTGGAGCAGGCAATATCATTAATGACGCTGCGGGCGCAGGAAAAAGGGCTGCTGTTATCTACGAAAATGGAGGCCGGGCCATGGCCCGTGATCATGGGCGATCCTTTCCGGCTGAAGCAGGTATTACTGAACCTGCTCAGTAATTCCATAAAATTCACGGAAAAGGGCGGCGTGCAAATAACCTTCAATACCATGAGCTGGCGGGGCAGCCAGCTAACAGCTGTTATTACAGTAGCAGATACCGGCATAGGGATGGATGAGGCAACACTGAAGAACATTTTCCAAAACTTTACCCAGGGTGATAAGACCACTGCCCGTAAATACGGCGGTACCGGCCTGGGAATGGCCATCAGCAAACAGCTGGTAGAAATGATGGGCGGCACCATTCAGCTTCAGAGCAAACCCGGCGAAGGCACCAGCGTAGTGCTGCGCATTCCCTTCGATATAGGTAAAGAAAAGAGCATCCCGGTAAAGGAAAAGCAGATCATAGACAGCTCCATACTGAAAGACTGCCGGGTGCTGCTGGCGGAAGACAATGAAATTAACCAGCTGATCGCCTGCAGGATCCTGGAAAAACATGGCTTAGTGGTAACCGCAGTTAACAACGGGCAGGAAGCCCTGAATGCCATGGCAAAACAATCTTTTGATGTAGTGCTGATGGATATGCAGATGCCTGTTATGGATGGCCTGGAGGCAACGGCATTTATCCGCGCCAACATTAGCCGTGACATACCGGTAATTGCCTTAACCGCTAACGCCATAAAAGGGGAGAACGAAAAGTGTATAAAGGCAGGCATGAATGATTATATCTCCAAACCTTTTGAGCCGTCAACCCTGATCAGCACCATTGCACACCTGGTAGGCAAGCAGCTGAAGTAAGCAATATATCCCTTACGTTAGTGCGTAATAAAAATAGGGTAGGTAAGCGACTGAATAAAAAGATCGGCCTGGCTATGTTGCAGGAAGTTGGAAAGTAAGCTCCTGCCATAAGCGCCCATTACCACCAGCGCATGCCGCTTTTTAAGCAGGTAGGTGAAAAGCTCATTACCCGGTTCCCCTTTTAAGCTAACCACATCTGAATAGGCATAGTGATTGCTTAGCCACGACGCGATCATCCCTTTTTCATCAGCAGGCAAATCATCATTTTTAACCTGTACCACCGTTCCCCTGGCTTCATTGAGCTCGGGCAACAGGTAAGTGAACTGTTTCATGGCAAACAGAGCAGCGTCGCTGCCATCGTAACAAAAAACAACCTCTGAAATAGTTGATCTTAATGCAGGAGCAATAATCACCGGGCATTTGGAAGACATAAGCAGCTGTTTCAGCAATGTGCCGGGCAGCTGTTTTGTAGTGGCTCCCAGTGAAGCATCTGTAATGAGCAAGTCTGCAAAACGGCTTTCTTCTATGAGCGATTCCATTAAAGGGCCTTCGAGGTAGCGGGCAGAAACAATTAATCCCCTTTTATCACAGGCGTTTATAAAAGCGCTCATATTATCTTCAATCTCCTGCCTTTTGGTAACATATTCCGGGAGGTCGCCGGCTACAATGCTTTCCACGTATGGAAAACCCAGGGCTTTTTTCAGGGCAGGTTTTTCCGCATACCTGGCAGGCTGAAAGAACAGTACATGAAAGCGGTAGCGGCCCAAACCGGAGAGGTAGTGAAAGAAGCTCAGCACATGATCTGTTGGCTGCTCACCGGCCAGCATGAGTATTATCTTTTCCATAGTGCTTTTTTTTCAAAGCTATGCCGCTTAGGGCCGGTGTTCAATGACAACCGTCAGCCGTGTACATGATTGTAAATCGCCTGACCAGGATCAGCAGCACAGGTGCCTGCCGTCATTTGATACCGGTGGCCGTTCCTGTATTTTTATGAAGCGGCGGCATCCTCAGCCCTCATAAAAGGATACCACCTAAATCTTGTATTATGAAACTATATGTGAACCAGAGCAGCACGCTGGGCGAAATACAAAAAGACTTCAGGGATATGTACCCCTACCTGAAGCTGGAATTTTATAAGCGCATTCAAACCAGCAATCAGGAAGCTTCATCGAAAGACAAGCTGCAGGCTAACTATTTACCGGGAAAAATAAATACCGGCCGTGTTTATGCAGCTATTGACATAAGTCCGCAAATAAGCGCCGGTGAGCTCGAAAGCGAGATCCTGGATATCCTGGGTGTTAGCGCGCAGGTTTTCCGCCGTTCCGGTAATATCTGGATCCAAACTACGGACACGGATAAGTGGAGCCTGCGGCTGCAGAATGAGGAGGGCAGGGCATCGTACAGCTCTATTTCGCCGGGCGGCCCGCCGCCGGAACAGGAAGATTGAAATACCTGCAGGTACTGTATGCAACTATGACCTTGATCAGGTACCTGTATAACTCCCGTCATTGCGGGCGGGCTGGTTAGCAGGTAGCTTTGCATCATAAAATGAACCATATGCAGGAAGTAATTCATAGTACATGTCAAACGGTAGACGAAGCACTATCCCTCATTAAAAGCGGCAACCGGGTGTTTGTTCATGGCAGCGCCGCTACGCCGCTGGAGCTTGTAAATTCATTACTGGACCGGGCCGGCGAGCTGCATGATATAGAGCTGGTATCCATCAGCACCTATGGGGATCTTAACTGGAACCGGCCGGAGGTGCTTAAAAGCTTTTATCTCAATTCCTTATTCGTATCCGCTAATGTAAGAGGCTGGGCGAACACCAGCAGCGGTGATTATGTGCCGGTATTTTTAAGCGAAATACCGCGCTTGTTCGAAAAAGGCCCATTGCCTATAGATGTAGCGCTGGTGCAGGTGTCCCCGCCGGACCAGCACGGGTATTGTACCCTGGGTACTTCGGTGGATGCAGCATTAAGCGCGGTACGCAGCGCTAAAAAAGTAATTGCACAGGTAAACCCGCTGATGCCAAGGGTACTAGGCGATGGCGTTATTCACCATTCCCGTTTCTCCGCTATGGTATGGAAAGCGGCGCCGCTGCCGGAAATAAGCTACACAGAAAAAATAGACAGCGTTACCAGGGAGATCAGCAAATATGTAGCCGGCCTTATTGAAGACGGCTCCACCCTGCAGCTGGGTATTGGCGGTATACCGGATGCTGTGCTGGAACAGCTGGTGCACCATAAAGGCCTGGGCCTGCATACCGAAATGTTCTCTGACGGCGTGGTGCCCTTGGTGGAAAAGGGTGTGATCACCAATGAGCATAAAGAGGTAAGGAAAGGAAAAATAGTCAGCAGCTTTATACTGGGCACCCGCAAGGTATATGACTTTGTAGATAACAATCCATACGTAAGCTGTATGGATGTTGCGTTTGTAAATGATAGTGATGTGATCCGCCGGAACCCGAAAGTAGTGGCCATTAACAGTGCCATTGAAATTGATATTACCGGCCAGGTGTGCGCGGATTCAATAGGCACTTACCAATATTCCGGCATAGGCGGGCAAATGGATTTTATGCGGGGCGCTGCCCTGTCAGAAGGAGGGAAGCCTATTATAGCGTTGCCTTCCACCACAAAGAAAGGTATTTCACGTATTGTGCCCTGTTTGAAACAAGGCGCCGGCGTGGTAACTACGCGCGGGCATGTGCATTATGTGGTAACGGAATATGGGGTGGTGAACCTGTATGGGAAAAATATGCAGCAACGGGCTAAGCTGCTTATCAGCATTGCGCATCCCGATCACCGGGAAAGCCTTGAGAAGGCATATTTTGAGCGCTTTGGTAAATTATAAATGGGTCATATACTTTAGGAGTACAGGGGAATTGCTTAACAGCAGTTCCCTTTTTTAATTGTATGCAATCTTCAGGTACAAATTAAATTCTACATCCAGCAGGTCGTTTGCACGTATCATACCCCCCAGCTTACGCGGCGGGGTAAGATTAAAATCAGTGAACTTAATCTGCTGGTTACCGGTGAGGCGGATCACCTGCTGCTCATCCCTGGAAATGTGGTAATTGATCTCAAACTTTTTTGAAACGCCGGCCAGCTCAATGTTCACGATACCGCAGGTTGCTTCCTGCCGGGCGCTAAGCGCCGGGTACTGTTTCAGGGAAATAAATGTGATGGTGAGGCGGGGATATTCTTTAACCTTTAATGTTTTGCGCAGGTCGTTGGTCATAACATTGCTAAGGCAGTTAAAATCAGCTACCGGCAATCCAATAGATCCTGAAAGGGCAACCACTGCATTTTTACCACAGCTTCTTTGGAAGGTAAGTGTATCCGGGTTGGTATAATCCTGAATGCTGCAGCTGAACTTATTCATGTTGGTGCTGCCGCTCACCCGCAGGGTGCATCCCTTTGTTACTACCCATTTTTCAGGGGCATTGGCCGCTTCATGCAGTGGCTGCATAGTTGCCAGGCAGGTAAGCAGGGCTAAGGAAATGTGCTGGATGATCATAGCAAAGAAATTGAACAGGGAGTAATAAAGAAAGTCAGCATGCAGCAGCACCCTGACCTTCTTTTGTTTTACAACCAGGTGCTCAGAAGCCTACGGTGGCTTCAATTACATAACCGTTAAATTTGCCGCCTGCACGGTAGTCGGCAACCGGGAAATCTTTATACTGCTGGATAACATATTCGCCTTTCAGCATTATATTTTTGGTAAGAAACCATCCGCCTGCAAAAGCCAAACGGTCCACAGCAACCTTACCATCGTATTTAATAGCGCCAGCACCGGTACCGGTAGCATTGTTGGCCAGCGTTGCACGCACCGCATTATACCGTACGCCCAGGAATACATTTTCTGCTTTAAAGAAGCGGTACACAGCATCCACTGCATACTGGTTTGCATTGCGGGTGTCGGTTTCGCGGGCGGTTCTGCCGGATGCGGTTTCATAGGTACCAAACAGCTCCAGGCCGCGTGCTTTTATAAAACCGTTGAACATAAATGCATTCACCTTTTTGTTGAACCCGGGATTAAAACGGCCGGAAAAGGCCAGGGGTGTACCTGCACCAGTGGCGCTGCTGGGATTGGAGGAGTTCAGCTCCATGATGTACTGGTAGTTAGAGCCGGAACGGTCGCCACCATAGAGGGTATTGCTGCCGCTGCTCTGGTTACCATAGTAAGAGCCGCTTACACGTACACGGATATCGTCTGTTAACTGTTTATCAAAACCGGCTTTCAGTAAAAGGCTGGGTGATTTATGACGGTCGCCATCCGGGTTTTGCGCGGCATATAATGAATCCACATTTCCTTTAATCATTCCGTTGGTAACGCCGATCATACCAAACAGACCATTCTTCTTTACATATATTTCACCCCCGATCTCTGTTGCAAAAGCGTCCATGATATAACCTTCCATAAAGGGGTTATACAGGGCATGACCGCCATCGGTGCGGCGAAAGTGCTCATCGCCGTAGTTCACTTCAAAGTGCCCGATCTTAATAGTGGTCACTTTCATAATATCGTTCCAGATCTGGCCTTTAAAAGGCAGCTTATCAAATTGTATAAACCCGCCTTTTACCCAGCTTTCATTGTGATGTTTGGAGGATAGATAGGTGGTTACATTCAGGCGGATCCCATCTGCCAGCTGTACATCCAGGTACAGGTTAGCCTGTGCGGTCTGAAAGCCGGAGGTGAGCACTTTTAGTTTATTACCGGGAATAATCTCGCCGCTGGAATAGGAGCCTACATCATTCTTTAATGCATCAGGATTTTTATGTTTCAGGTTCTGAAACTGCTGGGTAAAACCAGCGCCGAATTTCAGCTTCAGGCCGTCAAAGGTGCTTGCCGTATCCTTCGGATCCTCAAAAACATTAATGCCTTGCTGATCGTAGCTGCGCATGTTGGCGATCTTTGGCTGCCATTGCGCTTTCAGCGCTACGGGCAACAGCAATAGGAGCAGGCTGTAAATGAGCGGGTTGTGAATAAACGTTTTCATACAGTAAAGGTTTTATTAGGGTGATGATGCTTTTTATTTTTTTAGGGTGAGCTCAAAGCTCACGGTTACGTCGTTGCCGGTTTTAACAGTACCCATCATAAAAGAGGGAGGTGCTATGTTAAAGGTTTTCATGCTGATCTTTTTGCTGCCTTTTACGGTAATGCTTTTATCTGCATTTACTTTGGCGGTGGCCGTCAGCTCTGTTTCCTGTACCGCGCCTGCAATTGTGAGTTTTCCCATGCATTTAACCGTACCATCCGGTGTCAGGGTGGCAGTGGTAAGCTGGTAGGTAAGTGTAGGCGACTTATCTGTTTTTAATGCTTTGTATGCATTTTTATCCATGCCGCTATGCTCACTTTTCAGGCTTTGAGCGGGCATCGTAAAGCGCAGCGCTGTTAAGCTGTTCAGCTGCCCGGCAGCATCTAAAGTAAAGGTGGCGGTACATTCTCCCTGGGAAGATTCCATCTTCCAGTCATGCAGGGTAGAGGTGCCGTTAACAACTGTATGCACACCCTGTGCATGATAATTTACCTGTGCCATTGCTGCGGATACGGCCAGCTGCATACAAAAAAGTAATATGCCTGTTTTGATCTTTCTAAGTGAGGGATGTGTTTTCATGTGTTGGTGTTTATGCCTGCAAAGTAGGGCAGGCGTGTGGGGCATGAAATGACTTGCGTCATAACGAACCGTGATCCTTAACACGGTAAAGTGTGATTATTGTCATCCTATGTATCATATATACGTAACCGTTATTTGCCGAAATAAAAAAGCCGCCGCTTAAAAGCGGCAGCCGTGTCAGGTTGCATTTAGGAACCATTATTGTGGATGTATGCGCTCCCCACAATTTTTTATGAGGTCAGGATCAGCCTTTGATCCCTCCCTTTTTCATTTCATCAAAAATTGTATTAATGTCTCCCGTTTGAGGTGTGTATCGTTGCTTTAAAAACATATGTAAAGGAACATAGGGTTGATGGTTTATGGAATGATGGTTGTCAATAAATGAAATGACAGTTATCAGGAATACGTGTCCTTATTAAAAGAGTAAGCCAGGCGCATTGCTGCCTGGCTATCGCCTTCTTTATTCTGCGCTTGCAGAAAATGCATTTCACCGGTGTACCGGCCTTCGATTATTAATGCTTCTCCACCACCGCCGCCGTTATATAATACATCTTCACAATGGCCGCCGTATCAAACAACGGCGCCTCATTGCTTTTCAACGCAAGCTTTTTCCAGCTTTCTGTTGGAATAACTTTCAGCTTTGCATTCTCATTCTGCAGTACCAGCGGCATGTTAAAACCAGTTACACAATTGGCCCAATGATAGAACACGTTCTTATGATCCTGGTCTAAATAAAATTCAAGCCGGGGTATTTGCGTGGTGCGCAAATACTGATCAAACACTTTGCTATAGTCGTAATGCGCCTGTTTAGAAATGTAATTTTCAATTTGCTGTGTGGTAACGGTCTGATGGTAGAAGGTTTTATTCATGCCCCGCAGTATTTGCCGGAACAGGGTATCATTATCCAGCCCATGCCGTATAGCGTGCAGCATGTTGGATGGTTTTGGATACATATCGCCGCTGCCCTGGTCATTTACATCATATTTTGCAATCACAGGCCGGTCGTTCTTGATGCCCCTGCGTATGCCGGCATTATAGGCGTTGGCGGCATCTTTCCCGAAAATATGGTCAATGAAAAGCGTTTCACTGTAATTGGTAAAGCCTTCGTGGATATACATATCTGCCAGGTCTTTGCTGGTGATATTATTGCCAAACCATTCATGGCCGCTCTCGTGAATAATAATAAAGTCCCACTTCATGCCCCAGCCGGTTCCTGAGCCATCCCTGCCGCCATACCCGAACTTGTATTTATTGCCGTAAGATACTGCGCTCTGGTGCTCCATGCCGGAATGCGAGGTTTCTATGAGCTGGTATCCATCTTCATAGAACGGGTAAGGCCCAAACCAGTACTCAAAGCTTTTAAGCATATTATGCACCTGCAGCGGCATATACTCTTTTGCCCTGTTCAGATTATAGTCCAGCACCCAGTAGTTAACATCCAGCGTTCCTTTTTCGCCGGCATATTTTTCACTGAAGTTCACATACTTGCCAATATAGGGTATGATGCAGTAGTTGCTGATAGGGTTTACCACCGCCCATTTGTAGGTAGTGGTGCCGTCTGCATTGTCTTTTTTCAGCTGCAGCCTGCCATTGGCAACCGCTACTAAGGTATCCGGAACAATAACGGTTAAGGAGGCGCCTTTATCCGGTTCATCGGCCTGATGATCTTTACAAGGGTACCATACCGATGCGCCGGAACCCTGGCAGGTAACCGTCATCCAGGGGCGGCCCAGGGAATCTTTTGTGAAGGTCCAGCCGGCCGACCATGGCGGGCGAACAGATACCCTTACCTGCCCATGGTAATAAACAGTTACGTTCCCTTCTGTAGCTTTTTTCTGTTCAGGAACAGCTACATGCCAGGCATTACCTTCTTTGGTAAAATGCAGCCTGCCTGAATGGTTAAATAAGATGCTGTCGATCACCAGGGGCTCCTGCAGGTCTATCTGCATCATGCGTTTATGGTTATCGCTTACCACTTTATAGGTGATAGTATTGGAGCCGCTGATCGTTTTACTTTCATAGTCCGGCTTAACGGTAATGTCATATCGTATAAGGTCCCACCAGGCGCGTTCCGGGGTAATGCTGCCCCGTAATGTGTCTGCTTTGGTGAATACTTTGCTTGCAGGTGTTTGTGCTTTTGCTGTGGTGAATATTACCAGGCAAAGCAGACTGGTAGCTATACCTCTTATAATTGATATGAAATTTTGCATAAGCACTAACTTAATTATTAATCATCAACCCGGCTTATTGTCTTTTGGCAGAAGCTTTACTAAAATTAACCTAAACCAGCTGATCAGTATGATCAGAAGGAGAGAATTGTGTAGCCGGCTCTGATGTATTGGCATGATTTTGTTACCACAATTTTTGAACTAAAACCAATTGTTATGGCACAAGATGATCCTAAAAAGTTAGATCCGAAGAAAAATCCCCAGGATTCCACTTTAAAGCCAGACCCGGAAACCACCGGGCCGGAACCACAGGAACATATGGAGGGGCCTGTTTCGTCGTTAGTTAAGAAAGTAGGAGAGGTGATGGGTGATAACGACCAGGACAAAGATGCTAATAAAGATGCAATTGACAGAAAAGAGGAAAAAGATGAGAAAAAGACACACTGATCTTTTTAACTGATATTAAAATAACTTCTTTGCAGCAGCATGTGCTATTGGAGACAATGCATGTGCTGCTGCTTCTTTTTTCCACAAGTCAGGCTCCCGCCTGCTACGTTGCCCGAATCCCAGGGATGGACTTTACCCTCATTTTTTACCCATCCAGGTAAAATTGATTGTTTTACACACTTTAAAGATAAAAATACCCGGTTGTACTGGTCTCAGGGGGAATGCCCCGGCTGCCGGCGGAAGATATTAATAGTTATATTTAGGGTAATAAGTCCCGGATGGACTATTTCCGCACAATCATGGATAATGTTATCAGCGTGCTGAAGTTTCTTTTTTATTAGTGATATTGTATAAGATTCTACTCATGCCAGAAGATTAAACGTTATGAACAGTGTTGGCAACATTTCAAAAAAGATCAAAGAGGGGTTTATTGGTCAGCGAATGATCGTGCTTCCACCCAACATAAAAAAGATTGTGCTCCGGAATGCGCTCATCAACCGTTTTTACCTGACCGATATGGGTTTTTACCCGCATGCAGTGAACCACGACCGGGAGCGCAAGGCCGGCTGCCACCAGTACATTTTGCTGTATTGTATAGAAGGGAAGGGGACCATTTATTTGCCGGGTAATACCATTGAGCTGGTGCCCAATACTTTTTTTATTATACCCAGGCATGTGCCGCATCATTACAAAAGCTCACAGGAAGATCCCTGGAGCATTTACTGGGTACATTTTATGGGGGAGGCGGCAGACCATTTAACGGCGCGGTATTACCAGGACAAAAGCAGCCTGGTTTCTATACCTTATGATGAAAAAAGGATGCAGGATTTTGAGGAGATCTTTTCCATGCTGGAAAGCAGCTTCGACGAAAAACAGTTGGAGATCGCTAACATCAAGCTGTTTAACTATATATCCTCGTTCGTTTATTTTAAGGAAATTAACCCCTCGTACCAGGAGGATGATGTGATCTCAGATTCCATTGCTTTTATGAAAAGGAACCTGAGCCGCATGTTAACGCTGGAACAGCTGGCCAAACAGCAGCATTTATCGGTGTCGCAATATTCCAGGTTATTTAAAACCAAAATGGGCAGCTCGCCTAACCAGTATTTCAGCCAGCTTAAGATCCAGAAGTCGTGCCAGTACTTGTATTTCAGCGACCGAAATATTAAGGAGATCTGCGCGGAGCTTGGCTTCCAGGACCCTTATTATTTTTCGCGGCTGTTTAAAAAGCTCATGGGTAAATCACCGGCGTTCTATAAGAACCAGCATAAGAAAAGTTAATGTGGAATGCCAAACGCCGAATGCATAACGCTTAACGCTTAAGCCCGGATGTTGAATGCCTGGACGCTTAACTCATTGTTATGCATTCGGGCATTCTTAATAGTTTGTATTCAACATCCGGTACTCGGTACCCGCGTTAAGCATTGAGCGTTCGGCATTAAGCATTCAGCGCTTACTCGTACAGCGCCGTTATCTGCCCTGCATTTACCACTGCTGCCGGGTTAAAGGCCTTGCTGCTCATGTACTGCTGTAAGCTATAACTCAGCTGCCTGGCTTCCGGGCGTTTTGCCTGGTCGGTCAGCAGGTCAATGCCGGAAACAATTAATTTGCCTTTTCCAACCCTGCATTCAAACACAAGGCCCAGCGGCCGGGCGGTTACCCAGTCATCAATTACCCGTACAATAGGCTGCAGGCCTTTTTGCACGTCATCCAGCTTAATGGCGCCGGAGTGCGACATAGCATCCCACCATTGCCAGTTGCTGAAACCCTGGGTAGGGAACTGTTTGAAGGCAGGGTGTGCGGGATCGCATAAAATGCCTAAGCTTACCGGTGGCTGCTGATGGGTCCAGGCGGTATTCCAGAAAATGCTGGAAAATCCGATGGGAATATCACCGCCTTTATCTGCCTTCAAGGCGCCCTGTTTAAGGGTCAGCAATACTTTGCCGCCAGCTTCCAGCGCATCCAGCGCCTTTTGATCCAGCTGCTGGGTAACCAGCACCTGTGGATCGGGCTGTGGCAGGCTAGCGGGGTATACAAATACATCCCAATTATTCGTGTAACCGGCAACGTTAACGGCCAAGGTAAGCCGCGATGCCGTAGTTACCGCATCCAGCGCTACGTTAATGCGGCCCAGCTGAATGCCATTGCCAAAGGGAATATCTTTTTTATCCAGCACACCTTTAAAAAGCACTTTGCCTGCGCTGTTGCTGATAGTCCAGGATGGTGTGGTATTCGTTAACACTGCAGGGCCAAACTGTGCTATCTCTACGGCCGCGCTTAAGCTTTCATTATTCAGGTACACCATTTTAGGCAGCCGTACCAGCGGCACCACGGCATTGCAAAATGTGCGGTATTCTTTCCCGGTTACGTATCCCTTATCTTTCCAGAAAGGATTTAATACACCCACCAAAGCGGTGCCTTGTCCCGGAAAATCGTATAGCCCTAATAGCTGGAACCCGCCAAAGCCGGGCGTGCGCAGGGCTGCCTCAATATCTGCCTTATAACATAATACCTGCAGCTTTCCGGAAGCATACAGGAAATCATGGGCCAGCTTTCCCATACCGTTCTTTTCCAGCTGATCCCGGAAGATCTCAAAATTCTTTGCCTTCAGCACACCGTCGTATTGTTTGATCTCGTTAAAATCAGGGTATACGCACCATTGCCCGATCTCATGACTTACGGTAGGATGCTGCCACTTTTTTATCATAGCCGACCAGTCATAATCCGTACGCGGCGGCTGGCCGTTAATAATACTTTTCAAGCCTTCGCCCCAGCGCTGTATACGCGGGTCGGGGGTACTGTTAAAATCACTTTCAGAAATAATGGGCCAGCCTGCACCGGTGGAGTACAGCCGACGGGTATCCCTTTGCTTCCAGTATTCCACAAATTTTGTCAGGTACTGGGTATGGTGTTTACCAGCCGGTTCATTTCCATACAGCAGTATACAAAAAGAGGGATGGTTGCCATACGCTTTTACGATCTTCCTGCTTTCTTCATAAATGTATTCATCCAGCGGTTTGCCATCACCGATCGTTGTGCTCTGGTTAGCCCAGGAAGAACATTCTATATGCAGGTAAAAACCCATACGGTCTGCTGCTTCAAAAGCCGCATCCGGCGGGCACCAGGAGTGAAAGCGTAAATGGTTTAATCCATAGGATCTGCAGATCCTGAAAATACGCATCCAGGCAGCAGTATCCGTTGGCGGGTAACCGGTTTTGGGGAACACCGCACATTCCAGTGTGCCACGCAAAAAGGTAGGCCGGCCGTTAATGCTGAACTGTGTATCATTGGCAGCAAATTCCCGCATACCAAACAGTACGCGGCTTTCATCTGTTCCCGGCTGATCGGAAGTAAGCGCCACTTTCATGCTGTATACATTGGGGTGGAACTCATCCCACAAAGCAGGATGCTGCCCCATGGGGTACACCACTTTAAGCACAGTCGTTTTATCAACCTGCTCCTGCGCCGTTACGGGCTGCAGCTTTTCTGTACCGGGTTTGCCGGGCAGCGCCTGTAAAGTTACTTTGGCGGCGGCTGGTTTACCGCTGATGTTATTCACCGTTATCAGCGCTGTTACATTGTTTGCTTTCAGATCCGGGAACAGCTGCACATCGCTGATGTAAACGGCGGGTTTGTCCCGGATCACCATTTTGCCAATGATGCCGTTCCAGTTGGTTTGCGTATGGTCTGATATGCTGTGCGAGTTCTCGCCCGGGTCAATGTCCTTTACCCGGTTATCTACCCGTATGCTGAGCTTATGTTTGCCGGGAGTTAACAGCGCCGACAGATCATAGGTGTGCGCAGTGGCCAGGCTGTTTTGCATGCCTGCATACTGATCATCCACCCATACGCTGGTTTCCCAGTGGCAGCGTTCTAAGAAAAGCTCCAGGTGCCGCCCTTTCCAGGAGGCAGGTATATCAATGGTTTGCTGGTACCAGGCAGCTCCTTTATAATATTTGCCGGGCTGCAGCCAGAACGGAACTTTTACCTGGCCCGGTACCCGGTATTTACTGAATGCAGGATCCCGGAACCAGGTGGAATCTACAATACCACCGGTCCAGGGCGTATTCACCGTTATATCATTTCCCTTTTTATTGGTGGTCATGGAACCGGGCAGGGTAACGGTTTCCTTCAGCTCCCGGGTATACCATTTCTGCGGAACGCCTTCATCCAGGGAATCGGTTTGAAAGCGCCATTTCCCGGAAAGGTTTATTTCAGCTTTTCCCGTCGGCTGCTGCGCCCGGGCCATCAATACGGATGTAAACAATAAGCATGTACTAAAAAACAACGTGGCTGTCCTCTGCATGGTATTAATACGGTTTATAAAAAATAACTTACCAGTTTGTGTTCTGCTTCATTTGCGGATTGGAATTTATTTCCGCCTGCGGAATGGGAAAATAATCATGTTTACCTGCAACATAAAATTGTTTGCCTACTTTATCGCTGTTGGTAAGCTCCTGTTTCAGCAGGGCCCATCTTTTCAGGTCATAAAAGCGGTGATTTTCCCTGGCAAATTCAAGCATGCACTGGTGCCTGATCTCAGCCATCATCTGATCCTGGCTTAAGCCGGCAGCCAGCGGCGCTAAATTAGCCCTGTCCCGTATTTGTTTTACGTAGGGGTAAGCTTCGGCCGGTTTACCCTGCATGGTTACGGCTTCTGCCAGCATCAGCAGCACATCGTCATACCGGAGCGCCCGCTCATTATTGCTGGAGGTGTAGTTGGAGGCACCGCTGGCGCCTGTGATCTCATCATTTTGCGTATAGTTCTGGTATTTTTTAATTAAAGTACTATAGCCGAAGATGAGCTTAAAAGCGCTGAACGGCTTATTATAAAAGGTAGCGCCGGGGTAGTCCCATACTAATGTGGCATACATACGCGGATCAAAATCATTGCCCAGGGTCTTTTCTTTTTTAAACTCGTTGAAAAGCTTGTCCGTTGCGCTTACCTCAAACCAGCCAGCTACTTCAGCGGGGGCAAATTCCTGTGCGGTGGTAACGCCCAGGCCCTGCGCTGCGTTTTCGCCTGCCCATGGATTGGTGCCGCCAACATCGCCCAGCTGGATCTCAAATACCGATTCAATATTGTTTTCTTTTGTAACAACAAAGTTATCGCCATAATTGGGCATCAGTTGGTAGGTAAAGGGCGCCTGGGTAAGCTGTGTTAATGCGGCTACTGCACCTGCCCAGTCTTTGGTAAATAAATTTGCCTTGCCCAGGTAGGCCAGGGCAGCGCCTTTGGTAGCCCGCCCAATCCACTGTGAAGGGTATGATACCGGCAAAGCAGCAGCAGCTTCGGTAAAATCCTGTTTTGCCTGTTTCCATACATCAGCTTCCGGCGATTTGGCTACAAAATAATCATCCTTGCTAACAGGTGTTTTCAGGTGAATGGGTACATCGCCAAAGTTTATAACCAGTATAAAATAGTTCAGGCCCCGCAGGAACTTTGCTTCCGCTATATAGGAGGCTTTTGCATCGGCTGCCAGATCGCTTACCTTATCAATATTTTCCAGGATCTGGTTGGCGCGGAAAATGCCTCGGTAACAAATGTTCCACAGGTCACTGGGGGTACCGTTATCCGGTGTATTGGTAAAGGTGGATAGCTGGTACAATGCGGCAACATCATTACGGATAAAGAAATCATCGCCCCGGCCATTGCCCAGCTCAATACCCCGCACGGCCCAGAACCCGCCATTCACATCGCGCAGCAGCCCGTAGGTGGCGGCAAAAGCGCTTTGCACATCTGCTTCAGTTTTCCAGTAGGTTTCTGAAGTGATCTGGTTTGGGTTCACCAGCTCCAGGGTGCTTTTTTTGCAGGCCAGCATCAAGGTCATGGCTGCTATAAGAACGGTAATATTTTTCATACGTGTCGGTATTTCTGGTTGACTAAAGTGTTAATTGCAATCCAAAAGAAAGCGTGCGGGCAATGGGATAAGCCACGTGCCCAAAATCCACGCCGCGGTCAAAGATGCTGCCGGTGCGGCCAATGTCCGGGTTAAAGCCTTTATAGCTGGTTACCGTGAAAAGGTTGTCGGCGCTTACATAGGCACGCAGGGAGGTGATCTTAAATTTGCTTTTTAAAACATCTCCGATGTTGTACCCGATCTGCAGCGTTTTCATGCGCAGGTAAGAGCCGCTTTCCAGGAAGCGGGTTGAGGTACGGTCGTTAAAGTTCGGATCGTTGGTTACTGCGCGTGGCATGTCGGTATGCTTTTCTGGCGTCCATGCATTGAGGGTGCTGCTGGCGTAGTTGAACTCAAGGCTCATGCTTTCCAGGTCCTGGCGCAGGCCATTATAGATCTTGTTCCCGTGCGTGCCCTGGAAATAAGCGTTCAGGTCAAAATTGCGGAAGGATGCGTTGATGCCAAACCCGTATTCAAAAGAAGGGAATGGGCTGCCGGCATATACTTTATCCTCATCATTGATCTGTCCATCCCCATTGGCGTCGAAGAATTTAATATCGCCCGGTGCAGCATTTGGCTGTATCAGGGTGCCGTTCTTATTGTAAGCATCAATCTCCGCCTGGGAATTAAAGATGCCATCGGCCTTAATAAGATAGAATGCAGTAATAGGGCCGCCGGCTTCTGTTAAGGTGCTGGAGGCGCCATGATGGGTAGGCTGTCCGCCAAAGATCTGCTGTGAACCTGTGCCCAGCTCCAGTACTTTGTTTTTTACTTTAGAAAAAGCGCCGAACACACTGTAATTCAGCTCTCCTGCATGATCAGAGTAGTTGAATCCCAGCTCAAACCCATTGTTCCTTAAGCGGCCTGCATTCACTACCGGGTTAGCGGTGGAGCCGGCCGAACCGGGGATGGGTACATTCAGCAATACGTCGTCGGTATTTTTAATAAAATAGTCGGCCGATATACTTAGCCGTCCTTTCAGGAAACCGGCGTCCAGTCCAATGTTCGTGGTTTTGGTGCTTTCCCATTTAATGTTCGGGGAAGAGAAAGCCGTTTGTATAGCGCCAAACCATTTCTGCTGGTCGGTGCCGGTTACGTAATTAATATTGGAAGCAACGGCTGCGCTGTATTGATAGTCCATGATCTCCTGGTTACCCAGCACTCCGTAGCTGCCTCTTAACTTTAAATGTGAAATGGCATTGCTCAGGGATGTAAAGAACTTTTCGTTAGAGATGTTCCAGCCCAGCGCCACAGAAGGGAAGCTGCCATAGCGGTTGCTGCTGCCAAAGCGTGATGACCCATCCCGCCGTATGCTGGCGGTTAGCAGGTAACGGTCGTCATAGCTATAGATCAAACGGCCCAGGGTAGAGAGCAGGCTGCTTTCGGTACTGTTACCGCCGGTGGTGGAGGTGCCTGCGCCTGCATCAATGTTCTTTATGCCATCCGGCATATCGGTTCTGGCAGAGAGAAGGTAGGTATAATTGGTTTTCTGGTAAGCATACCCCACTAATGCCTGGATATTACTTTTACCCAGCGTTTTGGTGTAGTTCAATGTATTTTCAAGCAGCAGCAGGTTTGTTTGCTCTTTGCTTTGTGTAAGATCATTGGTGGGATGGGTGAACAGGGTACCTACCACATAACGTTTGTAATAATCATCATTGGTAACGAAGTTGCTGGTATAGCCCATATTTAATTTATATACCAGCCCGGGAATAAGCGTAACCTCGCCAAATACATTCGTTAAAATGCTGGATGATGCCTTGGTAATATTCTCCAGGTTTAATTGCGCTACGGGGTTGGCCACATTCACCACAGGACCATAAGCGCCGGCATAACCGCCCAGGGCGCTGGTATCGTAGATCTGGAAAACCGGGATCATTTTTGCCGCAGAGCCCACGGGGTTACCTCCTTGGCCACCCCAGCCACCGGCCATATTGGTGGTTCTTTCTTTAGTGAGCAGGACGGTTTCTCCAAACCGGAACCGGCCTTTGGTGGTTTCTGATTTTACACGCAGGTTATAACGGTCATAACCGGTAACCTTTACAATGCCATCCTGTTTGGTGTAGCTGCCGGATACGCTGTAGTTGCTGTACTGGTTGCCGCCGCTTACCAGCAGCTCATATTGCTGTACCGGAGCGGTACGGTAAATAGCATCCTGCCAGTCGGTGCCGGCGCCCAGTGAATCCGGGTTCCGGGCTATATCCAGCCGGGGCAGGCCGGCTGCGTCATGTGCGGTGTTGCTAACCTTGGCCCATTGCTGCGCATTCAAAACATCCAGCTTATGCGCTATTTGCTGTATGCCGTAATTGGCATTCATTTGCACTACTGCCTTCCCGTTCTTGCCCGTACGGGTGGTTACCAGCACCACGCCATTGGCTGCGCGGGAACCATAGATGGCTGCTGCAGAAGCGTCTTTTAACACATCCACAGACTGTATATCCAGCTGGCTAAGGTTGTTGATGCTGGTTACCGGTACACCGTCTACAATATATAATGGCGCAGCATTGCCCAGGGTACCTACGCCCCTGATAAGTATGCGGGTGCCGGAGCCGGGGTTACCACCGGCCGATTCAATGGTTACGCCAGGCAGCTTTCCCTGTAATGAGCGGGTAACATCGCTTACACCCTGCGCCTTTATATCGGCTCCTTTAATGTTAGCAATGGCGCCGGTAAGGTCTTTCTTTTTCACGGTGCCATACCCGATCACAACCACTTCATTCAGGTTACTCTGTGAAGATTCCAGGACCACATTCATTAGTCCATCATTTACGCTTACTTCCTGGGGAGTGAAGCCCAGGGCCTTAAACACCAGCACGCTCCCTTTTGCGGCGCTGATGGAGAATTTTCCGTTACCATCCGTGGCAACGCCCTGGCTGGTATTTTTAAGGGAAACAGCTACGCCCGGCAGGGGAAGCCCGTCGTCTTTTGACGTAACCGTGCCCGTTACTGTAAGCTGTTGCTGGCCGTAGCTGCTGCTGACCTGTAAAACAGCCAGCAGTAAGGCAATAAGTGGAATTTGTTTCCAACTACGAGTAGTAGATCTTGGCATATCAGATAAAATTGCTTGTTAAAAAATAGATTGACCGCATTGCTTATTTCTATTAAGCGGAAGGAAAGTTCTTCATTGTCCCATGTGGAATTCTTGATTGATTTTTATGGTAAAAAAGTGGAATTATTTGTACCCGTAAACCTAAGCATACTGGCATAATTCATAAATGGACAAACGGTTCAAAAGGATGGATTATCAGATCATCCATGGGGCAACATATAATGCGGGATCTTGCCGGGATATGCCCGGGTATTGTGCCGGGAAGGGAATAGTTGTATAAGTGACAGCAAAAACCAGCTGTCTTTAAACGCCATTCGTAAAGCATTAAGCAGGTCTTAACACTTTACGAACAGGAGTGGGGTAACAGGTAATTGTTGGCATTAAGCCTGTGCGGTTGGCCGCACTACGATCTCACCTACATCCACATTAGCCGGTTGCTCAATGGCAAAGGCAATAGCGCGGGCAATGGCATCCGGCGGTATGGCTATTTTGTCACGCTGGTCCAGCATTTGGGCTTTTATGTCAGGATTGGTCATGGACTCCGCGAAGTCTGTATGAATGAAGCCCGGTGAAATAATAGTTACACGCAGCTTATCACCGGCCTCCTGCCGTAAGCCTTCGGAGATGGCGCGCACGGCAAACTTAGTGCCGGCATAAACCGCCATGGTGGGGGTAACGCGGTGTCCGGCAGTAGATGCAATATTTACAAAGTGCCCGGCGCCCTGCCTGCGGAAAACCGGCAGCGCCGCAGCAATGCCATAGAGCATGCCTTTTATATTAACGTCTATCATATCATCCCAATCCTCTACCCGCAGCTCATCCAGCGGGGAAATGGGGCCAACACCGGCATTGCTGATCAGCACATCCAGCCTGCCGTAATGCTCACCCGCAAATGCTACCAGCCGGGTCATATCATCGCGGCGTTTTACATCCGTCTGTATATAGGCCGCCTCTCCGCCGGCCGCTGTAATACGGGCTGCCAGCGCTTCCAGCCGGTTTGTGCGGCGTGCGCCCAGCACCATCTTTGCGCCACCTGCAGCCAGCAGCAGCGCAGTTGCTTCGCCTATGCCGCTGCCTGCGCCTGTAATGGCAATTACCTTCCCTTTTAAATTGTTTTCCATAGTTTAATTTTTGATAAGGCAAAGGTAGGCCGCATCCCTGCCGGCATGTTAAAGGTTCTCAAACAGAATGCTAAGAAATTCAAACAATTGGTAGTTACCTTAAAGAGCTGGGCGTAACGCCGGTTTGTTTTTTGAAGAAGTTGTTGAAATAAGTAGGGTATTCATAACCCAGGCTGTAGGCAATTTCATTAATGGTCCAGTCAGTATGTTTTAAAAGCGCCCGGGCTTCGCTTAACATCCGGTCTGCCAAATGCGTAGTGGTGGTTTTACCGGTAACTTCTTTTACCGCGCGGTTAAGATGGTTTACATGAACGGACAGCTGTTCCGCATAATCATTTGGTGTTCTTAACTTTAGGGCATACTGCGGAGAATCAACCGGGAACTGCCTTTCCAGCAATTCAAGGAACATAGCGGTAATACGCGCTGCGGCATTCTGATGTTTGAAATAACCGGCCGATGGCTGCATTTTCATGGCTTCATGCAGCAGCAGGTTTACATGGTTCCGTAACAGGTCAAACTTGTGAATATAATCAGCGCTAAACTCCCGAAGCATATTCGTGAAAATGGAGCTGATGTATTTCACCTGCGCTTTATCAACAAAGAACACCGGATCAGCCCCTACTTTAAAAAGCGGGGAATCCTGCAAAACCAGGTCCCGGTCTTTTGCTTTCAGAAAGTTTTCCGTGAACAGGCAAAAAAAGCCTTCCTGCTTTGCTGAAACAGGCTCCCAGGCATAGGGGATCATAGGGTTTGAAAAGATCAGGGCAGGCCGGTTCAGCTCAATCCCCTTATCAGCATAATACAGGCGGCTGGTACCTAATGCCAGGGAGATCTTGTAAAAATCCCTCCGGTTATAGGACATAGGTTTGCTGGCATAGGTTTGCCGCTCAAATACCGTGAACTGATCTTTGAAATCCAGGGCCGGCAAACGGCTGTCAAGAAATTCCTTTGCCTTTTCGGGTTTGCGCATGTGGCAAAATTAGGGGATTGTTTGATGTTATGAAATTCAAACAGTACATATATTCTGTATAAGTTGCTATTTAAGACAAACCCTTCATCAATTTTATATCTATATTTAAAAAGGACGTCCCTCTTCTATTCAATCACCACAAAACATTTCCCATGAACCTCAACAAAAGAACGCCCCTGAATGCTATTGGGCAATTTATTTCCCACTCCGAATATCAAACCCTGAAAACCGGCTTTGCTGCCAGGTTTCCCGGCGCAGCCCCTGCTGTTTTTTTATCAAAGCAATCCATCCTGGACTGTATTAAAACCTACCCCGGTCTTTCCGGCATCAGCTTCCGGTATGGATTAGCTGATGTAAATGATCCCCTGAGCAGGAAGATCATTATGGTGCCTTGCGAACATACTACCGGTGAAAAAGGTGAGCCTGACCTGGTGCTTTTAAAAGAAGGTTATGTAAGCAACGATGGGGAAAAAGTAAAAGGAGATGAGTTCTGGCAGCTTTTAGGCAACCACGTAGAGCGGGTGTACAACGGCCGCTTTCATGAAGTATTATCTAAAGTGCACCGCGGGTATTTCTGGGGCATACAACGCATATCAGCGTTGCTTGCACAGGAAGGCTGCGATGGTGTGATGTTTAATTTTGGTTATAATGCGGCGCACCCCTTTCCCTGTAAAAGGAATCAGCAGGTGCTGGAAGCTGTGGACGCCGGCCGGCAAAGCCTGAACGTCTTTATGGAGTATGGGCAATGCGATCCGCCCTGTGTCTTTGAGCCCGGTGGCGGCGGTGGCGGTGTTGAAGGTACCGGCTGTTTAGTGAAGGAGCTGATGGGACGGTATGGCTCAAGAGGCGCCATACAACAGCTGGATGTATTGCGCAACTTCCGGGACGATTATATGCTGGAACAACCGGATGGTTATGCGCTGTATGAAATGTATTACTTTGTTTCCCGCCCCATTTTACGCGCTATACAGGCATTGCCTGAAAAGGAGCAGATCCTGCAGGACTTATACAGCCATGAGCTGCAGCAGGCGCTGGAGTTGCTGAACAAGGGAGTATTTGACCAGGTGCTGAACCTGTACAAACGCACTATGGCAAAGCTGATGGAGACTTACATTCCTGAAACGGAATCCCTCCTTATAATTAATAATGAATAATTAAGAATTAATAGTCGTAGGGCAATTATATCGTAGTACGGATCGTTACAAAATAAAGAGGAATGGCCACAGAACAGCCATTCCTCTTTATTTTGTACTTATAAACTTCAGGGTAGCTGCGTTTACCTGACACAACATTCCCCGGTATTATTAATTATTAATTCTTAATTATCAATTACTCCGTTACAATCTCAATACTGCCGCCGGTTTTAAACAGCTCATGCGGCACAAAATATCCCTTAATTGCTTTGCCGTTCACTTTAATAGCTGTTAATGCCCTGCCTTTTCCCTTTTTAGTTAAGGTGAGTGATTTACCGGTGCTGGTTTTCCATTTCACTTCATCAAAAAGCGGAACCGTAACAATATATTCCGGGTCAGTGGCAGAGAAGGTGTATAAACCGGATGATGCAAATGCATACCAGGCCGACATTTCCCCGGCATCGTCCATACCGCAGAGCGCTATGCCATCATCCCCGATGCCGTATAAGCTATTCAGAATAGTATCAATGATCTTTTGTGATTTTTCCGGCTTATCTATAAAATAATAAGCAAAAGGCGCTTCATGATCCGGCTGGTTGCCATGGCAATACTGGCCTATCATGGTTTCCACGTTGCGTGCTATATACTGCGGGTTCCAGGGCACTGTAAAGAGGGAATCCAGCTTGGATTCAAAGCCTTCTTTGCCGCCATACAGCTCAATAAGCCCCGGCATATCATGTGGCGCAAAGAACGATACCTGCCAGGCATTTGCCTCCCGGTACATATATTCATAATAAGGGTACTGCGGGTTGAAAGGCGTGATCCATGCACCATTTTCCAGGCGGCCTCTCATAAAGCGGGTAGCAGGGTCAAACATGTGCTTGTAATTTTTTGACCGCGCCATCAATATCCTGTAGTTAGCCGTATCACCCAGCTTTTTAGCTATCTGCGCTAATGAATAGTCATCGTAAGAATATTCCAGGGTTTTGGATACGCCTGCCTTTGCCTTGGTTTCTACATGCGGGTTGGGCACATCAGGATCGGAAATATAGCCTTTCTCAATATACTCCGTAATGTAAGGCCGGGCGCCTCCGGCTACATTGGCATTACGCAGCAATACCCGGTAAGTATCCTTTATATCAAATTTATCAATGCCCCGCAGGTATGCGCCTGCAATGGAAGAGGTGCCATGGTCGCCATGGAAGAAGGTGGGTATGAAGCCTGTTTTGTCGCCCACATCTTTCATGGATTTGATTACATCCAGGGTAACCTGTGGCGAGATCAATCCCAGCAGCACATCTTTATTCCGGTAAGTGTCCCATAAAGAAGGTTCTGTATAATAATTGAAATCAGCTTTCACTACATTCCGCTTTGCATCTGTGAACTCGCCGTTCACATCACTACGCAAAGCCGGCCACAGGAATGAGCGGTACAGGCAGGAGTAGAACATTCTTCTTTGCTTATCCGTTCCGCCCTTTACCTGTATGGTGGAGAGCAGGTTTTCCCATTTGCGGTTAGCTTCCGTACGGATGTCGGTGAATGATTTGTTACCGATCTCCTGCTGCAGGTTTTGTTTGGCATTTTCAATGCTTACAAATGATAAGCCTATTTTAAGCTCAACCGGTTTAGCAGCGCCGTCTGCCAAATGAACAATGGCATAACCTTCACGCTGCCCTTCTGCTTTCTTTTCCAGCTTTTCTATGTTCGTGTTCAGTGTTGCATAAAAATAGATCCGCTCCCCGGTTTGCTGGTAGCCCTGTAAGGCGGTAGCGCCTACCTGCTCAATAGTCCAGCCGGATACGCGGTTATTGGCTTTAGCCAGGTCAAAGAGTATTTGCCTGCCGCTGTTGTTCTTATAGGTGTATTGATGGTAGCCGCAGCGTAAAGTGGAAGTAAGGTTCACATTTACATTATAGTCATTCAGGTATACCTGGTAAAAGCCCGGTGAAGCGCTTTCTTGCTTGTGTGTGAATCTTGAGCCAAAAGTAGCGCCCGGATCAGAAAGCGGCAGAATGGGAATATTACACAAATTCCAGTGGCCTTTATTGGTATGGGTGAATCCGTAAATAACGGAATCCTCATATTCATACCCGGCGCCGGATCCGTATTGTGTAATGGGGCTTAGCTGCACCATGGCATTGGGCAGCGAGCTGCCGGGAAAAGTAAGGCCTGCCCATGAGCGCCAGCCTTCCGGTAACGTATATCCCAGAATTTTAGGATCGGTAAGCGGCGCTGTACCAACAAATGTGTTCACATACTTTGTATAACCTGTTGCCGGCTGGCTTTTACCGCTAACGGCAGCCAACAGTAATAAGATGAGCGTGGAGAAAAATTTGACCTGGTGTTTCATTTTTACGGAAAATTTTCGTGGAGCGGTAAAAATATAAAAATCCACCAGATTGTTTATACATATGCTATGAGCGGCAAATGGGGAATGCCGCTTCTGCAGGGCATTCCTCTGTATTCAGCTGCTGCGGCCGGTCCCGGACCTATTCATTCAGGAACTCCTGCACCAGTGTGGCGGTGATCTCCGGCTGGCGGCTGCCTTTTTTTGCAGAACAGATCTCGCCCAGCAATGTGCCATGCACACCAGGCAATATGATCAGCTGCGCGCCGGGTATCAGGTGCGAGAGTTTAACGATATGTTCAGTGGTAATTACGTCGTTGTCGCCTGCCATTATCAGCGCAGGGGTTTTTATAGCTTGCAGGGCTGCATCCGGCCAGTCCTTAAAGACTAATCTCCTGGATCTGTCTTTCTCAAACACGTTCTGCAGCCGGTCCTGATCAGGTGTTACCTTTAAAAAACCTGCTTTTAACGGCTCCGGCATATCCTTTAACGTGGCATTTTGCAGGCCTTCGAAAAAGCCGGGCACCATGCCTTCCCTTTGATAGTTGGAGGAAACCACCACCATTTTATTCAACAGCTCCGGGTGGCTCATGGCCAGCTGCATGGTAGTGCAGCCGCCATCACTAAAACCCATGATATTTGCTTTATCTACTTTCAGGTATTTAAGTAAGGCCGCTACATCTTTGGCATCCTGCTCAAAAGTTTCAGGCGCGTTACGGTCGCTGGTGCGGCCATGGGCCTGCATTTCCACGGCTATCACTTTATTATGGGCGGCCAGCATGGGCAATATAACGCCAAAGGTAGTTTCAATGGTAGAGCCGCCTCCGTGGATCAGTACCAGCGGCAGGCCGCCATCGTTACCGTGTATCTCGTAATACATCTGAATGCCGTTCACCGGTGCATGGCCGGATGTTTTTAATGTTTCCATATTATTGGTTTGGGCGTTTGTTGACAGGGCTGATGTGAGTATGGCCATCAGCATATAAAACCTTGTTCTGTTCAGCATATTGCAGGTTTTTAGCTGCGTTGGTGAGATAGGCCTTCCAGGTAAGCTGCCAGTTTTTCCACGTTCTGTTTCTGACCTTCTTTTGCGTTATGGGCTTTTACTACGGCCATAAATTCTTCTGCAGAATCAAACAGCATGTGCCAGGTGATCAGCGTTTGGTCGCCCTGGGCTTCAAACTCAATGGTAGCAAGTATCCTGGGGTAGGAGATGTGTTCGTAAACGATCTTTTTAAGCGGGATGATCTCTTTAAAAATGCTTCTGTTATCATAATCGGTTCCATCCGGTCCATGCATTACCAGGTTCCATGCGCCGCCGGCTTGTACATCCATTGTGGTGATGGTATTGGTGAACCCGTTGGGTCCCCACCAGTTGGCAATATGTTCCGGTTGGGTCCATACTTCCCATACCAGCTCTACAGGCGCATTCAGCTTTCTTGACAGGATGAGTTCCCGGTCTTTCGTGTTACTTTTTTGGCTTTCCATATCTTTCCTTTTTTAGTTTTTCCAGGTAATTTTCCATGGCGTCTAATTTGCTTTCCCAATGTTGCCGGTATTGGGCCACCCAACTGGCTACTTCCCCCAGCTGATCCAGCTGTGCTTCACAAAAACGGTCCCTGCCGCGCTGTTTAATAACAATAAGGCCGCAATCGGTCAGGATCTTCACATGTAATGAAATGGCCTGCCGGGTGACATCAAATTTTTCGGCAATGGCATTCACATTCTGCGGCTGGGCAGCGATCATATTAATGATGGCCCGCCTGGTAGGGTCGGCAATCGCCTGGTATACATCACGTCGTGCTTTCATAATATGCAAGTAGTTGCTTGCAAATATAAGTGCAAGTAATTACTTGCGCAATTATTTCTTCAATATTTTTTAAATGCTTGTCAAGTGCATCTATGCAGTACACATCCGCCAAATAAGATAAAAGCCATGAAAGTGGCCATGGTTAAACGTTCTGTGTTCAAAAATCTGATGAGTATAAGGGGCTGGAGCATAATGTGAGCAGGCGTTCCGCGTTCAGCACTCCGCATTTAGCTATTAACTATTATTTGTATATTTCGTCCCGGACATCATAATGCCTATGCAAAACGAACCTGCTTCTATATTTGACCAGGATTTTCTGAAGGCAACCTTTGTACGCCGCCGCCAGCTGATGCCATTGGCGCTAAAGATCTATGTATGGTTCTTTCTGGCCTTTAGTGTTTATGGCGCCCTTTCGTTTATTTATATTAATTCAACACGGTGGCTGAACGTCGCAAAGTATGAATCTTTTGACAAGCTTCTTTTAATCAGCATTTTTACCGGTCTTGCATTTCCTGTACTGCGTTTCCTGTCAAATCTTTTTATCTGGCTGGAGAAAAGGAAGGCTATTTTGTTTGCGGTTATAATAACGGCGCTGCATATACTCTATTGCTGTTTTTCCTTTGTTATCATCTACAATATGTTCAGGCGTTTTGATTTTATGATGTGGACTGTACCTTTGGTGCTGCTGGAGATCCCATATCTTGTGCTGTTGCTGAATATCAGAAAGCGCTGGGAGCAAACGGGCATTTCCGGAAACGAACAGGAACAGCATTTTAAGGGATTGAAATAGGAAATTACAAAGATGAAGGCATACAGACTTTTTACAACGGCGGATGGCCATAGCGCATTTGAAGAAGGAAAGATCACCACGCTGCAGCATATTGCAGCGGATTATTTTTTTATCCAGGAAGATGAAGCCTCCCGGCTTGCATTCGACTGGCACCCCGCCCCCAGGCGGCAGGTGGTTATAACGCTTAGGGGCACACTGGAATTCACCGTAACAGATGGCAGCACCTTTCTGCTGCATCCCGGCGATATCCTGGTGGCAGCAGATACTTCCGGCACAGGCCATAAGTGGCGCAGGGTCAGTGAAGAAAGCTGGGTACGCGCGTATGTAGTGCTGGAAGACGGGAAAGACGACGGTTTTGTAGTGAATGGGCAGTAAAACAAAATATATGTCCCCCAGGATCTTTAACAGTCTCATACAATCCAATATGGGTGGCGGCCCGCACGGTAATTTTGAAGCCGCAATCATTAACCATGATGGAAAGCTGCAGCACTGGCGGCGGGATAATGCAAATGGAGAGAGCTGGAAACCAGGACAGCTCATTACCGGCCCTGCCGACCAGGTGGCCGGTCCTGCTTCTATTATACAAAGTGATCTTATACAAAAGGGCTATGGGAATTTTGAAGTAGTGATACCCTTGCGCATCGGCAACAACACCGTGCTCTGGCATTTCTGGAGAAGCAATGCAGATGTAAATACGCCCTGGCAAAAAGGGCAGCAAATAACCGGCCCGGAGGATGTTGTAGCCGGTCCTGCCTCCATTATACAAAGTGATCTTATACAAGGCGGCCATGGGAATTTTGAAGTAGTGGTACCCTTGCGCGTTGACAACAATACAGCACTCTGGCATTTCTGGAGAAGCAATGCTGATATAACTACCCCCTGGCAAAAGGGACAACGGGTAACTGGCCCGGAGGATATTGTAGCCGGCCCCGCTTCCATTATACAAAGTGATTTCATACAAGGCGGCCATGGGAATTTTGAAATAGTGGTGCCCTTGCATGTTGGCAGCAACACAGCACTCTGGCATTTCTGGAAAAGCAATGCAGATATAACTGCAGCCTGGCAAAAGGGACAACGGGTAACCGGCCCGGAGGATGTTGTAGCCGGCCCGGGCTCCATGATACAAAGTGATTTTATGGAAGGCGGCCACGGCAACTTTGAAGTGGTGGTGCCGCTTTTCAGGAACAATGGCCGTAAAGAGCTATGGCATTTCTGGCGGAGCAATGCGGATGTAGCTACACCCTGGCAAAGGGGACAGCTGATCACCGCATCTGCCAGTGGTAACGCCTGCATTATCCGCAGCGATTATGTTAGCAGCGGGCACCCGCATAATTTTGAAGTGCTTACAGATGAATGTTCACAATCCGTAGTGCATTACCGGCATTTGAATGAGGATGTTACTTTTCCCTGGTTGCGTGGCAATGTAGTAATAGGAGAGCCTGCGTTGCCGCAAATGAAATACGTGCAAAAGGTAACGCAGCTTACCGGTGAGTATGACCGTACTTCGTGGAAAGATGGCCAGCCTTCTTTTGCCTTTAACCGCACGGAAACCCAGCTGGGCCTGCAAGGCACGGACCTGGGCGTATCTTTCCGGCATAATGCTAAGGTTTTTTTCCTGTTCGGCGATTCCTGGGGCCGCCACTGGAATAAGGCAGGCCGCACCACTTTTGATGCCATTGCCCATACTACAGATCGCTGCGCAAGGGACGGGCTGCATCTTACCTTTAACAAGCAGGCGCCTGTTATCAGTGGCGGAGACCATATTACCCAGGTTGAATTTGATGTGCCGCTGGATGGCTTTAGCCTGGATGGCCGGCTGTACGCATTTTTCTCTTCCAACCATTTTAAAGTTGGCAATGCAGCGGTGATGGGCCGTTCCATTCTTTGCGTTTCTGCTGATGAGGGTTTGAATTTTCAGTATATCGGCACATACTCCGGCAATAAATTCATTAATGTATCGGTGGTAGCGGAGCAGGAGACTGCCCTTTATAACCTTCACAGCGGCGCGGGTTTATGGATCTGGGGTTCCGGCAGGTACCGCTCCAGCGATGTATATCTTTCTTTTTTACCCTTTACTAATATTTTAAACGGCAGCATGGCCGCGCTTTATTTTGCCGGTACAAATCCCTTTAACCAGCCGGTTTGGAGCGAGGCAGAAGCTGATGCAGTTGCGCTTTTCAGCGCAGGATGTATTGGCGAATTTTCCGTACGCTTTAGCAAGTACCTGCAGCAATGGGTGATCACTTACAACGGGGATAACCCCAGGGGTATCATCCTAAGAACAGCGGATACTCCTTATGGGCCGTGGATAGAACCGCAAATGCTCTTCAACCCTTTTACGAACGGATATGGTAAAATTATGCATAGCGCCAACACACCGGATAAATTAAATGAACCTGCTTTCTGGGGCGGTGGCGACCGCTACGGGGAGGCTGGGGGAGAGTATGGGCCTTACCAGGCAAGCGATTATGAAACCGGGATCATTGGCCGTTTTGCGAAGATCTATTTTACCCTTTCCACCTGGAATCCTTACCAGGCAAATCTGATGTATGGTATTGTGCCGGTAAAAGGCAGCACGGAAGCAGATCTTGAAAACCTGCATGTGGATTTTACAAGGTTTTGATACCCATTGCCCGGGAAGGTACCGGCAACAGGCGCCGGATGGCGCTTAGCGCAGGCTTCTGCAATTTTACCGCAGTAGCTTCCTGGAATACCCAGCAGCCCTTTACCACCTATAATGGCACTAAGCTGAATTGATCAGGTATATTTTTTTAAGAGCTCCTTCATTACGCCTATCTGTGTTTCCACCGTATCTGGTTTGGTCACACATTCCAGGGCGCCCAGCTCCTTGCATTGGGCCGCCTGTTCCTTCATGATGTTTGTGGAGAAAATAATAACGGGTATGCCCTCAAATTCTTTCATTTTGCGGATCTCCGTTAAAAATTCAATGCCATTCATCCGCGGCATGTTCAGGTCTAAAAAAATAATATCAGGTTTGGTAAAGCCATTTCCATTAATTAACTCAAACGCATGTACGCCATCCTGGGCTGACGTTAAACTGGCAGTATTATCAATGGTTGTAAGTACAAATTGGAAGATGTTCCTGTCGTCGTTATCATCATCAATTAAAAATACATTTCTGCTCATCGGGTAAAATTCTATCCTATAAAAGTAATGCATTGCGCCTGATAGTTAGTACAGATAAGGGATGAATGATCAGATAAAATTATTTTTCATTTGTTTAAGGATGAGCACGTTAGTTTCGTTTTCCTGCGCTTTTATTCTATCTTGTTGCATATCACGTTATAGAACATTGTACCTTATGAAGCGTATCATCCGGGGCGCAGCCCGTTACAAAAAAAGCTGCTTTTTTATTTTCCTGTTGTTTGCTTTGCCTGGTTTTGCACAGCAGTATAACATTAGCTCACCCAATAAAAATATAACCGTGCAGGTTAGTAATGATGGCGGCGTCAGCTATAGCATTGTTTACAATGGTAAAACGGTCATATTGCCTTCCCCCCTTGGATTTGAGCTTAAGAGCGAACCTGCTATGATGGGCGGTTTCAGGGTTTTAAGCCAGGAAGCAACCACTTTTAATGAAACCTGGGAGCCGGTGGTTAAAATAAAACACGCGGCTGTTGTAAATCATTACAATGAGCTGAACCTGCAGCTGGCGGAAAAAGATAGCCTGATGCGGCAGCTGCGCCTTAGCTTCCGGGTGTATGATGATGGTGTGGCTTTCAGGTATACCCTTTACAGGAGTGAAAAGCCGGGTAACCGGCAAATAACCAGGGAGCTTACCGGCTTCCGCTTTGCCGGCGATCAAAAGGTCTGGATGGCTGAATATAAGGGCGGGTACTCCTCCAGCCAGGAAGCTGAATTTGCGCCTAAAGCACTAACGGATATGCACATATCCACCAAAGCCGGGCTTCCTTTGCTCACAAAGGTGAATGAAAACACCTGGGCCGCCATTACAGAAGCAGAGATAGATAATTACCCCGGCTTTTATTTAGGCGCATCCCGGCAGGCGGACAGCAGCATTACATTATTTACCAAACTCGCGCCCTTGCCGCATGAGCCGGAAGAAGGTGTGAAAGCCCGTTTTGACGATAGCCTGCCCACACCCTGGCGCGTGATCATGCTGGCAGCAACACCCGCTAAGCTCATTGAATCTGAAATAGTGCAGAACCTTAACAAACCCTGTGCTATTGCAGACCCTTCCTGGATAAAACCCGGCATGAGCGCATGGGACCATTGGTGGAGCGGGGAAGTGAAAATGGATATGCCCACTATCAAAACCTATATAGACTACGCTTCCCGGGAAGGATGGCCTTACATGCTGATAGACTGGCAATGGTATGGCCCTTTCAACAAGCCGGTGGCCGATATTACCAAACCCGCACCTCAGCTGAATATGCCGGAGATACTGCAGTATGCAGCTGCTAAAAAGGTACGCTGCTGGCTTTGGCTGTACAGCGCTGACGTGAACCGGAACAACAATTTTGAAAAAGCCTTTGCCTTATATGAAAGCTGGGGCATTGCCGGTATAAAAATAGATTTTATGGACCGCGACGACCAGGAGATGGTGAACTGGTATCACCAGATCATTAAGGCGGCTGCAGCGCATCACCTGATGGTGGATTTTCATGGCGCTTATAAGCCGGATGGCATTACCCGCACCTATCCAAATATGATCACCCGCGAAGGGGTGATGGGAGAAGAGTACTATAAATTCTCCAACCGCGTGACGCCGGAACACAATACCACGCTGCCTTTTACACGCATGCTTGCCGGCCCTATGGATTATACGCCTGGCGGCTTCCTGAATGTAACGCAAAAACAGTTTAAACAGCAGTCGCCTACGGTTGTTTCCAATACGCGCTGTGCTGAGCTGGCCAAGTTTGTGGTGTATGAAAGTCCTTTCATGGTGAATTGTGAACACCCGGAAAATGTATACGGCCAGCCGGGAGAAAACTTCTTGCAGCAGGTGCCCACTACCTGGGACGATACACGGGTGCTGGATGGCTATCCCGGGGAGTTTGTTGCCATTGCCCGCCGTTCCGGTAACAGCTGGTTCATTGGCGCCTTAACTAACAGCAAGGGCCGTACGCTTAAAGTACCTACCGGCTTTTTATCCGCCGGCAATTACCAGCTGCAGATCTGGGCAGATGCAAAGGATGCTGATGTGGATCCTAAAAAGGTGCAGCAATCTGCCATTACACTGAAAGCCGGTACTCCGCTCACTATCCGTATGAGCAATGCCGGTGGTTATGTAGCTATAATAAAACCGTTCACTACAAATTCTGATCATGCTAAATAAGTGGATGTTCCTGCTCGCTTTTTATGCGGCGCCGCTTACTGCGTTTGCACAAAAGGATACTACTGCCACCGCTTACCAGCTGGTATGGGCAGATGAATTTAGTAAAGATGGTCCGCCGGACCCGCAGTACTGGGGATATGAAAAAGGTTTTGTAAGAAATGAGGAAGCGCAATGGTACCAGCCGGAAAATGCCTATTGCAGGAACGGGCTGCTGATCATTGAGGCCCGGAAAGAGCAAAAGCCTAACCCGTTTTATGAAGCCGGCAGCAAAGACTGGCGGAAGAAAGATAAAATGATCCGTTACACATCGGCCAGCATTAATACATCCGGCTTTAAAAGCTGGCAGTATGGCCGCTTTGAGATGCGAGGGCGAATAGACATCAGCCCCGGCTTATGGCCCGCCTGGTGGACGCTGGGCGTGAAAGGGCACTGGCCGGCCAACGGGGGAATTGACATTATGGAATATTACCGGAACAAGCTGCTGGCAAATGTGGCATGCCTAGACAGTAATAAAAAAGCGGAGTGGTACTCCAAAACCAGGAGCATCGATTCCCTGGGCGGCGTTATATGGTCCGCTAAATTTCATGTATGGCGTATGGATTGGGACGAAAACGCCATTGCCCTGTACGTGGATGATATGTTACTGAATAAAGTAACCCTGGATAAGCTGGTAAATAAAGATGGCAGCGGTATAAATCCATTTAACCAGCCGCATTACATGCTGCTGAACCTGGCCATGGGCGGTATGAACGGGGGAAACATCACTTCCAAAACTAATTTCCCCGCAAGGTTTGAGGTGGATTATGTGCGGGTGTACCAGAAGATCAGCCCTAAATAACAGCTTACTACCCGGATATGAAAGGCAGCCATCGCGGAATGATGGCTGCCTTTTTTTTATAGAAAATTCAAAATTCACCGCTCCGTTAATGCGTAATTAATCGAATATTAATGCTCCCGGCTTTACTTTGCAGTAACCATATTCATAATTCCACGCCTTCCTCCATTTTATATATATAAACCATATCGTTTCACCCTTAACCAATTACTATCTTATGGTAAAAAAGAATGTACTGTTGCTGCTCGCCATTATAACCCTTGGCGCAAGCTGTAAAAAAGAGGTCAAAGAAGATCCGGTAACAGATGATCCCGATGCACGGCGGGCAAAAGCTGAAATTGTCCCCGGCCAGTATATTGGCGTAACCATGGGCTTTGACCATGATGCCAGGCTGGGCGGAAAAACACCGGGCGCCGGTGGCAATATCTGTTATAACTTATCCATTTTTAAATCCACCGACAATGATAATGACTGGTGGGACAACATTGCAGAGGAAATTGCATACAGCGGGGTAGATTTTGTAGCGCCTACCCTGCGTGGATACACACCCAATAACAGCCGGGATGCAGGAGATCCGCGCAGGCTTACCAGTCTGGTAGCCGTCATGGACCGCCGTGGTTTGAGCAATGCTTTTAAGATCGCCATTTTTGATGATAACCCGGCCTCCTGGACCGCTGCCCGTAACCTGGATAATGGCGACGGCTACGACTACACGCCCCTGTTCGACTGCGGTAACACTGCCAACTACAAATATATCTGGGACTATGACATCAAAGCCACTTTTACTGCAGTACCGGATGCAAAGCGCTTTAAAATAAACGGGCGCCCGCTCATCATGTTCTGGAGCGTAGCCAACGCCTTCTGCACTAACCAGGGAAATGGCAACCTGAAAAAGATAGTGCAGTATGTACGCGCCCAATGCCAGGCCAGCTTTGGTTTTAACCCCTACATTGTTGTGGACCCTACCTGGCTGCAGTTTGATCAGCAGTGTAATGACCCGGCGGTGATTGACGCGGTAAACCCATGGTTTAACATGGCCAATCCCTGGCGCGTAAGCACCTTTAATAATGTGAAGGTAGGTACGGCTGTACCGGGTTTCCGGGTAGTAACCGCCACCACCAATATGTTTATAGATGCCAATCATGGGCAAACCTTTATTACAGGGCTTAGCAACACGGCTAATGCAGGTGCGTTGATAACGCTGGTGGAAGGATTTACAGACTGGCCGGAAAATACAAGTGTATGGCGCAGTAAGGATACTACCTATTACGACTATCCCAACCAGCGCATTAATATTCTGCGCCGTTATACCAACAAAGCCTATGGCAATTTAAAAGTAGAAGCAGAGGGCTGTGATTATTACAACGATCTCTCCGCCGGTAACAGCGGCGGCACCTACCGCGATGGGAATATTGACATTGTTAAAACCGGCGATGCAAACGGCGGACGGCACGTAACAAATACCCAGGCCGGCGAATGGCTGGAATGGAGAGAGCTGCCCCTGCTGGCAGCTACCCGTTTCCAGGTCAGGTATTCCTCTAACCAGGCGGGCTCCATACGTTTTATTGTAGATGGCGTTAACCAGCCGGTTATTAACCTGCCTGTTACCGGTAACGGCAGCTACGCTACGGCCGATGCAGGTACCATTTCTTTTTCCGGCAACAGCCTCCACACAGTGCGCTTACAGGTGGTGAGCGGTAACCCGGCCATTAACTATTTTAATATAGTTGCGCAATAATATTCACGTCTAAAAACCATGTCATGAAAAATCTTTTATGCATAGGGCTCATCAGCCTTTCACTGGGATGCGCCAAGCAGCAGCTGTTAACGGCTGAAGGGGCTAATTCCACGAAGAATAAAGACCAGGTAAAAGCAAATGCAGCACTCGTAACACCGGGCGCAGTGGGCGATACCAATATCAGATACTTTGGCCGCTGGAATTTCAGCAATACCACCCAGTATGAAAGCGACTGGGGCGGCGCCTATATTAAAGTGAAATTTACTGGTACCACCGTTAAGATCAAAGTCGGCAATAACACCAACTACTATGCAAAAATTGATAACGGCCCATGGGTAAGCTATAAGAGCGTTAGCGGCACAGTAAACCTTACACCCACACCCCTGGCCAGCGGCACACATACCCTGTCGGTCGCGCAGGGGAAAGACTACAGCTACGTATTCATTTTCCAGGGATTAATACTGGATGCCGGCGCTGCCACCAGCAAGCCACAGGTAGGAGCAGACCTTATAGAATACATAGGCGATTCCATTACGGCCGGTTATACGGATGACCAGGCCAATGTTTCTGATTATGCATCGGTATGTTCAGAGGCATTAGGGACTGAACACACGCAGATCGCCTACCCGGGCATAGCGCTTACCAATAACTTTGGCATCAATGCAAATAAAACCGGCATGGAGATCCAGTATTTCAAACAGCAATCGCTGGCCTTTACCAACTCGCCGGACTGGGATTTTACCCGGTATACGCCTAAGGTGGTCGTGATCAATCTTGGCCAGAATGATCAAAGCACACAGGTGCCCGACAGCCTGTTCCAAAGCACCTACATTTCCTTTCTGGCAAAAGTTAGGGCTAAATTCCCCAATGCGCACATTTTTGCTATGCGTACCTTTTTTGGCGTGAAAGCCGCGCAAACACTGGCTGCTGTAAATGCAAGAATAGCAGCCGGCGACAACAAAGTACATTATATTAATACAGATGGATGGCTTACACGTAACAGCCCGGACTATACGAATAATACGGATGTACATCCCAGTGTAAGCGGCCATATAAAAGCCGCGGGCCGTTTACAGCCCATCCTGGCGCCTTACCTTAGCCATTAGTAATACTGCGGCTGTATCAGTAATGATGCAGCCGCTTTTTTGCAGCCATACTTCATTGAGGAATGAAGTGTTGATCCCGGAAGTGCTGTTACTTTGTGGTAATTATGAAAGAGATCTTACTGAAAATGAAAAGCCTGTTCGCCGGTAAATGGGGAGGGGAGGGATTTGCCAAATTCCCTGCCATTGACGATACCGCCTATACAGAGCAGCTGGAATTTATACCGGATGAGTACAAGGACGCTATATTTTTCCGGCAAAAAACATGGTATAAGAACAATACGGAAAAGAACGGCCATACCGTTTTCTGGGACACCGGGTTCATTATACTAAAGGAAGATAAGATCCTGCTGCATAGCGTGCAGGTAGGCGGGCGTATGGAAACATATGAGCTGGTGCAAGCGGAGAGTGAAACGTTTACGTTTAACAGCCTGGCTATTTTAAATGATCCCCGGTCCATCCGCTCGCAAAGGGTTTTTACCGTAAGTGGCGCCCGCTTTCATTATGAATTGAACATGGCCACACATGCAGCTGATTTTCAAAATCATTTACTGGCTGATCTGGAAAGGGCTGAGTTTTAGGGAACAACTGACTGTTAAGGGAGCGCAATCTATAACAACGTTGACACCGATGCGCCTGGCCCGTATAACAGCAGAGTTGCTTACCTTTGAAAAAACGTTTGTATGGCTATCCATATAAAAAGGATCTACGATCCTGTTTCAAAGACTGATGGCTACCGCATACTGGTAGACCGTTTATGGCCGCGTGGCATTAAAAAGGAAGATGCGCATATTGATGAATGGATGAAGGAAATAGCTCCTTCCACAGAATTGCGGAAATGGTTCCATCATGAGGAGGGGAGCTGGGAAGCATTCCGTAAGAAATATCATGCTGAATTAAAGGCCTCGCCGGCAGTAGAAGCGTTACGGTCCTGTATCAAAGCACACAAGACCGTAACATTTTTGTATGCTGCAAAGGATGAGGAGCATAATCATGCATTGGTGTTGCAGGAGTTTGTGGAGAAGGATAAGTGATTACCTGCGTGTAAATATTCAAAAAAGGCAAATAAGACTCCCCTGCATCTAGTCCCCCAAAAAAAATATTACCCCTCTGTAAGTAATTACTCCCCCTGTACCTGTCCTCTATTTACAACCCGTTCTGAAAACCCGGTTCCACGGTCGTGAGCACGCAGTATTTGTTGAAGCTGGACCCGTCTCAACAAGCATGTAGCACAATTCTTCATTACCATAAAAATTGAAAAACATGAAAATTCCACTATCTGTAAGCTGCAGCAAAGCCCTGGCTGCCTTCTTGTTCACCCTCACCTTTACCGGTTGCGCTAAAAAGGAAGTAAACGAATTGGAAAAAATGTCCGCTAACGGCGCAAATGAAAGCGCGGTAACAGCCAGCTCCGTACAGCCGGTAAAGTCAGAAGCGCTGCTGGCCATGCAATGTTATAATAATGCTTTTTACCATGAGTACGGCACTTATGGCTCCTCTTTTAAGGCGTATTATTATTCCGATGTTACCCACTCCGGCAGAATGGATTTCTGGAAGCAGGCAGAAGCCATTGAAACTATCATAGACGCTTATACGATCAGCAATGATCCCGATCTGAAGAACAAAATGGTATACCTGTATAATGGTATGAGGGATGGTTACGGGCTGCTGTGGAGCTCCAACATTTATAATGATGATGTGATCTGGGGTGCCCTGATGTGCATTCGCGCTTTTCAGTTCACCAATGATGGCGGCATGAAAGATATGGCTAAAAATAACTTTGACATGGTTTGGAACCGTGCCTGGGATACCAACCTGGGCGGCGGTTTATGGTGGACAACTGCCAATAACACTAAAAATGCCTGTGTAAATGCACCGGCAGCCATTTGCGCCATGTACCTGTACCAGGCTACCGGTGACGTTAGCTACCGCGACAAAGCCAAAATGATCATGGACTGGATGGTGAGCAAATTATATAATGCCGGTACCGGCGCGCTTGCAGGCGCTATGAATGCCGCCGGCAATATTACCGAAGGCACCCGCACCTACACGCAGGGTACTTTTATAGGCGCCTGCAACCTGCTGCACAACGCTTATCCCTCCAATAATTACAAGGCAATGGGCGCTAAAGCTATGGACTATACGAAAAACAGCATGTGTAATGCACAGGGCCTGCTGCCGGATGAATATGATAACGAAGATTGTCAGGGCTTTAAGTCCATTTTTGCACGTTGGGCATGTAAGTTCACACATGATCAGGGATACCAGAGCACCTACGCCTCCTGGCTCAATTACAATGCAGCTGAAGCCTGGAACTACCGGAACTCCAGCGGCCTTATGTGGGGCCAGTGGTGGCGCAGAACGCCGGACAGTTATGTAAACGCTTTCGAAACCACCTGTGGGGTAGCCATGATGAACGGAGTGTGGTTGTTTTGATGTTTAAAGAAGGAAAGGCCGGCCTTTGTGCCGGCTTTTTTATGAAATTTAAATTTAAAATTATTGTAATATATTTACATGATTAACAAGCGTATAAATTAGCTGATCCCTTCTATGAAAGTATTCCGCCTGCTCGTGCTAACAGCATCTGCAATGATTGTCTTTTCTTTTTCTTTTGCCCAGACTGTAAAGACTATTAAACCCACCATTGGAGATATGAACAATTACTCTAAAAAAGAGCAGCAGCTGTGGCAGCAGGCGCTGGATAATTATACAAAGATGGATGCCCGTGAGCTGTCTTATGAAAAATTAGCACCTAAAGACAAAGCATTTATTGATAGCATGGAACTGGGGTATGGGCCCATGACAGAGGGCCCGGGATGCAGCTGGTATTGCGGAGGGCTGATGTATAAGGTTACGGCTGATGAAAGCCTGGAAGATCAGGGGAATATCAGCTACAAACCGGATAATATCCATGACTTTAACCTTTTTACCGCCTGGGTGCCGGATACTACCAACGGCGTCATTGGAAAGAAGGTGAGTTTTCATTTTGAACCTCTTTCACCCAGGGTGAATAAAATATACATCTACAATGGCTATATTAAAAATTACGACTTGTTTAAAGCAAATGCAAGGGTAAAAACGTTCAGGCTGTATATAAACAATGCTCCTTACGCCATCCTGGAATTAAGTGATACAACTGCCCGACAGTCTTTTAAAATTGAGCCGGTAAGATCTACTGTTAAAAATAAGGACCTGGTGCTTACCTTTGAGATCCTGGAAGTTTATAAAGGCGATAAATATACGGAGGTTGCGGTGAGCGAAATAAATTTCGGCGGGCTGGATGTTCATTGATCAATTCAAAGACCTTTTATGAAAAATTTATGCTGCTTACTGTTACTGCTCTTCATTTCTTCCGGCATTTATGCACAGAAGCCTAAGAACGGGACCTATACTTACACCATAGCATTTGCAGAACACCAGGGCAAGTCCTTAGGTGCTACCTGCACGGTTATCATAAAAGGGGACAGCATAAAAGTGATCCACAACGGCAATCCTAACCTGAGCGGTGAAAAAGGAGGGGTCATTGACGAGGGAATTATCATCAAACATAAGTCCGGCAAATGGATCATCGGGCAATCGCCGGAAGATAAAAATGCAGAAGAGATCGGAGGCTGCTCCGATGGGCCACGGGTGATTGACTTTAAGAATAAGCGGTTGTGGACCTGTTAAAGTAAATTAACCCCTATTTTTTCACCAGGGTATCCACCAGCTTCAATGCCTCATTTTGGTTATGAATATACCCTTTCAGCGGTTTAGTAGATGGCAGATTATCCTGCTGGTATGTTTCCATTACCTGCAAAGTCCTTACGACCTTTAGTACCGTATGCAGATCTGCCAGTGTCAGGTTTTTTGCTTCTATCGCTTTTAGCAATTCGTTGTGACCGGCAGTTAGCCCCTGATACTTTTTCAGGCTGCCGGCCACCAGCACTTTTATTTTATCCCTTAAAACGGAATCTTTTATTTCTTCAACATGCTGGCCGGCCACATTGTAATAGATATCGTTCTTATCATTGAACCTGTTAAACACCTCAACCGAATCATGCTGGCCGGTCCGCAGAGCTTTCAGCTTATCTTCCAATGACTTCAGATCGGGATTTTTGCTAATCAGCTCATCATACAAAGATTCAACCAGGTCGTCCCCTCTTCCTTTTGAAATAATATCATAAGCCGCGCTATTATCATCCAAAGCCTTAGGTGTTGCCGGTGGCTGGTGCTGTTGTTGCTGCCCGCGCCGGTCCGGGCTATCACAGGAAGCAATTGCGAGTATTAAAACTGTTGATAGAATGATGGATGTTCTCATAAAGTTGTCTAAAGGTGGTCTGCGGTATTAATAACTGTTAGTTTATTACTTATACGTCCCCAGCATCCTGTCCCAGATGCTCGTATAAAACCCAAAATTGTATTCTACATCCCGGTGATGGTTATGATGAAAGGTAGATGTTCCCAAGTACTTCATTACCGGATTATTCCGCAGTTTTTCAGGTAAGGGCTCCAGCCCCAGGTGCCCGGCCAATCCAAAAATAACATTCACTGCCAGGTAAATAGCGATCGCATAAATATTAAAAGGGAATAGTATCAGCAAGCATACCCACAGACTGCCAAATGCGATAGTTTCCACCGGATGCAGCACAAACAGGTCGATAGGAGAGGGATCTACCGATTCATGATGCAAATGATGCACCGCTTTAAATAAAAACGTTTTATGAATAAGATAGTGAAATACAAACATCAGCAGGTCCATGGCAAAAAATAACAGCAGGAAATGGGTAACTATCAGCCAGGATTCCTCCATCGTGATCCTAATAACATTCTTCTCCCACAGCCAGTACCCTGCATAAGTAACCACAGTGTTCAGCGCATTGGTAAGCGCGCAGTACCACCAGTCACGGGCGGTAATAGTGCTTTCCACTACACCAGACCTTTTCAGCACTACATTACCAATAAGCAGCACCAGGAAAGTGATCAGCACATTCTCCGCCAGGAAAACAGCCCAGCGCGCAGGTACAGAGAGATGTAACAGGTATTCGAGAATAACGGGCATAACTACCCGAAATTATATATTTCTTTACAATTTATATATTAATTTTAAGTTTAAAATGTTTTAGTGAGTCTGAGGCTTGAATAGAAAGCAAAATGGATAAAAGAGCTTTAATTATTATAGTTATTAGCTGGTGTATTTATAAACTGGTTGATTATTATTTCATACCCTATTTCGCGGTGGCGCTTTTATGGGTGTGCTTATCGTTTGGATTCGCCGTTATGGTACTCTTTCAGCTGATGAAGCTTATCGGGGAATATAAAGCGGTTACCCAGTTAAGGGTGATAAAAGTATTGGTATTTTCTACCTTGTTATTCTTTACGTTTAAAAGCTGGTTGGTAAACCGGCTGATAGAAAAGGTCGACTGGGTTATTTTTTATGACGGGCGTACGGATATCGTAAACCAGGTAAAACAAAAAACGCTAAATCCTAATGTAAGCTGGAATAACTGGGTTTGCGAGTTGCCCTATGACTTCCCGGTGGTATCAAATGGTGGTAATGACATTGGAATTAACCGCAGTGAGAATGGAAATACGGCGACCGTACACTTTTGGATATTCAGAAACTTTTTTGATGCGCCTTCAACTTTTTTTATTTATACAAATAACCCGGAAACCATCAAATACCTGGAAGAGAAAGTAACAAATGATCCGGAAAATAATTGGAAACTGGAAAATAACTGGTACCGCAGCCAGGAATCCTCATAGCTTCCCCAACACCTGGGATGAGCCATTCCGCTGGGAATGTTTATTATTTATAAAGTGGAGATATAACGATATCTCCACTTATGTTTAACCACAATTTTTCTTACACCTCATTATCCGGCGCCGGTATATCAAACCCATTTAAGATCATCGCAATAAGACTATACCCACCAATAAGAAAATACAGCTCTGCCACACCATCCTGCCCAAGCAGCTGTACTGCATGCTTATAAGTTGAATCAGGAACAACACGCCCTGTGACCAGTGCATAGGCAATATCATGCGCAATGGCTTCCGGTTCGCTTAAACCATAAGGATGCCCGCCGGCAGCAAGGCTTGCAATTATATTTGGTGAAATGCCAAATGCGGCCGCCATAATCTCATGCGCATACAATTCAAAACGGGCGCCCAAAAAACCGCCTACAGTTAAAATAGCTACTTCGCGTACTGTTTTGGAAAGCGTTGCATGAGTGTCAAGCGTGCGGAGAAAGCTCAGGGCTGGTACCCCAAACTGCGGGTAATGTAACATAGGCGTGAAGGGGCCTAACAATGCTCCCTGATCATTTATCATGTTCACCTGGCTTTGGCTGTGGCCAACCAGGCTTGCTATTTCATCATGTACGTAGCGGATCTCAGGACTAAGTGTATCCGGAGCCAGTGGCTTGATACGCATAATTTAATTTTTTGCTGATTAAGAATTTGGGTTAGTGAATTGACCATCGATCAAAACAAAGGCCATCCGGCAGATCTTACCTGAGCGGTTTGCCCATGCATGGTTAGTACCGCATTGAATAACGATGTCGCCTGCTTTAATAATAGTTTCTGCACGGTCCAATACCAGTGTTATTTCTCCTTCCAGCACAATTCCATAATCAATTGTTTTTGTCCGGTGCATCAATGGGTGAGGGGCGCCTTCTGCAGATGTGGAAGCATCCTGGCCTCCCATAGATTGGAATTTTGCAGCTGCATCTGCCCCGCTAAGCTTCCGGATCTCTTCACCCTCGGGCGGAAATTCAATTACTCTTATACGGGTACCGTTTGCGGGAGGCGCTAACACCAGCTTACTCTCATCCGTATCATCGGGCTGCGGGTGAATTAAAGCCGGCGTTTCTAAGGTATGCCATACCTCAAAAAAGGTAGGTCCGCCGGGGCCGCCTATTAATTGCGAAAGCGCAGGTGGTGCATCGGAAACAATGATCGCTTTACCATCTGCATCGTGGCCTGTTACGATGCGTCTGAATGTTTTTTGCTGCTGACCCATGATCAATTGGTTTTTGATTTTTTGAAAACATACACGCCGAGATAGTGGAACAGTACGCCTATGGCCCATGCTGGTGTTGACCATAACGGCCATGGATATGTGCTGTCAGTCAGGTACCATACGATCCAGATAGCCGGGGTGGCCAGCAGGAAAACAAGTAAGTGGATCCTGAATCCCTTCCTGGGGTTGACCGGGGTAAATGTGGCTTCATTTTTTAAATGTGTCATGTTTGTGAAGGTTTATTGGGTGATAGAATGTTTATTTAAGCCGGCGGCCTAATTGTTTAACCTTTCTGAGCCAATTGATCCGCTGCTGGTCCGTTGATTTTCTCATGAATCCGAAAGTGGAGAACCGGATGGGCTTAAACCCAACGTAGCCGAATACGATATCTTTCAGGATCTGGTATTGCGATGCCCGGTAAACAAGGTAGAACCACCATTTAGGCGTATCCATTGTTATCAGCAACCGCAAACTTTTTCCGTTTAAAAGTTTTTCCGGGAATATTTTTCCTGAATGATGTTTGAATGCAAAGCCGGGCAGAAATACCCTGTCAATGAAACCCTTGGTAACGGCAGGCATGAAACCCCACCAGTTAGGATAGGCCATCACCACATGGTGGGCCCATTGGAGCAGCTGCTGAGAGGCGGCCAGGTCCTGCTCAAGCTGCATTACTTCACCGGTTTTATATCCGTCGGCAAGATTTACATCAAACTTTAGCCTGGATATGTATATGGTTTTGCAGATGGCGCCTGCAGCTTCAGCACCGTTTTTGTAAGCATCCAGCAACGCATTGCAGAAAGATGCTTCTGAGGGATGCCCAAGTATGAGTAAGATGTTCTTTGCCATTGCAGATCATTTTTGATTGATACTGCAAAGCTGTTAAATAAAGGAAAGGCACACCTGACGCAAATGTGTCAAAAAAACTATTGGTGGGCTAATTTCTGGCGGATGCGGGTGAGGGTTTGCCGCTCAATACCAAGAAAGCTGCAAAGATGGGACAGGGATACGCGGTTGAACAGGGTGGGCTGCCGTTTGATAAAATCCAGGTAACGCTCTTCTGCTGTCTGGAATATGAAGCTCTCAATCCGGGCTTGTTGCCGCTTTAGAATTTCTTCTGCAACTAAGCGCCCGTATCTTTCAAAGCTGGAGAACTGCTGGTAGATCCATTGCTGGTCTTCAAACGAAAGACAAAAAAGAGAAGTGGGTTCTAAACACTGGATAGAATATTTGCTGGGTTCCCGGCTGAGGAATGCCGGGTAATGGGTTACATAATCGCCTTCTGCATAAAAGCCAACCGTTATTTCATTGCCCTCCTGATCAATATAAAAGGAACGAACCAGGCCTTTTGATATAAAGCCAATGGCCTTTTGTACTTTACCGGATTGAAGGAAAAGATCTTTCTTCTTTAATTCTTTAAATGTAAGCAGTGAAACAAACCGGGATAATTCAAAATCAGTTACCTCAGGGCAAATTGACCTGACTGATTCCTCATATTTATATGATTCAGATTCCATTTTGCTGTTTAGATCTTAACAGAGCAGGGGATTAATAGCTACTAAGTAAAGATAAAAAAATGAGTATCCGGCTAAAATTTCCTTAGCTGCCACATTAGCCCGCCCGATATTACCCTGCCAGGCTGTGACGGCATCAGATAATCCGTGTAATTAGTAATATTATCCAGGGCCAGCTGCAGGGTAAGTTTTTCTTTTAGCAGTGTTTTCTGTACCGCTACATTTAACAGCGTATAACCTTTCACAAAAACATCGTATTGGTCTATGTAACCATTATTATCTATATCCAGGAAACCGTATTTGCCGCGGTAACTGGCCCGCAGAGTAGTGCTTACACCCCAGGGCTGATAATGATATAACAGCATAGCGCTGCCCATATGCCGGCTGCGGTTTGGCAATCCAAAGTAATCGCTGGTTGCAGCTGTGCGTATGCCGCCGGTAGCACGAACGGCGCTGTGACCTGCTTTAATAGTATCAATAATATCCTGGCTCTTGGCCGTTAGCAGCTGGTAGCCGGCGCTGAAGGTAAATCCTTTGAAAGGCCGGCATTTCAGCTCCATTTCCAGGCCACGGGTAAAAATGCGGTGAATGTTCAGGTAAGAAAAGAGCTGCTGCCCGTTGCGCATAACACCTACCTGCTCCGTATTAATAAGGTTATTGATCTGGTTATAAAAACCATTCACATTAAAGGTGAGTGTTTTTGCAAAGGCAAATTGTGCGCCCAGGTTATAAGAAGTAGAGGTTTCCGGTTGCAGGGATTGTATGTTGGCCGCGTTATCCCATACCTGCTGCACCAGCCCTGCCTTTTGTAAAGCTGTCACCTGTTCCTGGAAATTATTGGCGCCCACCACAGTATACCCCTGTGTAATATTGGTAAATACCTGGTACAGCTGTGCATAGGTAGGCGATTTAAATCCTTTGCCCATAGCAGCTTTCAGCGTAAGCCATTTCGCGGGTTTATAATGTGCGCCCGCGCTGGGATTCAGCTTGCCGCCGTAGGTGTTATTCCCATCGTAGCGCGCACCCAGTATAAAACCATATTTATCCGTGGGGTTATAGCTGGCCTGCACATATCCAAAATAATTGTACATGCTGGTATTGCCCCTGATGGCGCTGTTGTTCAAATGCTGGTAATCGCCGCCACCGCCGCCAATGAGCGATAGTTTGTTGTTAAGATAATCTTTTGCTGCCTGTAGCTCCGCACGGTGAATGTTTTGCGTAAAATCGTTCCGCTGCAGCTCTTTGCCGGTTTCTACCAGCTGCACTGCCTGCGCGGTTTTATAATGGGTAAAATAATACCTGCCCAGCAAACGCCATCCGCTTTTATAGCGGTTGTCCAGCGATACAGCCGTATTCATATCCTGCTCATCCAGCTGGTCGCGGAAGGGTTGTACGCCGTAAGAGCGCATCATTACAGACTGCCGGTTGGCATAGCGGCTGCTCAGCAGCAGTGTACTAATGTCGTTTAGCCGGTAGCTGGCGCGCCCCTGTAAGTTATAGCTGTTATAGGGTGGGGCGGTTTGCCCGTTCTTCAGGTAAGTGGTGTTTACATTAAAACCATCAGTACGGTAATAGTTGCCGGATACCTGTACGTTCCCCCTTTGCTGCGCAAACGGAGTGGAGCCGCCGGCTGTAACATCCACCATATTATAGCTGCCGTACAACAGCTGCAGCATGGCCTGTGGCGCTGTGTTGTTCTGATGAGTGATAATATTGATCACACCACCCAGGGCCTCACTGCCATACAAGCTGCTGGAAGCGCCTTTAATAATTTCAATGCGGGCTATGTTGGCAACGCTGATGCGCGACAGGTCAAAATTGCCGTTAAACCGGCCGGTCATAGGCTGCCCGTCTATCAGCACCATAATATAATCGGAGCTAAAGCCCTGCATTTGCAGGCCTACGCTGCGGTTGCCGGATCCCAGGTCATTGACCATGGCCATGCCGGTTTGCTCGCGCAGCACTTCATCCAGCCGCCGGCTGCCCATGGCGCGGATGGTTTGCTGATCGATCACCAGCGTAGGCATCGCCGTTCTTTTAATATCAATAATATCGTCCTGCTTTTTAAAGCGGTTATCCGTAACCGTTATCTCCCGCAGGGAACGGGAATGCATGGTGTCCTGCGCCACAGCCGGCAAACAGCACAGGAGCAGCAGGGTAGCTTTTATATAATGGAACAAGCGCTGAGTTTTGGAGCGCAAAAGTCGGGCATTCTAAAGCGCGTCCAGGGAAAAACCATTCCCCTAAATGGAAAAAATTTTTCCGTTAAGCTGACCTTAAACGGAAAATAAATAACCAAATATGGTAATTGTATAATGCTTAAACGGGTTAGTAAAAATGTTTTTCCTGTTTAGAAAAGTATTCTTCCTGATTTGAGCGGCGCCTCTCCGCCCGATAAATTAATATTGCTTATTATTTGTTATTCCGGCAAAAAGAAATAAACCCTTGTCTATAATCAGGTCTGCTCATACAATAACCACTCAGTTCTGTCCTTTTGATATAAACGGAGTAGAAAGCTTAAAAGAACGGCGGCAGCTGCCCGCGCAAACCGGCCATAACCGCGTAGTACAGGAGATCATGAGCCCCGATGGCCTGAGCCTGGGTTATTATAAGGTAAGCTCCCGGCAACAGGGAAAAGTGGTGATAGCAAATAACAATCCTTTCCTGCAGCTTAGCTACACCATCAGCGGTCATAAGAGCTATCATACAAACAGCGGCCGCACCATGCTGGCGTCTATTGATAAGCATCAGTATAATTACCTGTTCTTCCCCAAGCAGGAAATTCATCTCGACTGGCAGGCTAATACACAGCTCGAAATATTTGAGATGGGCATTAGCCTGCGTTTTTTCTTTGATTTTCTTCCGGAAGAGCATCCTTTGTTTCCCATGCTGTCAAAGAGTGTGCACCGTAATGAGGCGGCGCTGCTCAGTAAAGCAAACCTGCCGCTGCAGGCCAACATCAGCACCATCCTGTATGATATGCTCAATTGCCCGCTGGAAGACCGTTACAAGCAATTATACCTGAAAGCCAAAACCATTGAGCTGCTGGCCATTCAGCTCATGCAGTTTGAGCAGCTCATGGGCATACCCCGGCCGGAAATATTTACCCGCACGCTGCGCAAAGAAGATATTGAACGCATGCACCTGGCGCGCGATATTATTGTGCGGAATATGAACAGCCCTTGCACATTAATTGACCTGGCCCACCAGGTAGGCACCAACGACGCCTATCTGAAAAGCCATTTTAAACAGGTGTTTGGCACTACCGTGTACGGCTATTTGCAGAACGTGAAAATGCAGCATGCCAAAGAGCTGCTGGCGCAAGGTAAAAGCATTTCAGAAGTAACTTACTTATCAGGATACAAGCGGGTTTCCCACTTTGCCCGCGCCTTTAAAAAACATTTCGGATATACGCCTGGTATCCTCAAAGGATAATCTCTATACACACACTGATTTCCTGCACGTACTATGCTATAGACTATGGACTATGGACCATGGTCCGTGGACTGGGTGCGAAGCGCCCGTACTTTTCCTTCATAGGTCAGTTTTTCTCCGTAAGTGGTGAATGAATGTCTGCAATTTTGCATCGTCAGCGGAAACAGATCTGCTGTAATAACATACCAGCCATGAAGTATAATAATTACTCTTTTCATTTTTTTATATACACCCTGTTTGCAGTGGTCATGGTATCCTGCTCAAAAGACGATGCTGCACCGCAGGTACAGGATGGCCGCAGCACCGTAATATACGATCTGCCGGGTGATACGCTGGCTTCCATGGGCGATGATGTGGAAGGCAAAGAGCACCGCCCTTTTTACACGCTTACTTTCCGTTTCAGCGATAAAGCTACCCGTTTCATTAAAACAGCAGCAGATTCTCTGCAGCACCTGAAAAATACAGACTGGGACATTGCTTTCAGCCGGGAGTACAATTCCTTTGTAGTAGTGAACAACGGGCAAATAGCCGGAACGCCCGGTTATGGCGGCCCCGGGGTAGGGCAGATGCTGATTGTTGAAAAACCGTATGACCAGGTAAGCACTGCGCCTGCAGATGATGAATTTACCAACAAGGGTATAGCCGGCGCTGGCTGGGATAACGGCAATGGCCTGGGTTGGTACTTTTATTCGCTCAGCAACCATATTTGTGTGCCTGTCAAAAACCGCACATTCATAATAAGAACAGCTACCGGTAAATATGCCAAGCTGGAGCTGCTGAATATTTACAAAGGCAATCCGCCGGTAGTGACGGATCTCTTCTGGCCCGCTCCCTACCTCAGTTTCCGCTACTTTGTACAGGAAGATGGCGGCCGGAATTTACAAACAAAATAAGTTCAATACATATGTTTCCAACCATCGTACGGCGGTTTAGCAGCTTTATATTATGCATGTCTGCACTGGCATTTATATCGTGCTCAAAAGACAATGATACTAATGTAACACCTGATCCGGAGCCTGGCAATGGCGCTACGGTAAAAACAGGCGTGTATAAGATCGTAAACCTGGCAGCCGATACCACGGCCACTTCCGGCAGCGCAGCAGTATCCCTGTATTACAGCCTGGAAGAGAACCGCGTGGTGCCGGAATCACAACGGCAAACCGGTAACTGGGATATTGTGCTGTATGGTATTTATAACAGCAGTGTATACCCGAATAACGGCGCGGCTGCCGGCAGCCCGGGTTATGGCGGCCCGGGGCAGGCAAAGATCTACCTGGTGGCAGACCGTAAGTTTGACGCGCAGTATTACGATACCCTGAACTTTAAGCCGCGTAAGCTGCCCATTCCCAATAACCTGTTTGATGCAGCTTTTGCCGCGGTAAAAACAGTACCGGTGGAGGATAGTAAATTCTTTACGCGGGATGTGGGCCTGGATCATTTCCAGAATGTAAGCGATGGCTGGGGCTATTATGATTTTTACGGAGCGCTGTTTCCCGGCAACCCTTTGAAAACGCACGTAGTGTACACCATGCCGCGGGTAATGATCATTAAAACCCATAAAGGACATTATGCCAAGCTAATGATCCGGAGCATTTATAAAGATAGCCCGCAGGATCCTGACCGGAACAATAAACCAGGCTTTGTAAGCTTCCAGTACGCCATACAAATGGATGGAAGTAAGAACCTGGATATTTCAGCCAATAACTAACTGACCTAACTATTTATAATGAGAAGAAGTTTTCAATTGCTTGCAGCCTTGCTGCTTGCAGGCATTGGCTGCACTAAAACAGAGGTGGTAGCACCACCGGCGGCCGCGCAGAACCGCATCCTGGAATATAAGATCGTGAATGTACAGGGCGATCCTGTTTACGGCGCTGTAAATGATGCCGGCAGCACCATTACCCTGCACCTGCCGTTCTATAAGCAGCTCACCATCCTGGAACCGGAGATCAGGGTATCAGAAGGCGCCACTGTAAAACCAGCTGCAGGCACATTAATAGAAGATGTGCCGGAGCTATTACGCAGCGGCCGCGATATTAAATACACCGTTACCGGTAAAGATGGTACTGTTAAAACCTATACGCTGAAACTGGCCGTACAGCAGCCTGCCATGGTAATGCAGGAGCTAAGTACAGATGCCGCAACCCCTGCGGAGTTTACCATTGAAATGGCGCCGCAGGTAGTATCTTCTTTCAGCTTTAACATTACAGGCGAAGGCTTTTCGGAAGACCTGGACCTCATGAAAGTAATGCTGGTAGATGCAGCCGGAAAAGAAATACCCGGTGCGCTGGACCTAAGCATCACCAACACCAATAACCTGAACAGCATAGGCGTGTTTGTATCCGTTTACTATGATGCAGCCAAACAAACCTACACCATTCCGGATGTGCTGAAAAATATACCGCAAACAGGCCTCTATAAAGTGCGGGTGTACAATTATGCGAAGGTAGCCACCATGCAGTTTCCCATCCGCATTACTAAAAACTGAACCATCACATGTTAGCACGTAATATCACCATAGCAGTTTTCAGCTGTATTATTATAGCAGGGCCGTCCTGTAAGAAAGAAACAGAATACGCCGCCTTCCCTTTTAAAGACATCCAGGCATTTAAAATAGCAGCAGGGGAGGAAACCATTAACGGTGCGCTGGAAAACGACAGCATTATTATTTACTGGCCATCTTACCTGGAAATGCCCGCCAGCATTACGCCGGACATTACCCTGTCAGAAAAGGCCACTATTCAGCCGGCCGCAAAAGAAAGCGTAGCTTTTAAAACCGGCACTAAATACACGGTAAAAGCGCAGGATGGCAGCACTAAAAATTATTTCCTGAAAGTAGTAATTAACCAGCCCAATATACAGATCTATGAAGCCACTTATTCCGCCGTACGCGGTGGTACCCTGGCGGTGGATAACGGGCGGCTAATCCGCTATATAATACGGGACACCGCCCAAACGCACTTTTTCCTGTTAGATACTGCCGGCAGGGAAACCCGCATCGCTATTTCCTTTGCTACCCGCAATAACACGCCGTACACGGATCTGAAATTGCCGGGCGGCGATACCCTGCAGCCGGGCGCCTACCGTATTAAGATCAACAGTGGCATCCGGACCCTAACTACGGAGAACGCCATTTTCGGTGTGCTGTACGCTGCTGATGAGCAGCCGGCAGCCAACCCGGTAGATGGCAGCATTACCCTGAAACACGGCGGCCAGATCACCTTTACCGGTACCGGTTTTATTGATATGAAGGAAGCCCGTGTGTTTGGCTATAACACCACTACCGACTGGTCGGAAAAAGAAATCGCCACGCTGCAGCTGATAAGCTTTACCGCCACCAGCGCCACTTACCGCATACCGGATAATTTCCCAACAGGTAATTATGAGCTGAACAGCTATAACGGTAACGGCATTTTTTTCCAGCTGCGCACGACGGATTTCATTGGCTTCTGGGACTGGAATAAACAAAAAAAGGTGTATGTGAATATTGATGGCACTGCGCAGATCACCGTTATAGATTAAGCAACCACTATAGCTCTTTATAAAACCCTCATCATTTCTTTTTCACTTAAAACCCTGATTTATGTTCAACTTTAAACAAGCAACCCATTTAACGCTGGCCGCCGCCGGCGCCGTGACATTGTTTTTAGCCTCCTGCTCCAAAAGCAATGAGGATGTAGCCGCACCGCAATCCCTTAGCACCATCCGGGGAGGCGTAGGCCTGATGGCGGTTATACCGGATGGCGACAGCGCCAATATTACTGGTCCTGGTGTAACATCCGGCAAGATCTACCGCAACGGTAGCGTGTACACGGTAAAGAATTTCCGTCAGGCCTATTCCACCGGCGAGGGCCAGCCTGCAGATGGTAATTTCTACTGGCGCTTTACGGTAAATGAAGCCGGTCCGTCCACCAACTACAATATCAAATTTTCCGGTATTGCTACAGGCGACATTACCTCCAACGATTCCTTAAAGTTCAAGGACAAAACATTCAGCACGGTAACTGCGGCTGACTGGAGCTCCGCCTCCAATCCGCTGCCCAGCCCTGCCGGCTCCAATGTAATTGGTATGAACCAGGTAACCGGTACCGGTGTGCCGCCTTCAGTTGCAGCTTACGCCAATGGCGCCGGCTGGTACATCTATGGCTGGAGCACCGGCCACACCGTAACACCTGTAGCCGGCCGTACGCTGTTCTGGAAAAGCGGCGCCACCATTTATGCATTTGAGATCACCTCTATTTACCAGAATGGGGTAATCGGTGGTGCATTCCCTTATTACAACTTCCGTTATAAAGCGTTATAAAAGTTCTCCATCAGTATTAGTATAGCTGTAGTTGTAAGCGGTTGCCTGTACATGGGCAGCCGCTTTTTTATTCTCATGCCGCCCCAGCGGTATTGGTACGATTTTTTATAGATATTCCCTACAAACCAAGTCAACCGTTTAAAACCGTTTTTATGACCAATACTATTACCGCTACTACGAAAAAGCAGAAACTCTTAATCATTGAGGATGAAGGAGAAATGTGTTTACTGATCAATCTTTTACTGGACGGTAAAGAAATGGAGATCGAGCATGTAAAAACTATTGCTGATGCTGTGGAATATTTTCAACAACAACCGCCTGCGATAGTGCTGCTGGACAACCGCCTGCCGGATGGCTTCGGGCTGGATTTTATCCTTTTCCTGAAAAAAGAATACCCCGCCACCAAGATCATTATGATCTCCGGTATGGACGCTGCAGCAAAAGATGTAGCCATTGAAATGGGCGCAGATATGTTCCTGGAAAAGCCCTTCACAAAAGCGCAGCTTTGCCAGTGCATTAATGAGCTGCTGAACTAATTAACAGCATACAGACGTATATAATTGACTAAGTAAAGTAGAGGAATAGGTTAGGGCCGTATTATTACGGCCTTTTCCTTTTTAGCGCCTTTTCATTCAAATACCCCAACATTTCCACAATTTACCCCAAAAGTGGAGCCTGAACCACAGAATCGCAGCACTTTACATCCCAAATGAAGGTGCTGAACCGCTATGCCTTGCTGCACATAATTGGTTGTGTCTTATTCCTGAGCCAACCAATGTGGTTATATATTGGTCCGCCGGACCGGGCGGCCTTCCTTTTTTCCAAACCCATGCAGCGGGATCTAATAGGCAATGCGCTGATGCTGGGTTTATGCTATCTCCATTATTATATAATAATACCCCGGCTTTACTTTAAACAGAAACGCCTGCTATACCTGTTAAGCATCCTGGCGGGATTTCTAGTGATCTGTTTACTGCCTTCCCCGGCAGCGGCCAGGCACCAGGTATTTCTGTTTATTACAGTGGTGTTCTTTTCTTTATTGCTGCGCATCCGCAGCCACCGGTACCAGGAGCAAAACACCCGGCATGCCGCGGAGCTGGCCACGATCCGGGCGCAGATCAATCCACACTTTTTATTCAATACTTTAAACAGCATATATGCGTTGGCGGTACGGAAAGATGATGCTACGGCAGATTCCATCGTACATCTTTCCGGCCTCATGCGTTATGTGTTCAGGGAATCAGGAGATCAGCATATCCCATTGCAGAAAGAGCTGGAGTACCTGGGGAATTATATTGAGCTGCAGCGTTCCCGTTTAGGGGACACCGTAGTGATCCGCCATACCCTGGAGCAGCAGGAGGCAGCACCGGCAGGTATTGCCCCGCTGATCCTGATCAGCTTTATTGAAAATGCATTTAAATACGGCGTTAACCCCGAAGCAGCTTCCCGGGTATCTATACACATTAAAGTGTCCAAAAAAACCTTATATTTATCAGTGCATAACTATAAGGTAGTGTTGCCGCAGCACTCATTTTCCAGCGGAATAGGAGCGCACAACGCCCGGGAACGTTTGGAGCTGTTGTACCCCGGTAAACATACGCTGGAAATAAAAGAGGATGCGCACCACTACCAGGTGACACTGATAATGGAACTGCTATGATAACTGCTATTGCACTGGACGACGAACCCCCAGCGCTTGAAATTATTAAAGGTTTTTGTGCGAATATTCCTACTGTAGATCTGAAGAAAACCTTTACCAAAGCCGGAGAAGCTTTTGAATACCTGGAAAAATACCCGGTAGATCTGCTGTTGCTGGACATTAACATGCCCTCCGTAAATGGTATTGACTTCTATAAAAGAGTGCCCGCCCGGGTTATGGTTATTTTTACCACCTCTTTTAGTGAATACGCCGTGGAAAGCTATAACCTCAGCGCAGTGGATTACCTGGTAAAACCCTATACCCTGCAGCGTTTTACACAAGCCATAGAAAAAGCCAATATAGCGCATGAGCTGCGGCAAAAAGCCGCCGTACCCGGTAATGATCATATTACCCTGCGCGTGGATTATGGCCTGGTGAAAATTCATTTCTCCGAAATTCTTTTCATGGAAGGGCTGGATAATTATTTAAAAATCCACCTGAAAGATAAGAACCCCGTAATAGTAAGAATGACCCTGAAAGCCATCCTGGAAAAATTACCCGCTCCTGTATTTGTACGCGTGCACCGCTCCTTTATTGTACCCTTATCACAGGTAGCTGGCGTGCGCAACAAAATGATCGTACTGCACTGCGGCGAAGAAGTGCCCTTAAGCAATAATTATGAAGATGAGTTCATGCACCTGCTGAACCGTTAGAACTGCCTGCCATACTGCGTTCCCAGACATTTATCTGTATTGTGATTATTCATACCAGGAATAATTGCGCCCTGCTGCAAAATGAAATACCACAGAAACCGGCGCATTCACCCCAATTATTAAAAGCCGTGTTCACATTTAATTCATCTTTGTATCAGAAAGAACGACAGATAGTAACTAAGGTTACACAAGAGAACAGTAAAACAAGATGTATGAAGATAAAAAGCGTGCTTGTTTACGACGGATCACTCAGTATTACCACCGTATTGTTGCTTGCCAGCTCCAAATTGGAGGATGATAATATAAGCCCCGTTGTATACGTTAGCGCGCTTCATTCCGGATCATTAACCGATAGCACTTACAAAGAAACGGCCGACAGGCTATACACCAACAACCAAACCTACAACATTAGCAGTACACCGGGCGCCAGCGGAGCGGCAACATTTGAGTATCTGGAGGGGCTGAAGAGTTCCCTGGCGCCAATTGTGTGTATCGTAACCTATGCCAACATTAAGAATGTGGAATTTATCTCGAAGTGGGTCTGCCTACCCTATGCCTGATCCGGCGCAGCAGCCGGGGAAAATGAAACGCTGTTGGAATGCGCTGCAATGTGCCGTTGCACAGCCGGTCGTTGCAGCCATCCGGCAGTGATCTGTAAAATGAAAAAAATTAGATGACATACATAACAGGGGGGACACAACCATTTTTATTGTTTACTGGGGTGGAATGCTGCCGGCGCTCTTGATGGTACAAGTATGATGGGGATAGTTTATGTGGAGCGCCGGCTTTTTTTATTCAGCTTATCACTATCGTGTTTTATATAGAACAGCATTGAACAACATTAGCAATCGTGGGGGCACAATCAAAGAGGGCTGACCATTTGGTCAGCCCTTCTTATTTTTAAAATCTGTAAGCTACATTCAAACGGAAGTTCCGCGGTGCTTCCGGTATCCAGAAGTAATATGGCGCGCCATCATTCAGGATAGATCCTGAATACAGGTATTTGCTCAGCAGGTTGTTCACATTAAGGCTAACGCTGTAACGGGAACCCTGGTACGAAATGCTGCCATCCATACGGAAATAATCTTTCAGCGGGGTTTCACCGGTAAAGGAGTACCAGGCAAAACGGCCACCCTGGTATTGTGCGCCAATAGCAATACCCAAACCTTTCAGCTTGGTTTCTTCCAGGCGGTACGAGAGCCAGCCGTTGGCAATGTTGCGCACAGTTCCGGGTGTGGCCTGGCCTATATTGCCTTTATTGGTATCGTCGGTGATCTTTGAATCCGTATAGGCGTAGTTGAGGGTTACATCCAGCCCTTTTACAATGCGGCCGCGGATATCCAGCTCAATACCCTGTGTGCGGGTTTGCCCCAGCTGGGTTGACCAGTTAATGTTATTCGGATCGCCGGTTACTGTATTGTTGCGGTAAATGCGGTAGGCGGAAAGGGTGCTGTTCCAGCGGCCGCCAAACCAGTCGCGTTTTAAACCTACTTCCACATTATCGCCGGTAACCGGTACAAATGAGCGGCTTTTGGCGCTGTCATAACCAGCCGTTGGTACAAAGGCCTGGTCGTATAATGCATATACGGAAGTATTACGGTCCAGGCTTACGCTTAAGCCTACACGCGGTGTGAATTTTTTAGATTCCACTTCAGAACCGTCATTGTCTTTTGAATAAGTATAACGGCCGGCCAGTGTAAGGCGGATGCGGTCCTGCAGAAAACGGAGCTCATCCTGCACGTAAATACCTTTGTAAGACTGCAGGGTGGTGAAAACAGAGGCATTCGGCCCGGTGCGCTGGCTTACAGGCACGCTGTGGTCAAACGGTGTGATCTCTGCAGTAGCGGCGTATTGCGGGTTGTAAATATTAAAAGTATTGGCAGCGTCAATGTATTTAAACTGGCCGTAGTCGGAGTAGTTGTTTTTTTCGCCAACATCTATACCGCCCAGCAGGCGATGGGTTACGATGCCGGTACGCACTTCGCCGTTTACATAGATCTGTCCCAGCCTGTTCACGGCATCCACATCCCATATGGTCATAGCGCGGCGCATGTAACCGCCGGAATCGGGTTGTACGCCGGGCCACACTGAGCTGCCCCTTAGCTTGTAGTTCTCGTACATGAGCTGTGCCGTTACACTCCAGTCATCGTTGATCTGGTGGTGCAGGTTTAACAGCAGGCTGTGATCATTGGTTTTGGAAGGGGGCAGGGTAGGCGCGGTAGTGGTAAAGCTGCGCGGTACATCCGGGTCAGCATAACCTTTACGGGAAAACTGGTAGTTAGCGCCTATCATCTGTACTTTAGAATACTGGAAGGTGTACTCCGCAGTCAGGGAAGTACGGTCGTCCAGCTTATAGGTAAGCACCGGCACTACAGAATAGCGCTCATTGTAGTCAATTTGCTGGAAAGAGTTTTTGGATTGTCCCATCAGGTTCAGGCGGTACAGCAGCTTGCCGTCTTTGCTCAGCTTACCATCCAGGTCCAGGGTGGCGCGGTACAGGTCGTAGCTGCCAAATGTAACGCCTACTTCGCCCTTGGTAATGCCGGTAGGCTTTTTAGTTACCACGTTATAAAAACCGCCGGGCTCCCCGTTGGCCATCATAAAACCGGCAGGGCCTTTTACAAATTCAATACGTTCTACCATGCTCATATCTTCGGTCATGGGGCCAAAGGGCATGGTTACGTTCATACCGTTACGAAAGGCCGGGATGTTGGAGCCGCGCATATAAATGCGGGCGTAGTTGTCCCAGTGTTCGCCACGGGTGGCGCCGCTCACGTTGCGGGTTACGCCTTCCAGCATATCGGTGATCTGCTGGTCGGCAATCAGCTTGCCGCTGATCACCTGTATATTCTGCGGCGTTTCCAGCAGGGAGGTTTTTAAACGCAGGGTATTGGAAACTTCGCTGGGCTTATAATTGGTTTTCTGTCCTTCAATTACCACCTCTTTCAGCCTGGAGGCCGATTCTTCCAGCTTAATATCTTCTACAGTCACTATCTGACCGGCAATTACGGTTACGGTTTTTTCCTGTGTCAGCAGGCCTACGGCGCTGGTGCGCACGGTATAAGTGCCCGGTTTCAGGCGGTCCAGCTGGTAGGCGCCGCTTTCAGTAGTGATGGCGCCTATTTTGGTGCCGGCAATGCCTACGGTTACAAATCCGGCCGGCTGCCCGTCTGCCGTACGTACCTTTCCTTTAATGGTGCCGGTTTTTTCCTGTGCGGCGGCCACCAGTGTGCATAACAAAAAGAGGGCTGATAATAAGTAATACTTCATTCTATTGTGAGATCGTTTCAAGGCGCAAAGGTCTGGCGGAATGGGAGGGGTAGGTAATCCGATCCGGAAAAAGATTTACGAAATCCGGAAAAAATGGAGGGCCTTTTAAAAAAAAGCCACAGATACGCAAGTTATCCGTGGCTTTTGGTTATTGCTGATTTAAAAACCATACATACCACCCGAAACGGAAATTTGCTCTCCCGTGATCCAGGCTGCATCATCAGAAGCAAGAAAAACGGCCGCTTTCGCAATGTCTTCAGGTCGTCCTCTACGCCCAAGCGGCGTATTGGCAATAAACAATTTTTCATACTCACTACCGGTAGTAACACCCGCGCTGCTTGCTCCTTCTGTTTCCGTAGCTCCCGGTAAAATAGAATTGATACGAATATTTTTTGCACCCAATTCTTTCGACAAAGAGATCGTTATGGCATCTAATGCCGCTTTGGTTGAAGAATATAACGAGGCTGTGGGCAGAGGCATTTTGCTTGCACCTGAACTGATATTGATAACATTGCCACCCTTATCACCAAACAGTTTCAAAGATGCCTGGATAGTAAGTATAGCACCCAAAACATTGACGTTAAAATGCTGATGAAAACTTGCTGCCGATACCTGTTCAATAGGTGTGTACCCCTGAAATGCTGCATTGTTTACCAAAATATCCAATGTACCGAAAGCCTTCTTTGTTTCTTCAAATAGCCTGTTTACATCGGCTTCTTTCGATACATCGGCCTGCACCGGAATTGCAGTGCCTCCATTATCGGTTATGGCTTTAACTACTTTGTCTGCTTCTTCTTTGCTTGAAGCATAATTTACAACAACCTTTGCACCTTCTCTGGCAAATGCTTTTGCAATTCCCGCACCAATTCCTTTTGATGCACCTGTAACTATCGCTACTTTGTTTTTTAATTTACTCATTGTGTCCATTGTTGATAAGTTTATTTTACTGAAAAGGCATTCGCCATACCGCCATCCGCTAAGATATCGGCGCCCACAATGAATGTTGAATCGTCGGAGGCTAAAAAAACAGCCGTTTTCCCAATCTCAGCCGGCGTTCCCTGCCTGCCAAGCGGCGTCAGGTCAATATAGATCTGTTTAACCTGGTCCACTACATCCTGCGGTACCATCTTTCCAAAAACCGGTGTATCAATTGAGCCGGGCGAAATTGTATTCACCCTTATTCTCTTTGACAATAGATCGAGCGATAAACCTCTGGCCAATGAAATAACGGCCGCTTTTGCAGCAGCATATATCGTTGCTCCGGGTGCTGCCCGGTATGCGGCGTTCGACCCGATCAGTATAATAGAAGCGCCGTCATTTAAATAAGGAAGCGATTTTTTTACGGTGAAATAGGCGCTTTTTAAATTCAGGTCCATATAGCGGTCGTAACCTTCTTCCGTTACATCGGTTATCGTCATCAATGGGATCCCGTCCACAACGCCACCAGCATTCACTACCAATGCGTCTATCTTCCCAAACCTATCAGCCGTAGTCCTGAACAAGTTCTCCAGGTCATCAGGATTTGTCACGTCTCCTTTTACACCGATAAAATTACTACCCAGGGTTTCAACGGCACTATTCAGCGTGGCCTCATTTCTTCCGGCGATTGCACCGGCTGCGCCTTCGTTTTTAAATGCTTCAGCAATACCAAACCCGATACCGCTATTGCCGCCTGTAATCACGGCTACTTTGTTTTTTAACTTACTCATTTTTTTATTTTTTGAAATTAGTTTAGCGAAGGTACCTTTAATAGTATATTTTTGTAACCATTTAAGTATATACTGGTTACTATTGGGTAACTACAAATTTTAGAATATGAAAGACGAAAGATTTTGTAATTCGAATTGCCCGTTTACAAGGGCCATTGGTACTATTGGCAACAAATGGAAGCCAATAATCATAAATGTAATTGGTACCCGAACCATTCGCTTTGGGCAGTTGGATGCCATCATACCGCATATAACACGGAAAGTGCTCACGGAACAACTTAAAGAGCTGGAAGAAGACGGACTATTAGAAAGAATGGCTTATAAAGAATTACCACCACGGGTAGAATATAAGTTATCTGAAAAGGGGTTAGCTTTTCTACCCATATTAGAAGCTATCAAAGTATGGAATTTGAAATACGAGGTTGTGACAATGCCTTAAGAGGAATAATGCAAGCAAACGATGTAGACGCTTTGTAGTCACGTGCTGATGCCATGGTAGTACATCTGTAGTCGCATAAAAACGCGAAGAGCCCCGCCTGCCATCTATTTTTGAGGAATGCCTTTCATCGCATAACTCACAAACAAAAAGCAAAGAATGATCAGAAAGATTAAGCAATTAGCAGGCGCATTACTATTATTTTTAACCACTACCTCTATTCTTAAGGCCCAATCCTCAATACTCCTTGTATACGACGACTATTCCGGTACCAGAACAGGCCTTACCTACTGGAAAAACGGGGAGATCATCCAGCTCACAGATGGCAAAACAAATGCAGGCGCAACGGCCATTGCGCTCTCCGGCAATGATGTGTATATCGCCGGTTACCAGGAGAATGCTGCAGGAGAGCCGGTTGCCACCTATTGGAAAAATAAGGAAGCCATTACCCTTAGTGATGGAAAAACATATGCAAAAGCAGAAGGTATCAGTATCTCCGGCCAGGATGTGCATGTAATTGGAAATAACGGCCCCCTGGCTATGTACTGGAAAAATGGAAAGGGCTCCGCATTTGAGGAGGACACTAAATTAACTGCCATTGCTGTTAGCGGAAATGATGTTTATATAGCCGGTTACCAGCCAAATGAGCAGGGTGAGTATGTGGCTACCTGCTGGAAGAATGGAAGCGCAAAAGCCCTGAGCGATGGTACAAAGAGTGCTGAAGCCCATGCTATTGCCATCTCCGGCAACGACGTTTATGTGGCGGGTTTTGAACATAATTCAGCCGGGGAAGAAGTGGCTATGTATTGGAAGAACGGTGAGCCTGTTATGCTTGCAGGTGGCGCCAGGGCAGATGCGATTGCCGTATCCGGCAATGATGTATATGTAGCAGGGATCGCCCGGAACCAGGCAGGCGCCAATATTGTTGTTTGCTGGAAAAATGGAACGGCCTTGCGGCTAACCACTGGGGAGGAAGCTTCAGGCGCCGGGGTAAAGGCTATTACCGTATCCGGCAACGACGTTTATTTAGCCGGCTACCTGGATGGCAAAGCCACCTATTGGAAAAATGAAAAGGCGGTAATGCTGAATGACATAACAGGAGGGATCAAGGGCATGGTGGTAAAATAAGGAATGCCCATTTTGTTTTTCTGCAAACATTCATGATCTTTCGGATTAAGTTTAAAATGCAACCAGTTCATGAATGTACAGCTTCTAAAGATCATTAACGGCCCTAAACCGCAAACAGCGCTTGCACTCATCATCCAGGACGATGGCAGCCTCGATAATCCCGGGCAGCTGATCCTGGATGATTTTTCAGGACCAAAGCTGGAATCCAGAAAGATCTTTTCTAACGGTGACAGCATCTATGATATTTGGGTATCTCCCAAGGGCGATATCTGGGCATGCAGCTCTTATGGAAATATCTACACTACAGCAGATGTAAAATTCCCTGAAAGTCCATTTAAATCACCCTACAACCTGGATGATAATATTCATGCTACTGAGCTTAACTGGAAAATGTATTGTTTAGGTGCTGTTCAGAATGGAGTTTCAATCTGGTCACCGGATGGTGTTACTATTTTTGTTGGAACCTATTCAGGACATGTTTACCGCTGGGATGGACAAACATGGACGCAACAGGAAACTCCCATCAGTCAAAACGGGGGAAAATATATTACTCAATTTGCCGGCGCTGCTGCAAATGATGTTTACGCCATTGGCTCATACTCCCGGGAGCTGCTGCATTATGATGGAAAAACCTGGAGCCGTACCGCATATGATGAAAATAAACAGGGGCCTATGGCTGCTAAAGGGATTGCACGAACACCCGGTGGAGCTTATTACCTGGCCTGTGATGGCGGGCGGGTTTGGAAAACTACGGATGGTCAGGGTTTTGAGCTGGTTGCTGAAGACCCGGAACTGGAATTTTCAGGTTTAACTTATGCCCTTGATCAGATCATTCTGGCGGCCGGCAAAAAAGGTGTTTACGTGATTGAGGAAGGAAAGCTGGTGAATATCCGTAATACCTTTAGTGCGGAGATGGTTGCTGGCGAAGGCGCCCAGGCCGTTTTCATCCGCCCGGGCAAGGATGACGGGGAGAGGATTTCAGTGGCCTATGCAATATATAATACTTCAGAAGACAGGCCCTGGTCTGGATATACATTTTACTTTGCCAAAGAGTAGGCTTATCGCCGTTTGGTGTAGCATGGGGGTGAGGACCTGTGTTAAAAAATAATGGCGTGGAAAGTCAGGATGATTAGTTGATATTTTTCATTGCCCACAATTGTATTTCTATCAATACCGGTTTAAGCGTTTCACCTTTTTCGGTTAAAGCATATTCAACCGTTGGAGGCATGGTTGCAAAGGCCTTCCGGGTGATGATCTTTCTGCTTTCCAGTTGTTTTAGCTCCTTTACCAGCATCCTTGTATTAATACCGGCAACACTTCTTTCAAGCTCCTTAAACCGCATTTTTCCTCCCATCAAAGTATTAATGATTGACATGGTCCACTTTCCGGAGATGAGATCCATTGCTTCCTGGAAGGGGCAAATTTGAGGATCTTTCATCTTTTTTTCGTCCTGTAAGGCCATAATGTCTGTATTACTTTACTTTGTGTTACTACCTGCCAAAGGGGTAACTACTTGTAAATGTACTGTAACATGGCTTAATTTGCAATAAACCTGTTATGTCATTACAAGCCATTGAACAGTATATAGCTGAACAGCTTCCCAACGTTACAACACTGGATAGTTTTGGATACAAGTTCTTCTTCTATGAGACGGACCAGGTGCTCCCGTTTACAACCATTGCTGCATCCGATAATGAGTATGATAAAATATCAAACCTGGATCGTGAGGGTGTATTCCGTGTGAATATTGGAGTATCAAAGGATACATATAACAAGCTCTTTGCAGATATTAAAACCGGGTGGGATTATACGGAGCTAAACCGCTTCATGCCGCACCCGGATTACGCTGCGCAGTATTTTATTTGTGTGCTGAATCCGGAAGGGGAGCAGTTAGTACAAACGATTAAGTTCATTGAAGAAGCACACCATGTTGCAAAGAACCGCTTTGACAGAAAGCAGGCGGCTAAAATGAAGAAGACGGAATAATTTCTTATGGCCGTATAAATCCCAACCCAAAGGCCGTACCTGCACCTAACAACGCGCCTGCTGTAACGTCCGAGGGATTGTGCACGCCCAGGTACATCCTGGAATAACCTACGGTGCCGGCCCATAGCATAGCCGGTGCAATTACATACCATTTAGGATAAGCCCTTGCCAGCGCCGTTGCACTGCTGAAAGCAGAAGAAGTATGGCCGGAAGGAAAAGAATAGCCACCCGGTGTGTACACCGGTGTAAAATTCACATGCAGCTTAAAGGGGCGGGGCCGCTTGAAAATGAGCTTCAGCGCAGTGTTGAGCAGGGTAGTGGTAGCTGTGCTGGTAGCTATATATAATGCGTTCTGCCGCATATCCGGGTTATGATCTATTATGCCGCCTATCAGCAGGCCGGCCGGTATAGCCACATTCACATAGTCGTTAGTGTTAGAGATGAGCTGAAAGAATTTCGTTTGCCCCGTAGTGCGGGTATCCGCTATATTTTGCAGCATGTGAATGTCAAAGGAATCGATCCTTGCCTGTGCAGTAGCTGTGGTGGTGAAGAGGAACAGAAGTGCGTAGAGCCATGTATGTTGTAGTAAAGTACCTTTCATTATGCACCGGGTTAGAGGATAAAAGTACGGCTTAAAAGGCCATTCTGGATATTTTCAGTAAATTAATACTGAATTCATGTGTTATGAAAGAGTATAAGACGCCCCAGCCGGCCTCGTGATACTATATGATGATTTTTAGTGATTTAATTATCTTCAATTTGTTGTATTTTTGAGAACACAATTGATACTATCTGCTATAAAAGAATTGATAAATTGCATCCTGATGTGATGCCCCTGAAAAATTGCATAGCGATGTCAACGAAGAAACAAATCACTCAAGAACCAGCACTTAAGCCTGGATTATCCACTATTGATGAGCAGGAGAGGCTTCGGCGTGATATTTATCGTCCGGATATTGAAAAACTGCATCTTTTTACCCAAATGCTGCGGGTAAATGCTTTATTTAAGAAGGCAAAAGTTATTCATAAATAAAACAAATGGATCTTTTAGATGATGAACTGATCAATTTTTGGCGGATCTTGAATGAGAAAGGGGTAAGGTATATAATGGTTGGTGGATTTGCGACCCGTTTTCATGGATTCAACAGAAGTACGGATGACCTGGATATTTGGCTGGAAGATACAACGGAAAATAGAAAAAAGCTGAGAGCGGCTTTTCTGCAACTGGGATACGGTGATCTTGAACCCTTGGAAACAATGCCATTTGTACCTGGATTTTCAACCATTACTATTAGTGGAGGAATCGAATTGGACATTCTTGGTAAAATGAAAGGGTTAGAGCAACTGTCTTTTGATGAATGTTTGAAGATGGCATCTATTGCTAACCTGGAAGGCGTTACTATCCCTTTCCTGAATATCAATCACCTCATTGAGAATAAAAAAGTAGTAAATCGGCCGAAAGACCAGATTGATGTTATCGAATTAGAAAAGATCCGTAAGATCAGAGAAGAAGGAACATAACCTATACTTCTGAAAATCCAACCAGGCAAATACCCCCCTTGAAATCCCTGCTATCAATAACACCCATGAAACACCTAGTCATCTCCTTAACATTCCTATTCACTCTTTCCTGCACTACCAAACAACTGCCCTGGCAAACGCTTGACTTTGATCTCGCCCAGGCAGATGTGCACCTGATTCCTGTACTACATTCACAGCTGGGACGGCAATTAATATATATTAGTTTTTATTAATTTAACTATCTTGCAACTTAGGTATACCTACATCGATCACCTTACCAGTTGCTAACCCGCTGGTTATTAAAACAAACCGCAAAAATGGACTTTGCCTATACCAATGAGCAAATAGAGGAGATCCTGAACTGGACCCTCTCCGGCCTTACTATGTACTACCGCGACAGCGAGCTACCGGCGGATGTTATTGCCAAATACCAGGTAGGACACATCTTCCGCTCACAAACTTTTGTAGATGTATCTGCTTTTGCCGGTCAGCTTACAAAAAACTGCCGTTTCATTTTTGCAAGCAGCAAAGCTGCACCGCTTTATAAGGTTAATCCCGAGGTTGAAAAATGGCAGCAGCATACTATTAATGCCGACAGTTATTTTAAAGTGCTGGATATTTATCAGAAAGAGGGTAAAACACAGCTGTTCTTATTGCACATTCCGGCAAAAGCAACTGACTTTTTTAAAAGCACTGTGTTACGTTTAGGTGAGGATAACCTGGAAGAGCAATTCATCAGTAAAGCAAGGGCCAGCTTAGATCAGAAAATGAAAATGCCGCCTGCAGCTGCGCTGGAAGAAGCAGAATGGGTGCACCGTACGGAGTTTCCTATTGGGCTGGATGTTAAAAATGAATTTTTTCCGCTGCAGCCCACAACTCCGCTGCTCCCGCAGGCAGCGCCACTGGCAAATGCGATCAGGAAAATGACAAATGATACGGCATTGAATAAAGCAGCGATCGTGGAGCCGCCGGCCATTAAAGACACCGGCCGTTTCTGGAAGAAAATGTTTTGATAAGCAAAAGCCCCGCACACAAAGTACGGGGCTGGCGTATTTACAATAGATGGAAAAATTATAACGTCTTAGGCGAGTATACCTTGATCACGCCATCATTTTCGCTGCTAACAATTAACAGGCTCTTTTTGGTAGGGCTGTCTTTAGCCGCTACAAACAGCACGCCTTCCGGCGCATCGCCGGATTTCAGCAGCTGCAGGTACACCGGGGCGGTAGGGTTAGTTACATCATATACGGCCACCGCATCGGCCCTTTCCATGCCAATGAACGCAATGTTCTTGTTACCTACCAGGCCCAGGGCAATGCCTTCCGGCTCTACACCCTTATCATCACTGCGGCCATCATCATAATAACCCGCAGCATTGGTTTTTACTTCCAGCTCATTTTTACTGTCAAACACCATAGCGCCGGTATTACCGTTCCATACGCTGAAAGAGCGGGCGCCAAAGGAATACAGCGTTTCATATAAGCCGTCGCCATTAGCATCGCCCAGGGTAGTGGTGATGTTCAGGCGGCCCAGCTGCTCATCTTTCTGCAGATTGGCTGCATTGGGAAAAGCAGTGGGGTCCAGGGTAATGCTTTTAATGCGTTTAGCTTCTTCAAAACCATCATACTCGCGTACGTCGCCTTCGTTAGCGGTAAACAGGTAGGGCACAGCGCCATTCTGTAATACTGCAATGGCATCCGGCTGATACATACCTTTTACAGGCCATTTTTTAAAGCTAACGCCGCCGTCTTTGTCAGACAGGTCTACGGCATTGGCATCCACGTTATAGTCTTTAAAGCCCAGCGGAAAAATATCAGTAGCTGTTTTAGTGGTTATATCAATTTTAGCAATGGCATTATTTTCCTGCAGGGTTACCCAGGCAGTTTTGGAATCAGGTGAAATGGTAATGTACTCCGGCTCTATATCTTGTGCAAAAGAAGCATGCGGACCAAATACGCGCAGGCCTTTCAGGGCCAGGGCCGCCTGCTGGGAGGCAAAACCGCTGAAGTCAATATTTACTACGCTGTAATTATCGTTAACGCTGATCAGGGATACTGAACCTACAGGATCATTCGTGTAATCTGCACTGGGCTCGCCTTCATTGGCCGTAAGAATGTATTTACCGTCGGGGCTAAAGGTGATCATATCCGGTAAAGCGCCGGTAGGGATCGTTTTAATCTCCGTGTAGTCGCTGGTGTTGTATACTGTTACTTTGCCGGGTTGTTGTTTATCCAGGGCTTCTATAGCGGCAGCCAGCTTACCGTTGCTTACAGACAGGCTATTCACTGCGCCGCTGTTAGGAGTAATGGATTTGATCACCGTCATTTTGGAAGGATCGGCAAAATCTATTACATCTATTTTATTTATTTTATTAACCTCGTCATTGTTTACCACAAACAGGCGTTTGGTGGCCGGGTCATAAGCGCTGATCTCAGCGGCGCCGGTTTCTCCAATATCCAGGGAGCCGATTTCTGCAAAGGTAGACGGGTCTTCGTTCAGCCCAGGGTCATGCGGTTCATCTTTGGAGCATGCAGCCAGTATAACCAGCATGGCAAGCGGCAATAATTGTTTAGTTCTCATACGTTTAGCTGCTATAGGTTTTTTGCAGCCGCAAGAGTAATAAAGCCATATGAACATAAGGTAAAGAAGGTATTATCTAATTGTTAACAGTAACCGCTCATCCACTTTTTTTTAAAAAATACAACCTTATACTTGTTTCGTACGAATTGATTCGTACCTTTAACATCATGAAAGAAGATGCTAAGAATAATGCACCTGCGGAGCCTACCCGCTCCGAGCTGGAGATCTTGCAGGTATTATGGCAGCACGGGCCTTCTACCGTACGTTTTGTGAATGACCACCTGAACGGTGAGAAACGTTCCGTGCAATATACTTCCACCTTAAAGATCATGCAGATCATGACCGACAAGGGGATGCTGGCCAGGGATGAGAGCAGTATGAAGCATGTGTATAGCCCGGTGCTGGAGGAGAAATCTACCAAAGGCCTGCTGCTGGACCGTTTTCTGGAAACCACCTTTAACGGTTCCGCCACTACGTTGTTATTGCAATTACTGGGTAATAAAAAAACATCCAAAAATGAGCTGGATGAAATAAAAGCCCTCTTAAATAAAATAGATCCTGATAAGCTATAATCTGTAAACCGCTTTATTATGCACACCTTATCAAATGATATGGTCCGCGCCATTGGCTGGACCCTGATACACTCTTTGTGGCAAGGCCTTATATTGGCTGTGGTGGCGGGCATTCTGATCTTATTTACCCGCAAGGCCAAACCGGCGTTGCGTTATAATATATTTACCGGTTTGTTCTTTGTGCTGGTGGGCAGCGCAATAGGTACCTTCTTTTATGAGATGCAGCAGCTAAAGACCAGCCCCGCGGCAACCCTGCAATTAGCGGTGGTAACTTCCCCGCAAACTCCTGTAGCACCGGTAGCAATGCCGGAAATGAATGCACCGGCAGAACCGGGTTTTACAGAACTTTTTATCAGCTATTTCAATGAGCATGCGCCTTTGCTGGTCATGTTCTGGTTCATCATTTTTGCAGGTAAGCTCTTATGGCTGTTCAGCGGCCTGGTATCTATACAGCGCATCCGTTATTATAAAACCACTGCGCCGGATGCCGCTTTAACAGGCTGGCTGCAAATGCTCGCTGCTAAATTGCAGCTGAAACGGCGTGTGCAGCTGCTGGAATCCGCTATGGTAAAGGTGCCTACAGCCATAGGTATGTTAAAGCCGGTGATCCTGATGCCCATTGGTTTAATGGCGCAGCTGCCGCCGGACCAGGTAGAGGCTGTGCTGCTGCATGAGCTGGCGCATATCCGCCGCCGCGATTTCCTGGTGAACCTCATACAGCATTTTGCAGAAACCATTTTCTTCTTTAACCCTGCGTTGTTGTGGCTTTCCGCCCGCATCCGTGAAGAAAGGGAGCATTGCTGTGATGACATAGCCATTGCCGCTACCCAAAGCAAAAAAGGATATATACAGGCGCTGGTTGGTTTCCAGGAATTATACCTTACCACCGGCACCCGGTATGGCATGGCGTTTCCCGGTAAAAAACAGCAGCTGCTGCACCGGGTAAAACGGATACTGGGCCAGCATAATAACACGCTGAATATAGCGGAAAAATCTTTCCTGCTGGTTTGCTTCAGCCTCATAGGTATGTTAGGCATGGTGTTCTCCCATCCCGGAAGGCAGGAAGCGCCGGTACCTGTAATAGCACAGGTAATGGAAAAAATAACTACGGCTGCTGCCGGCAAACCGCAACCGGAAACCCGGCCCCAGCCGGTAGCTACGCCTGCAGCTGAAAATAAACATAAAGATAAGTTCAAAGACCTGGACCCCGCCGGTGTAACCAACGGTACTACCTTACAATTTGAAGAAGAACGTAACGGGCAGCCCTATACGGTTCACCTGTTTAAACGTAATAACACTTTATTCCAGGCAGAGACGGATGCGCAGCATAAGCTGTTGTTATTTAAAGTGAATGGAAAAGAAGTATACCTTGACGGCGATGACAAACAGCTGTTATCACCTTATACCGCCGCCTTACAAACATTATCTACCGATTATAAGGTGCCCTATAAAGGCGGCTATCAGCCCTACCAGTCCGGCTACCGGCCTTACCTCCCGCAGCAGGATACCGTACCGGTGCTGCACAAGGCCAACGCTACCTATACCGGTGTTATTACCAACACCAATAATGGTAAGGTGTACAAAATATCAGTAGACAATAACCGTATGACCGGCTTAATGGTGGATGGCGTACAGGTACCACAGGATCAGCTGCCATCCAGGTATGCAGAGGTGAACACCATTTTCCGGCAAATGGAAGGAGATGCTGCTGAAGCAGAGCTGGCCCGGAAGAAAATGGAAATGGACCGGAATATCCAGGAAGCGGAGCGCGACCGGGAAAAAGCAGAGCAGATCCGCAGAAAATTAGAAACAGACCGCACTATTCAGGAAGCAGAGCTGAAGCGGAAAATAGAGGAGCTGGAGAGAAGGAAAATGGAGCTTGACCGGGAAGCACAGCGTAATGATGCCGGTAGCAGGCGGGTGCAGGTACGTACCCCAATGAACGCCCGTGAGCCCCTGAGTGCACATAACCCTTTGCAGCCGGCAGCACCTATTTCACCATCAGCATCGCCATCCCCACTACATGCACCGCTGGCGCCCATTCCCCCGTTAAAAGTTAATAATGATCTGACAGATGGAATTATAGCAGACATGATAAAGGATGGACTGATTACACAGAAGGATAAAGATAATCTCTCCTTCCGCCTGAACCAGGGTGAGTTTGTTGTGAACGACAAACCTCAATCAGCTGAGATCATAAAGCGCTATAAGGAAAAATACGTCAAATACCCATCAGATACTTACACCTATTCCAAATCCGGAGGTAGTACCAGCTCCCATGTACATATAGGTAACTAAACACTTTCATTACTTACTACTTACCATTCCAGTCATTAGCGGGCGAACAGGGATTGTTTGCCCGCATCTAAATCCCTTTTTTTATGAATATTATCCGCTGCCTGCTGGCCATCAGCATGGTGCTGTTATCCTATTGCCTGTACGCACAGCAAAACATGGTATTAAGCGGCCGCCTCAAAGATCAAACCGGGCAGGCAGTTGCCGGCGCCACAGTTAGCCTGATGAAAGATTCAACACTGGTAAAAGCCGCCATCGCCAACGGACAGGGACAATTCCAGTTCACCCGGCTAAAACCTGCCGTTTATCGTATAAGCGTTACCTATATTGGTTATGCCAGCTATAACAGCGATACCCTGCAGCTGAATGCGAGCCATGTATTGCCGGATATTATTTTGCAGCCGGCTACTGCCACGCAGTTAAAAGATGTGAATGTAACGGCCCGTAAACCGTTTGTGGAGACCCGCATTGACCGTACCATTGTAAATGTAGATGCGCTGATCTCCAATGCAGGCACCAGCGCGCTGGATGTGCTGGAAAAATCGCCCGGCGTATTGGTTGACCAGGATGGCAATATCAGCCTGCTGGGTAAATCCGGTGTAACTATTTACATTGACGACAAGCCAACCTATCTCTCCGGCAGCGACCTGGCCGCCTACCTGCGCTCCCTGCCTTCCGGTTCGCTGGAAGCTATAGAGCTCATGCCCGTGCCGCCTGCCCGATACGATGCTGCCGGCAATGCAGGCATCATTAACATCCGCACCAAAAAGCTGAAACAGAAGGGTTTTAACGGCAACGTATCAACGTCATATGCACAAGGGGTATACCCCAGAAGTTTCAATAACCTGAACCTGAATTTGCGCGATAATGCCTTTAACTATTTTGTAAGCGCAGGGTATACCTATAACCGTAATTTCAGCGACCTGCTTATTACCCGCAGCTATTTTAATGAAGATGGCAGCCCGCTGTCGGATTTTTCCCAGTTCTCCGCCATCAGCCGCAATTACCGCTCGCCCTCCCTGAAAATGGGTGTGGATTATTATAAAGATAAGAACACTACCATTGGCATTGTGCTGAATGGCAACACCCAAAAGGCAACCGGCCTGGTAGGCAATAACAGCTTACTGTATAATCCTGCGCATAAGCTGGATTCATTTGTAACGGCCGATAACCGCGATGTGCGCACCTTTAAACGCGGCGGGGTAAACCTGAATTACCGACATCAGTATGACAGCAGTGGCCGCACACTGGGCATTGACCTGGATTATATCCGCAATGAATCTGAAACAAACCAGCTGTTTAAAAATGCCAGCTATTATGCGGACAGTGCGCTGAAAGGCCGGGACGAGCTGCAGGGCCTTATACCCTCCGGCATCAACATTTACAGCGCCAAAGCAGACTATACGCATCCACTGTCAAAGAAAGCCAAAATAGAAGGCGGGCTGAAAACAAGCTATATCTCTACCGATAACAAGGCCGATTATGGGGTTACCATTGCAGGTATTACCACGCCGGATTACGACAAAACCAACCACTTCCTGTATAAAGAACATATCAACGCCGCCTATGGCAACTTTTCAAAAGAGTGGGCAAAGCTTTCGCTGCAGGCCGGCCTGCGCCTGGAAAATACTATTATGCAGGGCCGGCAGCTGGGTAATGCGGTAAAAACAGATTCCGCTTTTAAACGGAACTACACCAACCTGTTCCCCACCTTTTACCTGGCCTACAAAACAGATTCCGCCTCCACGCAGCAGTTCATACTTTCATACAGCAAACGTATTGAACGCCCGGGCTTCAATGATCTGAACCCGTTCATATCTCCCCTGGATAAGTTCATGTACTACGTGGGTAACCCTTTCCTGCAGCCGGTTATAAGCCACTCGCTGGATCTTTCCTGGGTGTACCGGAACAAGATCACCACTAAAATTAACTATGCGCACTATGCAGGCGAAATAGGAGAGACCATCGAAGCCCGCGGCGACCGCTTTTTTAGCCGCCCGGCCAATGTGGGTACCAGTAACTATGTGTCCCTTTCTGTAAATGCCGACCTCCAGCCTTTTAAATGGTTTACGCTGCACTGGTTTGGCATAGGGGAGTACAGCCACTTTAAAGGTAACCTGTATAATAATGTGCTGAATGTAGATGGCATGAACTACGTTACCAATGCCACCGCGCAATTTAAGATAGCCCCCACCTGGAATGCAGAGCTGACAGGATTATACCGCGGCAAGGTCACCGCGCTGCAGTTTGTATTGGGCGATTTCTGGACCATGGGCGCCGCTTTGGAAAAGAAGATCCTGCAAAAGAAAGGATCGCTGAAGCTCGCTGTCAGCGACCTGTTCTACACCCGCCTTAATTATGGCGACATCAATAATTTAACCAATGCCAGTGGTCACTACCGCAACAAAGGTGATACCCGGACAGTACAAATAACGTTCTCTTACAACTTTGGTAAGACATACGAAAAGCGTGACCGCTCAGTAGGCGGTGCGGATGCGGAGCAGCAACGCATCAGGTAGAATAGATGAACCACGTACGGGAGCCTGTACGTGGTTTTTTTGTTACCTCATAAATAGGCATAATTGGACAATTCGCAGTAATTTTACCATTATGCCTAAACGCAGATCCATCCCCCTCCATTCCTTAGAGAAGGTTAACCAGCTGGGTATTTTAGTCCGCCGGTTCACCGGCATGGATCCTGATACCGATGCAAACCAGGCGCACCGCGACGAAAACTATCTGTTTATGGTTATGGAGCAGGGCCGTGCCCGGATGGTGGTAGATTTTAAAACCATTACCGCCAGCGGTAAAACGATCTTCTGCATTCTGCCGGGGCAGGTGCACTACGGTATAAGCGCGCATAAGGTAAAGGCCTGGGTGGTAGCAGTAAATGCCGACCTGGTACACAAACAATATCAGCTGGTGTTTGAGCAGCAGCTGCCGCAATTATTACCCCTGCCGGTAGATGATATGTTTACCGGCAGAATGGAGCAATGCGTAAAATTATTACGGGAAGTACATCTATCAGAGAACAACAGCACATTCCGGCAGCAAGCCACCCGCTCTTTACTGGATGCGTTTATTGCCATGTTTGCAGAGGTGTATGCAGCCACAGATCCTGCTACGGATAACAACCACCCGCGTACCATTATTATTACCCGCCAGTTCAAAGGATTATTATCCAGGAATTATAAAACCATGAAAAGCCCGGCCGTTTATGCCGCTGCTTTAAACATTTCTACCTCTTACCTCAATGAAGCGGTGAAGGGCGCCACCGGCCTTCCCGTTAGTTACTGGATCCAGCAGGAGGTAATAACAGAAGCCAAACGCCTGTTATATTATACAGATAAAACAGTGAAGGAAATAGCCTATGAGCTTGGGTTTGATGATCATACCTATTTCTCCCGGCTGTTTACCAAAGCAGAAGGAACCACTGCATTAACCTTCAGAAAACAGTACCGCGAATAGTCCAACGCTTACTTTTATTAAGATATACCATGATCGTGTAGCATTGCAAATGCAAAAAAAATATTACTTTGGTGTTGCAAATGAAGATGGGAACATCCACATTAACATTGGGGTACGGAAATTACCTGGGACATAACAACCGCAGCTTACAAAGCAGCGGCCTGGTAGTGAGCGAGATCGCTTACCATACCAAAGTGTTTGAAGGCTGGCATTCCCACGAACATGCGCACATCAGCTTCTTATTAAAAGGCGGTAACCGCGAGCAGCGGCAGGGCAGGGAAGCGGAATACACAATGGGGAATATTGTATACTATCATGCAGGGGAAATGCACCGCAATACCCACACCCGGCATCCTTCCAAAAATCTGAACCTTGAGATAGCGGATACTTTCCTGAAACAATACCAGCTTACAGAAACGGCACTGCATAAGGCTATCAGCCGGCAGCATGCCCCCTTCACCATGCTGAAGATCTATAAAGAGTTGCTTACCGATGATACAGTGGCCGCACCAACAATGGTAATGCTGTTGCTGGAATTATTGCAGGAGAGCATAACAGAAAAAAGCGTTACCCCCAAATGGGTAAGCACTATCCGGGAGCTGATGCAGGATTGCTGGGATGAGGCGCTAACCTTAACAGACCTTGCCGAAGCTACAGGCGTTCACCCTATCACCATTTCAAAACATTTTTCACAATACTTTGGCTGCACCTTTGGGGCGTATATGCGTAAGCTGCGCGTTGCAAAGTCAATGCCCCTGATCCGCGCCGGAGAAAATTCTCTGACGGAAATAGCTTATGCCTGCCGTTTTGCGGATCAAAGCCATTTTACCCGTACCTTTAAATCATTAACCGGTTTATTGCCGCGGGAGTACCGTAATATCTAGTCTTCTTACTAACCCATTATAATTCATGAGGCTGTATCATTTTTGATGCAGCCTTTTTTTATTTGCCTGCAGCCAACCTATATCCTATAGGCTGCGTATTCATTATAAACCTACTTATATGCGTCGTCGAATGTTCACTGTTATGGCAGCTGTATGCCTTTCCATTATTGCCTGTAGTAAGGATGATGATAACAATAATAACCCCGGGCCTATTACCACCGGCACCTGGCGGGTAACCCTGTTTACAGATAGCGGTAATGATGAAACGTCTGATTTTAGCGGTTACACCTTTACGTTTAACAGCAATGGCGGGGCCGTAGCAGCCAAAGGCGGTACCTCTAAAAACGGTACCTGGAGCCGGAGCAGCCGTTTTAACATTGACTTTGGCGCTAAAAGCGATGCCAATAAACCCCTGGGAGAGCTTACGGATGATTGGGTGATCATTTCCCAGAGTGATACAGAACTAAAGCTGAAAGATGATAATGATGATAGCGGCGAGCTGCTGACCTTTACAAAGAACTAACGTATTTGTTTCCGGATGCGGCTCAGCGACTGCTGCGTAATACCCAGGTAAGAAGCAACATCGCTCAAAGGCACGCGCAGCGCTATATCCGGCTGCTGCTGCAGGAACTGCTGGTAGCGGGTAGCTGCATCCTCGCCCATGTAGGAATTGCGTACCTGGATCTTGGCCAGCAGCGTTTGCTGGGTAATATGATTAATGAGGGATTGAAAGTAAGGGAGCTGTGTATAGAGCTGCCATAGCTGCTCCCTGGGAAATACAATAAGGTCCGTATCACAGGCGGCTTTAATGCTTTCATGCGCCGGTACCTGGTTATTAAAGCTGTTGAGGATCGTACAAAAATGATCTTCCTTTACAAAGAACTGCGTTACCTCATTGCCCTTGCCATTAACAGATACGATCTTCAGGATGCCCTGGCAAACAAAGAACATTTCCCTGGCCAGCTTACCCTCCTGTAATAACAGCTCACCTTCCTGCACATGGCGGGTATGAATATGCCGGCTAATGACCTCCCGGTCACCGGCAGGAATAGTATGAAATTTTTCCAGGTAAGTAAAAACCGGTTCAAACATAAACGCGCCTTTCATCCCACTAAAATTAAGCTACATTTTACAATTTATAATTCCTGTTTTGGGCAAGCTGTGTTACTTTTAACCGTCATTGAAATGTTTACAGGCCCTTATGGAAAATTATAGCATCGTTTTATTTATCCTGGCAATTATGATCGTACTGTCTGCCCTGGCAGATAAGGTACGGGTGCCGTATCCTATTTTACTGATCACCGCCGGTATTGCCATTGGGTTCATACCAACCTTACCTAACATAGAGCTGAACCCGGACGTGATCTTCCTCATCTTCCTGCCGCCCATGTTGTATGATGCCGCCTTTAATATCTCTTTCCAGGACTTTAAAACAAATATCAATACCATTGGCACGCTGGCCATATCGCTGGTATTTATTACTGCCTCCGGCATTGCGGTGGTGGCCCATTACGTAATACCGGGTATGAGCTGGCCCTTGTCTTTTGTGCTGGGCGCTATTTTATCTGCTACGGATGCAGTGGCGGCCATCAGCATCACCAAAGGTTTAGGCCTGTCGCATAAAACCAATACCATCCTGGAAGGGGAAAGCCTGGTGAACGATGCTTCTGCCCTGGTAGCTTACCGTTTTGCAGTAGCCGCAGTAACCGGTACTGCTTTTGTATTCTGGAGGGCCTCTTTAGAGTTTGTGTTTATGATGGCGGGCGGCGCCCTCACGGGTGTGGTTATGGGAATGATCCTGGCCTTCATTCTTAAAAGGGTGCATCAAAACCAGCTGGTAACCATTAGCTTTATGCTGCTTATGCCTTTTATAACCTACCTGGTGGCGGAGGAGTTTCATGTATCCGGCGTAATAGCCGTGGTAATATTAGGGCTGGCCATTTCCCGTTTCAGTCATAAGGTATTCCCGGAACATTTAAAAAAGCAGTCCCGCAACTTTTGGGATGTTATTATTTTCCTGCTCAATGGCCTCATCTTCATCATCATTGGATTGCAATACCCATACGTGGTAAAGCATATCGATAAAACACAGATCCTCCCTTACCTGGGCTATGCTTTCCTGATCACCATTGTAGCTTTATTACTGCGTATGATCAGGGTGTTCCTGCAGCAGATCAACCTGGAGCAGGCCTTCAGGAAAAAGAAGGGACGTATTACCGAACATGCGCTGCTGGATGCAAAAACAAGCCTGATCATCAGCTGGTCTGGTATGCGGGGCATTGTATCCCTGGCCATTGCAATTGGTTTACCTGCTACCTTGCAGGATGGCAGCGTTTTCCCACAGCGGGATGCCATTATCTTTATTTCCGTAGCGGTAGTATTGTTTACATTATTGGGGCAGGGGCTTACCCTGCCATTGGTAGTACGTTTTTTGAATGGTAAGCAGCCGGCCGGAACAGCCGTTGCCGCACATAAATAGGCTATAAACAGGTGGCTACCCATGAATAAGCCCGCTTATGGCATGACGATTGATATACGCTATGAAACAACAATAGCTGTTATGAAAACATTAGGTATTATCCTCATCATTGCCGGTATTGCCATGATCCTGATCCGTGGTTTTTCTGTACAAACGGAAAAGAAGGTGGTGGACCTTGGCCCCGTAGAAGTAAACAAGAAAGAAAATAAATGGATAGGCTGGCCTACCTACGCCGGCGGCCTGGTAGCTGTAATAGGCGTTGTATTGGTAGTAGGCGGTAACAAAAGAAACACCTAAAGAATGTAAAATGTAGAATAATAAATGCTAAATGTAAAAGTCAATGCCGCGGCGCTGGTAGAACTACCTAACGCAGTACTAACTTTTACATTTAGCATTTTACATTTATGATTTTACATTTTATTCCATCCGCTTCAATCTCCCCGGCATTATTTTACTTTTTACCTCCCAGCGCCCGCTGTGTAGCCTCAAGATACGCCCGTCCCCACTGCTGATCAGGCTCAAGGTGATTCCCCTCTGCCCATTCATTCCAGGCATTAATAAACACAAAATTCTCTTCCGCGCTATAAGGCTTAAACTTCTCAATAGTATTCCGCAGCCAGGCTTCATATACCTCCGGGCTGCTGTTATTCATTACAAAAGCATTTTCTTTACGCCGGGCTGTATTGTCCCACATAGGCGTAACACTGGGATACTGTTTGTAAGGCGGCATAGCCCGCGCCATCATACGCTGTGCATATTCCGGGTAGCTTACGATCTTATGCTGTTTGTAAACAGATGGTTTCAGCCCCAGCTTATCCATCCACTGCTCTTTTTTAGTGCCCATATACGGGGTGGGCATATTGTAAAAGTCAGGCTGAAATTCTATGGCTGCATCAAAGCCCATGGTCAGGGGATCTTCCTTTATCTGAAAGCCCTGCATGTAGGCCAGGTATAGCTCTCCAATGCCCAGCTGCTGCGCCTCATTACGCCAGGTGCGCAGGGTTTGCGCCAGGTCAGGCAGCAGGGTAGGGCGGTATATGGCAAAAAAGGGCTTGCCATCAACCCGTATATAACGCGGGTCAGAGAATACTTCTTTGCACAGGTAACGGATATGTTCAAGGTCATCTTCAGGGGAATAGTTCTGTTGTATCAGCACTTCCGCATCATTGCCATCCCAGCGCCGGGTCCAGTTTTCATTGGCCCAGCAATACATAAAAGGCAGGTCCGGCTGCCCGCTTTGCAGAAAACCGTCCAGCGCAGCATTCATCAGGCGGGTACCGTTAAACCAGTAATGGTAATAACAGAAACCATAAATGCCATACTGTTTGGCCAGGGCTGCCTGTTCCTTCCTTACCTGTTCCAGCCGCAGGTCATAAAACCCGAGGTCCGCCGGTAAGTGTGGCTGGTAGTGGCCTTCAAACAAAGGCCGCGCTTTGGTGGTATTGGTCCATTCTGTAAAACCTTTTCCCCACCATTGGTCGTTTTCCGGGAAGGGGTGGAATTGCGGGAGATATACAGCCAGTGTTCTGATGTTCATATTGTGTTGATGGTGTCCTTTTAGTTTTACCGCTTTGAAAATACTTTTTTAAGCTGCATGCGCAGCAGCTTCCAGCGGGCATCCCGTTTCAGCGTAGCTGCCGGTATAACGGCGCCGGGTGTACGATAAAATCCCTGTTCGATCGCTTCCAGTGCAGCCGGCTCAAAACGGCCCCGTTGTTCCCAGAACTGCCGGTGCAGCTTGCGCAGCGCCTTTTTATATATGTTGGCAGGGATCAGCATTTCATGGTTTAGCTTATGCAGTATACGGGCATCTTCTATAAAATTTAACCCGCTGCGGTAAGCCGGGGTAGATACATCGCCGCCATGGCTGCGGAAATAATTTAACACCCGGGCAGTAATGAACACATTGCCCTGCCGGCATAAATTAATCCAGAACACCTTGTCGCCGGCAAATTTATATTCCAGGTAATCCTGCTGAAGGCCGGCAAACAGCTCCTTTTTCCATACGGCCATGCTGGCGTTCACAATGGCATTACGGTCAACCATATACTGTTGTATAAATTGCTGCCCTTCTATGGTATCCTCCAGGTATCCGTGCTGCGTTTGCCAGAATACCTTGTTATCGCCGTCTATGGCGTACGACTGGCAATAGGCCAGCACATTTTGCCTGTTTTGCAGCAAACCCGTTGTCAGGTATTGCAGCAGGGTAGGCTCGCACCAGTCGTCGCTTTCCGCCAGCCATATGTATTGGCCGGCTGCAGCTTCAATGCCTTTCTTCCACTGTTTAAATACGCTGCCGCTGTTGGTGGTATTATAAATGATCTGTGAAACTTTCGGATGCTGCCGGTAACGTTCTATAATATCCCGGCTGCTATCGGTTGAGCAGTCGTCAAGGATAATTACTTCAAAGTCCTGGAAGGTTTGCTGCAGCACAGAAGTGATGCGCTGTTCCAGGAAAGCAGCATGGTTATAATTAGGAATGATAACGGATACTATAGGTAGATTCATTACTTTTACGCGCTAAAACAAAGATATAGTGAAAAAAGTGGTTTTGTATGTCGTTCGATAACTATGCTATAGATTATTCTGTACTGATCTGCACCTATAACCCCGACCAGCGCCTGCTGCAACGTTGCCTGGAGGCGGTAAAAGATCTGCAACGTAATGGCATCACAACGGAAGTTATCTTAGTTGATAATAACAGTACGCCGGCTTTACAAAGTACGCCATATATCCAGCATTACCTGAACCAGGTGCCCAACATGCAGCTGCTGAACGTTACACAGCAGGGGCTGTCATATGCACGTATGGGTGGTATTAAGGCCGCCAGGGGTAAATACATTGTTTTTTTTGATGATGATAATGAGCCGGACAGCGCTTACCTGCTGGCCCTGCGGCAGCTGCATACCCAATACCCGCAGGTAGCGGCCTGGGGCCCGGGGCAGGTACAGGTGGATTTTATTGACGGTATAGATCCTAAGCTGGAAGCCTATGCCCGCCCTGCTTTCCAGGAACGGCATGAAGAAAAGACGGCGTTTTCGGCGGAGCATGAGTGGCAGGCCTGTTACCCCTTTGGTACCGGCCTGTGTATGCCTGCCGCCACACTTAAAGGATATATAGATGGCGTGAACACCGGCCGCTTTACCCTCACCGGCCGCAATGGCCAAAAGCTAAGCAGCGGAGAGGATACGCAAATGATCCTGTACAGCATTCATTCCGGCGGGGCCGCCGGCACAGCGCCTGCCCTGAGGGTTACACATATCATACCCGGCAAAAGAACCAGCCCCGCTTACTTAAAACGGCTGGCTTACTCCACCAGCCTTTGTTATGCCACCTGTGTGGCAGAGGTTTTCCCGGAGTACCGGCAGCAGGTAATGAGGGAGATAAAACCGCCCGCTAAGTTCAGCCGCCAAAGTTTTAAGAAATTTTTAAGATTATTAATGGGTGCTAATACGTTTAAGCAATGCGGGCTGGCAGCTGAAATAGGGGCTATGTGTGGCCGTTACCTGTTGCTGCAAAGGCCTGTACCCGGGATGGTACGCATGATCATACAGGTCATGAAGCTGGATTAATAAGGTTATATATCTATAAATGTGTGAATTATAAGTAATAAAGTATGTTGAAATATAAAGAAAGTTTATATTTTTAGTGCGAACAGGAAGCAGCGGGGTGGTACAAAGCAGTAAAAGAGATATCAAATAACCTTTACCGGGCGCTATTGATCTTATCCATTAAGAGAGCAATGTTGATATACTTCCCATTACATAGCCCTGCATCTTTGATGATCAAAGGTGCCGGCGCCATACTGTAGCCAAACATTTCCCCTGTGCTTCCCGGGAACGATCCCTCCCAGTTTTTAAAAAGGGTCTTTAAATAATTATTAATTTTGGAGTTTTATATATATATTTATAATAATAATAATGAAAACGTATTTCCGGCTGTTGTCTTTTGCCAAACCGATTGAAAAGTATGCCATTCCGTACATCCTGTTTACGCTGCTGGCCGTGTTGTTTGGGGCATTAAACCTGGCACTGCTGGCGCCGCTGCTAACAACTTTGTTTAACCAGAATGGCCAGCAGGTAGTAGCCAAACCGGAACATTTTTATGATGTGTTCAAAATGCTGAACTATTATTCCGCCATGCTGAATAATAAAATAGGCCTGCCCAATACGTTGAAATATGTGTGCCTGACCATTATAGTATCCGTTTTTGTCGGGAATTTATTCCGGTATTTTTCGGAGCGTACCATGGAAAACCTGCGGATCCATACCCTGTTGAACCTGCGAAAGGCCGTGTTCAATAACATTATGGACCTGCACCTGGGTTATTTCAGCAATGAGCGCAAGGGGGATATTATGTCCAAGATAGCATCGGATGTGCAGGTGGTGCAGTACTCCGTAACCGGTACCCTGCAGGTGATCTTTAAGGAGCCCTTAACGCTGATCACCTACCTGGTAATGCTGTTCATTATCTCCTACAAGCTTACGCTGGCCTCTATGGTTATTATACCTATCGCCGGGTTTATCATCTCCAAGATCGTATCCCGGTTAAAGGAGCAGGCCACGGCAGCCCACGTATCCTATGGTACTATGATCAGTTACCTGGAAGAAGCGCTGGGAGGTATCAAGATCATTAAATCATTTAACGCAACGCCTTTTATTAAGGAGCGTTTTCACAAGGAAAACGTGCACTATTCCAATATTATCAGGGCGATGGCCCGGCGGCAGCAAATGGCCTCGCCGGTATCTGAAACCCTGGGTATTATAATGGTAGCAGGCATTGTGCTGTACGGCGGTTCCCTGGTATTATCCAACACCGGTGAGCTGGATGCAGCAGCCTTTATAGCCTATATTGCCCTGTTTTCACAGATCATGCGCCCGGCCAAAGCCATTTCGGCCTCCTTCAGCAACATCCACTCCGGCCTGGCCGCAGGGGAGCGGGTGCTGGCCCTGATCGATCAGAAATCACAGATCCAGGATGCGCCGGATGCAAAAGCCGTAGACCAGTTCCAGGAAGCTATCCGGTTTGAGAAAGTAGCGTTTGCCTATAATGAACGCCCGGTGCTGAATAGCGTGAGCCTTACCATACCCAAAGGGAAGTCGGTAGCGCTGGTAGGCCCTTCCGGCGCGGGTAAAACCACCCTTATGGACCTGATCCCGCGGTTTATTCAGCCACAGTCCGGCAGCATTCTGATAGACGGGCACAACATACAGGCCGTTACATCAGATTCCCTGCGTTCCCTGATGGGAATTGTGAACCAGGAATCAATTTTATTTAACGACACCATTTTTAACAATATAGCCTTCGGAAAGCCAGGGGCCACACTGCAGGAGGTTGAGGCTGCCGCAAGGATCGCCAATGCACACGAATTTATTTCTGCAACAGAGCACGGTTATCAGACGAATATTGGTGATAAAGGCGTTAAGTTATCAGGAGGCCAGCGCCAGCGTATTTGTATTGCCCGGGCAGTGTTGACGAATCCACCCATTATGTTGCTGGATGAAGCTACCTCTGCGCTGGATACTGAATCTGAAAAAATGGTGCAGGATGCATTGAACAATCTGATGAAGAACCGTACCTCGCTGGTGATTGCGCACCGCTTAAGTACCATACAAAATGCAGATCTGATCATTGTGCTGGATAATGGCAACATTGTTGAACAGGGTACCCATTTGCAGCTGCTGGAAAAAGACGGGTTATACCGTAAGCTGATAGAAATGCAAACTTTCAGCGCTAACTAAATACCGGAGCTGTAACAAATTAAATTGTAGTACGTTGTATATATCAGGACGGATGATAAAACAGCCGTCGTATTGTAAGCATAAACTTGAATTCCAATGCTATTCTATAAAAACCGTATGACCGTTAGAAATTTCTTTATTGAACGCAAACCGCAAGCAGGATGGTGAAACAGAACTTTTCAGTTGGGATCTTAATTGCTACATATAACTGGCCGGAGGCGCTGGAAATAATTTTCCTGAGCCTGTTACAGCAAACGTATCTACCGGATGAAATACTGATAGCAGACGACGGATCAAGGGAGGACACAGAACGGCTGATCAATAAATACCGTAAGATCCTGAACATTCCCTTAAAGCATGCCTGGCATGAAGACCGCGGTTTCCGCAAAGGGATTATCCTCAACAAAGCGGTAAAACAATCGGAAGCAGATTATATCATTGAGATCGATGGCGACATTGTAATGCATCCGCGCTTTATTGAAGATCATGTGAAGCAGGCAGAAAAAGGGCATTTTGTACAGGGCGCCCGCGCCATGATAGGAGAGGCCACCACCAAACACATCCTGCAAAGCAAAAGCACGAAGCTGGGCTTCTTTACCAAAGGCCTTCACAACCGCTTTAACGCACTACGCTTACCCGCATTATCCTTTATAGTAAAAGCAAACCCCTACAGCTCAGACAATACCAAAGCCTGTAACCTGGCTTTCTGGCGTGAGGATTTTATAGCTATCAACGGGTATAATAACCTGTTCTTTGGCTGGGGATCGGAAGACTGTGAGTTTGCAGCGCGCCTCATACATGCCGGCGTACATAAAAAACGTTTAAAACTGGCCGCCGTATGTTTTCACCTGCATCATGAATACCATAACAAATCACAGATCACCGTGAATGAGCGCCGCTACAGCGAAACGCTTACCGCCCGGCTGGTATGCTGCCTGAATGGCTACGCGGAAGTTTAAACGAAGTATCTTAAAATATAAATAACCAGCAGTGGGTACAACACCCACTTTACTATTTTATAAGTATTAGAGCGGTAGAAGTATACTTTGTTTATGGTGCCATTATCATGAAACCGCTCTCCGATCTTTCCAAATCTTAAACGGGAAAGCTTTCCCCACAAAAGCCCTGTCTCATATACTATCCTGAGGGTAATTACATACATTAATATCTGCACATTGCCGGTACCGGACCTTTTTATGGTTTGTATCAAGCTGGCAATAATTTCAATGAGTATAACACCCACCATAAAAACCAGCAAAGGGCCTACCCACATAGGTTTCAGCAGGCCTGTTATTACTATTGCCAGCAGCGAAAGCAAAAGCGTTTCCGGCGTGTTGGGAAAATCATAATAGGCATATTGCGGGTTCAGATCGCCCAGCCAGCTGTTACCTATCCCATAGAAAAAGGGCTTGCGGTAATTCGGCTGCTCATTATTCCACCAGGGATGCTGTACCGCCGCCTGGGGTAAGGTCTTATAATTGCGGTATTGGTTACGCTCCCGTATTTTTAAGAAAAAATCCACTTCCTCACCGCCTCCGGTTTTTGGTATTTTGCCCGTGAACTGAATGTTACCCGCAGCGCTGCGTTTGATCATCATATTGGCAGTGGCGCCCCAGGCAAAAGAAGCTTTTTTGCCGGCAATAGAAAATATATCCAGCGATCCGCTAACAGTAAGCGCTTTGGTAAAAGCGGTGGTAGGTTTCGGTAAATTTACCAGCCCGATAAATCCAATTTCATCCGGATGTTGTATCGCTGCCTGCGCATAGGTTTCCAGCAGATCATCCGGTACCATCACATCATCATCCAGGAAAAGGATCCAGTCGCCATTGCCGGCATTCATCCCGTTGTTGCGGGTTAAGCCGGAACCCAGGTTCTCCGGGTTAACGGACAGGAACACGTTCTTATGATCTACCAGCGATTGTATTGCAGGAGATGGAATAAGAGATGGATTATCTGCTACCAGGTAAAATTTTATATTTACATTCGCAGGCTTTCGTAGGCGGAGCATTGGCAGAATATACTTTTCGTCCAGGCGAAAAGATGGTATAACAACGTCAATACTTAGGTTCATGCATTCATTTGGAACGATAAAGATAAATACATTTAATTAATTATGCAGGTTGCGTTCACCATATGCTCCAACAATTACCTGGCACAGGCCAAAGTGCTTTATTTATCCTTGAAAGAACATCAGCCGGATGAGCCCTTTTTTATTTTTTTATGTGATGAAAAAAGGCCGGAGATCGACTATAGCAGCCTGGCAGATGAAGTGATCCCTGTAGCGGACATTGAACCCGGCATACAGGAGCTGGCGTTACGGTATAACATTGTTGAGCTGAATACCTGCGTAAAACCACGCGTTATTGAATACCTGTTCGGGGAAAAAAAGATGGAAAAGGTATTATACCTGGATCCGGATATTTGCGTGTATGGCCCGCTCACGGATCTTTACACTGCACTGGATACAGCAGATATTTTGCTTACCCCGCACATTTATACACCCATACCCATTGATGGTAAAAAACCGGCAGAACATACTTTCCTCAACTATGGCATTTATAACCTGGGATTTATTGGCCTAAGCAACCGGGAAGAGGCGCAGCGCTTCGTAAGCTGGTGGAAGGAGCATACCTATAAAGAAGGGTACATTGCAGCAGAGCAGGGCATTTTTGTAGATCAGCTGCCGGTGAACCATGCGCCGCTGTTCTTTAAAAATGTGCACATCCTGCAGAACAGGGGCGCTAATATGGCGCCCTGGAACCTGCATGAAAGAACCCTGAGCCGGCAGGCCGGTAAATATATGGTGAATGAAAAAGAGGCGTTAATGTTCTATCATTTCAGCTCCTTTGCAGTAGATAAAAATGAGCTGCCGCTGCACCATTACGACCGCTTTAAGCTGGCGGCCCGCCCGGATCTGCACGCCCTGCATGCAGCGTATAACGATGCGCTGAAAACAGCAGGGCATGCTTTTTACCAACCGTTTGAAAGCAGCTATTCGGTGATGCGTAAGGCCTATCTTAAACAATTGAAAAAGGCGCAACGGCCGGTACGCAGAATATTGAAGAAGTTTTTTCCGGGTTAGATCAGGCGTCCCAGTAACCGCCTTCGCCCTGCAGCTTTTGCTTATAACGCTTATACAGCATTCTTAGATACAGCAGCCAGCCCATATTACGGCGTATCAGCTGCAATTTCTCCTGTTTAAAAAGCACATCATTTCCCGAGGCCGAAAAGCCGGTCATATCATACCGTGCAAGGGTAATGGAATGATAAACTTTTTTAAAAGTATTATCGCCCCACACCTGTATATTCAGCGCATAATCTGCATACACCTTATAGCGCAGGTCATAGTTATATTTGCGGAACACGGCCGTAGGGTAAATAATAGCCTGGTGGTTCATACCATGTTTGGCCAGCCGGTATGGGCTGAATTTACCCGTAAGCAGCAGGGGAGTGGCGCCGCTGTTGCCATAATAAGGTTCGCTGTCGCCGTAATATACGGTACGCTCATCTTTCAGCAGGGCGGCCATTTCGCTGAAACCCGCCAGCAGCCGGTCATCTGCACCCAGGAAATACACCCATTTCCCCTTAGCTTTTTGTGCGCCTTTGTTCAGGGCATCATAAATACCGGCATCAGGCCCGCTGGTCCAGGATAAGTTTAACGTATGCTCAAATGTTTTTAATATAGCAATGGTATCATCGGTGCTGCCGCCGTCAATTACGATCACTTCTATGTTTGCGGTTTGTGCGGCAATGGAGCTAAGGCAGTCCTGCAGATGGTTTCCGGCATTAAAGGTGGCAATAATAATACTGATCAAAACATTCCCCGGTGTATCCGCTTTCTGCTGCATGTGACGTACTGAATTGTTTGCTAAATTATAAAAAATTAGATTTGTCGCACAAAAGAAAGTCGTATGTCCAGCTATAAGGTGCAGTCCGCAGTTTTGATGCTTATTTTCAAACGGCCCGATACCACGCAACAGGTTTTTGACCAGGTAAAAGCGGTAAGGCCTGAGCGGCTGTATGTAGCGGCAGACGGGCCCAGGGAAGGCCACCCTACAGATGCTGCACTGTGTGCGCAAACCCGGGATATCATTAAGCAGGTGGATTGGCCCTGTACCGTACATACCCTGTTCCGCGATCAGAACCTGGGCAGCATGCATGCCCCTGCATCCGGCATCACCTGGTTCTTTGAGCAGGAAGAGGAAGGCATTATCCTGGAAGATGATTGTTTGCCCAACACCAGCTTCTTTTACTTTTGCGATGCTATGCTGGAAAAATACCGTCATGATACCCGCATGTTTGTAGTTACCGGCACCAACTCGCAGGATGGGCAAACATGGGGCCCTGCCAGCTACTACTTTTCACGCCATAGCAGCATCTGGGGCTGGGCCAGCTGGCGCCGGGTATGGCAGCAATATGATGTGGACCTTCGCGCTTACAAATTGGAAGATGTAAGACCGCAGCTGCAGAAAATATTCACGGATCCCTTTTTGATAGATATATGGGTGAACATTTTTGAAACCGTACAGCAGCACCGCGTACAAGCCTGGGACCATCAGCTGCAGCTGATCACTCTTTTTGAGAACGGCTTATGCATTACCCCTAATGTGAACCTGATCAGCAATATTGGTTTCCGGGAAGATGCTACGCATACTTTTAGAGAAGACAGCCATAACGCTAACAGGCCAACGGAGCAGCTTATCACCATCACACACCCTGTTTATGTAATGCCTGAAACAGACGCAGATTATTATTTCATGAACCGCGAGTTTGACCTGGCGTCCAAATGGAGAAGGTATAATAAACCCAAGCGGAAATTTAAGCGCTGGGTGAAGGGGTGGTTGTCCGGCGCCGGACAATAACGTTCATTTCCGAACACTCATTAACTTCTTATTTACCATAAACAGGCCGTTCCCATTAAGGAAACGGCCTCTTTTATTACCTGGCACCTCATTTGTTCGACAAAATAGAAACTAATAACCTGCACTTATGCGTAGAACGTATTTGGGTGAATTTGAAGAAGTGGTTTTACTGATGGTAGCCATCCTGGACGGGGAGGGCTACGGCGTTACAGTGAGCCAGGCGCTGGAAGAGCATACAGGCCGTATCGTTACATTCGGTACCGTTCACAACACGCTGATCCGGCTGGAGGAGAAGGGCTTTGTGCAATCAGAGCTGGGCGGGGCCACAGCCGAACGCGGTGGGCGGCGTAAACGCCTGTTCCGGATAACGGCGCTGGGGAGCGAGGCGCTTCAGGAAATTCAGCAGCTCCGTCAAAACCTCTGGCAGTTATTGCCGCCTCACACTTTTCGACTGGGCGGCATATGAGATCACCTGTTCAACCACCCCGCTGGGCACACTGGCTGCTAGTCCGCCTGCATCCTCACAATACCCTGGAGGAAGTGGAAGGCGATTTGAATGAGCTTTATACTCACTGGTATAATAGTTCAGGCAAAACCAGGGCCACACTGCGTTACCTGCTGAACGTAATATCAGTGCTGCCACCGTTTGTGCGCAAAAGAAAAATGAATAAACAACAATACTATACCTCCAGCTTAAACTCCATCATGATCCGGAATTATTTAAAGATCGCATTTCGAAATCTGAAGCGGCAAAAAATATCCACCAGCATTAATATAGTTGGTTTAGCCATCGGGCTGGCTACCTGTATACTGATCATGCTGTATATACAGGATGAATTATCCTACGACCGCTATAATGATAAAGCTGACCGGATCTTCCGGGCCGCACTCAAGCTGGGATTAGACGGCAAGGACGTTGGCGGGCCCATGTTAGGCCCCAATGTTGGCCGGGACTTACAACAGGAATTTCCGGAAGTATTAAAAGCAACACGGATCCTGAATCAGGGAAGTGAGTTTGTTAGTTACGGAACAAGCTCATTTAAACAGGATAACCTGCTTGCTGCCGACTCAACTTTTTTTGAGGTGTTCAGCATTCCGCTCCTGAAAGGGGATCCCAAGCGGGCCCTGGCCGAGCCCAATACGCTGGTACTAACAGAGGGTGCCGCCCGCAAATACTTCGGCAATCAGGACCCGCTCGGGAAAGTCCTGTTATTTGGCAGTGAAAAAAAGCCCTACCGCATTACAGGTGTGGTCAGGAATGTACCGGCAAACTCCCATTTCCGCTTCGATATGCTTATTTCGTTAGCCGGTTATGATGAGCAGCATATAGGATGGCTCTATAGTATAAACTATTACACCTATTTGCTGCTGCCGGAGAAATACGACTATAAAAAGCTGGAGGCTAAAATTCCCCGGCTCGCTGAAAAACAGATCGGGGCTGAATTGCAGCAGTGGCTGAAGATCACCCCTTCGCAGTTTCGTGCAAAGGGCGATGATTTCGGGATCTTTCTTCAACCACTCACCAGTATTCATTTGCATTCCCGGTTCGGAGGGGCCGAATTAAGTCCGGGAGGAAATATTCTATACGTATACGTGCTTACAGCTATTGCTGTTTTTATGTTGCTGATAGCCTGTGTGAACTTCATGAACCTGTCCACGGCTACGGCCGTACGGCGTTCACGTGAGGTAGGGGTGCGTAAGGTGCTGGGCTCCGTAAAAGGACAATTGCAGCAGCAATTCCTGATTGAATCGGTGCTGCTGGCAATGATAGCGTTGCTGGTTGGATTGCTGGTGGTAGGCCTGGCGCTGCCCTTCTTTAATCAGCTTACTGGCAAGCAGCTTACCTTCAGTTTATTGATCAATCCATTTGTAGCCGCTGGCTTAGTGGCAGCTGCAGTGCTGGTGGGGCTGCTGGCAGGCAGTTATCCTGCTTTTTACCTGTCATCCTTTAAGCCTGTTGTAGTGTTGAAAGGGCAGGTTACCACCGGACGCGGAAGCTTTAACCTGCGAAATGGTTTGGTGGTGTTTCAATTTTTTATCACCATTTCAATGATCGTTGCCACTGTTACGGCCGACCGGCAGCTGCGTTACATGCAAAGCCAAAAAGTTGGCTTTGACCGCGAACAGGTGATGGTTATTCACGATACGCACATGCTTCGCAATAACGAAGCTGTATTCCGCGACCGGATCATTCAATCTCCGCAAGTCTTCACGGCGAGTGTATCAGGACAGGTACCTGTTGGAAATTCAAATATGGATAACACCACTGTAATGTCAAAAGAAAACCCTGATAAGGGTGTTATGAGCCGGTTCTATTATGTGGATGATGCATATATTCCTACCCTTGGGATGAAGGTGGTGCAGGGGCGTAATTTTTCGAAAAGTTTCCCAACCGATTCCTTTGCTGTTATTCTGAATGAAACCGCTGTAAAGGCCCTGGGCTGGCAGCAGGATCCTATTGGAAGAGAGCTGATCGGCCACACGGACGATAACGGTGTAAAAACATATTACCGGGTAATTGGTGTGGTAAGCGACTTTCATTTTGAATCCCTGCGGCAAAAGATCGGGCCCTTGGTTATGTTCCTGGGCAGGAACTCAGGTAATATCCTGGTCAAAACCCATACAGATAAATTGCCGCAGTTCCTCGCTTCACTGAAGCGGCAATGGGAATCATTTTCGCCCGCAGCTCCTTTTTCCTATTCATTTTTAGATGATAGGTTTGCACAGGTTTATGTCAGCGAGCAAAAAATAGAACAGGTACTAACCCTCTTTTCAAGCCTCACTATCTTTATTGCCTGTTTAGGATTATTTGGATTGGCTACCTACACCGCCGAACAACGTACCAAAGAAATTGGCATACGGAAAGTATTAGGTGCATCTGCTGGCAGCGTGGTAGCCTTACTCTCCAAAGACTTTCTCAAACTCATCCTGGTAGCGCTGTTGCTGGCTACCCCTATTGCCTGGTGGGGAATGGATCAATGGCTGAATGAATTTGCCTATAAGACTACGATCGACTGGTGGATCTTTGCATTGGCAGGATTGCTGGCAATAGGGATTGCCTTGCTCACAGTGAGTTTTCAGAGTGTCAAAGCCGCGTTAACGGACCCGGTGAAGAGTTTGCGTAGTCAATAGGGGGGAGGGTGCGCAAATAACCTTCTCAACAAAGTAAATACAACGTTTGAACAAAACCCTCAAACTTCCCCGTATTTACTTTTGCATAAAAAAATGGAGATCACAAGTAACGGCAAAATGGTGTTGGTAACCGGTGGTTCGGGGTTCATTGCCAGCTATTGTATAATTGCTTTGCTGAATAAGGGTTATAAAGTTAGGGCCAGCCTGCGCTCCCTTAGCCGTATCGCGGATGTAAAGCAAATGTTGAGCACCGGCGGCATAACCGATTTTGATAACCTGTCTTTTGTTGAAGCGGATCTGTCACAGGAAAACGGATGGAAGGAAGCCGCGCAAGGCTGCACGTATGTGATCCATCCCGCTTCGCCTACGCCTAACTTTAACGCTAAGCATGAGGACGAATTTATTATACCTGCCGTTAATGGCGTATTGTTTGTGCTGCGTGCTGCAAAAGCCGCCGGTGTACAACGGGTGGTGCTAACCTCTGCGTTTGGCGCTATAGGTATGGGCACCAATAAAAAAACGCCTTATACCGAAGAAGATTGGTCGGACCTCAGCCAGGATGTGCCGGCATACCAGAAATCTAAAACCCTGTCGGAAAAAGCAGCATGGAATTATGTGAACGGTGAAGGTAAAGGCCTGGAGCTTGCCGTGGTAAACCCTGTGGGCGTATTAGGGCCGGTGTTGGGTGCAGATTATTCTCATTCAATACAAATGATCCATCAAATGCTTACAGGGCGCTTAAAAGGCGTACCCAGCATACGTAGTGGTTATGTTGATGTACGGGATGTGGCCGATCTGCACGTAAAAGCAATGATTGATCCCGCAGCCCGCGGTGAGCGTTTTCTTGCCGTAGCCGGCGAATCCATCTCTATGCTGGATATTGCAAATATGCTGCACCACGGATTGGGCGATAAGGCCGCAAAAGTTCCCCGCAAGGAAATCCCCGGTTGGCTGATCCGGCTCACCGCGCTTTTTAATCCAAAGATAAGGCTTGTTGTTCCCCTGCTGGGCATGGTGAAAGAGGCCAGCCATAAGAAAGCTGCTCTTTTGCTGAACTGGCATCCGCGCAGCAACCAGGAAGCTGTGAACGCAACTGCTGAAAGCCTGATCAGACTGGGCTTGCTGAAGTGATCCCGGCGCCGGGCAGTATTCACTAATTTGTTAGCTTTATGTTATGGAACAAACAGGCGCAAGTATAAAGGGACGGATCTTTGTATCCTGTAAAAGGGAAATCCATTACAGCCGGGAGCTGATCCTTGATCAGCATGCGCTGGTGTATGTTTTTGCCGGAACGCTGGAACTATCCTATGCCGACCAGGTCCATCATTTTACACAGGGAACTACGCTGCTCATTCCGCGCAATGAACTGGGCCGGCTGGTGAAACGGCCTGCGGATGGCGAGCCATTCCGTTCACTGTCCATCCTGTTCCCGGAAGCCTTACTAAAAAAGTTTTATGCTGCACGAACGGAGAATCCAGCCGAAGGTAAATGGAAGGGCCATCTGGCCTTAGAAAAGCATCCTTTGCTGGAAAGCCTGTTTAGCTCACTGGTGCCTTATTTCGCAATGCAGGATGAATTGCCGCCGGAGCTGGCCGAAATTAAAATTGCTGAGTGCCTTACGGTGCTGGATGCCTGTAACCCCCATGTACAAAGGCTTCTCAGCGATTTTCATGAACCGGGCAAGGTTAACCTGGCCGATTTTATGGAACAGCATTTCCTGTACAACCTTCCGCTCGAAAAGCTTGCCTACCTCAGTGGGCGCAGTCTTAGCACTTTTAAAAAGGATTTTGAAAAGGTGTTCAAAGCCACGCCCCGCCGCTGGCTTACCCGTAAGCGCCTGGAGCATGCGCATTACCAGATTGCAGTTAACAAACGGAAACCTACTGAAATATTTATTGATGCCGGCTTTGAAAACCTGTCGCATTTCTCCTTTGCCTTTAAAAAGCATTTTGGATATAATCCCGGTCAGGCGCATGAATTGACGGCGCCCCGGGCTTAGCCGGATCAGGGAAATCTTACTCCTGTAATTTCTTCGCAAAGGGAAAGGAATTGCTCCTGCACAGTTGTGTCCTCAGCAGCTGCTAAGTAATGCGCCTGTTTTTTATGATGGAAATACTTACCGCTTGCGGTTGCTTCAGCATCATCGCTTACGGCCAGCCAAACCTGCGTGGCAAAACCTTCTTTAAGATTGTCCGGTGCACCTGCGCCACCCATCTTTGTGGGCACCCAGCCGGGATCAACTGCATTGGCATATACGCCGGCCCATTTACGGGTTACCGCCATAGGCAAGATCAGGTCATGCAGCTTGGTGTCAGAGTAAGTAACATGTGAAAGATCTATGTCTGGATTGCCGTGTAAATGCATGCCGGAGCTCAGGTAAATAAGCCGTTCCGGTTTATGCATCAAACAGGTCAGGATATAAGGCGCAATACTGTTTACAGCAAATACTAACGGCAAGCCATCAACGCTTTTGCCGGATACCCGGTACACACCGGCATTGTGTATCACTACATCAAAGGCGCCCGAAGCATTGGCGTTTTCAGCCAGCGCCCGGGTTTCCGCTATGCTGGAAAGGTCTGCAATTAATACATCTTCTGCACCCGGTGCTTTCTCTAATGCCTGTTTTCCCCGCTCTGCATTGCGGGCATGAAGCACCACCTGGTGCCCCAGATCGATCAATGATTTTGCCGTCAAATGCCCAAGCCCATCTGCTGAGCCGGTGATAAAGATCCTTGCCATATCAGGAGGTTTTGCCCTTATACTGTTCTTCTGTAACCTGCTCCATCCAGTCCACCACCTTTCCGTTCAGGTTCTCCTGGATGGCAGTATGCGTCATGCCGGTAGTGGCGGTAGCGCCATGCCAGTGCTTTTCATTGGGCTCAAACCAAATGATGTCTCCCGGATGGATGGTTTCTACAGGGCCGCCTTCACGCTGTGCCCAGCCACAGCCTGCCGTTACTATTAAGGTTTGTCCCCGCGGATGTGTATGCCAGGCTGTTCTTGCACCTGGTTCAAAAGTTACGCTGGCAGCAGCAGCGCGTCTTGCCTCATTGGCATCAAAGAGCGGATCTATCCGCACAGCCCCGGTAAACCAATCATCCGGCCCCTTAGCGGAAGGCCGCGAACCTGTTCTTGTTATTTCCATTGCCTGTTCGTTTAATTATACCCAACAAATTTCAATCCTAAGTAATGTACAAAGATATGGGCAGCGCATGCTTCACCGTTTACGAATATCAAACTAATCATTACGAATATCAAACCGGCAGGGTAGCGGCTTTTTATGCCAAAGGCTTTGGCGGGTATGGTGGGACGTTATAACAGGTCCATTGCCTCATCAACTTTCTCAAGTAAAGAGGTGGCGGTGCTTACTTCATCCATGGCTGCTTCATCCTCAGAATCTGTATCTATGTCGGTTTCATGTGTCAGGTCATCATCATTAAAGGTTCCGGACTTGCCTTCATAAAACCGCAGGTCGTTGATACGGCTGTCCAGTATGGACTTTATTTCCAGCAGGTACTCTGTTACCTTATCTGCATCAAAACCCAGCTGGTTAATAGAGGATTCGGATAGCCAGGCAAAGCTGGTATTATTTCCTAATAGCGCTTCCTGCTTTAATTTTGTATAATAGGCCTGGCAGGCAGTACAGGCCACTTTGGTGCCGCCGACTGCAGTTATTATCTGATCCGCCTGGTTCTTTAAACTTTCCAGGATGGCCGATTCTGCATGAATATTCCGGCTGTTCGAGGGTATCCTTACCTGTACATTTTTCAGTTTTGTGTTGCGCTCTTTTTTTACAAAGTGCCGGGCGCCTTTTCGCTGGCGGTTCTGCTGACCGGTCTTTGTTTCCTTATGTGAGGAAACGGCCAGGGCTTTAGCCACGTTTCTTCTTAATTTCTTCCTCGAAATGGGTTGGCCGCTACCATCCTTTAAAACAAACTCGTCTTTTTTCTTAACTTTTACATAGTCGCCTAGCCTATGGTTGGTGTCTAGCTTAAGCCGTTTTACATCGTCTACTTTTCTTTTCTTAACATTTTCTTCCAGTGCAGCGGCTTTCCGTTTAATATGAAAAGGCCTTATCGTATCTGTATAACCCTTTTCCAGTGTTTTTTTACCTAATTGTTGCTGCAGCAATAGATTGGCGCCGCTGTTATTCCCCGAAATATGCACGCTTAATCCCTTGGTATTCTGGTCTTCCACAATAGCGGTTTGTATTTCCGGCGTGCGTTTATTGGTGCTAAGCTCTTGTTTTGTGTATTCAAGCAGGGAGGTGCTGAAAAATGCCAGCCGGGAATGTTCCTGGTCCAGCTTTACGCCTACTGCATTTGCCAGCCCAATGATCTTTACCCGGATGTTGGCCGGTAAAGAGGTTAGCTTTTCAAAGAAAGCCTTTACTGCGCCGGTGGTCTTTTGGATCTTATCATTGGCAATATCTACACTGTCATCCAGCTTTTGTTTCCGTTTCTGCCAGTTCAGCGCAGCAGCGCTGGTGCCGCCGGTTGTAGTGGTTACACCGGTAGTTTTTTTAGGCGTGGTTTTCGTTTGTTTAGGGCCATCCAGCTCCGCTTCCAGGTCCTTCCAGCCATCCTTTTTACTTTTTATATAAGCTCTTATTTCAGGGGCGCGGGGCATAGCGCTCCATCCGTTAGGGTAGCCTGATCTGTCACTGTTAACCTTTACCCAGTCCCTTGCCTCCGATATAGTACGTTGTACGGGCGCATTGCCATGAAAGGGTTTTACCGGGCGTAAGGAAGATGTTACTGTTTGCGCAACAGGCGCTGTATTAAAGGAAACAGGTATTGCGGGCCTGCTTGCTCCATTTGCCGATGGTTCAATAATGCGGCTGAACTTATTTTTTATTTGAGGGATGGGTGTTCTCATGACGGTTATGGTTACTAATTTAACCTTTTTTATTTTAATGCTGCATTTACACTACCTTCTTCAATATCTCCACCACTTCGCTCAATTCCTTTTCATTCAGCGATGCAAAGCCCATGCGCAGCGCATTGTGGTTCACCGTACCATAGCTATACGCGCTGCCGTCGCTCATAAACAGCCCCTTGGCCGATGCGCGGGCCGCAATGGCCGGTAAGGGATATTGTTTGTGGAACTGCGCCCATACGGCCATGCCGCCGGCCGGCCGCTGAAAAGTAACTACATCCTTCAGCTCCTGCTGCAGCAGGGTGCAAAGGTGATCCCTCCGCTCATGGTAAAGCTTTACGGATTTTTTCAGGTGCCGCTGCATATCCCCGTTCCTGAACAGCAGGGCCAGGGCCTCGTCCAGCAGGTTATCGCCGCGTATATCTATCATCCTTCTCATCAGCGCCGCTTCGGCAATAAAGTTCTCCGGCGCTACCATATAACCCGCACGTATGAACGTAGCAAGCGTTTTGGTAAGGGAGCCTATGTATATCACGTTGCCGTCATGGTCGGCGCTGGCCAGGGGCAGTATAGGGCTGCCGCTGTAATGGAAATCATAATCATAATCATCTTCTATCACCGGCAGCTGGTACTGGCGTATCAGCTCCAGCAGTTTCATACGCCGCTCTGCGCTTAAGGTTACGGTGGTAGGGTGGTGGTGGTGAGGTATAATATACAGCAGGTCCGGTTTTTTCTGTTTGCAGATGCGGGCAATGGCATCAATATCCATCCCGTTCTCGTCCAGCGGTATGCGCACCAGCTTAGCCCCGAACTGCTGAAAGATCATATCCGCCATAAAATAATTAGGCTGCCCTACCAGCACGGTGGACCCGGGTTTCAATATCAGCCTGGCCGCAACATAAATAGCCATTTGCGCGCCATGGGTAAGCAGCACATTATTGGGGCCAATGTTCAGGCCCCGTGTTTCAGTTAAGAACTGGGTCAGCTCATTACGCAGGCTCGCCGGGCCGGCCATGTGGCCATAGGTAGCATAACGTTTTATGCCCGGGCTGTGGAACAGGCTCCGGTATTCCCGCATCAGCAGGTCTATAGGCCCTATACGGTGGTCGGGGAAGCCGTCATTGATAACCAGGCGGTGCTCGCCGGAACGCCCGGCCGTTGCGGGGTAGGCGCCTATCTTGTTAAAGGTGAAACCGGTATTACCAGCATAGGCAGGTATTTTAGCCGCCGCCTTAAAAGTACGCGGTTTTATTTCCGGCAGGCGCTGGGAAACGATCACGCCCTTGCGGGGAATGGTTTCTATCCAGTCCTGTGTAAACAGCTCCTGGTAAGCCGCAATAATCGTTTTGCGGTGCACCTGCAGCAGCAGGGCCATTTCCCGGCTGCCGGGCAGCGTTGCGCCGGGTTTAATAACCCCCTCGCGGATCAGGCCTACCAGGCCATTGGCAATTTGCTGGTACACCGGCATAGCCGATTCTTTATTAATAGGAAGCAGGGTGGAGAATGGAAGCATCTGGACTACCTGGTTTATTGTACCTGGACTATAAAGATAGCCCAATGGGGTGATACTTTTGTGAAGTCAGTTACAAACAACAGTATATGAAAAGCAATTACACATACGTACAGCTCTATCTTCGTTTAGCCATAGGCGCCAGTTACCTGGTAGCCGGGCTGGATCGCTTTGGCGTATGGGGCCCGCCGGGCGGCGCCCGCATCAGCTGGGGCGACTGGAGCCATTTTATGCAGTACGCCGGCCAGCTGCTGTCCTTTTTGCCATCTAAGCTGGCGGAAGTATTTGCCGCCATAGCCTCCGCAGCGGAAATTATTTTTGGCGCATTGCTCATCATAGGGTTATGGACCCGCTGGGCCGCCATTGGCAGCGGGGTATTACTCTTCACCTTTGCGCTGTGTATGACGCAGGCCTTTGGTATACAATCCCCGCTCAATTATTCCGTGTTCACTGCCAGCGCTGCCAGCCTGCTGCTGGCCTGCTTACCGGCGTATAAATGGAGCCTGGATGCCCTGCGCAGCCGGCAAACAACAACGTATCAAACCAACAATATCTGATAAATTAAACCGAAAGACGATGTCAAGATTCTTAATGGGTAAAGTGCAACCCGCTGCATACACTGCTATGCATGCACTGGACAAATACATGGAGCAAAGCAGCATTAATAAGAACCACTACGAGCTCATTAAAATAAGGGCGGCCCAGATCAATGGCTGCGCCTATTGCGTAAACGCCCATACCAAAGAAGCGCTGAAGCTGGGCGAGAACCCGCAGAAGCTTTACCTGGTAGGTGTTTGGCGCGAAGCCCCCAATGTGTTTGACGAACAGGAGCAGCTGGTGCTGGCTATCACAGAAGAAATAACCCTCATTCACCAGCATGGCTTAAGCGATGAGCTGTATAATAAGGCAATGGCTGCCTTTGGCGAAGTAAAAACTGCGGAGATCATTATGGGTGCTATTACCATCAATGCATGGACCCGTATAGGCGTATCCCTGAACATGCACCCCCAAATTTAAACCACCAATATGCACCAGGTAAAATTTGCACAAAGTGAAAAAGAGATCAACGCCTGCTGGGAAGTGGTGCAAACCCTGCGCCCTCATCTTAACCAGGATCATTACCTGCAGCAGGTAAAGGAAATGCAGCAGGAAGGGTACCACATGCTATACATAGCAGAGAAAGATAAGGTAGCTGCCTTTGCCGGTTACCGCAACCTGTACTCGCTGTTTGCCGGCCGCTTTATTTATGTGGATGACCTGTGTACCCTGCCTGAATACCGTGGTAAAGGCCATGCAGGCGCACTGCTGGATTATATAAAAGCATTGGCTAAAGAAACCAATAAAACAGGCGTAGTGCTGGATAGTGGGTTCCAGTTAAATGATGCGCACCGTTTGTACCTGAACAAGGGTTATAAATTATCGGCCCATCATTTTATGCTCAAATTTTAATCAGTCTCCTTCCGCTGTACTGTAGAAAGCTGTCTCGAAAGTAAAATTTTGAGGCAGCTTTTCATGTGCGGCAACTTTTGAAACCGGACAGCCATGTACTATAACCGGACATTTCAAACGAACCTTCCCCATATAAGTCATTGATACATAATTGTACTTCATTCTGGCATTTTTTTGGTGCCCACGCCCGTATCCCCTGATCCAATACCATACAATGCTCAAAAATCACCTGAAGATTGCCTTGCGCAGCCTGTTCAAGAACAAGGCGCATTCATTCATTAACATCACAGGACTCTCTGCCGGTATGGCCATTACTATGCTTATAGGCCTGTGGATACTGGATGAGCTATCGTTTGATAGATACCATCAAAACTACCATACCATTGCGCAGGTGATGCAAAGCCAGACGATCAATGACGAAGTAAGATCACAGGTGCAGGTGCCTGTTCCATTAGGGGAGGAGCTGCGGATGACCTATGGCAGCGAATTTAAAAGCGTGGTAATGTCGTCAAAAATGGAAAGCCACATACTGGCAGCAGGGGACAATAAATTCGTGAGAACCGGGAATTATATGGAGGCCGGAGCGCCGGACCTCTTTGCATTAAAGATGCTGAAAGGCTCCGGTAAGGGACTGAATGATCCGGCATCCATACTGCTTTCCGAATCCACTGCAACGCTGCTGTTCGGCAATACAGACCCTATAAATAAGACCCTGAAATTTGATGATGAGAAAAGCCTTACAGTTACCGGCGTTTATGAAGACCTGCCGCGTAATACCACCCTGAATAATCTTTTATTTATTGTACCCTGGAAGCTGCAGGCAAAGCTGGAAAAGAACCTTCAGAACTGGGGCAATAACGGGTGGCAGTGTTATGTGCAGCTGGCGGATAATGTTGATATAGATAAAGCCTCCTTAAAGATCAGGGATGCTAAATCTAATAAGGATAACGGTGAGGAAAGATTTAAGCCCGTCATTTTCCTCCACCCCATGAGCCGCTGGCATTTATATTCAGAATTTAAGAATGGTGTGAATACAGGCGGAAGGATACAGTATGTTTGGCTGTTTGGCATTATTGGCGTTTTTGTATTGCTGCTGGCCTGCATTAATTTCATGAACCTGAGCACCGCCCGCAGCGAAAAACGTGCAAAGGAGGTAGGGATACGGAAAGCAATTGGTTCACAGCGCAACCAGCTGATCTATCAGTTCTTCAGTGAATCATTACTGGTTGCTTTCATTTCATTTATTTTCTCTTTAGTACTGGTATTTTTATTACTTCCCTTTTTTAATGAGGTAGCAGGAAAAAAATTATCCATCCTCTGGGCTAATCCTGTTTTCTGGACAGCGGGGCTCGGCTTCACTCTTATCGCAGGCATTATTGCAGGCAGTTACCCAGCCCTTTATCTATCCGCTTTTCAGCCGGTTAAAGTATTAAAGGGTACGTTCAAAGCCGGCCGTCAGGCCGCCATTCCGCGCAGGGTGCTGGTAGTGCTGCAGTTTGCTGTATCTGTTATACTGATCATTGGTACTATTGTTGTTTTCCGTCAGATCCAGTACGCCAGGAGCAGGCCGGTGGGTTATAGCCGGGATGGATTGATCAATATCAAGAACCTTACCCCCGATATCTACAAGCATTTTGCCGCGTTCCGGGAAGATCTTATCAGGACCGGCGCCGTAGCCGAAGCAGCAGAATCGTCTGCACCGGTAACGGAATCCAATAATGAACAATCAAATTTCGACTGGCAGGGCAGGGATGTAAGCGGTACTACGCAGGGCTTTGCAACCGTAGGCGTATCCAAAGAATATGGGAAAACAATAGGCTGGCATTTTGTGGATGGCCGGGATTACCAGACAGGCCCGGAAGGTGCAGATGCGCTGGCTTTTGTAGTGAACGAATCAGCGGCAAAGCTCATGGGCTTTAAAAACCCTGTTGGTGAAACGGTACGCTGGATGGGCTATACCTTTCATATTATCGGCGTAACAAAAGATATGGTAATGCAGTCGCCGTTTGATCCCGCTTTACCTACTATTTTTTATATGGCCCCCTGGACGGTGAATGTATTGAACATAAGAATAAATCCCGCAGCCAATGCGGCTGATGCGCTGAAAAAAATTGAGCAGGTATACAAGCAGTATAATCCCGGACAGCCCTTTGAATACAAGTTTGCCAGTGATGAATATGCCCGGAAATTTGATGTGGAGGAGCGTGTAGGAAAGCTCACAACCTTCTTTGCCATCCTGGCCATTTTTATTTCCTGCCTGGGCTTGTTTGGTATGGCCTCTTTTATGGCGGAGCAACGCACAAAAGAGATCGGCATCCGCAAAGTATTAGGGGCTTCTGTATTAAATGTATGGGGATTGTTATCCAGGGAGTTTGTAATGCTTGTGGGGGTAGCCCTGTTGATTGCAACGCCGCTTGCTTATTATTTTATGCATCAATGGCTGCAGCACTACCAGTACCGCACAAACCTGTCATGGTGGATCTTTTCCGCAGCAGCTGCAGGCGCTTTGCTCATAACTATCTTAACGGTAAGTTATCAAAGCATCAAGGCTGCGCTCATGGATCCTGTGCAAAGCCTGAAAACAGAATAATTACATACCGCCCGGTACCATGGATCGTAAAATGTTATCATCATTAAATTTTTGTATATTCAGTATGAGAATGCACCTTAAGTAACCATAATCCGAACACCATGTCCCAATATCGTTATGTGAGTAACGGTCCCCGGCAGCACCGTGCTGCAGCGCATCATGTTTCCCCCGGCGGCGTATCAAAGCCAGCGGTGATGCCCCTTCAGCTGGTTCCCGCTAAAGATCCCTGTTGTAAAGGCGATGCAGATAATGTTAAACCCGGGATAGCACCTGTGCAGGGCATTTTTTATTGGGCCGATCATCCCCACGAAGAAGTGGATGATAATGATAACGAAAATGCCGATGGCATTACGGCGCTTACCAAAAAGGGATTTCAGAAAAAATTCCTGACATATGCTCATGGAAAGCTGCTGGATCTGGAAGATATCAGGGAGACTGATATACAGCGCGTATTTACAGATGCATTTAACGACGGCAAAGCTATTTCCCTGGGCAATAAGGGCGCTAACCTGGTGGACCCGCTTATAAGCTGGTTTAGGGCAAATATTAAGGAAATCCGTAAAAATTATACATTAATCCCCCGGGCGGGATCTATAACCGGCAAAAAACGTAAACACTATAACCCAAAGCCGGTTCGCGGAGAAGCTACCGGCGTACCCAGACGGGTAAAAATGAAGCTAACGCGTGAGTTTTCGGTAGCAGAAGGAATGTTACATGCACCGATATTCTCCTTTGGCGGCGAAAATGTTACCAAGTATACGCATGTGGAGGGTAATGGCACCTACAGTATAGGCGCTTATGCTGTTCAGGGAGGCGGCGCTCATTTACTTGCAGGCTCAAAAAGCGGCGAAAATTTTGGTGGCAGTCCCGTATTAAAAATGCATGCGGAGGAGCAGCAGATTGCCGCTTTTGAAGACCAGGTAGCTCAGAATGCACACGGATTACGAGATGCATTTGCGACCGGTCAGAAGGTGGTCCTGTATCTGCATATTTCAAAATCGCCCTGCTCAAAACAGTGTCAGGGTATATTTGATACGTTGTTATCCAAGTATCCCACACTTGAAATACAGCTATACCTCGAAAATCTTTACAAGGCCAACAAACCAGATCTTATGAAAGCTGAGGCTATAAAGCTGAAGGCCTTAATGGAGAAGTATCCCGGCAGGCTGGCCTATAAGATCGTATCTACCGAGAATGCGAAAACAGCGCTAAGCGATCCGCAACATCCCATGAAAAAGCTCGGCGGCCTGGAGGATATTATTTTTCAAAGCATTGTGAGCAATGATAACAACGCCAGTCTGGCCGGTACCCGGAGAAAGAATTTTACAGAGCTTATCGACGCCGGGCATTTTCCTCCCGAGAGCTTCGTAGATTCATTGAAGTAATATATTAGCATACCCGTATCACTATCCGTCATATGATGTTCATGCCGGCAAAAACGGGCAAGCATGCTGTGCCGGCGTTTTTTTAACATAAATACAACTTACATCTAAGAATTTCTTTGTATATCTTGGAGTGCTAAACCTTTTTTTGACCGCATAGCCACAGCGGCTATATTTGTTATATAATTAAAATGTTCGAGCCTTGGAAACAACATACACTGATATTAAAGAAGTAATAGATCTGCAAAAATGGAACAGCGAACTACCCATCCTGGGTAAGCAATACCAGGAAGCCAGCCCTTACCCCCATATAGTGCTGGAAAATTTCCTGAATCCCGCCGTGCTGGATGCCTGCATTAGGGAATTTAATGAGCTGAATAAAGCAGATGGCTGGATCAATTATGTACACTACAACGAGAAAAAGAAAGGGCTGAATAAGCTGGATATGCTGCCGGCCACCATTAAACATACTATTAACGAGCTGAACTCACCGGAGTTCCTGCAGTTCTTAAGTGCCCTTACAGGCATTGATAACCTGCAAAAAGACGATCACCTGGAAGGCGGCGGTATTCACCAGTCCGGCCGCGGCGGTTACCTGAACATTCATGCGGATTTTACGGTGCACCCGCACCACCGCAACTGGCAGCGCCGGGTAAATGTGCTGGTATACCTGAATAAAAACTGGCAGGAGGAGTGGGGCGGCAAGCTGGAGCTGTGGGATACGGAAATGAAAGCCTGCGAAAAAAAGGTGCTGCCCGTTTTTAACCGCTGCGTGATCTTTAATACAGATGCAGATTCCTACCACGGCCACCCTGAACCGATGACCTGCCCGGAAGATCAGTTCCGCCGTTCCATAGCTTTGTATTATTATTCTGTGGAAGATAAACCTTTCCGCAGGGCTACCCATTATATGGCCCGTCCCGGCGAAGGCAAAAAGAAATTCATGGTAAAGCTGGATAATGCCATGGTAGCCACCTACACGGAGATCAAAGGCTGGCTGGGCTCGAACGATAAGATCGTAAGCAACATACTGCGGTTCTTATCACGCAAGAAATAATTAATAACGAATAATTAATAATAAAGAGGGCGATACTTCAATTGAAATATCGCCCTCTTTATTTTGCTGGTTGCAGAAAATGTGTTTCACCGGAAAACTATTCCTGCGATTATTAATTTATAGTTTATCCCGAAAATTCTTCGGCGCCACACCCATCACCAGCTTAAACGCTCTTGAAAAAGTATAGGCGTCGGCGTAACCCATTTCTCCGGCAATCTCTTTTACCGTAAGCTGTGTTTCTTTCAGCAGCTGGCTGGCTTGCTGCATACGCAGGGAGGTGAACAGCTGTATAGGCGAATACCGTGTTTTTTCTTTGAACAGGGCAGAGAGATAGGAGGGGGAGAGATGCATTTCCTTCGACAGCTCTGCCAGTGTCAATGGCTGATCCAGCCGCTGTTTCATCAGCTGTATGCATTGCTCTATAATATTATCAGCCCCCTTTTTCATGTAATTGAATACGCTGAGCCGGAAAGTGCCCAGGAAACTGTAAAAACGAAAGTTGGCGTACAATAGGTTTTCAATATTGTTCATCAGGTCAAGGTGATGCAGTATATCATCAAATTGCGCATTGCGGCCCACCAGCGGTGGAATGGTGCGCGGTTTCATACTGTTGCCCAGGTAGCTGAAAATATCATCCGCCAGCTTACCGGAGAATTGAACGGTATAAATGCGCCAGGGCGCTTGTGGATCAGGCCAGCAGCGTAAACGTGTATTCTTCGGGATCACCAGGTATTGGCTGGGATGTACCCTGCTCTTTCTTTTGCCGGTTTCCAGCCATCCCTTTCCCTGCGCAACATAGATCAGAGTATATACCGGCGCGCCTTTAGGCTCGCTAAGCTCTTTTGCAACATGCTCCGGATAGAACCCCATCGCAGTTATAAAAAGGTTCTTCCCAAGCGGATGCTTTTCCAGCTTACGTTTCAGATGATCCGGTAAGATCCGGGTTATGGGAGCGCTGACAGCCAGTTGATTCATGTGGCAGTAATTTAAGCCATCCTTTTCATAATTGAAAACATTGTTTCACCCGTAAAGATTGGCAACCTTCGCAGAGGGAACCAAAAGAATGTAAAATCATAAATGTAAAATTTCAAATGTAAAAGTGAAATGTACCACGGTCAAAGTGTAGTGAACTTTTATATTTATGATTTGAAATTTTACATTTTACATTCTTGTTGATTACCCCTCCACGTATGAAACCTGAGAACTGATATGCACCAATTGCCATTAATTGACCTGGCCGTAATTGCTGTTTACCTGTTGGGAATGATCCTTATTGGCGTGCGGTTTTCGCGGAAAAACAGGAATGCGGCACAGTTCACCACTGCATCGGGAACCATTCCCGGCTGGGCGCTGGGGCTTTCTTTATACGCCACTTTTTTAAGCAGCAATACTTTCCTGGGAGTGCCAGGTAAGGCTTTTGGCAGCAACTGGAATGCATTTGTTTTCAGCTTGTCTATGCCGCTGGCAGCATTTATTGCGGCAAAATATTTTGTGCCGTTCTACCGCAGAAGCGGGGTGGTAAGCGCATATACACACCTGGAACGCCGCTTTGGCCCCTGGGCCCGGACCTATGCTACCGTGTGTTTTATCCTGATGCAGCTGGCGCGGATGGGCTCCATTTTCTTTGGCGCAGCGCTGGCCCTGCAGGCGCTTACCGGACTGGATATGCGTACCATTATTTGTGTGGCGGGCGCCTGTATTATTATCTACACAGTATTAGGCGGCATGGAAGCCGTGATCTGGACAGAGGTGCTGCAGGGCATCGTTAAAACCACCGGCGCTATTGTGATCCTGTGCCTGGTAATTGGCGGCATGAATAATGGTGCAGGGGATATTTTCCGGATCGGCATAGCCGATGGAAAGTTCTCGCCGGGCAGTTTCAACCTCAGTGATTTCAACCATTCCACTTTCTGGGTGGTATTGCTCTACGGGTTCTTTATTAACCTGAATAATTTCGGAATGGATCAGAACTATGTGCAGCGTTACCATACGGCCCGGTCGGAGAAAGAAGCCTCCCGCAGCATCTGGCTATGCGTGTACTGGTATGTGCCGGTGAGCATGGTGTTCTTTTTTATTGGTACGGCATTGTACGCCTATGCACAGCAGCATCCCGAAGTATTGCTGGCTGTAAAACAGCAGGCAGCGGCAGAGCGGCATGTGCCGGTAGCTGCGCTGCAGCCGGCGGATTATGGCGATAAGGTATTGCCCTGGTTTATGGTTAATAAAGTGCCTTCCGGGTTGATGGGGCTGATCATTGCAGCCATTTTATCGGCAGCCATGAGCACCGTTAGCAGTGGTATGAACAGCACCGCTACTGTTTTCCTGAAGGATATTTACCAGCGCTATATTAATCCGGGCGTTACGCCCAAAAGGGAAATGAAAGTGCTGTATGCCGCCTCCACACTGGCTGGCGTGCTGTCCATAGCAGCCGGTATCTCAATGATAGGCGTAGGCAGTATCCTGGATATGTGGTGGGAGCTGTCCGGCATTTTTGCCGGTGGAATGCTGGGATTATTTCTCCTGGGGATGGTATCCGGGATCAAAAATGCAGCGGCAGCAGCAGCTACTATCATCGGCATCCTGATCATTATCTGGATGTCATTGTCAAAATACCTGCCGGCAGAATGGGTGCATATGCGCAGCCATTTACATGCAAACATGGTCATAGTGGTGGGCACCCTGTCTATTTTCCTGGCAGGTATGCTGCTCACACGGCTGCAACGTATCAAAACTTCCTGAGTATAAAAACCGTTTCTTATGCAAAAGAAATTCGTTCCGGTGATGATCACCCCCTTTAACCTGAAAGCGCAGATCGACCTTGAGATGGTGGAACACTTAATAGATTTCTACCTGGCTGCCGGTGTAAAAGGTTTCTTTGCCAATTGTTTGTCGTCCGAAATGTACAGCATCAGTGAGGATGAGCGGCTGGCGCTCACCAGCCATGTGGTGCGCTATGTAAATGGCCGCGTGCCTGTGGTGGCTACCGGCTCCTTTGGTCTTACCATAAAAGATAAAGCGCTGTTCACGCAAAAGATCTATGATACGGGAGTGGATTCCGTGATCATGATCACCGGGCACTTTGCCAATATCGATGAGCCGGATAGCACGCTGCTGCAGCGGTTTGAGGAGCTGTTCTCCCTCACCGGCAATATTCCCCTGGGCTTGTATGAGTGCCCCGCGCCCTATAAACGCATCATCACACCGGAGATACTTAAAACCCTGCTGGCCACCAACCGGCTCATTTACCACAAGGATACTTCCTGTAATGTGGAGCAGGTACGCGCTAAGCTGGCGGTTACGGCGGGCAGCCGGCTTGAGTTCTATGATGCGCATACGCCCAATGCAGTTGCTTCTATGCAAATGGGCGCTGCGGGCATGTCCTCTATTTCCGGGAACTTTTATCCCGAAATACTGGTATGGCTTTGTAATCATGTGAATGATGAAAGCCGGCAGGAGGATGTACGCTGGATCCAGTCGGAGCTGCAAAGGGTGGATCCGCTGATCCATGTGGCCTATCCGCTGAGCGCAAAATATTTCCTGCAGCAGCGGGGTATTCCTGTGCGCACCATCAGCCGCGCGCATGCGCTGGAGCTAACGCCGGAACAAAAACAGATCCTGCAGCAGATCCACAATGATTTTAAAGGATGGTGCGAGCGTTTACAGATCCAGCCGGCAGCAACTTTATTGCCGGCATAACAGCTCAGCTTCTTCACCAATAACATAACCCTTTGCGGCAGCATACCCGGCTACTGCAAAGGTTTTTTTAATGCAGGTTAAAATATACCCGGCAGGCAACCCTTTTTAGAAAACCCTCGTAATATCCGTGCCGCCCCAATCACGGCTTTTATTGAAGTCCGTTTACCCCAAAGTACCTATTGCCTTGCAAGTTGCATCCTATGCTGTTCAAGTGAATGAGTTTCATCAATCAAAAATTCTTAATCCTTTAGATTGTACAATATGAATGGATAGCCGGCCTTCTCCGATGGTGTATGGATTTTATTTGTTCATCATTTAAACCTGTAAAATGAAACCACTGTTATTCAAAAAACTGTCCCATTTAAAAATGGGTGCGCTCTGTTTATGCCTGCTGCTCAGCGCTGGTTGTAAGAAAATTGCGCAGCATTTTATTCCCAATGATTACGACCAGGTTAACCTGGTTGCAGATGTGCCGGGCTTTGGAGCAGCCCACATCGATTCTGGCCTGGTAAATGCCTGGGGCATTGCAGTAGCGCCCAGCGGCCCTATCTGGATCTCTGCTGCCGAAACAGGCCTTAGCCCCATCTACGACAAAACAGGCGCTACCTTAAGGCCTTCGGTTGCTATTCCCACACCTGCTGATTCAGTTGGAGGAGCGCCTACCGGTATTGTATTTAACAATACCACCGATTTTGCCATCTGGAAAAATAAGCAGGCTACCCCCAGCCGCTTCATTTTTGCCACGGAAGATGGTACCCTGGCTGCCTGGGGTGGCGGAAATACCGCTACCATTGTGGCCGACAGGTCGGCATGGCATTCCGTGTATAAAGGATTGGCACTGGCAAAAGATGGGGGCAATAACTATCTGTACGCTACGGATTTCCGTAATGGCAAGATTGATGTTTTTGATAAGGATTACAAAATGGTAACCGGCAAACCTTTCCGTAGCAGCGGCATTCCGCAGGGCTATGCACCATTCAACATCAGAAGCATTGGTGGCTATTTGTATGTAACCTATGCCAAACAACAGCTGCCCGAAAAGGAAGATGACGAGCCAGGGCCAGGCAATGGATACATAGATATTTTCTGGCCCAACGGAATGCTGGTGAAACGCTTTGCAACCAGGGGGCCTTTAAATTCGCCCTGGGGCATGGCAGTAGCGGCGCCCGGCTTTTGTGCTACAAAAGATGTGATCCTGATCGGGAACTTCGGCGACGGAAGGATCAATATGTACACACCTTCCGGCATCTTCCTGGGCCCCTTGAAAAAAGGATGGCAGCCCCTGGTTATCCAGGGATTATGGGCGCTGGAAAACAATGTGCCTACGGCCGATCCCGCGCAGCTGTTCTTTACTGCAGGCCCTAATGGGGAAGAGCATGGGCTGTTCGGTTATCTGAAAAATAATCAATGAGCTTTTAATGGAAAACAGTCTTACCTTGTGAAGGAACAGGGTAAGACTGTTATTTCAAAAAAGATAACCCCAGATCAGTATGAAGCTATCAGCAGTTTTATTATTTTTTCTTTTCTATATGGGAAACATATCAGCCCAGTCATCAAATAAAAGTATTGCAGGCGAGTATTACCTGAACGGTGTTATGGAAACCGCATCGGGGTTTAAATTAAATGCCGACAGCTCCTTTGCCTTCTTCTTTTCGCAGGGCGCGCTGGACAGGTACGGTAAAGGAAAGTACCGCATTATTAATGACAGCATCTTATTCACCAGCGACATAACTCACAGCTACGACTTTACACTTGTAAACAGCAGCAAACAACCGGGGAAAAATACCATCATTAAGATCACGGATCCCAATGCCAATATTCTTAAATACGTTTTTATAAATGTAAAGTCGGGGCAAAACACCCGGGGCGACTTTGCCGGTAGTGATGGCTCTTTTAAATACGAGGGTCCCCATCCCGACTCCATTGAGCTGTTGTTTCAGTTCTGCCCGGAAAAAGTTACCATCTTCCCGGTATCCACAGACCACAACTATTTTGAGTTCAAATTTGAACCCTGGTTATTTGAGTATTTCTTCCGTGACTTTAGCCTTAAGCTTTCAGACGCCCAGCTGAAAGGCAGCCATCCGCTGCTGCAGGGAAATGAGTTTCTTTATACCAGGGAAAACTAAGCTTATTACGCCCTTGCAGAACGGAACAAGGGCAGGGAGCAAAGCGCTATAATAAGCCCTGTGAAAAAAGCAACACTGCCACCGGCAGCCACCAGTCCCAGGATGGCTATGCCTGTGCCCACTACCGCAATGGCCGAGGCGATCACTTTCATTCCAAAAACATTCTGCGCCCTGGCATCCATGTCCTGTGCCGGCGAAGGTGTAGCCTTTGCTTCCAGCGTTTGCAGTAAATAGGGTGCGGCTTCTTTTTTAGCAAGCAGGTAATAAATTTCCCAGCAAAGCAATACAAACACGGGTATACCTACGCCTAAAACTGTTTCCCACATACGGTCCAGCTTGTGGCCTATCAGCTCATTGCCAAAAAGTTTTAAGGCAAGGCTTATAACCAGCCCGCATAATGATGCGCTGATCACCGAAGTACCGGTTTGCCGCCTGGAATATAAGGTCCAGATAATGGGGGCAAACAATGCACCGCCAGCAATGGAGGCTGTGCTTAACACCATTTCAACAATTCCGCCTATCATAGGCACCATCATAGCAATGGCAATGGTAATAAACCCGAACAGCACGGTAAAGAACCTGGCCGCCCGTACCAGGGTTTTCTCCGTGGCCTGCTGGTTAAATGCTTTCTTGTATACATCATGTGCAAACACCACCGCCATTATATTAATGGTGGTATTGGCCTTGCTGGCGCTGGCAGAGATCATGCCCGATAAAACCAGGCCTATCAACCCCGCAGGCAATACCTGCTGGCAAAGCATCATATAGGCGCCTTCCGGCTGCAGGCCGCTGAGGCCGGGGTTAATAACCCGGTATAACATAGGCGGCAGCATCCATATAAAGGGGCTCACCAGGTAAAGAATGGTGAACAGCCAGGCCACTTTTTTTGAGTTGCGCTCAGTTGAAACACTGGTGTACCGCTGCACATAAGCCCAGTTGCCGCCAATGTATACGGTTTGATAGGCAAGGAACGCCAGGAAAAAACCAAAGGAATATTCTGAATTAAAGAAATTGAAAAAGCCATCCGGCGCTTTGTTTACAAATGAATGTACGCCGCCTGCTTCCTTAAAAGCCATGGGAATTACGATCATTACTGCAGCGGTAAGGATCACAAACTGCACAACATCCGTTACCAGCACCGCCCATAAGCCGCCCGCAGAAGTATACAGCACAATAATACCGCCGATAATGAGTATGCAGGTGTTCAAAGAAAGGGGAGTGGCCACGCTTACCATTTTACCAACAGGATACAACACAGAGGCCGTGGTAAAAAGGCCATGCAGCATAATAAGAAAGGTGTAAAATTTTTGCGTGCCGGTGCCCAGCCTTTTGCCAATATATTCCGCCGCTGTAACAGCGCCGGTGCGCTTCCATTTAGCGGCAATGAACAGGGCTACCAGCATGCCCCCAAATACCATGGTAAGCTGTATGCCGTTGGCAACAAAGCCGCTTTTATAGGCAATAGAGCCCCAAACCACAAAGGTGCCGGCAGAGAAATAACTGATGAATAAAGAAATACTATTGATCCACCACGGCGTAGCGCCGCCTGCCTCAAAAAAAGCCGATGAGTTTTTGCTGCCTATGCGGGTGAACATCATGCCAATGCCCAGGATCAACAAAGCAAAAACAGCCATTACTATAAAATCCAGTTGCCCCATTCTAGTGATTTAGGTTGTTAGTTTATCATCAATACTTTTATGCCATAGCCTTCCAGCGCTACATTCAGCTCATTGGCTGCCTGCAGCTGTTTACCGGCTGTCAGGTCCTTTATGGCGTTAATCTTATCCATGTTCAGCTTCACTTGCGCTTTCAAAGGTTCCCCCAGATCATTCATCAGTATTACAAACATATTTTTTTTATCGCTGCTACGGGCAAGAATATACTCTGTATTTGGATTGTTGCATTCAACAATACCCTGATGGTTCATCAGGCTGGCCTCATTGCCATAAATGCTGCCCGGCGCAAACCCATATGATTCATGCGGCCCCACCTTGGGCGTAACAAAACCCCTGGGAAAAACAACCTGGTTGCCGGAGCGCAGCTGTGCCTCCGACAGCAGGTAATCCGTAATCCATCCTATTTGCCACCATGCATGGTGCGGGTAAGGGCCTGCACCCTTGTTCATGGCATTCCAGTAATAAGATGCAACGCTTGTTTTAACATCCACAAATGCATCCCTGCCAATGGCAGCCGCTCTTGCCATTTCAATAAAAAGGCTGTCGCCCGTTAGTTGGAACATGCGTACAAACATCCCTGCATGGCTGCAAAGCATAATAGGGCCTGCTCCGTTGGCAGATCCTATAATGCCACCATGCTCAAAGCTCAGGCCTGCCTGCGAAATTTGCCAGTCCTGGCGTGCAACACCATTCACCTGCTTCATTTTTTCAGATGGTATGGGCTGGGTGTAAATGGAGGTCAGGTACATACGGGCGGTGCTGATAGCAGCATCCTGGTACTTTTTATCCTTTGTAAGATCGTACAGGTCCAGTAATGCCTGTGCCGATTGTGCGGTGGCAAAATCCGGCGCATAACGCGCATCCCCGCACACGCCTATGAAATGGCCTTTGTTCACCGCATTTTCAATAAACCAGTCAGCGCCTTTTTTAGCTGCGCTTAAATATTTTTCATCTTTCAATACCCGGTAGGCAACCAATAGCCCGTAGAACGTTGGCCGCAGGTCTTTAATATCTGTGAAAAGCGGCTGCTGCGTGTGCCGGTCATAGGCTACTTCCCAGCTGCCATCCGGCTTTTGCCAGCCCATTAATAACTTTGCACCTAAGGCCAGCCTTTGCTTCAGCGTATCATTGCCCGGCTCAAATAACAGGATGTTGCCTATGTCCAGCATTACATAATAAGTAAGACTTACCGGTTCTACAAAGTCGCCCCATTCTTCTGTAAATGTTTTGCTTTTGGCAAGATAGTATTGCCCAATGGCCGCGCCCTGGAAAAAGCCGGGGTTTGTTTGCTGTTGTGCAAGCTTAAAGTTTAATGCAAAAGGCAGCACGCTATCCTTCAGGTATTTATCGTCGCTGGTATTGGCCAGCATCCACATAGCCCCGTAATCTGCATTCTTTATAGCGTCACGGTTTGAGCCTACTACGCCGCCCAGGTATGATTGCCCGCCAATGGTAAGCCCCTTGTATTGTTCTGTATTCCACAGGGAAGTATGCCGGTCGCGCAGGTAATGCTGCATATGCTCAACCCTGCTGGTAAGCGACTGGGTATTTTTCCGTAAGGCAAGCGCCTGCTTAAAATCATACACATCATTCACAGCATGCGTCAGCAAATGATACCATTCACCCTTGTTAAAGCTGTAGCGGAATCCATAGCTGATGTTATCTCCCTGCTGTTTCAGGGATGTAGGCTCGCCCAGCACAGGATAATAAACGGTGGGGGATAGCTGTGACCGCCTGTTCTTATGTGAAAGCGCCAGCTGCCATTTCTGATGCGTGTTCTTGTCGTTTTCCCATGGATCCCTGCCAAGGCCCGGGTTGGGTATCACGGCAAAGGATATATTTTCTTTTGTGGTGATGATGGGGCAAAAGGTGCTGGCGCAGCGTTCACGGTACAGCACCGGCAGCTCCGGCACGCCCTGGCCATATGCATAGCTGAGCACCATATTTTGCTGCAGCTCCTTACCCTGGAAATAACCCGGCATTACCGCCCAGGCCATATCCTGTTTGTCAACCGTTACTGCAGACGGGCTTGAAAGGGAATAGTACCCATCCTTTTTACATTGCATTTCCATTTGCACATTGATGTCACCGGCAAATTGCTCATCCAGCTGCCAGCTGGCTGTAATAGTTGCCAGTGCTGATGTATAGGTAAAAACAATTTTCGTTGGTGATACCTGTTTTGCCCCGGAAGGATAAAAATGAAAAGCTTTACCTGCAGTATTTAAAGCCACCGGTGAAGAGGCCTGCTTCCAGGCATTGATCTGGTATTTGTACGCTGTATCAGGCCAGGTTTGCCCGTTAGCCCTCTTAAAACGGATACCGGAAGTGTCAGCAGGTTTTTCAGCCGTGTACAGCAAAGTATATTCCCCGGAGGGATGCGCTACCTGCTGCCATTGGCCGTTAATTAAAAAGCGCAGGCCGTTTATTTTCCACCCCTCCTTTGTTTGCTGCCATTGAATGCGCAGCTGCTTGTTGGCAAGTGACAGGGTTTGTGCTTGTATGGTTACAGTTAAAAGTATTTGGATGCTTAAAGCAAGCAGGCAGATCTTCTTCATAACGCTCATTAATTAACGCCCTGTTCAAAGCAGCGTATTTCAAAAATAGCAGCCGGTGTATTGGCAGATGGATGTTCCGTTTTGATTGTAAGGCGGGAAGTAACAACCGGCTCAGGAAGCTCGATCACATTCCTGGTCTGGTAATTCCCCGTTTTTTCATACACCTTGTTCCCGTTTTCATCAAAGATGGTATAATTACGCACGCAGAAAGGCATTACGTTTTCCGGGTGCGACATCAGCACCGATTCCATCGGATGGTCAAGATCCGTATCAAAGGATAAAATAAGCTTTTTAATGCGCTTTGGTTCCTTCCATTGCAGCGTAACGGCAGGGGCAGCATCGTTCGGGTCAGCCACCCATGCATTGGGCTGCGTGGTAGGCCTTGCAACGCCGTTGCTGATATTAGCCGGCCCAAATGCCTTCAAAGGCGCGCCAAACTGCAGCGCAATGTTGTGTCCTGCCGGCCTGCGCTGGGGGCACCAGAACTCAAAGCTGTCTATGCCAATGCCATCCGGCGCTTCCTGCTTGCCATAGTTGGATACAGCAGGATTAGTAGTGCTGAAAATAGAGAGGATGCCCGTGATCCTTTTATCCGACCTGCTGATCTTTACCAGCGGGTTTTTATGCAGCACAATAAATACATACTGTGATTGCTCAATTGCAGCATCAGATCTTAGTTCTATGCAATTTTTGCCGGCTTCAATGGCAAATTCAAAAACAGCAATAGTAGTATCCGGTGTATAGCTGCCGGTACGTGAGCAGGTTCTTATTTCAGCACGCAGGGTAGTGGCCGTATCACTGTAAGCATGCAGGTTAATGGCCGGCAGCTTTCCAGCATTCACTGGGATCATTTGCGCCACTGCAATATCAAGCGGCTGTGGTGCGCTGTCTTCTTCCAGCCCCGAAAGCTGCAGCTCACTGCTGGCAGTAATAGCTGCCTGCTGTACAAGATCATCGGCATCTTTTGCTACTACACCGGGAATATGCTGCCCGCTGCGCAGCAGCAATTGCTGCAGCATAGCTACGTTGCCGTTATCATTAAGCGCTGCAGGCTTGCATCCCAGTGTTTTGCAAAGCACCGCAGCCATGGCCGATGCCTGTGAAACATAGGCGCTGGTAGCCATTACCCGGCATGATCCAAATGCCACATGCGATGCGCTGATAATGCGGCCTGCCAGCAGCAGGTTATTAATGTTCCTGGAATACAGGCTGCGGAAAGGTATCTGGTAAATGCCCTTGCTGTGCCATTGGGTGCAGCCCGGGCCAGCCGCATAAATACCATCTGAGGGGTGCAGGTCAAGGCTCCAGCCGCCAAAGGCTACGGCATCTTCATGCAGGCGTTGCTCAACAACATCCTGCTGCTTTAAAATATAGTCGCCTTCAAAGCGGCGGCTTTCCCTTTTGCCGGGTATCATGCCTACCCATTCAAGGGTCAGGGTTTCTGCTTCAGGAAAATTACCGGAGTTCTTAATATAGTTCCATACGCCATACACTATCTTCCACAGCTCCCATTTTATTTTCTCCGTATCATGCACGGTATCCATACGTCCGCCGTATTCAAGCCACCAGAGCTTACAGCCGTATTCCTGTGAGTTAAAGCTCCGGAACTTGGGGATCTGCGTAATATCCGTGAGGGCAAAGGCAGGGGGAACAAAACGTACAGGCTTACCCGTGTCTTTTGAATAAAAGTAAAGGGAATGGCCCAGCAGCTCGCCATAAGCTTCTGTGGGCGCAAACAGCTCGTTGAACTCTTCCATACTTTCTGCGCCCATCCTGAATGCCGCGCCGGAAAGGAATCCCACCACACCATCGCCGGAAGCATCGCAGAACAGGGGCGCCTTTAATTCGTATTCGGTCTGGTTCTGGCTGCAGAATGCTTTTAAAGATGCGATGGTGGCGCTGTCCTGCTTCTCTGCATGGTAAACAGTAGTGTTCAGCAACAGCGTTATATTGGGTTCGCTTACTACCTTGTCCAATAGTATCGCATCAAGTATTATTGGGTTGCCTTCGGGGTTCCGGTACATATTCTCCACCAGTATCTCATCCACCAGGCCGCCTTCTCTTGCCCAGCGGTTGTTATTGCCCATGTGCGAGGTGGCGCCCAGGATCCATAAACGTATCTCGCTGCTTGCATTGCCTCCCAGCACGCTCCGGTCCTGCACCAGCACTACTTTTAATCCATGCCTGGCAGCAGTAACTGCACAGCATATGCCCGACAGCCCGCCGCCTGTTACAACCAGGTCGGCCTCCAGTTTTACAAGCGGGAACGAACGTTTTTCTATACTTTCTGATCTGATCATGGCTATTTAAGGGTTTTTTGGATGATGGTAAAACCGCCCGGTTTTATCAGCGCAATATCCGCTGCGCCCCCGGCCAGGGCAATATCCAGCAGCACGCTTTCACCGGGGTGTAATGTTTTTACAGGCATCAGTATGCCATTGTATTTTAACTGGTAACCCTTCAGGGTGTACGACGGAAAATCTTTTCTTGCAGTAATACGGATGCTGGCATGCCCCGCAGTTTTATTCACCAGCTCAATGATTGCAGGCGCAAATTCTTCCTGCCATGCAAGGTACATACCCCGTGGGCTGCGGTCTGGCTCCACCAGGCCCCAGGGCCGGTAGCCATTCGGATTGGTGCCGGGAAAGCGGCTTAAATAGTCGTTGAAGGTCCACACAGAAGCGCCTATCAGGAAATCGCATTGCCTGAAATCCTGCATGGCTTTTCTAAGATGGGCTATCCTTTCTTCTTCAGACTTAACCGCATCTGTTCTGATGCCAAACTCACTTACATAAACAGGTTTGGCAGGATACAGCTCATGAATATGCTGCAACGTCTTTAAGTGATTGCCATAAATATTGGCGCTTACAAAGTCAACGTACTGAGAAGCTTCATCTTCCGGTTTCTTGATGTTATTATGCGATAGGATCATGCTGGCAAAGGTGATCAGGCGCGAATCGTCCAGCGATCTTACATAGCTGCTCATATCACGCACCCAGGCTTTGCCTTCTTCTGTTTGCGACTGAAATTCGTTGCCCACGCTGTAAGCGATCACACAAGGATGGTTCCAGTCGCGCTCCATCATTTCCCTCATCTGCGACCGGAACTTATCTCGCATGCCGCTATCGCTCATTTGTTTGCCGGTCATTTGCCAGTTGCCTGCTTCTTCAATGATCAGCAGGCCGTGTTTATCGGCCCAGTCCAGCAGGCCTTCCGTTACCGGGTAATGGTTAATGCGCGAAAGCTCCATGCCGCCGCTTTTGATCAGCGTAAGGTCTTTTTCCAGTACTTCTTCCGGGTCCATGGAACCATAGCCGGGATAGTCCAGCGGCCGGTTGCAGCCACCCATTTTTATCGGTTCGCCGTTCAGTAAAAGCCGGGTGCCGCTTACTTCAACTTTCCGTATACCAAAGCTGGTTTCAATAGTATCCCTGCCGCAGGTGATGGCTGCGCTATACAAGGCCGGCGCATCCGGGTGCCATAAGCTTACTTCAGCTGCCGGCATGGTGCCCTTCAGCTCAACGGATGTAACACCGTCCGGCTCCACCTTTACAGGCTGCGGCTTTAAACGGATGCTGCTTTTTACGCCATTACGGTAAATGCTGGCATTAACAGCCGATGTAATGGCTGCTGTGCCGCTGTTGCGGATAAATGCTTTTATGCTGATGCTTGCATCTCCCTTTTTCAGATCAGGCATGGCAATGATCTTACTGTTGCTGATATATGCCGCCGGCCGGGTAATAAGATGTACCGGCCGGGTAATACCCCCGTAATTGATCCAGGGATATACCTGACGATGGTTGGCGCCTGAATAGGGTACATTGGTTTTAGCGCCGGGTATGGTGGTGGTATCCCAGGAGTTATCCACTTGCAGCGCAAGGGTATTCCTGCTTTTAAGCAAAGCGGTAATATCAAATTCAAACGGCGTGTAGCCGCCTTCGTGGGTGCCCACCAATACGCCGTTCAGCCATATTTTTGATTTATAGAAAACAGCGTCAAATTTCAGGAATACATGATCATCGCCGGGCGCAGCTGCCTCAAATCGCTTAAAATACCATGCAGTGCCGGTGTAAAAAAAGTACCGGGCATCGGTGGAAAAACAGTGCGGTACTTTTACCTTATCAAAGCCGCCCGTTGCAAATGAAGTGTCGTGCCAGTGTTCCTGTTCTCCCACTTTTACCGGGTCTGTGGCAAACGTCCACTCACTGTTTAAGCTGTTATCAGTGCGGCGCTGTCCAAATACTAAAAGTGGAATGCTCAGTAACAAAAAAAATAGTGTTCTCTTCATGGTTTCTTTTTTTCTTTAAGTACAACCTGTTTTGCAACGGCTGCTCCAATATCGTTTAACGCGGTTTGGTTATAATGGATCTCATCTTTCATCCATGCCTTTTCTTTAAAGCTGCCCGTTTCCCGGTACACAATAAAAACATGCTTCATTTTCCCGGCAACATTTTCCTGCGCTTTACGGATGGCATCAAAACCCTGGGCAGGATGGTTAAGGTAATAACCGGTTTGTATAATATAAAAATTTACCTCCTTGCCCAGCGCTTTTCTGAATTGACCGATCAGCAATGTTAGCTGCTCCTCATATTCTGCTGCAGAAAGCTGTTGTGCATTCACTGCATTGGCATCCCGTTCCCCCTGGCTCCACAAAATTCCGGCAACAGGCAGGCCTGTTTTGCGGACAGCCGCCCTGGTCTTTATCACAGCGCTGTCAAACAAAGGCAGCCTGCCCCGGTTATCCCAGGTGCCATAGTTGCTTAATTCCGCTTTATAGTGGCAGCTGCTGCCGCCTCTTGCTGCCGGTACGATCACTACTTCGCTTCCCGTAAGCTCATGGTACGCTTTTGCAAAAGCAGGCCAGGCGCTGCCGCTGTTTGCTTTTTGAAACTGCAGCTCATTGTAGCCAACAGGATCTTTTAAAGGAACCAGCGCATCCCCTGAATACCTGTATTCAAGGGCGGTACATTGTACGGAGGCAGTACTGTCGCCCATACCAACAGCATTGCTTTGGCCGGCTGCCAGGAACAGCGTTTTATGTTGTGCCATTGTATGCTGTAAAGTAAGCAGGCAAATAAGCAATATCATCCACCTCATTTCCATTCAGGGTTTTGTTCCAGCTTTGTGTTTGCGTTGATCTCATCCAGTGGAATAGGGAAGTAGCGGTTTTTCGGCTGTGGCGCACGGGTAGGGAATACATCATTCGTCACTTTGGGAATTACCTGTAAAAAAGTATTGGTGCGGGTAAGGTCATACCAGCGGTCGCCTTCTCCAAAAAGTTCCCAGCTGCGTTCCTGTAATACGGAATCAACAAAGGCGGCCTTGGCCAGTCCGGTGGTTAAACCGGGAAGGCCGGCCCTGTTCCTTACCGTATTAATATAACCATAGGCTTCAGTGGAGGGGCCGTTTTGTTGCGCGGATGCTTCTGCAGCTATCAAATAAACATCGGCCAGGCGCAGAATAGGTATGTTAGTGGCCCCGCTGCCGCCAACAGAATTCGGATCCATATATTTTTTAACCAGCACACCCTGCTTCGTAATGGGCGTAATATCTTTCTGGTGTACTATCTGCCCCAGCTTGTTGATATAAAAGGTGTCCATCAGCATCCGCCTGCGGTCTGCAGGGTTAAATGAATCAAAGAACGACTGATACGCAAATGCCGATCCAAAAGAGGTAACTGCATATTGCGGCCCGTCGCTGTTCTTAGGGCCAAATAAGCTAATGATCTGCGTAGAAAAACCCGGCGAGGTACTTTCACATTCAAAAGCCCACATGTTCTCCTGCCTTGCTGCATCTTCTTTGGCTACATTATACACATCCAGCACATCGGGCATCAGGCTGTATTTACCGGAGCTCAGCACCTGTTTGGCTTTGTCCAGCGCATTTGCCCAGTCCTGCGCATACAACGCTGTTTTTGCATACAGCGCCATGGCCACTTCTTTTGAGGGCCGGCCTTTCTGTATATTAGCTGAATAGGAGGGCAGCTTTGCAATAGCCTGGTCCAGGTCCTGGTAGATCTGTTTAAAAACATCCGGCTGCAGGGTTTTGCCAATGATGGCCGTATCAATGCTTGTGCTGGGTGTGGTTTTAACCACGATGTCCCGGAAGTTTTTGGTCAGCATCCAAAAATAAAAGGCACGCATGTAATACGCTTCTCCAAGTATAACGCTTCTTCTGGCAGTGTCCATATTGGTTTCAGGTACGCGCAGCAAAACCCAGTTCGCTTTTTCAATACCCTGGTAGCAGGATTGCCATATTTGCTGCGGCGATTCATTTTGCCTGCTGAAGCTTTTTTGCGTAGTGTAGTTGGGATCATAGCTGAATAAAGTATAGGTATCCCTGCCAACTACGGGGCGGGGATAGATCTGGTCGGCGCTGAAGTCAGATGCGCCGGTAGCGGCGGTAAGGTATAAATTAACCATCGGGCCGTAAACAGCCGCTAATGCTGCTTCTGCATCTGATGCCGTTTTATAGAAATTATCTGTAAAGATGGAAGAGTAGGGGTTTTCATCGAGCTTGTTGCAGGATGTATGCACAAGCAACAGCAGTAGTAAACCACCCAGCAGGTATTGTATGTTCTTCTTTGTTTGCATATACATCATTTTTTATAGTCCAACCTGTAAGCCAACGAGGAAAGACCTTGCCATGGGATATACGAGGTTATCAACCCCGATCAGTGTGTTTGAGCCGCCAAAGGAATTCACTTCCGGATCGTAGCCGCTGTAGTTGGTGATGGTGAAAAGATTGTTGCTGCTGATATAAAGCCTTGCATTGGTGATATACTTTATGGCCGGCAGCTTATAACCAAGGGTAATATTCTTCATCCTGATATAGGAGCCATCTTCCACAAAACGGTCTGATACCGGCAACCTGCCTCCCTGGAACCCGCTTGCATATTCATTGTTAGGGTTCGTGGGCGACCAGCGGTTCACCACGCCTGAAACCACATTCCTGCCCCCCAAACCATTTTCAAAAGTGTAGCGGCTCAGGTTAAAGATCTTATTGCCCTGCACACCGGAAAGAAAGAAGGAAAGGTCAAAACGGCCGTAGCTGAAGTTGGATGAGAACCCGAAGATATAAGAGGGATTTGCATTGCCGCTGATCGTTTGATCAGCACCGGTGATCTGGTTATCCTTATTCAGGTCAGCCACCTTTACGCCGCCTGTTCTGCTGCCGCTGCCTGCCAGCACCGTTTCGCCGGTTTGGTAAATGCCGTTAAACACATAGGTTTTGAAAATGCCCAGCGGCTGCCCAACCCTCAGCACACTGTAGGGGTTCAGCACATATTCATTGGTGCCACCCTCCAGGCTTAAAAGCTGGTTGCGGTTCACGGAAATATTTGCATTCACGTTCCATTTAAATTTGCCGGTAAGCAGCCTGGCATCCGCAGCCACCTCTATACCTTTGTTCCGGATGCTGGCAAAGTTGCCGGTTACAGAAGAATACCCGGACGAAAGCGGCAGGTTCTTCACAAACAGCAGATCCTTTGTTTTCTTGTTATAATAATCCACCACAATGTTCAGGCGGTCCTGCAGCAGTCCTATATCAAGGCCAACGTTAGCCTGGGTCGATTTCTCCCAGCGCAGGTCTGCATTGGGAATGCCTGTAGGGCTGATGCCCACAGTATAAATATGGTTGAACTGGTAATTACTGCCCGAGCCTTCAAGCGCCAGGGACTGGTACGGCGCAATAGCGCCCGCATTCCCGGTTTGGCCGTAGCTGGCCCTTAATTTCAGATCGCTGAACACTTTGCTGTTTTGCAGGAAAGGTTCTTCAATAATGCGCCAGGCGCCTGCAATAGCTGGGAAAAAGCCCCATTTATGATTTTCACCGAATTTGGAAGCGCCGTCATAACGGGCCGTAATGTCCAGGAAATATTTATTGGCATAGCCATAGTTAATACGGCCCATGTACGAATTAAGCGCCTCTTTATTGCGGTTGCTGCTCACCGTTCTGTTCACCGCCAGCTGCACGGCTTCATTGCTGGTAGCATCGTTCGGGAAGCCGTTCGCAAAGATGCTGTTATCATTATACAAATTGCTTTGAATGGCGTACACGCCTGTGAACTTGATGGTATGATCGCCAAAAGCATGATCGTAGGTAAGAATGCTTTCATGCAGCCAGGAGGTAGTGTTCACATTCCCTTTGGATGCAGTGCCGGAGTTGGCGTTCACTTCCGCCTTGCCAAGAATGTAAATGGGCGAATAATAATCATTCAGCGTGTTGCTTACATCCGCGTTAAAAGAAGCGCGGTAGCTCAAGCCGGTAAGGATCTTTGCATCAGCATATACATTGGCCAGCGTACGTTTAATAGTATTGCGGTTCAGGATATTGGCCAGGCCCACCGGGTTGGCGATCTCCCGGTAACGGCCGTTAAACTGGTCCGCGAAAGGATAAACACTGCCATCATTCCGGTAAGGCACCAGGGTAGGAGGTGCGCCCAGCGTGGCGCCCACAATGCTCTGGGTTACCAGCGGCCCGTCAATAGAGCTAACGCCCGTAGGTATATTGTTATTGATAGTATAGCTGCTCACAATACTGGTGCCCACTTTAAAGCGGCTGCTGATGTTGTGGTCCAGCGTGGCCCTTAAAGAATAGCGCTTGAAATCCGAAGAAATAATAATACCTTCCTGATCGAAGAAGTTGCCGGATAAGGAGAACTGGGTTTTATCCGAACCGCCGCTTACAGAGGCCTGGTAGTTTTGTATGCTGGCCTGGCGGTAAATAATATCCTGCCAGTTGGTACCCTGTCCCAGGGAAGCCGGGTCAGGGTAGATCGCTGAATTATAAATGTCATTTTCCAGCTTTCCAAACTCCGCAGCGTTCATCATGGATAGTTCTTTGGTAATGTTTTGTATGCCCCGGTACATGTCCAGCTGTACCCGTGTAGCGCCGCTCTTTCCGCGTTTGGTGCTGATCAGCACAACACCGTTGGCGCCTCTTGCACCATAAATGGCGGTAGAAGATGCATCCTTCAGTATTTCCACGGATTCAATATCATTTGGATTGATGGTAGATAGAGGGCTTACATCACTTACGCCGCCGCTGTTGGAGATCTGGATCCCGTCAATAATGTAAAGCGGTTCAGAGGAGCCGTTGATGGAGTTGGTACCGCGGATCCGCACACTGATGTTGCCTCCCGGGGCAGCATTGTTTTGCGTGATTTGTACACCCGGCACCCTGGCAGCAAGGCCCTGGGCCACATTCGTAACAGGCGTTTGCGTAATATCTGCCGATTTAACGGATGCTATGGAGCCGGTGGATGCAGCTTTACGTTGCGTACCATAGCCAACAACCACTACATCGTTCAGCTTACTGATATCAGGCTTAAGGGACACGGTAAGGGACGATTGGCCGCGGACTTCTACCGCGGTGCTTTCATAGCCCTGGAAGGTGACGGTGATAGTAGCATTGGAAGCTACCTCCTTCAGGGTAAACACGCCGGTACTGCTGGTAACAGTTCCTTTTGAAGTGCCTTTTACCGCAACAGTGGCGCCAGGCAAAGGCTGCCCGTTCTCATCCAGCACCTTCCCGGAAACAGATGGTAAAAGGGATTGTGCATTTGCCGGCAGCACAAAGCAGGAAAAAAGCATAAGCAGCAGGATACTGACACAGCCCGGTAATTTAAACAAGGGACTTGTTCTTTTCATAACGTAAGCATCTTTAGCTTTTAAAAAAGTTTGACATAAAGTGGTTCCGCAATGTTAGAGAAGAAAGTCAAACAATGAAAAATTTCGCGGCCTTTTGGAAAACAGAATCTACCGGGAACGTAACCGCAAACGATACCGATAGCAGCAGGGGGAAAAAATCTTATTGCCGCACGTTAGTAAAACGTGCTTTATTTTAGCATTACCAATCAAAATCTATTTGTTTTAGATGATAAAATGTATCCGGTGCAGTCATGTGCACGCGATCACAAAATCAGGTATTGTAAGGGGGAAACAACGCTATTATTGTAAGGATTGTAACATTCATTTCACCCTGCCGGGAGAGGCGGCAGCGGAGGTGCGGCAGCAAAAAAAGCATATGGCCACCATCGTGGATATTGCAAAAGCGCTCAACATCTCCAAGTCCACCGTATCCAGGGCATTGCATGAGCACGGGGATATTAACCCGCAAACCAAAGCAGCGGTGCTGGAAATGGCCCGCCAGCTCGACTACCAGCCAAACCTGCTGGCCAAAAGCCTGGTAAAAAGTAAAAGCAATACCATCGGCATTATTGTGCCGGAGTTCCTGACCTATTTTTTTCCTACCATTATTATGGGCGCACAGCAGGTAGCAGAGCAGGCCGGCTATAATGTGATCATCTGCCAGTCGCAGGAATCCTTTAAAACAGAAGTGGCCAATGCCAGCGTATTACTGGCTAACCGCGTGGATGGGGTGCTCATCTCCATGACCAGGGAAACTAAGAACTTCGAGCATTTCAAGGCATTTGAAAGGCATGGCATTCCCGTGGTGTTCTTTAACCGCATCTGCGATGAAATGGATACCTCAAAGGTGCTGGTGAATGACTATGAAGGTGCGCTAAAAGCAGTGGAGCATCTTATTGAGAACGGCTACCGCAATATTGCACATATCGGCGGCCCGCCGGCATTACGTATTACGCATAACCGCTTAAAAGGCTACCGGGATGCGCTGGAAAAACACGGCCTGCCTTTTAAAAAAGAGCGGGTGGTGCATTGCAACCTTTCAAAAAAAGATGCCGTTCACTGCGCTGAAAGGCTGTTGAACGGGAAGCACCGGCCCGATGCTGTTTTTTGTGTGAACGATCCCGTAGCCATTCAGCTGATGCTGGCTGCCAAAAAAATGAAAATAAAGATCCCTTCAGAGCTGGGCATTGTGGGCTTCAGCAATGATCCTATTTCGGAAGTGATTGAGCCTGCGCTTACCACCGTGCAGCAGCCGGTAGCAGATATAGGCCGTTCAGCCATGCACATTCTGCTGGATGCCATTACAGAGGGAGAGGCTTATTCGCCCGTGCTGCAGTCGCTGGAAACAACCCTTATTGTCAGGGGATCATCATCGAGGAAATAGCGAAAGTATTATTTAGCAGGCATCCGCTTCAGGAACACAAACCCATTCTTCCGGTATAGCTCTTTCAGGCTGGGATTGTCTTTCGTGTATTCTTCCACCCGGTCTACCTTACTGATGAAATAAGTGGGTTTATCAATATCCCCCCGCAGCAGCCACCATTCCTCATAGGAGTTGGGATTAGTAGGTTTTTCCTTCTGCGCATAAAAGAAGGGTGCATAACTCCAATACCCCAACGTAGTTACATAACAATCTTCGCCCTGCCGTTGTATTAAAAAGTCGATGGCCGCTCCCTGGGAGTAACGCTCTACCTTGGGTACGATCAGCGCTGCCGCAAAAAATATCACCAGCGCAGTACCGCCAAAAAATGTCCAGGCAGCGCGGCTGAAAGCCCGCTTTTTCAACCACCACAGCCCCAGTATTACGGTGACCAGCATTAGCACGCCTGCGGTGCCTTCCCAGCCGTTCCAGTGTACATCGGCCTCCATATTGCCCTGCGCAAACTGGTCATGCACATAGGGGATCAGCTTTTTAATGTTCAGCGCGATCACCGTTACGGAGATCAGCACTATAGAAATTAAAATACCCAGTATGGCGGCTATCACCCCGGCATATTTTTTATACGCAGCCTCTTTGTTCTCCCATTTATAAAAAGTATAGGCTGCCAGGAATGTTACCGGGAACCAGGCCATGGAAGAGTAGTGGATAATGCGCGACTGCACAATGGTGAACAGCACGGTCACTACCCAGAACAGCATTACCATCCACATCTTAAAGTCTTTATCATACCGGCTGCTGTAACGCATCCGGAAAAATGCCGGTATGGCAAATACCGAAGCCGGGAAACAGCCGATCAGGATCACGATGTAGTGATAGCCGAAAAAGCCTTTCTGCCCTGCATCGTGCGTGGAAAACAGGCGGTACTGATATTTCAGGAACTCTGTAATAAACCAGGGCCCGTTCTTCATAGTTTCATATCCGTACCACGAGCAGGTGATGAGCGCAGCTACCACCAGGAAAAGCAGCGCATGCAACCAGTTAAAGTAGATCTTAACCCGGTTGTAAATAAGGTATACCCCCAGCACCAGTAAAAAGATCATCAGCGCTACCTGCCCTTTGGTTAAAACAGCCAGCCCCATGAAAATACCTGCCCAGGCAGCATAGGTTACCGGGTCTTTTTTCAGGCGTACATGATCAAAGCCATTCCTTTTCCAGTGGTATAAAATGAAATAGTATAAGGAAAGAAAAATGAACAGGTTAAACCAGGGATCTATTAACCCGGATTTAAAATACATATTCGGGAACAGGGAGCCCGCATAGGCCAGCGCCCAGTAGGTACCAAATTTGCGGTCGTACACCTGCTGCCCGCACAGGAACAGCACAACCAGCGTAACGATGCCGCAAATGGCATTGGGCAGGCGCGCTGCAAATTCAGTATAGCCAAAACATTTCATGGCTACCGTTTGCATCCAGAAGAACATGGGCGGCTTTTCCCAGAAAGGTTTAAAGTTCACATAAATGCGGGAGTAATCATCCAGCTTGATCATTTCCCGGGAGCATTCCGCAAAATTGATCTCATCCCAATCAAATAAATGCACACGGCCCAGGAAAGGAATGAATAGCAAGGCTGCAATAATGCATATTAGTACAATGATCACTGGTTTTGGCAAACGCATAGTTCCGTGTAGCTCTTTGCGGCAAAGATAGATGCATCTGTGTTTTTTAGCAAATCGGCCCGGAAAGATAAAGATATGATCATGTGCCGCGCACGCTTGCCGGATAACGGGGAGGTATATACGCCAGGATCCATAGTCGATGGTCCATGGTCCATTGTATGGAGCGCGATGGCGGGGCCTGCTCCTTTCACCTCTTTTCCGGATCTTCCCTGCCTGAAGTCCGGATCAAGTCCACATCAAGTCCACATTATGCCCACAATGTATTGGTGAACAACGGCCTTACGCTTAGTGTAATACTTGTATAAAACCCTCTTTCTATGTACAATCATCTGTATTGCAGTGCCATATTGTTATATGATACCTGCAATACCACCGCATTTCATCGCGCTATCGCCCCGCGCTCTATGCCATGGACTACGGACCATCGACCATGGACTTTTAAAAAAAATTGTTGAAGTACCCCCCCGCTTATGAACAGTGATTGTATTTAGAATGAACCTGAAAGCCCTTTATTCATTTAAACCATTTAACAGTAACACAACTACGGTAACCCTATAGCCGTTCCGTCGAGTTGCCCTGGCGCCAACCAAAATGATGAGCTAACAACATGAAGACCATATTTATTATTGTGCTAACGCTGGCGGTATGCCCCGGCATGGGAAAGTTATATGCACAAACATACACCCCCGTAGCAGTTACGGGGTTTAATAATGATGTTGTTGCAGACACAGGCACCAGCTCAATGGCGGTTACCACTACGCCGCTGGACCTGAGCTTTAATGTGCTTTACAGCGCGGCCTTTGGCGTAAAGAATGTTTTTCCCGGCGGCCTGCCCAATACAGGCACCATTGTAAGCGGCATACGTACTTACCAGCTGGCGCCTTATACGGCCGCTAATGGTTTGTTCCTGTCGCTTAACGGCGCAGTGGCCAACAGCGCTGCTAATGGTACGCTTACACTGGTAACACCCGCAGCCTTTAGTAAAATAAGCCTGCTGCTTTTTTCAACAGAAGGTTCCAGCACGCTGCGCGTTACATTGAATTTTACAGATGGCACTACCGCAATAGCCGGCACCGCAACGGTGCTGGACTGGTTTGATGGTGGTAACGCGGTATACGCTGGTTTTGGCCGTACTACACGCATTGCAGCACCCCCCTATGTGGCAGATGGCATTGCCACCAATAACCCGCGTTTTTACAAGTACGATGTTTCGCTGGCCTGCGCCAACCAGGTAAAACAGCTGCAATCCGTAACCATTAATTTTTTAGGCGGCGGTACCACATTCCCTTCAAGGGCTGTGGTACTGGCGCTTTCGGGCATATCCATTACACCGCTCAGCATAACGCCCACCATTACACCGGCTATTTGCGGTACTGCCAATGGTGGTATTGAGCTGGCAGTAACCGGCGGAGCGGAGCCTTTATCCTACAGCTGGAACACAGTGCCGGTGCAATCACAGGCCAGTATTACCAACCAGCCGGGCGGCCCTTATACCTGCACCATCCTGGATGCTAATGGCTGTACTACTCTTTTCCATGATACCATTCCGCAGCAATCCGCTTCCACGCTCAGTGTTACGGCCAGTGCAGATACTGTTTGCAACGGCACGGCCGTAACATTGAATGCCAGCGCCAGCGGCGGCACAGTAAGCAATTACCAGTGGCTGCCCAACAATGCTGCAGGCCAAAGTATAACCGTAACACCGGCTGCTACTACCACGTATGTGGTAACGGCGCAGGATGCATTTGGCTGCAGCCTGTCCGATTCTGTGGAGGTAGCCATAAAACCCATGCCCACCGCCGCTTTTACCGTAACGCCGGCCACCGTATGTTTGGGCGCTTCGCAAACTATTCAGTTCACCGGCACAGCAGCAGCTACCGCCACCTATAACTGGAACAATTTTTCCGGCGCCACCGTGCAGAGTGGGAGTGGGGCAGGGCCTTATACCATTGCATTTAACACAGCCGCTAATTACACCCTGCAGCTGCAGGTAACAGATAATGGCTGCGTTTCGGCCACCGCTACACAGCCGGTTACCGTAACCGCTGCGCCGGTAGTAAGCTTTGATGTAAGTGATCTTACGCCCTGCGCAGGCAGTGCCACTACCATTACCTTTACCGGCAACGCAGGCACAGGCGCTGTACCAACATGGGGCTGGGGTGGGGGCACCGTGCAAAGCGGCAGCGGGTTTGGGCCATATAAAGTTAAGTACAGCGCCAGCGGCAGTATATCCCTTACCGTTACTAACGGCGCCTGTACGGTAAATGCTGCCCCGCGGCCGCTAACGGTAATACCGTTACCTGTAGCCGCTTTTAGCCAGGATGTTATTACCGGCTGTCCCGGCCTGCCCGTTACCTTTACCGATCAATCGCAAAATACAGATACCTGGTTATGGCGCTTTGGGGATGGGAGTGTGTCCTCAACCGCCAGCCCGGTACATAATTTTACTACGCCGGGTATCTATACTGTTACACTTATTGCCGGCGCGCAGCAGCAGTGTTTTGATACGCTGGTACAAACCGCGCTCATTAACGTAGTACCGTCACCGGTAGCTAAGTTCACCACGCTGCCCGGTGTAAATATGCCCCTGGAATTCAGCGAAGCGCTTTTCAGCTTTACCAATCAATCCACAGATGCTACCTCCTACGCATGGGATTTTGGCGATGGCACTACTGCTGCCACGGCTACAGCCAGCCACCAGTACGCCCTGCCGGGCGAATACCGCGTAACGCTGCTGGTAACCAACAGCATTGGCTGTGTGGACAGCACCAGCCAGGCCTGGCTGAAAGTTATCCCCGATGCTGTATTACGTATACCCAATGCCTTTAGTCCTAACCGCGATGGGGTAAATGATAATTGGGAAATACCCGGCCTGGCCGGCATTCCCGGCTGCCATGTGGAGATCTTTAACCGCTGGGGGCAGCGCATTTTCGAGAGCACGGGGTACCGGCAACCCTGGGATGGCACCTGGCATGGACAGCAAATGCCGGTGGGCACGTATTACTATGTGATCAAAGCAAAGCCGAAAGACAAGCCCTATGCGGGGTGGGTAGCATTACTCCGCTGATTCACGTCATATCACATCAACCAGAATAAAAATTATGATGAAACCACATTTACTCAAACTCCTGCCCCTGTTGCTGGTCTGCGCCGGCGTACAGCAGCTGGCGGCGCAAACCTATAATCCGGTTGCCGTTACCGGCTTTAATAATGATGTAATAGCGGAAGCGGGCACCAGCAGCCTGGCAGTAACTACCACTCCGCTGGACCTCAGCTTTTATCTTTTATATTCCGTGAACTTTGCCACCGCCAACAGCATTTCCGGCGGTATACCGGATAACGGCCTTCTTACCAATGGCAACCGCACTTACCAGCTGGCGCCTTATGATGCGCCGAACGGGCTTTACCTCTCCGATGCAGGGCATGTGCCCAATACCACGGTATCCGGCACGCTGGCATTAACTACCCCTGCGGCTTTCAGTAAATTAAGCCTGTTGCTGTTCTCCACAGAAGGCAGCAGCGTGGTAGGCGCTACCCTGCACTTTACCGACGGCTCCTGGTCAGATGCCGGAAATGTGCATGTAGATGATTGGTTTAACGGCGCCAATGCCATCGTTAGCGGGGTAGGGCGCATAGCGCGCAAGGCTGCCCCGCCTTACCTGGTAGATGGTATGAGCGGCAACAACCCCCGCTTTTACCGCTTTGATGTACCCATGGCCTGCAAGAACCAGCCCAAGCTGCTGGATTCCATCCGCCTGAATTACATATCCGGAGGCGATACCAGCTCCCGCGCCGTGATACTGGCCGTTGCCGGCGTAAGCTATACACCGGTAAGCATAACCGCGGATATTACACCTGCTATCTGCAACAATGCCAACGGCAGCATTGCCCTGAGCGTAACGGGCGGCACACCGCCTTTGTCCTATGCATGGACCTCCTCGCCCGTGCAGGTAAAGGATACCGCCACCGGCCTGGCCCCGGGTAATTATTCCTGCACCATCCTGGATGTTTACGGCTGCGCTACCACCTACAAGGGCACAGTGCCTAAGAAAACAGCCGCAGTGCTTACTGCTACGGCCAGCAAGGATTCCCTGTGCGCAGGCGGCAGCGCCACGCTTACTGCCAGCGCCACCGGCCCGGTGAGCAATTACAGCTGGCTGCCCGCTGCCGGCAATACCAGTACGGTAACCGTATCGCCCGGCACTACTACCTGCTACATTGTAAGCGCGGTAGATACCCTGGGTTGTACAATATCCGATACCGTTAAGGTAACGGTAACGCCTGTTCCGGCAACCCCGCAGGCAGGGGCCGTAACTGCCTGTGCCGACAGCACCGCCATTTTAGCGGTACAAAATGCTGCTGCTCCCTATACCTACCACTGGTATACCGCTGCTACCGGCGGCACAGAGGCCGGTACGGGCAACACCTTTACGGCCCCCGGCGCCACTACAGATGCAACTTATTATGTGGAGGCTGCGAACGGCAGCTGCATCAGCCCGCGTATATCCGTAGCCGTAAGCCGGCTTACACAGGTGGCTGTACCCGTGGTAACCGCAACGCAGATCACGCCAAACAGCGTAATTTTTGTATGGCAGCCCGTTGCAGGCGCTACCGGTTACCAGGTATCGGTGAACGGAACCGCTTATGTAGCGCCCACTTCGGGCCTTGCCGGCACCACGCACCAGGTAACGGGCGTATCCCTGGCAGAAGGGGTTAGCATTAACGTGATTGCCCTGGGAGGGGAGATCTGTCAGAACAGCGCACCCGGTAATACCACAGCCAAGCTGCTGAACCAGGATATTTTTATCCCCAATGCATTCACACCTAATAACGATGGCCGTAATGATATTTTCCGGGCGCAGGGTAACATTATTACCGGGCAGGAAATGAAGATCTTTAACCAGTGGGGAGAGCTGATTTTCGCCACCAGCGAGCTTTCTGCAGGTTGGGATGGTACCTCTAACGGCAAGCGGCAGCCCATGGGTGTGTACGTGTATGCGATACGGTTAAAGCTGGCCGATGGGAAAGAGATCATTCGAAAAGGCACCATAAACCTCCTTAGACCCTGATGAATTTAGTGTTAGGATAGGCTTTATTTTTCGCTTTGTATTAAATATTATAAAAAATATTATTATTTTGCCTGTCGGATGCTTGTAGGATGTTCCTGCCCGGCAGCCAAATAGTGAGCGATGTGAAGCCTATCCTATGCCTATGAGGTTGATGCTGATGTTGTTGCAATGTATAATTGTCTTCCTGATACCAATGCTGGTACAGGGTCAGACTGCTACACCTCCAACTCAGCCGGCTACTGCCCCTTCCACACCTCCCGTTACCAAAACCAAACACGAAACAGAATTTAAGATGCAGCGCGGCAGTTACCTGGGCTTTGGACAGGTATACCTGGGCATGGGCGAGATAGGTTTTCGCGTAGAAGTGACCAACGATAAGAAAAGCGAACCCACGCTGGAGTTCCGTATAGATAAACCTAAGGGAAAAGTGATAGGCACACTTAAAATACCGTATACAGGAGATACGACGTATGCCCTGAAGGTACCGGCCAGTGTTGGAAAGCACTATGGTACGCACGACCTGTACCTGGTGGCTAAAGGGAGCGGGGAGTTTATTATCTCCTCTTTTTCATTCATACATGTGTATTAGGCAGGGCTGAAGGAATGTAAAATGTAAAATGATAAATGTAAAAGTTGCCGGCAGGTTCTATCCCGGCATTAAACTTTTACATTTAAGATTTTACATTTGAAATTTTACATTTTAACATCCCCTTATTGTTCACTGTTCTCTTATTAATTACTGCTTCGTCCACTCCTCAATAAAACCCGCATAACTATCCCCGATCGGCAGCTCGGTACCAGTGCCTATACGCACTTTTTTATTCACAATAGCAGTGATCTTATTTACCGGCACTATGTAGCTGCGGTGTATACGCCGGAACCGGTCGGCAGGCAGCTTTTCCTGCATGGCTTTCAGCGTCATCAGCGTCATTATGGGTTTGCCCTGGGTAAGATGGATCTTAATATAATCCTGTAATCCTTCAATGTACATTATCTCCAGTAAGGTTATTTTAATCAGCTTGTACTCTGCCCTTACAAAAATACTTTCCTCCTGTGCAGGCTGGCCCTGTTTACGGTATTGATGGTAGTCCAGCGCCCTTTGCACTGCGCGGGAAAAACGGTCAAAGTCAATAGGCTTCAGCAGGTAATCCAGGGCCTCCAGCTCAAATCCTTCCACGGCAAATTTGCGGTGCGCGGTAATGAAGATCACCACTGGTTTTTCAGCCAGGGAACGAACCAGGTCTATGCCGTTAATGTCCGGCATATTAATGTCCACAAAAAGCAGGTCCACAGGATTGTTACGGAGAAATTCCGCAGCGGAGATCGCGTCGTCAAATGTTTGCACCAGCCGTAAGGCGGGGAACTTAGAGACGTATTGTTGTATCAGCGCCAGGGAAAGCGGTTCATCATCTATAGCAATACATCTCATTTGCATAAAGCTTGTTTTTTCATTAACCTGTAATGTTAGCTCAATGGTGTACAGGCCTCACTGTGTGTAATTACGGTATAGCATGGTTTGTCCCCTAAACCTGTAATGTTAGCTCAACTGTATATAGGCCATCGTTGTCTGTAATATTCAGTAAATACTTATTACGGTATAAATGGTCTAAACGTTGCCTGGTGTTTATAATTCCGATGCCGGTGCGCTCCTGTGCCGGCCGGTCGCTGAATAAAGGATTCTGGCTAAAAAAAGTGATCGTGCGCGCCTCTGCAAATATCCTTATAATCAGCGTAGATTCCGCATGATTGCTTAACCCGTATTTGAATACATTCTCAATGAATGTCATGAGTATTAAGGGTGCAATTTCCTTGCGGGAAAGGTCGCCGCTCACAGAAAAATCCAGCCTTGTTTTTTTGCCCAGGCGCAGGCGTTGCAGGTCAATATAATCACGTATGCAATCCACCTCGCTTTCCAGCGATACAAAATTCTCCGCAGCATCATCCGTAACATACCGCATAATGTTAGACAGCTTCATGATGCTGTTGGCCGTATGTTCATTGCCGGTAAGGGCCAGCGTATAAATGTTGTTAAGGGTGTTGAACAAAAAGTGCGGGTTGATCTGCGCTTTCAGGAAAGAGAGTTCTGCATGCGCACGGTCGGCCTCAGCGAGTATGGCCCGTTGTTCTGTAAGCCGCCAGCGCTTGGTAAGCTCCACGGCAATGGCCAGCGTTACCACTACCAGGAACAGGAAGATGCTTACCATATCCGTATGCCCGCCATTGCTCCCCGGCCCTCTGCCGCCTGGTCCAAAGCCGCCCCGTGGTTCCCCTGGCGGAAACCCATCGCCCCCCGGCGGCATACCGTAGGGCCCTCCCGGTGGCGGCTTTAATGTTCCCTGGTTAAAGCCATGCTGCGCCCCATGCCCCAGCAGCCGGTCAAAAGGCTGCAGGTAATACACCAGCACCAGCGCGGCCAGCAAAATACCAAAATAGGCCAGCCACTTTTTCCGGAAGAACAGCTGCGGTATCAGGTATGTAGTATTGCCGTAGAACAGCATCATATACACCAGCACAAACAGCCAGTAGGGGCGGGAAAGCAGCAGCTCCCACCAGTTTGCATCCGAATGGGGCTGCCCGTTTATAAAAAGTAAAGGCAGGCTCAGGAAAATGAGCCAGCCGGTTATATGGGTAATAATGATGGAAGCATTGCTACGGAACATATATAAAGGAACGAATACTAAATGTACGAAATAGGGGATGTACCGGTGAGCAGGGGAAAAGCACCGATGAATAAACGAACACAGCCTCCTGCTAATCAGGTATTTTTACGCTTTATTATTTCAAAAAAAAACCTCACCTTGCAACAGATAACTGTTCCTTTGAGCGGATAAGAACGCCAATACCCCAAACATCAGCACGGAAATATTTAAGGTACCCCAAATACTTTCACTAAAACAGTGAGCGCATGTCCCCCATTAATCCCAAGAGCTACATCGGGAAAAAACCACCCTTCCGCAAACTACGCGGTTATGCATTTGATCCCAGCCTGTCATTAAAAATAGATACGGCCGACATTAACAACATCATATACAAAGTGCCATGGGAAACCCTGGAACCCGGTCCTATAGGCGAATACGTGGAGGTGATAGACTTTGATCCCACCGTAGGTAAGTTCTACCGCGCCGTAGACCTGGATGATGATTATATACTGGCGCAGGACGGCCTGGACCCCAGCGAAAGCGATCCGCAGTTCCACCAGCAAATGGTGTATGCCGTGGCCATGACCACTATCAAGAACTTTGAACGGGCGCTGGGCCGCAAGATCCTCTGGGAATCGCGCCGCGGCCTGAATGTAGCCGTGGAGGACGAATATGTACAGCGCCTGCGCATTTACCCCCATGCCATGCGCGAGGCCAATGCCTATTACAGCCCGGTAAAAAAATCGCTGCTGTTCGGCTACTTCGCATCCACCCCGGCAGATGAAACGCTGCACATGCCCAACTCCGTCGTATTCACAGCCCTGAGCCATGATATTATTGCGCACGAGATCACCCACGCCATCCTGGATGGGGTGCACAACTATTATAACGAGGCTACCAATCCCGATGTGCTGGCCTTTCACGAAGCCTTTGCCGATATTGTAGCCCTGTTCCAGCACTTTAGCTTCCCCGATGTACTGAAACACCAGATCTGCAAAACCCGGGGCGACCTGGGCGCACAGAACCTGTTAGGCCAGCTGGCCCAGGAATTTGGCACCGCTGTAGGCGATTACGGCAGCCTGCGTGATGCTATTGGCGAAGTGGATGAAGAAACCAAGCAATGGAAGCCCAAAGATCCTAACCCGGAAGACTACCGCACGGAAATGGAGCCCCATGCGCGCGGCAGCATCCTCGTAGCCGCTGTGTTTGAGGCTTTCCTGAATATTTACAAAAGCCGTATTGCCGACCTGCTGCGCATTGCCTCCAACGGCACAGGTATCCTGCGCCAGGGCGATATTCCGCCCGACCTGGTGGACCGCTTAGCCAATGAAGCCGCCAAAGCAGCCGGTCATGTGCTAACCATGTGCATACGCGCAATTGACTATTGCCCGCCTATTGATATTACGTTTGGCGATTACCTGCGCGCCATCATCACAGCAGATATGGATATTGTGGCCGATGATAACCGCGACTACCGCCTGGCGTTCATTGATGCCTTCCGCCGCCGTGGCATTTACCCCGATGGCATTAAAACCCTGAGCGTCGAAAGCCTGCGTTTTCCCCTGCAGAACATTGGCTACCTGGCCGATAAGCATGGCACTATGACAAAGAAGCATGATGAGAAGAATGATCATAGCCTGAACGAAACCACCAAAGAGCTGCTGGCCATTGTGAATGGCTTTTTACGGGACTATGGAGATGAGATCAAGTATGTGAACGACCGCAGGAAGATCTATTATAAAACACGTGAGTACATTACCGGTTTGTATGAGGAAGGCCGCCCGCATATACCCGGCCTGCACCGGCGGTTAAATGAAAAGTTTGCCGAATCGGCCGACTTTGCACGGCTCACCGGCCTGGCCTTCGTGGATAACTTCGCTGAGCTGGGCCTGCGCCAGTCAAGCCAATACAACGGCGCATCTTTCCAGATCTTAAAACTAAGGCTGGTAACGCGTGTAGGTCCTAACGGCGCGCAGATCAATAACGTGATCTTTTCCCTTACCCAGCGTAGCGGCGTAATATATAAAGATGGCGCCATCGAAGGGTACTTTACGCCCAACGCAAGTGCATTGGCCAACACCACAGAAAGCGGGGATCCTATTCCCGAAGGCGGTTGTGAGTTCCGCGGCGGCTGCACCCTTATCTTTGACCTGGATACCCAGGAGCTGAAGTACGCCATCTCCAAACCGATCGTTGACCTTCACAGCCTGGATGCAGGACAGGTACCGGCGCTGAACCTGAAAAGGATCCGGGCGCAGTACATGTACCAGAACGGCGAAGCAGATTTTGGTGTGAATGATTATTTCCAGTTCTTCGGCAACGGCTTCCACCATATGACAGAACCTTTTGCATTTCTTCACCAGCATTAACTGAAACCCCATGACCATGCAAATAAAAAAAGCCCCTAAAAAAGTAACAGCCCGCACCAAACGCGCTGCCGGCGCAACGCTTACCGGTAAGCTCGACCGCGTCTCCATCCGCATGTACTGCCTGGGCACCGGCGATTGTTTTGTGATCAAGTTCTTTAGCCGCAAAACTACCCGCTTCACCATGATGATAGATTGCGGCAGCTGCAAAGGCACCCCTACAGATTTTAAACCTTACCTGCAGGAGCTGCTGGAATATGTAAACGGTTCTGTAGACCTGCTGGTGGTAACACATGAGCACAACGACCACGTAGCCGGTTTTGCAAAAGACCCGGCCATTTTCCGGGAGCTGGAAATTAAGGAAGCCTGGTTTGCCTGGACAGAGAATCCCAAAGACCCCAACGGCCACGCACAGGAGCTGTTAACTAAACGCACCAAAATGCGCGCAGCCCTGCAAAACGCCATCACGGCTTTTAAAGACCGCCATGAGAATATGAAGATAGGCGCCGGTGGAGATGAGGATAACAGCGAGTTTAACCGCATTATGCTGGATAACAGCAGCGCCTTTATTAACGGGCTGGATACCCTGGCCACCATTAACCTGGACGGGGAGGAGGAAACCGGCGGTAAACCCCTGCCCGGTATGCGCATCATCAAAGAAATACTGACAGAAAAAAAGGTAAAGATCCGTTACCTGAGCCCCGGGGATATTGTAAGCCTGCCCAATGCACCGGGCATAAAGTTCAACGTACTGGGCCCGCCCACTAACCGCGATTTTATATTTAAAGATGGTAAGGCCGGGAAAGATGTTTTTCAGAAGAACCTTACATTAAATGATAGCGCCCTGTCTGTAAACGCTTTTCTTTCCCTTAATAATACAGAGCGTAATGATGTGCCTTTCACCAGCGATTACATTGCATCAGATGAAGCGCCGGAAGCCATTTACAATGCTTCGGGCAACCAGTGGCGCAAGATCAATGACGACTGGCTTTCCAGCGCAGGCTCACTGGCGCTGCGGCTGAACAGCCATATCAATAATACCAGCCTGGCCCTGGCCATTGAGTTTGAAAAAAGCGGCAAGGTATTACTGTTCCCCGGCGATGCGGAGTATGGCAGCTGGGAAAGCTGGCACCAGATCAAGAAATGGGAAAAGAAGGGGAGAGATGGAAAACATCTTACGGAATGTTTGCTGAACCGCACTGTGTTCTACAAGGTAGGGCATCACCTCAGCTACAATGGCACTGCGCTGGAAAAAGGCATCCTTATGATGGAAAGCGAGGAGCTGGCCGCCATGGCCACGCTTGACCGCCACCGCATTGCAGAAAAGTGGAAAACCACTATGCCTAACAAGCTGCTGCTGCAGGAGCTTATTAAACGCTGCCAGGGCAAGCTGTTCGTGATGGATGAATTTCAGTTCGCCAACCGCCCCTCTAACCAGTTAGACCCGCATACGCTGGGTAAAAAGGTGTATGAGGAAGGGTTGGCGGAAGATGAATCTACCGTCCTGTTTAAACAGTATACTATCTCTAATCTTTAGGCAGCGGCCATACATTATTGTCCGTATCGGCATCCATAAAAATACCGCCATCTAACACCAGGGACTGTATCTTCTTTTTAGTGGAGATGCGCACCTGTGTTTCCTTTTGGCTGGCCTCCCACACTAGCGGCGTTTGGTGCAGGGTTTCCGTGCTGCCATCGGTATAGGTAATGTTCACATCGAAAGGTGTGGCCATACCGCCGATATTTTTAACATGCAGCGTGTAACCCTGCGCGTTAGGCGCCAGCTGTTTTACAGCCAGGTCTATATAATAATTGGAGAAGAACCAGTTAGCCCAGAACCAGTTCAGGTTCTTACCGGATACATTGTTGAACGTATTAAAGAAGTCCCATGGCAGGGGATGTTTGCCGTGCCAGCGATCCATAAAGGCATGCAGGCATTTCTTAAACAGGTCATCGCCCAGCATATCTTTCATGGCTAGGTAACCAAGAGAAGGCTTGCCGTATTCATTATTGCCTAAGCCTGCACCACCCAATACATCGCCGGGAGTAACAATGGGCAGGTCTTGTTCCGAGCTGGCATCATGGATCCAGTTATCCACGCGGAACTGTTTGTACAGCGCTTCCGCTTTTTCCGTGCCCTGGTCTTCGCGCCCTATCAGCAGCTCAAAGGTAGTGGCCCAGCCTTCATCCATAAAGCCATAGCGGGTTTCATTAATGCCCATGTAAAAAGGCATATAGGTATGCGCAATCTCATGCTCAGCTACAAACTTGGTAAAACCGGTATCCTGCGTGGCGCCGTCATTGGCCATCATGGGATATTCCATATCCGCATAACCCTGGAACACGGTCATCTTTTCATATGGGTAAGGTACGCCCGGCCATTTGCGCGATAACCAGCTGAGCGCATGCCGTTCAAAAGATACCATGTGGTGAAAATCAGCCGCTGTATCATTATACATAGCCTGTACGCTGGCGCGGCGTTTGGTAGCATCGTCCACCACCACGCTGGCAGCATCCCACACAAAATGATCGCTGATGCCAAAGGCCATATCCGGTATGTTAGTGGCTTTGAATTGCCAGCTGTTCATCTCGTTCTGCGCAGTTATATTCTTCGCCTGCAGGTCCTGCAGGGTAGCAATATGTATCACCTCATCCGATGTTTGTGAAGCCTGCAGCTTTTGTGCAAAGGCTGGCTGCAACAGCTTTTCCGGCTGCTGTAAAGTACCGGTGCCGCCTACAATATAGTTCTTGGGCACATTGATGGTAACGGTATAATCATTAAAGTCGTTGTAAAATTCAAGCGCATCGTTAAAGGGCATCTGGTCCCAGCCGTTGTAATCATCGTACACGGCTACACGCGGGTAAAAATAAGCCAGGAAATAAGTGGTGGAATCTATCATGCCTTCCCGGTTGCTTACCTTAGATACCTGGTAATGCCAGTCGAACGTAAGCTTTACAGAATCATGCGGCAGCAGGGGCTCCTGCAGCAGTATGGGCTGCCAGGTAAAGTAGGCGTTGCTTTCCCTCCACCTGCGGGCCTGCCCGTTCACGCTAAAGCCATCGATCTTCACACCTTCTGTCAGATAATCGGGGGGAACACCGCCCAGGCGGGGTGCGCCGGGTTTATGAATGTTCAGCAGCAGCTTTATCACCATATGCTCCAGCGTATCGGGGCTGTTGTTCACATACGTGATCTCTTCCTTACCCCGTATAGTACGGTCGGGCGGCAGGGCCGTAACGTTGATATTATAACGGGCATGGTTTTGCCAGTAGTTCTTGCCGGGCTGCCCGTCCATAGCGCGGGTGCCTTTTTTAAAAGCCTGTGTAATATCCCGTGGCATATAAAGGCTTTGGGCATTCACATAAAAAGAGCCGGCCATAGCCAGCATCAGCAATAGTGCGTAACGGAACATGAACGATCTGCTTTGAATAATTAACAGCAATGAAGATATAAATAATTTGCATCGGCCCAACGCCTATCTGGATGACCGGTGCAGGAACCGGTTAAACCGTAAAACACGGAAACTTCACCGCCATTCCAGGGCTTTTTACCGGCAGAACGCAGGTTTTCGCCTTTTTATCATATGGCGTCGTTGCAGGTAATGTATGTTTGCAGCGTTATCTGCCAAACCAAAATCATTTTTTTAATGAACCATCAATCACATACACCCATTCTTGAAGTAAGCGGCCTGCATGTGTACTACGGTAACTTTCATGCTGTAAATGATGTATCCTTTACGGTGAATGCCGGTGAGATCTTTGGCTTCCTGGGCCCTAACGGCGCCGGTAAAACCAGTACGCTCAGCGCAGTGGAAGGCCTGCTGAAACCCCGCTCCGGCAATATTTCTGTAGCCGGTTTTGATATTCACAAACAGCCTTTGCATGCCCGCGCTAATATGGGTGTACAGCTGCAGGCCACCAGCTTTCAGCCGGAGCTTACCATTTCAGAGATCATTCGCCTGTATGCCGGTATTTATGGTGCCGCCATCGGCAATGAGCAGATCCTTTCCATTCTGCGGGATATTAAGCTGGAAGATGCTGCCGGCAAACGTTTCGGGCAGCTCTCCGGTGGCCAGCAGCAGCGCGTATCCCTGGTAATAGCTACCATCCATGATCCGCACCTGGTATTGCTGGATGAGCCAACAACAGGCCTGGACCCGCAATCGCGCCGGCAGCTATGGGAACGTATGGAAGCCATTCGTGAAAAAGGACATGGCGTATTACTCACCACGCACTCTATGGAAGAAGCAGAAGCCGTGTGCGACCGCATCGCCATCATTGACCATGGCAGGGTAGTGGCCATTGATACGCCGGAGGCATTAATAGACCATTACCGCCACGACCCGGAGGTGATCAGCGTTTCCCGCAAAGGAAAGATCACGCTGGAAGATGTATTTATTGGTCTTACCGGCCGCGCCATCCGTTCATAACCTTTAACTATTACGAGCCATGAGAAATAATATTCCTGCAACATCAACTGTTTTAAATGCATTGCTGCGCGCCGATTTTACCACGCAATGGCGCAACCGCCGCTCCGTTGTACTGGTATTCCTGGTGCCATTGATCATACTAATGTCCTGGAAAGGACTGATAGATAAATTAGGCGGCGCATTTGTATTATCTATCTGTATCACCATCGGCCTTACCGCCATAGGCTTAATGGGCTATACCAACTCCATTGCCCGCGACCGTGATAAAGGCATTTTCCAGCGCCTGCGTGTAGCGCCCCTTTCCCCCTGGACCATTATGGTAAGCCGCTTAACGGTGCAGGTTGTAATGATCCTGGGGTTGATCATTGCCGTATTTATTGTAGGGTTTTATGTAGATAAAATATCACTGACCCCGGCAGGTTATGTGTTCGGGTTTGCCATGGGATTAGTAGGCAGCGCCGTGTACCTGGGTTTGGGGCAGATGATAGCCGGCCTTATTAAGAACCCTGAAACCGTAAGCGCCACCACCCGTTTGGTATACTTTGCCTTTATTATGATCGGCATGTTCGGCGAGCTGGGCATGTTGGGTACAGAGGTACAAGCCATTGTTAAATGGTCGCCTTTTGGCAGTGTAAAACGTATAGTAGCCGATGGCCTGCGGCCGGAGCACTGGACCATACAAAGTACGCAGGCCCTGCTGGCAACCATTGGATACGCCTTTGTGTTCTCTTTACTGGGCATTAAATGGTTCCGCTGGAATACGAAATAAAATTGCTGAACTAACTGGGAAATTCAGCTTTCACCACTATCTTTGCGGCAGCTTGAAACAAGTTGCCGCAATATTGTTACTGATAGGCGTACTGAGCCAAACCTTCAGCAAAATGCTGATAGTGGCGGAGTATGAGCTGAACCGTGACTACATTGCCAAAAATCTTTGCGTGAACCGCAACAAGCCTAAAATGCATTGTAATGGTAAATGCCATATGATGCGTAAGATGAAGCAGGAAGAGAAAAGCGAGCAGGAAAATCCCGAGCGCCGTGCAGAGAATAAGCTGGAGATCATTTGCGCCGCTTTCAGCCCCGCCCATCTGAACCACTCTTTGATTGTTAGTACTATACAATATCCCAATTTGCAGGTAAATACCTGTACCGTGTTTGTAGCCGCCCCTTTCCATCCCCCGCAGGCTTAAAGCCTAAAGCAGAAAGCACAAAACTTATTACTACCAATTGCATGCTTAACGATGAAGGCTTAATGCCTGGTGTTGTTTTGCTATGCACCGTTAACTATTGATTATTGTGTATTTATTGATATGCATTACATCCGGCTATTTACCGGCTGTTAGTGCGCGCCGTTAACTTTTAGCCTTGGCTTTTGGCCTTTGTGCTTTCCGCTTCTGCTTTGCGCTTTTTGCTTTACGCCTGTGGCGTTAAGCGTTCTGCATTCTCTCACTTGAACTTATTGCAATGAAAAAGGGATTTCTATCAATAATACTAACATGCGTAGTGGCAATAGCTGCTGCACAGGATACAACCACTATAAAAGAATTGCAGCAGGTGATCGTAAGCGCCAGCCGCACGCAACAAAAAAGGAGCGATGCGCCTATTGCCATCAGCACCATTAGTACTAAAACCATCCAGGATACAAAGGCCAACCGCTTGGATCAGCTGCTGAATAAAGTAAGCGGGGTATTTATGGTAAGCCTTTCCAATGAGCAGCATGAAATGAGCATCCGTCAGCCCATGACCACCAAAAGCCTTTTCCTGTACCTGGAAGATGGTATTCCCATCCGCACTACCGGCTTATACAATCATAACGCGCTGCTGGAAATGAATATGGCTGCTGCCAAGCAGATAGAGATCATCCGCGGGCCGGCATCATCTTTATACGGCGCGGAAGCCGTAGGCGGCGCAGTAAATATTATTACGCTTACACCGCCTTCCGTAAACACAGGAATGATAAGCCTGCAGGCTAATAACAATGGTTACAAACGGGTAGATCTGCAGGCCGGCGGCACCTATGGTAAATGGGGCCTGGTAGTAAGCGGTTACTACGCCAACCGCCACGACGGGCCGGTGGATTACAGCGACTTTCATAAAACAGCCCTTACCTTCCGGGCCGATTATAAAGCCAGCGATAAAACCACCTGGAGCAACAGCATTACCTATATCGACTACTACAGCGATATGACCGGCTCCCTGGACAGCGCCCATTTTGCACAAAAGAATTATAGCACGCCGTATTCCTTTACCTACCGTAAAACCACAGCCTTACGCATCCGCAGCGGCATTACCCAGCAATGGAACGATAACAGCCAAACGCAGGTAACCGCTATGTTCCGGGATAACTCCGTAAAGCAGAACCCATCTTATTATATTACCAATAACCGCACAAATGCTTTGCTGGCCAACGGGCAGCTGAACAACAGCTCCTTTAACAGCTACCTGCTGGTAGCGCAGCACCAGCAGCAGTTCAAATGGCTGGGCAGTAAAGTGATCGGCGGCATCAGCGCAGACCTGAGCCCCAGCACCTACATCGCCCGCTACATACAAATTAACCGGGATGGTAAAGGTAACTACACCAATTACCAGCAAACAGATTCTACGCTCAGCAACTACAACACCGGCATCAGCAACCTGGCATCTTATGTACATTACGAAATGAGCCCCCTGCGTGGATTAAAGCTGGTAGCCGCTTTGCGCTATGACTTTTACCACTTTGATTTCGATAATCATTTGCCTGCATCCGCCTCCACCGGTTCACCATCTACCAAACAGGATTTTACCCGCTTTACACCCAAAGCAGGTTTTACCTATAACTACAAAGGTATTGGCGTATATGCCAACTACAGCCAGGGATATGTGCCGCCGCAGGTATCTGAGCTGTTTAACAGCGTAAAGGTACCTTACCTGCAGCCACAAACTTTTTTCAACTATGAAGCAGGAGGCTGGTTCTCTTTACTGGAGCACAAGCTGTATGCAGACTGGAGCGTGTACCTCATGAACGGCACCAACGAGATTATTTCCGTACGGGAAGATGATGGTACTTTCCAGAACCAGAATGCCGGTAAAACCCGCCACCGCGGCGTGGAGTATGGCATTACGTACCGCCCTGCCCCGCAGTGGATGCTGCGGGTAAGCGCCACCAATGCCAAGCATACCTTTACAGACTATGTAGAGAAAGGCGCGGATGTAAGCGGCAATGAAATGAGCGCTGCCCCGCATTTTATCAGCAATGCAGAGGTAATGTACCACCCCGCTTTCTTTAAAGGTTTTCGTATAGGCATGGAATGGCAGCACCTGGGTAAGTACTGGATGGATAACGCCAATACACGGTCTTACAGCGGTTTTGACCTGGTGAACCTGCGCACCGGTTATACGGTTGGCCGCTGCGAAGTATGGGTGAATGCCCTGAACCTGTTCAATAAGTATTACTCCACCTTTGCCAGCAAATCATCTTACGGCTACAGCTACAACCTGGGCGATCCGCGGGAGTGGAATGTAGGCATGGCTTTCAGAATGGGTAAAAAATAAGATGTCATGAAAAAGAATGTATACAAGCTACATCGTACACTATCACTTATCATAGCGCTGCCGGTGCTGTTGTGGGCCATTAGCGGTTTTATGCACCCCTTAATGACCAATATCCGTCCGCAGGTGGCTACACAGGTATTGCCGGCGCGTGCCATTAACAGCGCACAGGTACAAACCACGCTAACAGCTGCTTTGCAAAAGCACCATATTGATAGCATCAGCAGCTTTCGCCTGGTGCATATTGATACCACATGGTTTTACCAGGTGCAGGCGCCCGGCAAAGCAGAGCCTTTATATTTCAGCACCATCAACGGCAAGCTGCTCACTGCCGGCGACTGGCTGTACGCGCAGTACCTGGCCCGCCAGTTCCTGGAAGGCCCGGATAACACCGACAGCGCTGCCGCCCCGCCACCGCCCTCACCGTTAGCTAGTAGCACGGGACACGACTGCTGCGATGCCGCTACCTCCTGTGTACTAAACAATGTAAAAGGCGCTAAAGTGCACGACGCTTCCATGATCACAGCCTTTGATCCTGAATACAAGGAGATCAACCGCCTGCTGCCGGTGTACAAAGTATCCTTTGAACGCATGGATGGGATCCGGATCTATGTGGAAACTACCCGCGACCGTTTTGCCTTTGCCATGGATAACCGCCGCTCCGTATTTGACAGCATTTTCCGCTACCTGCATACCTGGGACTGGCTGAACCTGTTAGGCAAAGCCAAACACTTTGTGCTGGCCTGCATTGCGGCTTTGGCATTCATAACCTCCATCCTGGGCCTCTACATTTTCTTTACCACAAAAAGCAAAAGCTCAAACGGCAATGGCCTGGTAAAAGCCCGGCGTTATCACCGCTACACGGCCGTAATAGCATCCCTCTTCACCCTTATGTGGACCTTCAGCGGTAGCTATTACGCCTTCAGCAAGCTGCAAACAGATACCCGCGACCGTTATTTTGTAACCGGCCATTTTGCCGCCACAGATGTAAACATTCCCTTTGATGTTTTAGCGCAGGCAGTAAAAGCCCCGGTTAACAATGTAAGCATGGTGCATTTGCAGGAAGGTAATTACTGGCAGGTATATACGAAGGCCGGTATTCAATACGTAGCGGCAAACACCGGTACTTTATTGCCACACGGCGATGCGCAGTATGCACAATACCTGGCTACGCAGTTCAGCAGCAATCCTGCAAGCGCCATTACTGATACAGCCTATGTTACCCAGTTCAACGACGAATACAACTTTGCCGACAAACGCCTGCCTGTATGGAAAGTAGGTTATAACAGCCGTCATCATGAGCGGTATTATGTAGAAACCTCCACTGGCAGGCTCTCTGTTCGTGTTGATGACCTGGAGCTGCCGCAGGGCTATTCCTTTGCGCTCTTCCACAAGCACCATTTCATGGATTGGGGCGGTAAGGCCCTGCGGGATTTCAGCACTATGTTCTGGGTGCTGATCCAGGTGATCATGGTGGTTGTGGGCTTAACATTATATGTGGTGTGGAAGCTGAGAACGAGGAAAGGGAAGGTAGGTACTGCGAGTGCCGCCCGCGGGTGAGTTAGCATTGGCATCATTATCCATCGGGTTTGTCAGGTCCATAGCCCTCTGGCATCACCCAATGGGCTGCCAGGTCCATAGTTCCAACTCCGTCCTGCGCCCGCCTGTGATGAAGTCTATGGGGCTTTATCAAGCGTACAAACCTGGGTGCATTTTCAGGCTTCACCGTTCGTGTCCATAGTTCTCTGGCATCACTCAATGGGCTGTCAGGTCCATAGTTCCAACTCCGTCCTGCGCCCGCCTGTGATGAAGTCTATGGGGCTTTATCAAGCGTACAAACCTGGGTGCTTTTTCAGGCTTCACCGTTCGTGTCACGCCGGCCAAGGTCCGTAGTTTGGAACTATGGACCTTGGTATTACTGCGTGGCAGTATAATGTTTCATGGGTGCAGTTGTGGTATACGTAGCTAAAGTTGGCATTCAAAAAATAGATTCCTTAAAGCTGCTTTTGCCTGTTAACAGCCCAAATTCGCCAAGTGAAGTAATATTATGACGCTGGTATTTCGCGGGCAGGTCCGGGCGGCGGCCCTTGGCCGGCGTGATACGCTTGATGATGCCCAATAGTACACATATGTTGATACGATAATCCCCCGTTTAATAGCGAACCAAACAGGCGGGCGCAGGCCAAAGCCGGACCTGCAAGAAATGCCCTCATATACTGAACAAGATTAGAATACCCCTAGTTTAGACCATCTTTACTCTTTCCCTATAAATTACTCAATACTCCACAACCCTAAAGGTCGCAATCCGTTGATCATCCATCTCAGGGAGCGGCAACCTTTTGGGCTGTCAGTAATGATCTTAAGCAACGGGTTTCTAAGGTCAGGGGCCTATTTACAATAATTTACAAAGTTTACATTTCAATTTACAATCCAGATCCTTCAGGCTGAAAGGATTAAGGTAGTTTCGCTGTATCAAATTTTAGAATATGAAAAACAAAAGAAATGCCTTAAGCGGATCTGATCTATCAGCAGATAGATCTATGTTAACTAAAACTACCAAAAACATGAAAAAAGTTATTTATGCGCTGATCTTACCGCTGGTTGTGGTAGGCGGACTAGCATTTGCTAATCGCGAAACCAAGAATGACACTTCTAAAAAGCCATCACCAAAATCGCTTACTGATGCTGAAATGAGGGCAGCAAGGGAACAATGGGAGGCTACCCCTGCTGGTATAAAGTTCAAAGAATGGGAAGCATCTCCCGAAGGTAAAAAAGTGCTTGCCGGTGCTGCTAAAATAAGGAAGCCTGTAAGTGCTTTTACCAATATGGAAGCTGTTGTAACCTCTCTTTCTCTTCCGCCAGGCTCAAGATTAGGTTTCGGAGTGATGGCCAGGATTAATGGTGATGATTATATTCTTAGGTTTGACAATGATCCTCAGCAGCTACGTAGTCTGAAGGTTAACGACAAAATAATTATAAAAAGCCATAGCGTATCGTACGCACCCAAGTATGCATATCCAATAGTATCAGGCGAATATGCAGAACGGGATGGTAAAATAATTTATAAGCATGCCCCTCGAAAAGGCGGTTGCTAAATTGTTAAATACGCACACGTATACGTTTTGTTCCTGATGAAGATGGAATGATGCTTCAGGCAATATATTTCCAACATCGGCAAGTGGCCTGCATTTTTAATAGGTGGGCCTTTGGTCACCAATACATAATTTACTTCATCTGGCCTGAAGACCTTCGCGGTCTTCAGGCTTTTTTATGCTTATAATTTATATCCCAGGCTACTCCACAAAGCGATAGCTGCCATGGGTATCATAGTCAATATTATGCTTCTTTTTTAGTGTTTGTATATAGTTTAAGGTGCCAATAGTATGAGGACTTGCGACGGAATCACCAACCCGTTCAAAGGTATGCAGCAGCGTTTCTTCCAGGCAGCTGCTCAGGCTCATGTGCTTATGCTCGGCAAGATCCTGTAATAGCGCTGCCAGCCGTTTTTCAAGCCGTACAGGTACATCTACCCGCTCGATTTTAATGGGAGGCCCCTGGTTATAGATGTATCTTCCAAAAACCAGTGAATTGCCATCTGCATCTTTTACCCTGTAATCGCGTATCCCATACTCCCGGTCTTCCATCGGAACGGTTATCTCCACGCCATTAGCCTTGTGAAATTCATAGAGCTCTTCCGCATTTTCTGTAATGAAAGCTACTTCAGATACCCCCTTCACAAAGGATTCGCCTTTTTGCAGGTGCAAATTCACCTGGCCTAACCCTACACCGGCAAACGTAGGAGGGTCTCCCCAGGAGAAGTGATGGGAAAACCCCAGGCGGTTAACATAAAAGTCAACAGCAGTCATTATATCCTTAACTAAGAGGGTGGGAAAAAGCTGGGAGCATTCAATATTGGGGAGCATAGTAATTACTATTTTAAAGTAAGAGAAACAATATTTGCATTAAGTTATGAATAGTGAGAGTGGTTTCCAATAACAATCCAGCCTCATCGCACTACTCATGTACCACTGGTATTTCGCGGGCAGGTCCGGGCGGAGGCCCTTGGCCGGCGTGATACGCTTGATGAAGCCCAACAGCATACATCCGCTGATACGACAATCCCCCGCCTAATAAAGAATCAAACAGGCGGGCGCAGGCCAAAGCCGGACCTGCAAGAAATATCCCCAAATGAAACGAGGATATAATAAAATCGCCCACTGGATAAGCTAAAAGTGTGGAGTAAAGGGGCAGTTCTTAAATATTTGTAAAAATCAGCATAAATTGGATGACCGGCTCATTGATATGTTACGAATATCCCTATTTTTGTTTACCCACACTTTGTTTATGAGCGCAGCTAAAGGAGCAGTAACCGGTCATCACGCTATCATCCGCGAATGGGTGCAGTTGTACACAAACGGAATGTACGCCTGGGCCTATCATAAAACTACCGATAAGGCGCTGGCAGAAGACCTGGTGCAGGATACATTCCTGGCCGCTTTACAGTCATTCGATAAGTTTAAACAGGAAAGTCAGCCTAAAACCTGGCTCTTTTCTATACTGAATAATAAGATCAGCGATCATTTCCGTCAACAATTCCGCCACCCGGTTGTTAACGAAACAGAGGGCGGCTTATCTTTTTTCTTTGATGATGAGGAGGAATGGCGCAAAGAACGCCGTCCGCAAACCTGGAACACCACGGATACACATGTCCTGGACAACCCGGATTTCCGGAAAATTCTGCAGCATTGTATGCACCTGCTGCCCGGCAACTGGCTGGCAGCGGTAAAATTAAAATACCTGGACGAAAAAGATGGGAAGGATATTTGTCAGGATCTTCAGATAACACCGTCTAATTTCTGGCAGATCATGCACCGCGCTAAGCTGCACCTGAGGAATTGTCTGGAGAATAACTGGTTTAAAAAGTAGATCGGGCATGAAACGAGTGTTAAAAAAAATATTCCTTCCCTGTACAACAGCTACGGAAATGATTGAGAAGGACATTTACTTTAAGCTGTCCGCATTAGAGAAATTCCGGCTGTTCCTGCATACCGGCCTCTGTGGCATGTGTCACCGGTATCAAAAACACAGCCGGCTGTTGCATCGGATCCTGATGGAGCTACATCACGAGCATGAACATTCCCACGCACGCAAAGAAGAGGAGCAGACCGCACTGAAAGAAAAGATCACAAACCGTCTGGAAAAGAATTAAGAACTTGTTGATTACCGTGTCAGGTTGGTGTAAATGTACCGGCTATACGTGCAAAGATTCTAATCACATATAAAAACTGACAACAATGGAGAACAAAAAGAAAGTTCTGTTAACCGGCTCTCTGCTGGCCGGCGCCTTATTGGCTACTGCAAACCTGCAGGCAAATGCTGCAGACCTGTTTAGCTTCAACAACCTGGGTACCGGCGAAGCCGTAAGAACCCGCCTGATGGACGGCCCCAGCCATGCCCGTACCCTGGAGCTGAACTGCGGCGAAAAGAAAGATTCCGCTTCCATGAAAAAAGGTAAAGATGGAAAATGCGGAAAAGATGGTAAGTGCGGCGAAGGCAAATGCGGCGACAAAAAAGGTGGTAAGAAAAAGATGAAGGCGGACACCACCAAAGCAAAGCCGGCAGCTAAGTAAACAGTAGGTAGTTGTTAGTTGGCAGTGTGCACAGTCCTTAGAGTTGTTAACTGCCAGTAGTTAAAGTTAGTTGTAGTTGCAGTGGGCAGTAGTCGCCACTACTGCCCACCGCCAACTAACGATTGCCCCTGACGCTAAAAATCTTCACGCTCAAATTGTCTTCTCATGGTTGGAATTGGTTTTAGAAAAGATTTTGCAACCACCCTGTTGCAAAGCCCTTCATTCAACCCGGCCTTTATTGAAGTAGCGCCGGAAAACTGGATAGGGGTGGGCGGTTACTGGAAAAAACTATTTAACCAGGCGCTGGAAAAATATCCGCTGTACACACACGGCCTTTCACTTTCTGTAGGCAGCCCCGATGAGCTGGACCTGAGCTTCCTGCAAAAAGTAAAAACCTTTCTCGGGGATACCAATGCGCAGATCTATTCCGAACACCTCAGCTACTCCAAATGCGATAACGCGCATTTATATGACCTGCTGCCTATTCCGTTCACCACGGAGGCCGTGCGTCATGTAAGCCGCCGTATCCGGCAGGTGCAGGATTTCCTGGAAAGGAAGATCGCCATTGAGATCGTAAGCTATTACACCCCGGTAGCGCCGGAGCTTACAGAGATCGCTTTCATCAACGCCATAGTGGAAGAAGCAGGCTGTAACCTGCTGCTGGATGTGAACAATGTGTATGTGAACGGCTTTAACCATCAGTATGATGCCAAAGCATTCATAGACCAGCTGCCTATGGATAAAGTAGCGTACATCCATATGGCCGGCCATGAAAAAGTATCGGACGACCTGATCATCGATACCCACGGAGAAGCCATTATAGACCCGGTATACGACCTGTTTGCCTATACCATGCAGCGGCTGGACCGTGATGTGCCTGTGCTGCTGGAAAGGGATTTTAATATCCCTGAGCTGGATGAGCTGCAGCAGGAAATGAACCGCCTGCAGCAGATCAAAAATGTGCACCTGAAAAACCCGCGTTATGCAACTGCCTGAAACAACCCACCAGCACCAGTCGGCACTGGCGGATTATTGCCGCACGGGTAAGTACAGCGCCATTCCCGGTGTACGGGAACAGCATGTAACGCAGTACCGCCGCCTGGTGTATAATATTGTAGATGATATGCTGGAATCAGCCTATCCGCTCACAAATCATTTGCTTACCAAAAGAGAGTGGAATGCGCTGGTACAGGAATTCTTTTCCAGTCATCCCTGCCAGTCGCCGCAGGTATGGTACATGCCCAAAGAGCTTTACGAATACCTGTCACCCAAAGAGCATAAGCTCAAAAACAAGTATCCGTTCCTGTTAGAGCTGCTTTGGCTGGAATGGCTGGAGGTGGAGCTGTTTATGATGGAAGACCGGCCAGCCGCTTACACCACCATAGGCGATCTTTCAACCGATGAATTAGTACTGAATCCCGAACATCATTTACAGCAATTCCAGTATCCCGTTCACCTGAAAACGGCTAAACAGCTCACGCCCGCTGATAGGGGCGATTATTTCCTGGTATTATTCCGCAAGCCCGACAGCGGGGAGGTGAATTTCATGAACCTTTCGCCTGCGCTGGTAGCCATGCTGGAAATATTGCAGGAAGGCCCGCAAACCATGGATGCCCTGATCCGGCAATGCTGCGCCGCCTGGCAGCTGCAGCTTAGCCCCGAGATCCGGGCTGCGGCGCATGCTTTCATCACACAATCGCTGGAGAACCGGCTGATGATCGGATTTAAAAGCAAACACGAATGAGCATCTTATCATCCTACGCCCGCACGGCGGCATCCCTGGAAAAAGCCAGGGCAATACCCTTATTGTTATTACGGCTCATACTGGCATATGGTTTTTACACACCCGCCAAAATGAAATGGTCTGATATTAACGCCATTGGGGAATGGTTTGGCAGCATGCACTTTCCCATGCCCATGCTAAGCGCTTACCTGGCCGCCACTACAGAAGCCGCAGGCGTAGTATTGCTTACACTGGGCCTGGCCACCCGCCTTATTACCATTCCATTAATGATCGTAATGCTGGTAGCTATTTTTGCAGTACACTGGCCCAATGGTTTCAGCGCAGGCGATAATGGTTTTGAGATCCCGCTGTATTATTTCCTGATGCTGTTTACACTATTTATTATGGGGCCGGGCAGTATAAGTATGGATGAACGGCTGCGTAGAAAATATAGAAACTAACCCTTAGTTTTGCCATACAATTTTCCTGTATGGCACTCCGCATCAACCCATTCTCCAAAATAAACAACGACACTGGTTTTGGGAGCAGCTCCAGCGGCTCTGTGGGCCGTTTCGTGAACAAGGATGGTACCTTTAACCTGCGCAAAGAAGGCCGCCCTTACTGGGAGCGCATGAGCCTTTATCACTTCATGCTTAACCTGTCCCCGCTGAAATTCTTTTGCGCTATCCTGCTGTTCTTTTTTTCCATTAACCTTATTTATACGGCCATTTACCTGGTATTAGGCGCGCATGAGTTTGTTGGTATTATGGGCCAGAGCAAGTGGCAGGTGTTCAAAGAGATCTATTTCTTCAGCACAGAAACCTTTACCACGGTAGGTTATGGCCGCGTAAACCCTATTGGCGATGGCGCCAACCTGGTGGCTTCCCTGGAAGCCCTGAACGGGTTCCTGTACCTGGCCGTATTCACCGGTTTGATCTACGGGCGTTTTTCCAAGCCCAAAGCTTTCCTCATGTTCAGCGACTATGCCACAATAGCGCCCTACCAGGATAAAATGGGGCTGATGTTCCGTTTTGCATCTTATAAGAACAATCATACGCTTACGGATGTTGAAGTAAAGGTAACCGCGGCATTGCTGGTAACGGAAAATGGTAAAACCGCATACCAGTTCTATGATCTGCCCCTGGAACGCAGCAAGATCCAGAACCTGCCCATGAACTGGACCGTAGTGCATCCGATAGATGAGAACAGCCCTTTGCAGGGATTAAACCAGGACGATCTGAAGGCCGCTGACCTGGAAATTTATGTGCTCATCCGTGCCTTTGACGATGTGTTCTCCAACTTTGTATTAAAGCGCACTTCTTATACATACGAAGAGATCCATTTCAACCGCCGCTTTGTGCCTATGTACCGGGAAACCGGCAACAGCACTATCCTGGAGCTGCATAAGCTCAGCGAATCAAAAGAGGTGGATGTTACGGTAGCAGTGCCGTTCAGCCCCATTGAACGGTCTTAATACATTTAAAACCCTCAATATGCCGCAAGCCCAGCTCGCACATCCCGGCCAGCCGGTTATGGCCACTTCCCTGGAAAATTTCTTTCCCGGTTATTTTGCCCTGGTAATGGCCACCGGTATCGTATCCATTGGTATGTTCCTGTGGAAGTATGCCTTGCTGGCCGGTATTTTCCTGGGCCTGAATGTGTTTTTTTACCTGTTGCTCTGGACCATTCTTATTCTCCGGATCGTGAAGTACCCGCAGGTAGTATGGAATGATCTTCACCATTCCGCCAGGGGCGTAACATTCCTGACGCTGGTAGCAGGCACTAATGTGCTGGGCAGCCAGATAGCTATTATTACCGGCCGTATGGATCTGGCGCTGGTATTATGGATAGCCGGGTTTATACTCTGGGCGCTGATCCTCTACACTTTTTTCCTGGTCAATATCCTCAAAGAGCCCAAGCCTGCGCTGCAGCAAAGCATCAGCGGCGCCTGGCTGCTGATAGTGGTTGCCACAGAATCGGTAGCTGTGCTGGGCGCTATCATTGCCAACAGCAGTCAATATCACTGGCTCATTGCATTTATATCGCTGTGCTCGTATATGACAGGTGGCATGTTCTACTTTGTGCTTATTGGGCTCATCCTTTACCGCTGGCTTTTCTTCAGCATGAAAGCGGAAACGCTTACGCCTCCGTACTGGATCAACATGGGCGCCGTAGCCATCATTACGCTGGCCGGTTCCCGCCTGGTAGCATATGCCCGCGTGCATGAAGAATTAAAAGAATGGGCCGGTTTCATACAATCGTTCACGATGTTCTTCTGGGCTTTCGCCAGCTGGTGGATCCCCCTGCTGTTCCTGATGTTCGCCTACCGCCACTTTATTGCCCGGGTACCATTGAAGTACGATCCCCAATACTGGTCAATGGTGTTCCCACTTGGCATGTACGGTGTGTGTACTTATACGTATGCAGGTATAACGGGCTTTACCTTCATTAAACCTATTTCGGCATTATTTGTTATATTAGCTTTACTGACCTGGGTCATTGTTTTGATTGGTTTATTTATTGATCTTGCATCAGTGAAGAAGAAGTAACGTCATTATTCCGTTACGGATAACCATAAAAAGGTGCTTATGTATTTTTCTCTCAACAAAAAAGCCGCCTTTATTGCAATTATTGTTACCCTGCTTTGTGTGGTGATCTCATTTTACGGGTCCAGGAAGCTGCAGAATTTTGACCCGGCATTAATTGCTTATTTATTTGGTACCCTCTTTGCCGTGTTCGGCGTTATTTACCGTTATTGTGTATGGCTGCAACGGCCGCCCACCCGCATGTATTTCAGGCGTACCTGGCAGCTGATCTTTACCGGTGCTTTTTTCGTGCACGCCTACACGCTGTTAATAGATTCCATCAAAAACCTGCTGTTCCAGCACTTCATTTACCCCAGGGGTAAAAAGCGGTGGATTGCCCACTTTATGCTGGCTACCGGCTGCCTGGCTGCTTTTGCCATCACCATTCCGCTTACGCTGGGATGGATCAACTTTACGCTTGACCCTGCCACCGCACTGGACCCAGGCGCTGTAAAATTATATAACGCTAACTTTTTCGGGTTTAAGATGATGAGCTTTGAATTGGGATCCGTACTGGCATTTTTAATTTTCCATGCGCTTACCTGGTGCTCCTGGCTGGTAATTGCCGGCGCAGTTATCTTTCTTGTAAGAAGGCTCACCAATGCAGGCCTCATCGCTTCCCAAACTTTTGAAGGCGACCTGCTGCCGCTTATCCTGCTCATCTTTATAGCTGTTACAGGACTGGGGCTCAATTTCAGCTATGCATTTATGAAAGGCATTGCCTACGATTTTATGTCGGTAACCCATGCCATTTCCGTGATCCTTTTCCTGGTATGGATCCCCTTCGGCAAGTTCTTCCACATTATTCAGCGGCCTGCACAAATAGGCGCGCATATTTATAAAAAGGAAGGAGAGAAGAAAGGCATGGCCGTTTGCCCGCATACCGGCAAGGAATTTACCACGCAGCTGCATGTAGATGATCTGAAAATAGTTACTAAACAGCTGGGCTTTGATTTTACACTGGAAGATGGCACTTCGCATCTCGACTACAGCCCTGAAGGAAAACGATCGCTCCTGGCCAAGGCGCACCTGAAAGCCCGGCAGGAAGGAGGAACATTTTTTGGATAACCACTGGCTTACGTTCGCGGCATTTTACTTTTACATTTATCTCGTTCATAAAATCTTTTAAATGGTCTCTATGAACCTCCTTCGTCGGTTTAAGATTTAAAATTTTACATTTTACATTCTTTTTTACTGCCGAAAATAAATACGACCAGCATGGCAAAACTACCCGTGTCTCCCGAAAAACTCATTACCCGTTTTGGTCCTCACCTCAACTTTGCCCCGCAGGAAGGTTATCCCGGAAGGGATGAGCCGGATGCCACGGTGAAAACACATTGCTGCTTTTGCGGCATGCAATGCGGTATTCAGCTGCTGGTGAAAAATAATAAGGTGGTAGGCTTTGAGCCATGGATGGAGTTTCCCTTTAACCAGGGGCGCTTATGCCCCAAAGGCGTGCAGCGTTACCTGCAGGATAATCATCCCGACCGTTTGCTGCATCCAATAGAAAGGGCAGAAGGCGAGGGCTTTAAACCTGTTTCCTGGGATCATGCGCTTGATAGAACAACATCCGAAATAAAACGCATCCAGGAAGCTTACGGTAAAAACGCATTCGCTATTCTGTCCGGCGTTTCACTCACCAACGAAAAAAGTTACCTGATGGGCAAATTTGCCCGCGTAGCAGTGAAAACAGCTAACCTGGATTACAATGGCCGGCTGTGTATGGTAAGCGCGGGCGCGGGTAATAAAAAGGCATTCGGAATGGACCGCTCCTCCAATAACTACGCAGATCTTGAACATGCAGAAGTGATCATTATAACCGGGGCTAATGTAAGCGAAACGTTTCCTACCCTCACACACTGGATCTGGCGGGCAAGAGATAACGGCGCCAAGCTGATTGTGATAGATCCCCGGGTTATTCCCCTGGCCCGTACGGCAGATCTGCACTTACCCGTAAAACCGGGAACGGATTCCGCCCTGTATGGCGCCATGCTGAAATACCTGGCAGATCATGATATGCTGGATCACGATTTTATCAATAACCATACAACCGGTTTTGAAGATACGCTTGCTGCTGTGCAGGACTATACCCTTGAATGGGCCGAAACGGTTACCGGCATCGATAAAGAAAAGATCCGCCAGGCAGCAGAGCTGTGGGGCAGGGCTAAGACCAGCTTTCTGCTGCATGCCCGCGGCATAGAGCATCATTCCAAAGGCGTGGAAAATGTGCTGGGCTGTATTAACCTGGTGCTGGCCACCGGCCGCATTGGCCGTCCCTATTGTGGTTACGGCACCATTACCGGGCAAGGCAACGGGCAGGGCGGCCGGGAGCATGGGCATAAATGTGATCAGCTGCCAGGCAACCGCGATATCAGCAACCCGGAGCACAGAAAATATATTGCAGAGGTATGGGGCATCCCTGAGCCGGAGCTGCCGCAAAAAGGGCTCACCGCGTGGGAGCTCATAGAAGCCATCCACAGGGGAGAGGTAAAAGGCCTGTTATCCATCTGCTTTAATCCGCTGATATCATTACCCAACAATAACTATGTAAGGGAAGCGCTGGAAAAGCTGGAGTTTTATGTTTGCATTGATTTCTTTTTAAGCGAAACCGCCCGCCATGCGGATCTTGTGCTGGCAGGCTCCCTGCATGAAGAAGAAGACGGCACGGTTACCACTGCAGAAGGCCGGGTAGTTCGTATACGCAAAGCCGTTAGCCCGCCCGGGAATGCCCGTACAGATACTTCCATTATTTTAGAGCTGGCCGCAAGGCTTGGCGAAGCTGATAAGTTCAGCTATGAAAATTCGGAAGCCATCTTCAATGAATTGCGCATCGCCTCCAAAGGAGGCACAGCAGACTATTACGGCATCACGTATAAAAAGGTAGAAGATAATATGGGGGTGTTCTGGCCCTGTCCTTCAGAAGACCATCCCGGTACGCCCAGGTTATGGGAAGATAAAAAGTTCGCCACACCGGATGGTAAAGCACATTTTAACCCGGTAAAATTCCGGGAGCCTTCTGAGGTAACAGATAGTGAATATCCTATAGTGCTCACTACCGGCCGGGTAGTATCCCAATACCTCAGCGGTACGCAAACCAGGCGCATAGGAAAGCTGGTAGGGTTAATGCCGGAACCTTTGCTGGAAATACATCCTGAGCTGGCGCAGCGTTATAACATACGGCAGCGTGAAACCGTGCGGGTAAGCACCCGCCGCGGCACCGGTGATTTTGCCGCTAATATTGTAGAAACCATCCGGAAAGATACCGTGTTCATACCGTATCACTGGCCCGGCAGAAAATCGGCCAACCAGCTTACCATCGGCACGCTCGACCCGGTATCCAAGATCCCGGAATTTAAAGTATGCGCCTGCCGGCTTGAGCCGCTGGGCGTGTTCACCCAGCCCGGTGAAACAAATGCATTTGATAGTATCTGACCACATTAAATACGCTCACAATGGAAGTCACCTCCTATAAAACAGACATGGAATTTTTTGTAGACATGCAGCGCTGCATTGGCTGCAAAGCCTGTGAAATGGCCTGTGCTGAATGTGAGACCAATGGCCACGAAAGCATGATCCATGTTAATTATGTGGAACGCGCTGTTACCATACAAACCACGGTACAGGTATGTATGCATTGCGATGATCCGGTATGCGCTAAGGTATGTCCTGCAGATGCTATTTCGAAAGATGATTTTGGCGTGGTGCATACTGCCAATACCGCCCGCTGTATCGGCTGCTCTAACTGCGTGATGGCATGCCCCTTTGGTGTGCCCATTAAAGAAGAGAAGTACGATATGATGATGAAGTGCAACATGTGCTACGACCGTACCAGTGCCGGTAAAAAGCCCATGTGCGCAACTGTATGCCCCAGCCAGGCATTGTTTTATGGCACCCGGGAAGAGATCAGCCGCATGCGCCCTAACAGCACGCCTGTAAATACATTCATTTTCGGGCAGCAGGAAGTTACCACCAAGGTAAATATCATGATGCCCAAAGGAAGCACGCACCTGAAAATACATTAAACTGAAAGGTATGTCTGACGAAACAGAAAAAGAACCTAACTGGAAACAGGATTTTCCAATAGAAAGAACGCAATCCACTAAAGTAAGCCGCCGCGACTTTGCCCGTTTCCTTTGCCTGGTATCGGGAGGACTGGCGGCAGGCAGCGCTTATGTAGCTGTAAAAGCTAACTTCTTTCCACCGGAAGAAGTGAAGGGCGAACATTTTGTTTGCAAGGCAATGGATGTTCCCCTGGGAGGCACGCGTTCGTTTGTGTTGGAAGGCAGCAGCATTCCCTATATTCTTATTCGCCTGGAAGATGGCAACTGGCGGGCCTATGAGCAGAAATGCACACACCTGTCCTGCGCCGTATATTATAAGCCTGGCAGCGGGCAGATCGTATGTCCATGCCATGAAGGTTTCTTTGATGCTATGACGGGCGAAGTGCTGGCCGGGCCGCCTCCAAGGCCGTTACCGGCCCTGGAAGTGCTGCTGAATGGTGATGATGTTTATGTGAAAGCCATCCATCCCGGACATAATAAAGTATAAAACTTAAAAGATGAGCAATTTTAAAGACGCACAGAATAAAGCGCACCCGAACAAGACTAACACCCTGATGTCGGCGCTGATCGTTATACTTATTTTAAACGTCAGCATACAGATCTGGCTGTTGTATACCGGCCTTAATAATGCGCTTGGGCAAAACACGGATATTGCACTACCGGCGTTTCTGGCTTCGCTGGTGTTGTTCCTGATAGGCTTCTTCTGGTTATATTTTCTACCGATGGGCTACCGGAAGAAAAGATAGCTCCAAACAAACCACCTTTCCATCTGCTGCTGTTGCTATCAGGGTTCTCTCATTCACCGGCTGCACCGTATTTACCAGGCAATTGGAAAACTTGTGCATCCATTTTAAGCTGCCATCTTTAGCCGACAAGGCATATACCACGCCCGACTGCGTAGGCACATACACCACATCCCGGTATTCATTAATAGGAGACGGGCAGATCTCATAACCCAGCGCCACCGGCGATTTCCATACTACTTCCTGGTCTGCGGAATGCGTGTTAAAAGCAATCACTGCGCCCTGCATGGTTTTAGCATATAAGCGGTTACTGTCCGGCGAAAGCCCCATGGATTCCCGCACACGGTTGGCGGTGTCCCGGTGCCGCCACAGCTGCTGCCCGGTATTGGCATCCAGCGCCGTCATGTACTGGTCAGGCGCTACAATGAACAGCTTATTGCTGCAGGCTGCCGGCCAGCAGGCAGCAGGGGAGAACATGCGGTTGCTGGCCCCATTGTTCCAGGTCCAGCTGCGATGGCCGGTAGCAGCATCCAGCGCGTACAGGTCGTTCCCCCAGGAGCCGAAGTATACTTTGTTGTTATAGATCAGCGGTTTGGTTTCCACAAAGTTGCGTACGCTGTCAAAGTCCCACAGCTGCTGCCCGCTGTTAATGTCCCATGCCCGGCAATGCCCATCGGAACCGGCTATGATGGCTGTGTTGCGGTACAGCGCTGCGGAGCTTACGATGGCCTTTTGTGTGCCCTGCTGCCAGCGCAGCTGCCCGTTGCGTGCATCCAGGCAATATACATTGCCATCTGTACAGGGTACAATCACATTATTGCCCCGCACTAACGGGGTAGCATATATTTTTCCTTTGGCAGTGAACTGCCATACAGGTTTGCCGGCTTTCAACGTTACGGCTTTTATATCGCCATTGGTGTTGGTATAAATTACTTTGTCCTTGGTGATGGCTACGCCACTGCCAATATCTCCCTGCTCCTGCAGGCTCCATTTTTCATGTACCTGCGGAAAGGTTTTGTTCACCTCAAAGCGGGGGCGGGGCGGGTTAGCCATCCATTGCGGAGCTTCATTGGTATGCAATGCCACGGCATGCCAGGCAGGTAAGGTGGCCTCTTCCGGCCTGCGCTCATTAAACACCAGTGAATCATGTACCATGGATACCAGGTTGTAACCGCCAACGGTAGCCTTTGCACGCAGGTTAGAGCGGCACATGATACCGGGTATGCCTTCAAAATTATATTTGCGGTTGGCATGGCCATGCCCGCAGATGATAGCTTTCAGGTTACGGTCTTTCATACGGTCCAGCACTTCGTACCAGTTATTCAGGCTGCTGTCCTGCGGGTAGTGGTTCACAAAAATGATGGGCATTTTTTTCTCCGGCTGTTGCTGCAGCTGCCGTTCCAGCCACACAATATTCTCACGCGGTATTTGTCCCGGCCCCATGCGCATATTAGGCCCGCAGCTGGTACCCAGGAACCAGTACCCTTTGTATTGGAAGCTGAAGGTTTCCGCACCAAACACAGTACGGAAGGTATTACACCCGCTCTCCGACCATTTGGCGTCATGGTTGCCCGGCACAATATACCAGGGCTTATTCAGCTGGTTGATGATGCTTTTAGCCAGCTGCAGCTCTTCATCAGAGCCAAACTCCGTAATATCGCCTGAGAACATTACAAAGGCCACATCCGGCTGCGCATTAATGTCTCTGATGGTCCTTTCCAGATCTTCCCTCGCCGTCTCACTGCCAATATGCGTATCAGACACCATCGCAAACCGGAACAATGTATCCTGCCCAAACAGAGGCCCACACAACATCACCATCCAGAAAGTAACAAAGTATTTCATGTACACGATTTTTTTAATTACGAATTATTTAATTACGAATTACGAATTGAATGCAGCGAATGAACTCATTTTGTTTATTATGAATTATCAATTACGAATTTTAATGAAAAATATGGTCATCAACAAAACACAACCCATTCGTAATTCGTAATTAAATAATTCGTAATTGAATTTAGTTCTCCCATCCGGGATTCTGCACCAGATTCGTATTCAGCAGCAGCTCCGTTCTTGGCAGCGGGTACAAATACTGCTTGGGATCTACGAACTTCTTATTGGCAGAGGGGTGCGCAATAATATTACCGCTGGCGCCCTCGCTCAGCGCATGGTCCGGCTGCAGGGAAAGATACTGCAATGTTTTATCCGGGTTAGCGGGCATAGTGTTTACAATGGCCAGGTCGTTCTTACCATCACCATCCAGGTCGTAGGTGCCTACACCGGGAAAGTATGCGCCTTTAAAATTCTCCGCCAAAAGCGGGCCTCTTTTCCAGCGCAGCACATCCTGGTAGCGGAAGCCTTCCATGGCCAGCTCTACCCGGCGTTCGCGCCGTACTTCCAGTATAGCCGCATCCGTTATATTATACTGCGCCTGCAGCAGCGGGTCTGCAGTAAGCGTAGCTACCTGCATGGCCGGCATGCCCACACGGGCGCGCAGCAGGTTTATGGAAAGGTCTGCATCGGCCTGGGTGAATTGTTTCAGCTCTGCTTTGGCCTCTGCGTAGTTCAGCAGTACTTCTGCATAACGGAACACCGGCAGGTCGTTGGAGTTGGTGTTGTTGCCATCCTGGTCTGTGCCGGTTACAAATTTTACGCATTGGTACCCTGTCATGGCGTTGGAGTAATCCGGTACCAGGGTAGCAGTGGTGCCAATACGTTTGTAACCTGGGGTGCGAATGGTTTGCGGCAGGCGCGGGTCGCGGTTCTTCACCTCTTCCCAGTAAGGCATGGTGGCATAACCCGGCTGACTGGAGAATGGTGTGCCGTCCTTCATCAGGTAAGAGTTGATGAGGCTTTTGGTGAGCCCGGGCGCGCTTAACGTTGGTGTCAGGAACTGGCCGTTGGCCTGGTGTGTTTTGGTAAGCGTACGGTCGTATACCCGTGCCAGTATGTATTCATCTGTATTGGCCGCGTCGGCAGAGAACAGGTTAATGTAATCGCTTTCCGGTTTGCCTGTGCTGTATAATTTGTAGGCGCCGCTTTGCATGATCTGCTGTGCTGCTGCTATTCCTTGTTGCAGCAGCTGGCTGCCGTCGCTTAATCCCAGCTCTGTATGATAAATGCGGTAAGTACCTTCAAATACGCATACCCTTGCTTTCAGCGCCAGCGCTGCCCACTTGGTAATGCGCGATACGTTTTTGGCGGCCTTCACATGGGCGGCTGCATAATCCAGGTCGGCCAGTATGCTGTCGGTTACCAGCCTGCGCGGATCACGGCCTTTGTATAGCTCCTGGCTGTTGGCTTCCAGGGGCTGGCTGTACCAGGGTACATCGCCAAAGCGCTGCATTTTCCGGAAGTAAAAGAAGGCGCGGAAAAAACGTGCAATACCGGCATAGTGGGCTTTAACGGAATCTGCTACATCCGCTTTGTTGTAATGCGCTAAAAAGTAGTTCACATTCCGAAGGGAGCTCCAGGTCCAATCTGCGGCAGCGGCATCTGTGGGTACTACCAGGCGGCCGGCAATCAGGTCGCTGATCACGCCGGGTTCCACGTTGTCGCTGGATATATCGTCAGAGTAAATGCCGGTACCCGGCAGGTCGGCATAAAAGCTGTTCACATACAGGTCCAGGTCTTTCTCTGTATTAAAGAATGCAGGGGCGGTAATATCGCTTAAAGGGCTGCGGTCCAGGAAGTTCTTTTTACAGGCACATAATGCCGCTACGCCCAGTATTATTAAAAACTTTTTCATTGCTGACGGTTTTTCAGATCATTTAAAAATTCACATCCAGCCCAAAGGTGTAGGTACGCTGCACCGGGTATACATACCCGTTACCGTTAGCCACGCCGCTGTCGGCCTCATCGCCAATGCTTTCCGGGTCAAAGGCTTTGGATAGCCTGGTGAACTCAAACAGGTTCTGCCCTGAAAAGAAAAGGCGGGTGCTGCTCAGGCCTATGCTGTGCATCCAGCGGGCAGGCAGCGTATAACCTACGCTCACGTTCTTCACGCGCAGGTAAGCGGCGTTCTGCAGGTAGCGGGTTTGTTTTACGCCCAGCTGCCGGGTATCGTTCAGCGCATCGTATGCCCGTGGCCGTGGGAAGTAGGCATCCGGGTGCTCCGGCGTCCAGTAGTTGTTGTAGATGTGGTCATACACCGGCTGGTTCCAACGGTTATAAAAGCCCCAGAAAATGCCGGATTCCGCGCCCGGCCAAAAGTCCTGCTTGCCAATGCCCTGCAGGAACACATCCAGCGAAATACCATTCCAGCTGGCGCCTGCGCCTATGCCGTAGCTATAACGCGGCAGGCTGTTGCCTATCCTCATCATATCCCCGGGATCATCGACTGTGTTCTTTCCGTTGTCGATTTTCTTGTCGCCGTTACGGTCCTCAAATTTAATGTCGCCCGCCAGCGGATGCCCGTTCAGGCTATAGGAGGTGCTTTGCACTTTCTGCTGGTTTACGCCGTACTTGGCATATTCATCGTCCGTAGCAAAAAAGCCCAGGGTATTATAACCCCATATTTCGCCCAGCTCCTGGCCTACATAATAATCCACCAGCGATTTATTGGGGTTATCAAACCGGGTGATCACAGAGCGGCTGTCGGCCAGCACTACCGATACATGGTAAGAGAAAGGCTTGCTGCCCAGCTGGAACTGGTCGCTCCATTTCATGGAAAACTCCCAGCCTTTGGTGGAAAGATCGGCTGCATTTTGCCGGGGCTCACTGGCGCCCAGTACTGCAGGCAATGTTTTGCCTTTGGTAAGCATGTTAATGGTGCGGCGGTTATACCAGTCAAAACCTATATCCAGCCGGTTATTCAGCGTGGTAAGGTCAGCGCCGAAATCAAGCGTGGTAGCAGTTTCCCAGGTAAAGCCCAGTGGCACCAGGCCGGGCGCTTTAATGCCTAAGGGCTGTGCGCCGTCCAGCACATCTGTAACCTTGTACACGCTCATGGGCTGTATATAATCATATTCACCCACCAGCTGGTTACCCAGGGAGCCGTACGAGGCGCGCAGCTTAAAGTTGTTCAGCACCTTTTTCACCGGCTCAAAGAATGGCTCTCTTGAAACCAGCCAGCCAGCTGAAACGGAGGGGAAGAAACCAAAACGGCTGCTGTCAGGGAAACGGGAGGTGCCATCATAACGCCCGTTAAATTCCAGCAGGTAACGGTCTTTATAATCATAGTTCAAACGGTAAAACACACCCTGGGTAGCCCATTCTCTTTTATCATCGCCCACAGTGGCCACGCCGGAAGTAAGGTCAATGGAGCCTTGTGAGGGCGTAATATTATCATCCCTGCGGGAAGAAAAATAGCTGTACTTATACAGCTCCTGATTATAACCTATCAGCCCTTTCAGGTGATGGTCGCCAAAGCTGTGCGAATAGTCTGCATACAGGTTCACAATATGGTCATACACTTCGCCCAGCGAGGATTGGTAATAATCGGGGTTAGAATAATTGCTGATCACACCGGGCTTGCTTTCATACTTTAAACGCAGGCTTTGCACATCATTGCGGTTCTGCGTAATCAGCAGGGTATAATCGCCGTTAATGTGCAGGCTGTTGTTCAGGAAGTTGGTCTGAAAGCCGGCAGTATTCTTCAGCAGCTGGTTCTTCAGCTTGGAGCGGCCGCCGTTTTCCAGCTGTCCGAAGGTGAGCATACCTGCCTGTGTATAGTTGCCGCTGGGCGTTTTAATAGCCTCATAGGGGTTGGCAAATAACGACAGGTAGCGGTAAACGTTAAAGCCGCCGGAAACGATCTTGTTAGGCGCATCATAAATGCCCTGCACCATTTCCACGTTATCATACAGCTTTATCCAATCAGCCAGCTGGTTCTCCAGCTTCAGGCGGAAGCTGTATTGTTTATAATCATCCGTAGCTACGCGGAAAGCGCCGCTTTGCTTCAGGTACCCGGCCGATAAATAGTAATTCGTATTGCCTTTGCCGCCGGCCACGCTCAGGAAATGTTTGGCAAAAGGCTGACGCTCGTTATAAAATTCATGGTACCAGTCGGTATTGGCGCCGCGTATATAGTTACCCGTAGCATCCACACCCAGCTCCGGCAGGGTAGGATCCAGCTGCCGCTGCTGCAGGTAGGCTATCACGGCCGGCATGCCCGGCTGGTCAGAGCCGGCATATCCTTTATAGGCTTCGTTCTGCAGGGTAGCAGCTGCCAGCGGATCGTTCAGCAAATGCGGTAAGCGGGTAGGATTGCTCCAGCCAAAGTTGGCGGAATAACGTACCTGCACCTGCCCGCTTTTTGCTTTGCGGGTGGTAACCAGTATTACACCAAAAGCTGCACGGGCGCCGTAAATGGCGGCAGAGGCAGCGTCTTTCAGCACCGTTACACTGGCTACATCTTCCGGGTTCAGGAGATTAATATCGCCGGGTGTACCATCAATCAGGATCAATGGCCCGCCTTTATTAATAGAGGTAAAACCGCGTACGTTAAAGATGCCGCCGCGTCCGGGCTGGCCATCGCTGAAAGTAATGTTCAGGTTGGGGATAGCGCCCTGCAAGGCCTGCGCCACATTAGTTACCGGCCGGTCTTCAAACACCTCTGGCCCTACCTGCGAAATAGCGCCGGTAACATTGGATCTCTTTTGTGTGCCATAACCCACCACCACTACCTGTGCCAGGGAATCATCGCGCAGCTTCATGCGTATGATCAGGTTAATAGGTTCATTCCTTTTAATGGTGTAACCATCCAGTTGCTGGGTTTTATACCCGACAAATGAAAAGCTAAAGCTGTAACGTTCACCGGGCGTGAAGTTCATAAAACGGAACCAGCCCTTTTCGTCCGTTACCTGGAAAGCCGGGCTGTTGCTGCCGGCCGGCGTGGCTTTTACAGAAACGCCGGGCATTTTCTCGCCCAGCTCATTCTGCACCACACCGGTCACATAGGGTTTGTCCTGCGCCAGTGCCATTACAGGCGACAGCAGCAGTGCTGCTACGTATAACCGTAAGAGTGAAAGATGTTGGTAGATGGATCTCATATGATCGATTTTTAAGACAATACTTTCCCATGACCGCTGTTGCGGTCTTTTTTTAATGTAGTGCTGTGACAGTTTATTTCTTTAAAATGTACCCGCCCGCCGTATCATGCGTTAATGTAAGCTCGTTCAGTAAGGCAATGGTTTGTAACACCTGCTCCGGCGTATCGGTATCGCTGAACTCCGCGGTTACACGTATACCGGATAAGGCTTTAGCGTTATAGGTGATCTGTATGCCGAAATGCTGCTCCAATGCTTCCAGTACTTCCGGTAACGGCCGTTTGTTATAAACCAGCGCCTGCTCCCGGTCTGTTGTATTATTAATGGTTTTATCGGTTGACAAGGTTGTTTTGTGTACCAGCATTTTCCCGCTGCTGCCTGCATATACCAGCTCATCGCCGGGCTGCAGGTATTGGGTGCTGAATGCCGGGGTCGTTTTTCCGTAAGGCTGCACCATTACTTTACCGCTGTATAGTTTTACGGTTACCCGTTGGGTGATGCTATCTGCTGCAATCCTGAAGCTGGTTCCCAGGGCGGTAGTAGCGGTATTGGCTGTATATACGGTAAAGGGCCGGCGCTGATCTTTTGCTACATTAAAACGGGCCGTACCCTGCAGCCACAGCGCGCGTTGGCTGCTGTCAAATCCCCGCCGGTACTGCAGGCTGCTGCCCGGTAACAGCTGCACGGTGGAGCTATCTTCCAGCACCAGCCGTAAAGCGGTTTTGCCGGTATTATTATACTGCCGGTATACCAGGGCTGCCGGTTGTGCCTGTGCTAATTGCGAAGGGGCATTATTGCCGGGATAACGGCTTACCAGCAGCCAGCTGAGTGCTATTACCCCGGCTATGGCCGCAGCGGCAGCAACTGCACGCAGCGCTATCTGCCAGCGTTTCCCTTGTGTAATGCGGTTGCGGATGCGGTCCAGCACTTTTTCCGTTACCACCGGGTGCAGTCTTTGTTGCGGCTCAAAAGCCTCCCAGTCTGCTGTTTGCAGGTATTCCTCCATCTCGTCCGGATGTTCGCTGAAGTACTGCAGCACCATTATTTCCTCTGCTTCCGTACACTGCCCGTTCAGGAACCGCTGGTATAACTCCCGTGATAACGCCATAACAACTTGCACATTTATACATACACTACGTTCAGGCGGGAAATATCCCTTACTGCTTAACAATTTATTTAAATAGGGAAGAGTAGGGGATCAGCAAAGAAAGGTGAGCAGCGCACGGCGTAATTGCTTCAAAGCCTTGGTAATGTGCACTTCTACGGTTTTAGGGGAGATGGCCAGCAGGCTGGAAATTTCTTTGTGGGAAAGGCCGTCTATGCGGCTCAGCATAAAAACCTTTTTGCGTACAGGCGGCAGCTTATCCATTTCGCGGTGCAGCTGGCGGATGGTATCGCGGTTAGCCGGTTCTGCGCTCAACCCTTTTTGCAGCAGGTCGGCGGTGTAGGATTGCAGGAAGTGCTGATGGTGCTTATTATGGCGCACCATATCAATGAGGGAGGTTTTGGCAATGCGGAAGATCTGTTCTGAAAGGGTATGGGCGGTGGAGAGCTGCTGCCGGTAATGCCACAGTTTAACAAAGGTAGTTTGCAAAAGTTCTTCGGACCATAGCTGGGAGCGGGTATGCTTCAGGAAATAGAAATATAATTTTTCGTGATAGGTATGATATACCTGCTCAAATGTTTCCGTATGTCCCTCTTTTAATGCAAGTATCTCTTCCACGTACCTTTAGATTTTCGTAGGCAAAGTTTGCAAAAACTGAAGATAGTGTTTATTAAGGAATAATTAATTCTATTTAAAACCCGATTTGGATTTTGTTTTTTTTCCTGTTATTTTGGTGATTAATAGCAAGCTATGTAGCATTTTAGGATAGGGAGAACGTTATGGAAAACGATAGTCGTCGTATTCTTTCCCCGTAATATATAATACTGTATCAATCATTGAAGAACTCTTAACCAGGCACTATCTATGCATAACCAGCAAGCTATAAAAGACTTGTTTGATAGCATCTGCCAGCAGGATGATATGGCCGCCTACCAGCAATTATTCGGGATCATGGAAGCCCCGCTTATTGCTTTTATCAAGGCTTTGGTAGGAGCGGAGGAAGTTGCAGAGGAGCTCTATTCCGACCTGTTTGTAAAAATATGGGCGCGCCGCCATACGCTGCCTGCTGCCGTGCAGCCACGTAATTATATTTACACCATGGCCCGCAACCTGGCCCTGGATTTCCTGAAAAAAGAACGCCATCTGCACAGCATAGAGTTTAATGATATTGATCCCCTGCTGGTGCAGGATCAATCCCCCACACCGGAGGAACAGGTTATTTCCAAGGAAATGATCCGCAAAATAGAAAGCGCCATCAACGTACTGCCGGCCCGCTGCCGCCTTATTTTTAAAATGGTAAAGGAAGATGGGTTTAAGTACAAGGAGGTAGCAGCCCTGCTGGGCATTTCCGTAAATACGGTAGAGGTGCAGATGTCCATTGCGCTGAAGAAAGTAGCGGCGTCGGTGAAGTTTAAGACACTCGCTTAGGTGTAGTGTGGCGTTTCCTTATAAAGCAACAATCACCTTTCCAAATGCCTGGCCTGATCTAAACCGCTGAAAAGCATCCTGCACCTTTTCTACCGGGAAAACACTGTCCACAACAGGCCGCATGTTATTCTTTTCAATAGCGTTTACAAAATCATTTAATTCCTGCGCATTGCCAACCGAATAAGCCTGCAGCCGCACATAGTTCGTAATAAGCGGAACCAGGTCTATGGTTAGTTTGGTGCCGGTCATCAGGCCTATTAACCCAACAAAACCGTGCTGTTTTACAGAGAGGATACTTTGCTCAATGGTATCTGTTCCGGCTACATCCAGCGTTACATCCACGCCCATACCGCCATTCAGGCGTTTTACTTCACTGCTCCATTCCGGGAATGTTTTATAATTGATCACCTCATCTGCCCCCAGGTTCTTCAGCTTTTGCTCTTTTTCCTGGCTGCCGGTAGTGGCAATCACTTTCAGCCCGAACATTCTGGCTATTTGTATTGCAAACAGCGACACGCCGCCACTGCCCTGTACCAGGATCGTTTGTCCTGCCCGGATCTTTGCCTGTTCAACCAGGACGGTCCACACCGTTAAGCCGGCCACCGGTAAGGGCGCTGCTTCTTCATCGGTGAGGTTGTTGGGCGTTCTCACCAGGGTATTCTCCGGTTGCACCGTATATTCCGCCAAAAGCCCGGGCAGCGAAAAGCCGGTTCTCAGCTGATCGTTGTAAGGTGTATTTTTCCCTGCTTCCCAGCGGGAAATAAACGGGATCATAACGCGGTCGCCCTTTTTCCAGCGGCTTACTTTACTACCCACACTTTCCACAACACCCACGCCTTCGGAAACCGGGATATGCGGCAGCGGTATCCCAAAAGGGATCCGGTTCTCCACCACGATCAGGTCATGGAACTCAAGGGCTACCGCAGTGGTTTTCACCAGCACTTCATTTTCGCCTATGGCAGGTACAGGGATCTCCGTGAGCTGTAAATGTTCAATACCAAATTGGGTTAACTGTATTGCTTTCATAATGTGAGGTTTTATGGAGCAAAAGTAGTGTCTTAATATTCCCGGATAAGGGGGCTAAATAGAATTTGTGGTAGGGCCATTTAGACCGTATAATGGTGGGAACCTGCTTATTTCGATCATTAACCATTGATTATTCATTATTAAGCCGGTTACTTTCCATCATTGAGCCATCTCTTATAAGGGATGAGACTACGATGACTCGGATATGGCTTTGATATGGGACAACTATGGGACAACCCTTCTCTGCAACCGAAGTATTTTGTCCTGGAATAGGGCATAGGGCTTACGCCCTGGCTAAACAATAGGGGGAATGGTATGAAACAGGGGCAAATAACAGGGGCAAATAACAAGGGTAAATAACAAGGGTAAATAACAAGGGTAAATAACAAGGGTAAATAACAAGGTAATAACAACGGTAAATAACAGTGGTAAGATGAGTGGTAGCGGCCCACCCCAGATACTAAAGCCCTGATGCCCCAAAAGAGAACCGCCGCCCGGCTGATTGCGCAGGTCCAAATGACGGACCTTGCCCGGCGTGCCCGGCTTGATGCCGCCCAATCGCCCTTTTAAGCCCACATGCCCCCCAACGCCCCATAGCCATCCAAACAGGCGGGCGCAGTCCGGAGTTGGACCTGCCAATCAGCCGTACCACGCCCTCAATCCCGCATTAAGCAACATCCATCCAAACAGGCGCACACCTCCAAACAGGCATCCCCCCCAAAAAAAACTTTCCACCCCTTTAATGGTAACTCCATTTCCCCGCCGTCTATATACTTACAAGCATATTGTTGTTTAAATGAACGGACCGGAGTCTATCTTTTACAAACTGTTGTTGAAAAAGATCAGCGGAGAGCTAACAGCCAAAGAAAAGTTGTTGCTGGCGGATCTGCTAAAGGCATACCCGGAATTCTCTGAAGCGTATGAAACCGTGCAATGGCTCTGGAATGATGCAGGGATCACCTCCGCACCCCGGCCAAAAGAGAAGTCGAAACGCCTGCTGGATCAGCATATGCAACGGTTACAGGCAAACGGCCTGTTGCCGGAAACAGAACATGTACCACTAAAAGTGTCAGACGGACACGAAGCGCCTAAGCAGCGCCGCTGGTACTGGTTAAGCGCTGCCGCCGCCGTGATATTATTAATAGGGTTGATCCTGTTTAAACTGCCACAGCCGCCCGCAAAACAGGTAGCGGAAAAACGGCATCCCAATATGGTGATGACCCGTCCCGGCTCCCGTACCAAGCTGATATTGCCGGACGGCACTACGGTTTGGCTCAATGCCAGCAGTAAGCTTACCTATGGCGATGATTTTATGGAAAAGGAACGCCGCGTGCAGCTGGATGGGGAAGCATTCTTCGACGTGGTAAAAAATGAAGGGAAACCGTTTATAATCAATACAGCCGTTATGAACGTACGCGTGCTGGGTACTTCCCTCAACGTACGCGCTTATTTCGGCGACAAAAAAGCGGAAGCCGTGCTTATCAGAGGTAAGATAGAGGTGCAGGTAAAACGCCGCCCGCAGGAACGTTACCTGCTAAGCTCCCTGGAAAAGCTGAGCGTAGCTGCGGCCGCGCCCAATGTACATCCCAGGAAAGAGCTTTCCATCACGAATGTGGATGTTATCGGGAAAGACAGCACCATCGCGGAAACAGCCTGGATAGAAAATGAGCTGGTATTTACAGGGGAGCCGCTGGCAGAGCTGGCAGGCAGGATGGAACGCTGGTTTGATATGAAGATAACCATTACGGGCACACGCTTACCACATTTCAGGATGAGCGGCTCTTTTAAGGATGAATCGCCGGAACAGGCATTGAAAGCCATCAGCCTGATCACCGGGTGTAAATATAAATTTAAGGACCATGTTGCCTTACTTTATGACGAAAACTAAAAACCGTTAACAAGCATAAAACCGTTTATTAAACTTAAAAGCCACGTTATGTTATCATCAGCCAGATATAAAAAATAAAAAACGGGAAATGTGGCCGCATTTCCCGTAAAAGCCAAAATCTCATGCTGGTAAGCTGAATCCTTACCAGACATGCCATTTTATTAATCTTTCAAACCAAATGTATGAAAAAATTTGACTTGTTTGAGGACAGGCATCCTTATGCCTGGAAGTCAATACTGTGTATGAAGCTAACTGTTCTCTTTCTACTCGCCACCGTTTTACAGGCAACTGCCAGCACTGTTTATTCGCAGGAAGCCAAAGTAACGCTGAAGCAGGAAAATAAAAGCATTAAGCTGCTGTTCCGGAGAATAGCGCAGCAAACCAGCTACCGTTTCATTTACCAGGAAGATGCTGCTTCCCTGGATAAGCTGGTATCTGTAGATGTACAGCAGAAACCCGTATCCGAAGTGCTGGATATGGCGCTGAACAATACCGGCTTTGGTTTCCGAATGGTGAATGAAAATCTCATTGTAATATCGCCCAGGGGCAGCGAAATGCAGGATATTGTGCTGAAAGGCCATATCGTGGATAAGAACAAGCAGCCCGTGCCCGGCGCCACTATTAAGTTAGAGGGCACCAATAAAGGTACCACTACCGATGCTACCGGCGCATTCAGCATATCCGTGCCCGCATCCTCAAAAGTAACCATAACGGCTATAGGTTTTTTAGCCCAGACGATCACCGTAACAGACGCAGGCCCGCTCAACATCGTGCTGCAGGAAGATACCAAAGGCCTCAGCGAAGTAGTGGTGGTAGGGTATGGTGCACAGAAACGGGAATCCGTAACCGGCGCTGTAGCTACTATTAAAGGCGCCGACCTGGTGAAATCACCCGCCACCAACCTCAGTAACTCCATTGCCGGCCGTATGCCAGGTGTAACCGCCATGCAAAATACCGGTGAGCCGGGCTATGATGGCTCTACCATCCGCATCCGCGGCTCCAACACCTTAGGTAATAATGATCCGCTGGTGGTAATAGATGGTGTAGCTGCCCGTACTGGCGGCCTGGAACGTTTAAACCCGGCCGATATTGAAAATATGTCTGTGCTGAAAGATGCCTCTGCCGCCATTTACGGTGCGCGTGCAGCCAATGGCGTTATACTGGTAACTACCAAACGCGGTAAAAGCGGCAAACCGGTGCTTAGCTATAACTTTAACCAGGGCTGGTCACAACCCACGCATATCCCGGAAATGGCCAATGCACCCGAGTATGCGCAGATCAGGAATGAATTAAGCCTGTACAAGAACGTAGCACCCGCAGAATGGAGCAACGCCTGGAGCGCCTACAAACAAAGCGGTTCCTACACCTCGCCTACATCCGGTAATACCTGGACGCCGCCTTTCAGCAAAGACGACATTACAAAGTATGCAGATGGTTCCGATCCCTGGGGCCACCCGAATACAGACTGGTACAAGTCTACCCTGAAAACCTGGTCGCCGGTATCCAATCATACCTTACAGCTCTCCGGCGGTACGGATGCGATCCGTTACCTCACCTCTTTCGGTTATCAGAAACAGGATGGTTACTATAAACAATCCGCCACAGGTTTTGACCAGTACAGCCTGCGCATTAACCTGGATGGTAAGATCAATAAATACATGAGCGTAAGCGTGGACATGTTAGGCCGCCAGGAAAACCGCAACTTCCCCACCCGCAGCGCCGGAGATATTTTCCGTATGCTGATGCGTGGAAAGCCCACGGAGCCTGCTTTCTGGCCTAACGGTATGCCCGGTCCCGATATTGAGTATGGTAACAACCCGGTAGTGATCACCACTGCCCAAACCGGCTATAGCCACGACCGCCGTTATTACGTGCAAACCAACGCCCGCCTGGACATCACCATTCCCTGGGTAGAAGGGCTGAAGCTGAGCGGCAACATTGCGTTTGATAAATACATTAAACGCACTAAAGACTGGCAAACACCCTGGTACCTGTACACCTGGGATGGCACCAGCTATGAGGCAGATGGTAAAACGCCTAAGCTGAACCGCAGCAAACGCGGTACCGACCAGCCTACGCTGGAACAGGCCGATGAAGACCAGGCCAATAAGCTGTTACGCGGTTTATTAACCTACGACCGTACCTTTAAAAGCGGCCATACTGTGAACCTGGTATTTGGTATGGAAAAGGAAACCGTGAATAACGATAACTTCTCCGCGTTCCGCAAATATTTTATCTCCACAGCAATCGATCAGCTGGTAGCCGGCGGCGATGCAGAGAAAACCAACGACGGCGGCGCCTGGGACCGTGCACGCCTCAACTACTTTGGCCGTGCAGCCTATAACTACAAGGAAAAATACCTGGCAGAATTTGTTTGGCGGGTAGATGGTTCCTACATGTTCCCGTCTAACAAACGCTTCGGCTTTTTCCCCGGTGTGCTGGCAGGCTGGCGCATTTCCGAAGAAAATTTCTGGAAAGATAATGTACGCTTCATGAACTACCTGAAGCTGCGCGCATCCTGGGGTAAGCTGGGTAACGATCAGATCTATTTTGATGATGATAACGATGGCACCCTCACCCTACAGGAATACCAGTACTACGGCACCTATGGCTTTAACAGCTATATCCTGAACAACCAGCTCACCAAATCCATACTGGAAGCACGTTTGGCAAATCCCAATATTACCTGGGAAGTAGCCAATAACTACAACGTAGGTTTGGATGGCCAGCTGCTGGACGGTAAGATCTACTTTGAACTGGATGCGTTCATTAACAAACGCTCCGGCATATTGGTGCGCAGGAATGCCTCTATTCCTCAAAGCACTGGTATGACGCTGCCCGCAGAAAACCTGGGAAAGGTAGATAACAAAGGCTGGGAGTTTAACGTAGGATATACCAATAAAGCAGGTGAGCTGAGCTATAATGTAAGCGTGAACGGCGGTTATGCCAAGAACACCATTAAGTTCTGGGATGAGCCGCCCGGCGCACCGGAATGGCAGAAATCTACCGGCCGTACAATGAACACCCAGATCTATTATGAATACGACGGCGTGTTCAAAGACTTTAATGATATTAAGAACAACACCATTGATTACAGCGCGCTTACCAATGACCTGCGCCCTGGTGATATGAAGTTTAAAGATATTAACGGCGATGGTAAAATAAATGGTGATGATAAGACGCGCATGACAAAAAACAGCCAGCCTACTTTTACCGGCGGTTTAAATGCCAACCTGCAGTTTAAGAACTTCGATTTCTCTTTGCTGGTGCAAGGCGCTACTGGCGGGGCTATCCACATCAATACAGAATCCGGCGAGATCGGCAACTTCACCAAAGATTACTTTGATCACCGCTGGAGCCCGGATAATCCCAGCAGTGTGGATCCGCGCGTGAACGACCGTAATGATACCTATTGGGCCACCGGCAATACCTACTGGTTCCGCAGCACTAATTACATACGCCTGAAGAACGTGGAGCTGGGTTATAATCTGTCCGACCTGGTGAAAAGACGTGTGGGCATCAGCTCCCTGCGGGTATATGTGAACTGTTTGAACCTGTTTACGGTAGACAAGCTGAAGATACTGGATCCGGAATCCATTAATGGTAACGGGCAGTACTATCCGCAGTCAAGAGTGATCAATGCAGGGTTTTCATTAACATTTTAAAGATTAACAGTATGCAGCACATAATGAAACGTATATACATGGGGGTGGCCTTAGTGGCAGGATTGATGATAACCGCGTGTAACAAGGATTTCCTGAACACCCAGCCCCGGGACGAAGCCGCAGAAGACCTCGTGTTCAGCGATCCCGGTTTAACAGAAGCATTTGTGAACGATATTTATAACGGCTTAAGCAGCGGCGGTTTCCTGGAAACCATGCTGGCATCTGCCACAGATGAAACGATGTTCACCCATGGTTATGGTATGAAGAACATGGTAGAAGCCACTATTAGCCCAACCGATGCGGAATATGTAACCAACCGCAGCACCATGAAGTGGGACGAAATGTATAAGAGGATCAGGGCCTGTAATAAATTCTTTAGTAAAATAGCCGACGTACCATTTGATGATCCCAGCGTAAAAGACCGGCTAAAGGGGGAAACTTATTTTCTGCGCGCCTATTTCTATCACCAGCTGGTGCGCGGTTATGGCGCAGTACCGCTGGTAACAGAAGTATATAAGCTGGGCCAGACAGACTACACTATTGCCCGCAGCACCTTTGAAGAATGCGTGAACTTTATAGTAAAGGATTGTGATTCCGCCGCGTATTTCCTGAAAGGAAAAGAAGGCATCACCGTAAAGGGCCGTGCCACAGAAGGCGGAGCCCTGGCGCTTAAGTCACGTATACTGATCTACGCTGCCAGCGATCTGCATGATATACCTACGGCTAAAAGCAAAGCCACCACTATTGCAGGCTTTGCCCAGCCTGAGCTGCTGGGTTATGTAAGCGGCGACCGTACCGCGCGCTGGCAAAGAGCCAAAGACGCCGCCAAAGCGCTCATTGACCGCAACATGTATGCGCTGCAAAGCCCGGACCCTGCCAGCAGGGAAGAGGCTACCGCCAACATCCAGGGCATGTTCCTGAAAGATAACAGTGAAAGCATTTTTTCCCGTTACTTTAAAAATGATAAAGATGAACCAGGCGGCAACGTTGGATTGTACAACGGTTTGAATGGCTATCATAACTGGGCCGGCAACACGCCCACGCAATTGCTGGTAGATGATTATGAAATGAATGATGGCACTCCGTTCGACTGGAGCAATGCAGCACATAAGGCTAATCCTTACCAGAACCGCGATCCGCGTTTTTATGCCACCATCATCTACGATGGCTCACACTGGCGCAAACGTCCGGCAGATGTGCAGGCCAAAGATCCGTTCAACCAGGCGCAAACCGGCCGCTACGAAGTATGGAACGGCACCCAGGTTGTACCCAACCCCGGACTGGATACCCGCTCCGGACCCGTGGAAGACTGGAACGGCTCCTTTACAGGTTACTACTTTAAAAAGTTTATTGATACCACGGTAGATGCACAATTCTATAACCAGGAAGTACCTTATCCGTTCTTCCGCTATACAGAAGTGCTCCTGAACTACGTGGAAGCCTGTATTGAGCTGCACCAGGATGCAGAAGCGCGCACCTACCTGAACATGATCCGCAGGCGTGCCGCCATGCCGGATATCACCGCCTCCGGCGATGAGCTGCGCAACCGTTACCGCCATGAGCGCGAAGTAGAAATGGCTTTTGAAGAGCAGCGTTTTTACGATGTGCGCCGCTGGATGATCCCGCAGAACACCGTGGGCCGGCCTTTGAAAGGCATTAATATTACCGCCACTTTAAAACCCGGCAGTAAGATCACGGTGTACCGTTATGACCCCACAAATTATAACTACGTATACACACCCATCACCATGGAAGCAGAAAAGCGCCTGTGGCTGGATAAAATGTATTTTATGCCTATCCAGCGCGATGAAATAAACCGGAATAGTAAGCTGGTGCAGAATCCTGGCTACTAGTAGTCCATAGTCGATGGTCCATAGTCCATTGCCCGGAGCGTAATAACAGATACTGCGCAGTATGCTATGTATTATGGACCATTGACCATGGACTTTATTTCCATCCATCAGTTGTAATACTCTGTAATGTCCTGCTCCCCCCGCAGGACATTACTATTTAAATAATTAGTAGCTACCGGCTATAAAGCCGCCTTTATAGCCTATTCTTGTACTACAGTAGGCTGCGCAGCAGGCAATGGACTATGGACCATCGGCCATAGACTTTTAAAAACGGAAAAATCAGCTTAATTTGAAGTCTCATTTCCATAATCAAATATCTTATGAAGAAAACATGCTTAAGGCTGGTACTGGTATCATTGGCCGGTACCGTTTTGCTTACTTCGTGTGGGCATCAGGGTGGGGAAGGTTCCGGTAAGGATACCACTGCCCAGGTTGGATTAACACCTGATGCAGACAATGTAGGTTTAAAGCTACCCGCTGGTTTCGGCGCTATTAAGGTAGCTGACAGCCTGGGTAAAGCACGCCACCTGGTAGTAACGCCCCAGGGCGATATTTATGTAAAGCTGAACAGCTTAAAAGATGGTAAAGGCATCGTTCGCCTGCACGACGCTAATGGCGACGGCAAGGCCGACGAGCAAACCGCTTTTGGCGATTACGGCGGCACCGGTATTACCCTTAAGAACGGCTATTTATACGCCTCTTCAGATACAGCCGTGTTCCGTTATAAGCTGGATGACAGCAGCCATGTAACCAACCCCGATCAGCCGGAAAAGATCATTGGCGGTTTAATTGACCGTCACCAGCACGAAAGCAAATCCATTGTGCTGGATAACAATGGCAATATTTATGTGAACATTGGCGCGTATTCCAATGCCTGCCAGGAAAAAGACCGCACCGCCGGCTCCAAAGGCATGAAACCTTGCCCCATCCTGGATTCTGCAGGCGGTATCTGGCAGTTCAAAGCCGATCAGCAGAACCAAACCTACGGCACCGGTAAACGTTATGCCACCGGCTTGCGCAACGTAGTAGGGCTGGACTGGAACCAGGATCAGAACGCACTGTTCGTAATGCAGCATGGCCGCGACCAGCTGCATGATATGTGGCCCAAGCTGTTCACGGAAGCACAATCCGCTAACCTGCCTGCTGAATGTATGTACCGCTTGAAAGAAGGGGTAGACTGCGGCTGGCCTTACATCTATTACGACCAGGAGCAAAAGAAGAAAATACTGGCCCCTGAATTCGGCGGCGATGGTAAAAAAACAGCCGGTGAAAATGCAGAAGATCCGCAGATCGCTTTCCCTGCACACATGGCGCCTAACGGGCTGCTGTTCTATACCGGCGACATGTTCCCTGCAAAATATAAGAACGGCGCTTTCATTGCTTTCCATGGCTCCTGGAACCGCTCTCCCGAAAACCAGCAGGGTTACTATGTAGTGTTTGTTCCTTTTGAAGGCGGCAAACCAACCGGTAATTTTGAAGTGTTTGCAGATGGCTTTGCCGGAACAGATAAAGTAGTTTCTCCCGGCGATGCCAAGCACCGCCCCTGTGGCCTGGCGCAAGGTCCGGATGGCTCTTTGTACATTTCTGATGATACAAAAGGAACCATCTACCGCATCATCTACAAGAAGTCGTAAATTCAACAAGGTCTTATATAGCATGAGCCGGATAACGTGATTATCCGGCTCATTTTTTTCCTGCTGCCGTACTCCTGCAAACATATTGCACCATCCATCCCACGCCATTCATTCCCCAATCCCACCCATTTTCCCCCTTATCTCTACCGTTAGGAAAAATAAATGCTCGTTTTTTCGACAATTTTTTACCTTCGTAATAGTTCAGTAAAAATATATTGACGAACCCCAAATGCTGTAACCCCAAAATGAAAGAAGGAAAAACCTTTGCCACGTCAGCTTTTGCAGGAACTGAACCCCCATCAAAAGCAACGGCTACACCAGAGAATAGATCCGCTTCCGGCGGCATCCCCACGCTTGATAAATTAACAGCGCCGCAAATTTCTTTGCCTAAAGGCGGAGGTGCCATCAAAAGTATTGATGAAAAGTTTTCCGTGAATACTGCTAACGGCACGCTGGCTTTTTCTGTACCATTACCGGTAGCACCCGGCAGGGGAGGGTTTCAGCCCGCTTTGTCATTAGGTTATAACAGCGGTACCGGCAACAGCATCTTTGGCATTGGCTGGGCGCTGCAGTATCCCGCTATACAACGCAGAACAGATAAACAATTGCCCCGCTATAATGATGCGCAGGAAAGCGATGTGTTCATGTTCAGCGGCCAGGAGGACCTGGTGCCTTACCTGAAGGCCGCCGGCAATACCTGGACACCGGAACAAAAAACCGTGGATGATTTCCGTGTAAAGCGCTACCGGCCCCGCATTGAGGGTGATAATGCCCGTATAGAAAAGATCATACACCTGCCTACCGGCAGCTGTTACTGGAAAGTTACCACTAAAGATAACGTGGTTACCTTCTTTGGCCTCAGCCCATCGCACCGCATCACAGATCCGGAAGATGCAACCCGCATTTTCAAATGGCTGCCGGAGATCAGCTTTGATGATAAAGGTAACTGCATCCTGTTCACCTATAAAACAGAGAATACTGATAATGTAGTACCCACGCTCTATGAAAAGAACCGCCTCAACGGCCGTGCTGCCGCTACCAACAACTATCTGAAAACGGTGCGGTACGGGAATCTTACGCCGTATTATGCAGCTGCGGAACAGCCTTACGCACCGGAAATTCCGCTGCCGGAAGCTGAGTTCCTGTTCCAGTTATTATTTGATTACGGCGAGCATACCACCAATGAGCTTACGGAAAGCCAACCCTGGACTGCCCGTGCAGATGCGTTCTCCGACTACCGCGCCGGTTTTGAGATCCGCACACACCGCCTGTGCAAACGCGTAATGTTATTCCACCATTTTACGAACCGTGAATTTGGCCTGGCAGATAATGATACGCGTGTACCTTACCTGGTAAAATCATTAGACCTGGTGTATCAAACAGCGGATGATACACCGCAGCCCCTGGAAGTAGCCTACCTCACAGCCATTACACAAACCAGCTATGTAAAGGAAGGCAATACGTACCGCGCCGCTTCATTACCACCCCTGGAATTTGCGTACCAGCCTTTGAGCTGGAATAAAGAAGTAAAAAGCATTACCAAAGAAAATATTATTAACGACCCCGTTGGCCTGAGCCGCGATTACCGCTGGATAGACCTTTATGGGGAAGGCATTGCAGGCATCTTAACAGAGCAGGCAGGGGCCTGGTATTACAAGTACAACCTGGGCAACGGCACATTCACAAACGCCCGTGCCGTAGCGCCTAAACCATCCGTGATGGGCTTTTCCAACGGCACCTTACAGCTGCAGGACCTGGATGCCAATGGCAACAAGCAGGTAGTAGTGCAGTCGCCCGGCCTGCAGGGATATTTTGAGCTGGATGATGATAACGACTGGCGGCCTTTTAAAAGTTTTGAGCACATCCCGAACATAGACCTGGCTGATCCCAACCTGAAAATGCTGGACCTCAATGGCGACGGGCGTGCGGAGCTGCTCATGTCGGAAGAGAATGTTTTTACCTGGTATCCCTCACTGGGTACGCAGGGCTATGATGCGCCGGAGCTGGCGCCTAAATCTTTTGATGAGGAGCAGGGGCCGGCCATCCTGTTTGCCGATGAAACACAAAGTATTTTCCTGGCAGATATGTGTGGCGATGGGTTAACGGATATTGTACGTATCCGCAACGGGGAGATCTGTTACTGGCCCAACCTGGGCTATGGCCGTTTTGGCGCCAAGGTGAATATGCACAATGCACCACTGTTTGACAGCACAGCGCAGTTTAACCCCGCTTATTTACAGCTGGCAGATATCAGCGGCACCGGCGCCACAGACATTTTATACCTGGGGCAAAACCGTTTCCGCGCCTGGTTAAACCTGGGTGGCAATGCATGGAGCAACGTGTGTAATATAGATCCCTTCCCGGTCACTGCGCAGCCCAGCCAGCTTTCAGTAGCGGACCTGCTGGGCAATGGTACGGCCTGTATTGTATGGTCATCGCCTTTACCCGGATTTGCGGATAGCCCTATGCGTTATATTGACCTGATGGGCGGAAAAAAACCGCATATCCTGTACGGCATTAAAAATAATTTAGGCAAGGAAACCCTCATTGAGTATAAAAGCGCTGCAGCCTTTTACCTGCAGGATAAAGCTGCCGGCCAGCCGTGGATCACGCGTTTACCCTTCCCGGTGCAGTGCGTGAGCAGGGTAACCGTGCAGGATAAGATCACTAAAGTAGTATTCACCAATACCTACAGCTATCACCACGGCTATTACGATCATGCGGAAAGGGAGTTCCGTGGTTTTGGCCGGGTAGATCAGCAGGATACGGAACAGTTTGAGCACTGGGTAAGAAAAGACGCTTCCAACATTGTAGAGCAGGACCTGCACCAGCCGCCGGTGCTTACCCGCACCTGGTTCCATACCGGCGCTTTCCTTGACCGGCAGCGCTTACTAACCGCTTATGCAAATGAATACTGGCCCGGCGCCGCAGCCCTGGAACACGCGTTGCCCGATGCCTTGCTGCCGGATGGCCTTTCGTCCGAAGAGTTGCGCGAAGCCTTGCGTGCCTGCAAAGGCATGGTATTGCGGCAGGAAACATTTGCGCTGGATGGTACGCCGCAGGAAAAAGTGCCTTACCAGGCAGCCACACATAACTGCCACATTAAGCTGCTGCAGCCCCGCAGGCAGCAGCCGTTTGCCGCCTTCCTGGTACATGAAAGTGAAGCCATTACTTTTCATTACGAGCGTAATCCCGCTGAGGTACGTGTGCAGCATGTGCTGAATACTGTGATAGATGAATTGGGCAATGTGCTGGAAGCAGCCACGGTAAGCTATGGCCGTAAAACACGGCCTGATGGGCTGCCGGATGAAGTATGGAATGCCCAAAGCAAAGTGCGTATCAGCTATGCGCAAAACACTTTTACCAATGATGTGATCACGGATACCGCTTACCGCCTGCGGGCAACAGCCGGTACCCGTTTGTACGAATTAACAGGTATTACAGCAGCACAAACTTACTTCCAGGTAGCAGCCATGCGCCAGGCCTTTGCCACGGCAGCTTTGCTGTCTTATGAGCAAACACCGGGCAATGCGCCCGCCAAAAGGTTGCTCAAACATGCGCGTGTGCTGTATTGTAAAGATGACCTCAGCGGACCCTTGCCCAACGGTACGCAGGAAAGCCTGGGATTGCCGCATACCGGCTACCAGCTGGCCTTAACAGGCGAACTGGTTACCCAAGTATATAACACACCGGATAATAAGGTAGATGAGAGCATGCTGCTAACAGCTAAGTATATACGCAGCAATGAGCTTAAGATCAGCAACCTTTTTCCTGATACGGATGCCGACAATGAATGGTGGGCGCCTTCCGGCACCGTGGAATATGCAGCCAATGCGCCCCAGCATTTTTACCTGCCGGAAAAGTATGTGGATGTTTTCGGGAATAAAACAACAGTGCAGTATTACGGCAACTATCATTTGCTGGTAGGCAGTATGACCGATGCCGTCACGAATGTTACGGCCGTTACCGCGTTCGATTTCCGGGTGCTGCAACCCCGCATCCTCAAAGACAGCAACGATAATATTACGGAAGCCTGCTTCAATATCCACGGCTGGGTAGCCGGTTTGGCAGTAAAAGGAAAAGGTAGTGAAGCAGATGACCTGGATGCTTTTGTAACAGACCTGCCGGCCCCCGCTGTGGCTGCGTTTTTTACGGACCCACTTGCGAATGGCGCAGCATTGTTACAGCATGCCAGCAGCCGTTTTATATATGATACAGACCGCTACCGCAATACCGCCGGCGCACAACCCTGTGCTGTGGCCACGATTGTGCGGGAACTGCATCATAAGCAAAATGCCAATAGTCCTTTGCAATACAGCTTTACCTATACCGGCGGCATGGGGCAGGAGGTAATGAAAAAAGTGCAGGCCGCAGCCGGCGATGCCTGGCAGCTGAACCTGGCCACCGCGCAAAAGGAATTAGTGCAAAATGTGAATCCCCGCTGGGTAGGCAATGGCAGAACTCTTTTTAATAACAAAGGCAAAGCCGTTAAACAATATGAACCCTATTTTGCAGTAACACATCTTTATGAAAGCGCGCAGGCGCTGGTGGAGATCGGGTTCTCGCCCGTGCTGCACTATGATCCTTTAGGGCGTGTTATAAGAACGGACATGCCGGATGGTACTTTCTCTACTGTGGTATTTGATACCTGGCAGCAGCAAACCTTTGATGTAAATGATAATGTAAAAGCCAGCACCTGGTATACCCAACGCCTGGGTGGCGCTATGGGCATACAGGAGCAGGCCGCAGCACAGCAGGCAGCCATACACGATCATACACCCTTGCAGGTGTACATTGATAACCTGGGCCATCCCTTTTACACCATTGGGCATAATAAGTTCCTGGACGATAATAACCAGGAGCAGCAAGGCTTTCATATTACCCGTGTAATACTGGATATAGAAGGGCAGGAGCTGCAGCATATTGATGCCCGTGGCAATACCGTAGTAGATTATGCCTATGATATGCTGGGCAAAAAGCTCTATCAAAAGAACATGGAAGCCGGCCGCCGCTGGACATTCAGCAACGCAGCAGCAAAAGAAGCATATGGCTGGGACGACCGCAAACACCGCATGCGGGTAGAATACGATGCTTTACAGCGCCCGCTGAAACAATGGCTGCTGGAAGATGTAACGCAAAACGTCCCGGAAAAACAGGTAAGCCTTACAGTATATGGTGAAGGCCAGCCGGATGATAAGCAGCGTAACCTGCGCGGAAAAACCTTCCGGCACCTGGATCAATCCGGCTCTGTACAAACGGATAGCTATGATTTCAAAGGTGCGCCGCTGGCCACCTTACAGCTGCTGGCCAAAGAGTATAAACAGGTAGTAAGCTGGAATACACCCCAGCCGGAAGCCTTACTGGAAAGCCAGGGATTTGCACAGGCATTCAGCTATGACGCTCTGGGCAGGCCCACACAGATCACGCATGCAGATGGCAGCAAAAGCACACCCGCTTACGATGCAGGCGGCCTGCTGCAAAAAATGAAGGTGCTGCTGGTACGCCGCAATGAAACCATTGAGTTTGTAAAGAACATCACCTATAATGCAAAAGGGCAGCGGGAAACAATTGTGTATGATAACAACTCTGCTACCCGTTATGAGTACAACCCGCAAACCTACCGCCTGATGCGGATGCTCACCACCCGCAATGCCGGCGCGGATATTCTGCAGGACCTGCGTTATACCTACGATCCCACAGGCAACGTAACCGCTTTGCTGGACAATGCCCAGCCCACTTTTTATTTTAACAATGCCGTGGTGGAACCGCACCTGCAATATGTGTACGATGCTACTTACCGCCTCATAAAAGCCATGGGCCGTGAGCAGGCTGCACAGCCATTCCCCGGCCAGTTTGATAATAACATACAGCCTTTGCCGAATGGGAATGCCAATGCAACCCAGCGCTATATTCAAAGCTATACGTACGATGATGCCGGCAATATGCTTAGCATGAAACATCAATCCGGCAACGGCCAGTTCCAGCTGCGCTGGACCCGCACTTTTGAATACAAGGCCACCAATAACCAATTGTTGCATAGCACAGTGAACAATACGCCGCCCACGGATTACCTGTATGATGAGCATGGCAATATGCGCAACCTGCAGAACGGAAGCTTTAACCTTACCTGGAACTTTGCAGACCAGCTGCAAACCGTAAACCTGGGCGGTGGCGGTATTGCGTATTACGTATACGATGCTTCCGGGCAGCGGGTGCGCAAAATAATTGAGAACAACGGCCAGGTAAAAGAACGCATCTACATTGGCAGCTACGAAGTGTACCGCGAAAAGCAGAATAATGTTATCACCCTGGAAAGGGAAACCCTGCACATCATGGACGATAAAAAACGTATTGCCATTGCAGAAACCCGCACCCAGGGCAATGATCCGGGCCTGAAGGACCTGCTGCGTTACCAGTATGCCAACCACCTGGAAACCGCCTGCCTGGAGCTGGATGGCGCTGCCAGTCCTGCCATTATCACTTACGAAGAATATTATCCTTTTGGCAGCACAGCATACCATGCAGCCCGCAATAACACAGAAACGCCTAAACGGTACCGTTACAGCGGTAAGGAGCGCGATGAGGAAAGCGGCCTGTATTACCATGGCGCGCGTTATTATGCGCCCTGGCTGGCCCGCTGGACGGCCACTGATCCTGCCGGGATGGTAGATGGTGGTAACCTGTACCGCTACTGCCGCAATAATCCCATTATGCTGCATGATCCGCAGGGAACAGATCCTGCTACTACCGCCACGCCGCCAAAAAAGGAGGATAATACTTTTAAGCTGGGACCTTTACGGGGCACCCGCTTATTATCTACCTCTTCTTCAGACAGTCCGGAACCGGGCATAACTAACGTTCACGGGCGTACGGGTTTTCTGCTCACCTTACCACCTCTTAAGCTAAGCACTACCGGCTCTGTGCTGGGAGATGCGCAGGTAAGCAATTTCGGGGAAGGCGTGGCAAACGTTGAGGGCCGTGGATTCCTAACCTTTGGCACCGTGGGCAGCGGCTTATGGGTAGGCACTTACGGAAAAGGCTCCTTATATGTAAAAGACCAGGGGCAGCTGGCTTCCGGCGATCCGGAGGCCATTGCCGGCCAGGTATTGTACACCGGCCGTGGTAATCTGCACTTCCTTACAAATATTTCTGCCGGCTCTTTTACACTGGCCACCGGCACCACTGATCTTAAATTATGGGGCGGCCACCTGCAGCTGGATTCCAGCTTTGCCTCCGTGGGCAACCTGGCCAAGCTGAAGCTGAATGCCGATGCAAAGCTGCAGCCCGGACGGAATGGTACTTTCAGCGCCAACCTGGACCTGAACGCACTGTGGATGGTGCAGTTTGGCGCAGGCGTAAAAGGTACGCTGCTGGATGGCACCGGCTACTTCACCGGCCAGGGGCAGCTGCGTTTATTTGGCATCCCCTCCCTGAAGGTAAGCGCTACGGGCACAGCATCCGGCTCCGGTTATGATATAGGCGGCACCGTATGGGGCTACGTACCCCCATTAACTTATGCATGGGGTGGTTTCAGCGCCAGCTCAACCGGCGGTTTCTCTGCACGCGGTCATGTGTTTGGATTATCATATATGCCGGGAGTGGATAAGCTCAAGGATCCGTCGCCCATACCGCCCATTATGAGCCAGCAGCTGAAATTACCGTCTGATATAGAAGCGCCCAGCGGCCCAATGGTAGGATACTCTTTCTTTAGTTTCCGCCAGGGACAGCTGAGCCACTTTGCCGTCGGCTTTGTGCCTAATTTCTCTGACTTCAGTAAGAGCCAGGTAGGACTATCAGCCGTAGGGCATTTTTAAAACATGTAAAAAACCACAATTCCATAAACCCCAAAAAAGATTATTATGGCTAATCCTGTTAACCTTCAAAAAGGCTTCCGTGGGCAACCGGTTACATCACTGCACAAGCAAATGAACAAGCTGGGGCTGGTCATCCACCCCAAAGAATATAAGTCCGGTACCTTTGGCCCTGACACTTCGGCCAAGATCAGCGCCATACAAAGGAAATTTGGTATTAAACCAACCGGCAAGCTGGATGATGCAACAGCCGCGGCTATCCGCAATGCCGTAGCTGCCGGCGATGTGGTGCAGGATGCCGTGATCAAGGGAAAGATAAGTGATGAGAACAGCAAACCTGCCGTAGGTTATAAGGTAGAAGTATTTAAAGTGACCTTTACCGCGCGCACCAGCCTGGGAACAGCCACCACCGCTGCAGACGGCGCCTACCAGGTTACCTATAAACCCGCCGGCGAAAGGGTGGATATCGTGATAGTGGTAACCAATCCCGCAGGCGTGCCATATGAAACACCTACCATTTTTGCAGTAAGCCTGGAGCTGGAACAGAACGTGGTATATGGCGGCGGTAAATACCTGGGCCGCTCTGAATTTGAATCCTGGGTAGATATTTTGCAGAACAAGATCGGTAAAGATAAAGCCATTGCTTCCCTGGGCACAGGGCAGGACCCTGCCGCGTTTGAAAAGGATATCCTGTTCCTTTCAGGCGCATCCTCCATCACCACACAAAAGCTCCTGTTCCTGGTCATTGCCCATAAAATAGAAGCCGCTAAAAAAGTACCCGCAAAAGTGATCTTTGGCTTCCTGCGGCAAAAACAGCCGGGTGATATGCCGGCCGACCTGCTGGCAGAAAGCAAGGTAGCCGGGCTGCAGGCCGTAACGGATTTCATTTATTTCCGTATACTATCCATTTCGCCGGAAATGCAGCAAAAAACATTACGCGCTGCGGTGGACATTAACAGCTTCCCCGTATCCCGCGTAGTACCGCCCGGCACCAAGCTAACGGTGGATGCAGTGATCGATGCGCAGATAGCTGATTTCGTAAAACAGCTGCAGGACCTGGAAACAGCAGAAGCGCTGAACATACCCTTCATAGTAGGTAAAACATCTTTAAAAACCTTACTGGACATAGCCAAGCTGCCGGCCGCAAAACAGCAGCCCCTGGCCGGTTTGCTCACTAAGCACGATGCAGCATTATCCCTTTTCTGGGAGAAGGAGGAAGTAAAGAAAATGCTGACCCCGGAGGAAATAAAAAGCGTGCGCACCACGCTGGAAATAGGTTCCCTGGTAAAGAACCATCCGCCGGTATTAACAGCCATCAAGGCCCAGCTGGATGCCGATCCTAAAATGCAGATCGGAGATTTTGCAAAGTTCCTGCTGAAAGATTGGGTAGCCCTTATTACCAAAGTACACCAGCCGCCCGGCAGCCCCGGCTTCCCGGATAATATCAAAGATGGGCAAATGACAGATGCAGAAGCCATCAACATTTATGCTACCATCATAGACAGTAATTTTGATGCCGCTTACCTCACGGCAGGCATCGCTAAAAAGCTGGCAGATGAAGCCGACTTTAACATCCCTAACCGGGAGGAAACCGCCAAGTTCCTGGTCGCTAACCCCGACTTTGACCTGAAGAAAACAAACATAGATAACTATCTCACTGACCCGGCCAATAAAGAAAAGCTCAATGGCCTGGACCCTGCGGTGCTGCGCATTCCGCTGAAACAGCTGCAACGTGTGCTGCGCCTCACCGATAATAAAGACACGCTGAAAATACTGCTGCATGATAATATTCACAGCGCCAAACAGATCTACCGCATGGGCCGCACCGTGTTCATGGACCGTTATGTGATCAAGGGCACTGAAGGGGAGGATACCACCGGTAAGCTCACTGCCACTGAAGCAGCCCGCGTATTTGAAATATCTGAAAAAAGCTATGCCGGCTCCGTAGCGTTGTTCTCACAGCTGAACTATGCCTTTAATGTGGTGAACCCCGCTGCAGTAGGCAATTTCCTGGATGCAGCCAAAGACCAGCTAAAAGATAAGCTGGTAAATTTTCCGAACCTGGAAAAGCTGTTCGGCTCCAATGATTTTTGTGAGTGTGCGCATTGCCGCTCCGTATACAGTCCTGCAGCCTATATGGTTGACCTGCTGCAGTTCCTGAAAGAGCGCAATACAACCGATAATAAACCTGTACGCGATGTGCTGCTGGCACGCAGGCCGGATATAGCCAAGCTGAAGCTGAACTGCGATAACACCAACACCCCATTACCTTACATTGATGTGGTGAATGAAATTCTGGAAAGCGCAGTAGCCGGTGTAGCAGGCGGTTTTCAGACCATAGGTACCCAGGAAGAGCTGCGCGCCAACCCCGCTAACTTAATACCTGCAGCATATGATAAGCTGGCCAACCCGCTAACGGCAACGGGCATACCCTTTGAGCTGCCTTTTCACCTGTGGGAAGAGGAGGGCAGGGCTTACCTGGATCACCTGCAGATCTCCCGTTCTGCGCTTATAGAAACTTTTAAGCCGGTGAATAACCCGCTGAATGAGGACGCCTGGAAAAAGCAAATGGCAGCCGCCTGGTTTGGCTGGCCAGGCATGTCGGCAGACCTGGTGGTGAATGACGCCGCCATTACACCGGTGGTAGATGCCTTATCCCTGCAAAAGAAAATATGGGGCACCGCCACCCTTACCAGCATGAATAATGTACGCGCTTTCCTGGACCGTACCGGCCTTTCCTATGAGGAAATGTTAGCGCTGTTGAACATGCGCACCGTAAATGGCGGGCAGCTCATTACCATTGACGATGGAGGTACCTGTAATACACAGGTACATACCATAAAAACCATTGTAAAAAATGATACGGATGTTGCTACTTTAAGCATTATCAATAAAGTGCTGCGCCTGGTGAAAAAGCTGGGCTGGGCCATGTGGGAGGTGGATAAGGCCATCCAGTGCGCCAAGGTAGGCGCCGGTGCACTGAACATAAACTTCCTGCATAACCTGCGCCTGTTTGATGCGCTGAAGAAACGCCTGGCATTACCGGTGGATCAGCTGCTGGCATTTTATGAGAACATCGACTTCAGCTCGGGGGATGCTTTGTATCAAAAGCTGTTCCTGAACAAGGCCGTGCTAAATCCCGTGAACGCGAATTTTGAGGTAGTGAAAGTAACCGCCACACCGGCAGTTGCTAAAATAGATGATCAGGCAGTAGATAACCGCTCTGTAGTCCTGGCAGGACTGAACATCACAGAAGCAGATATGTTCAGCATATTGCAGCTGCTGAATATTCCACCGGCCAACACGCCCATTTACGAGCTGTCGCTGGCTAACCTGAGCCACTTATACCGCTACAGCACTTTGGCCGCTGCATTGAACATCAGCGTAAAAGAGCTGCTGATCTTTACAAGCCTGCAGGGCGTAGTAAAACCATTTGACAGTCCGGATAGCACCCTGCAGTTCATTCAGCAATTTGAAACATTGCAGGCCACCGGCATTACCATACCGGAAGCGCAAACCCTGCTGAAATATTATCCCGCATCGCCATTAGCGCCTGCAGACAGTGTGATCACAGACCTCATTAACGGCTATCGCAACAGCATCCGCATTATTAAAACAGAAGCGCAGCTGGCCGGTACCGCGCCTGCAGACGTGAAGCTGAAAGTAGAGAACCAGATCACACAATCCATCTCCGACTGGTTCACCATTGAAGTGCCCGTGCTGAAGAAGGTATTGTCCGGCTTAAAGCTGAGCGGCGTAAACAAGCTGCTGCTGGATATTTTGAGCGATGACCGCCTTACCGCACCGTTGCCTGCTGACCCTAAGAAGTTCCAGTTTGAAACAAACAAGGCAAACTTTGCAGACGTTTACAAAACGCTGTACCTGTTGTACAAGATCGGTTTCGTGATCAGTAAGCTGCGTTTGAACGTGCGGGAAATGGAATGGCTGCTGGCCAATGCCGCCGCCTTTAACCTGATGCCGCTGAGCGACCTGCCGGTAGCAGACGGCCAAACCACCGGCATCGACAAGCTGTTTAACATCAGCACCATTATAGGTTATAACAAGCTGTTTGCCCAGCAGGACCAGCTGGACTTTTTACAGGTGCTTTCCGGCGCCACTGCAAACCCGCTGGATGTGCCGGCCTGGCTGGATGGGTTAGCATTGCTTACCGGTTGGGATAAGGCGGCCATTACAAAGCTGAACACCTTACTGAAATTTGTGAATGCCGATTTCATAAAACCCGCTTACTACCAAACTTTATATAAAGTATTCAGCTGGTTAAGGATCACCGGCGTAGGCCCTGATAAGCTGGCAGAATGGTCCAAAGCGCAGGACCTGAATAAGGACAATGCACAGGCCATTAAGCTGGCAGTGAAAGCTAAGTACAGCAACACACAATGGTTAAGCATTACCCAGCCCATACAGGATGTGCTGCGCGAACAAAAGCGCGATGCGCTGTGCGCCTATATGCTGGCCAACCTGGCTACCCCTGCTAATAACTGGAAAACAAAAGATGATCTGTATGCCTGGTACCTGGTGGATGTGGAGATGAGCTCATGCCAGCTCACATCGCGTATGGTGCAGGCCAATGGCTCCATCCAGCTGTTTGTGCAGCGTGGCTTCATGAACCTGGAAGCCAGTAACAAAGTGATCATCGACAGTGAAAAAGATCCGCAATGGAACCAGTGGAAGTGGATGAAGAATTACCGCATATGGGAAGCTAACCGCAAAGTGTTCCTGTACCCTGAGAACTGGATTGAGCCGGAGCTGCGCGATAATAAAACACCCTTTTTCCAGGAGCTGGAAAATGACCTGCAGCAGAATGAGATCACCAATGAATCTGTGGAAACAGCTTTCATGAACTACCTTGAAAAGCTGGAAGCAGTATCCCGCCTGGATATTTGCGGTATGTTTGAGCAGCAGAAAGGCCCGCAAAGCATTATGTATGTAGTAGGCCGTACCAAAGGAATACCGCATAACTACTACATGCGCAAGTTCCTGAACGGCGACCGCTGGACCGCCTGGGAAAAGATCGATGCCGACATCACGGGCGAACATATTATGCCCGTAATGTTCAACAACAAGCTGCACGTGTTCTGGCCCGTGTTCATGGGCGAGCCCAAACCCAACATGACCATACCGCCCGCTGCAGCAGGCGCGTTACCCGCTGCGCAGCCGGACAAGTTCTGGAAGATCCAGATCGCGTGGACGGTATTCAAAAATGGTAAATGGCAGCCCAAGAAAATATCCAAGGAAATACTGCCCACTATCCACTACCGCCCGGATTACAGCTATCACCTGAAAACCACCAACTACGACAATGCAGGTGAGCTGCGTTTTCATTTATACTACAGCGTATCGCCGGAGTTTGATAACCAGTCGCCCGCCGGTAAGCAGCTGCGGCATATTTCCGAATTTGTATTTAACGGTCTTACGTTTGAGCTGTTTAAAACAGATACCGCTAATACCGACATTTACGGTGAGCTGGGCCGCCAGGTGCAAACCCTGCCCAGTGGCTTCAAGCAGCCGGATTTTATTTTGCCCACAGGCGTACATCATAAGTATAACGACCTGGTGAATGATGCCTATGGCACACAACCCGTAGTAGCAAAAATTGCAGACGGCAACCGCCTGGATGATGGTGTGGTATTTAAAAGCTCCCGCACACCCTTCTCACTGGTCATCCGCCACCAAGACAGCCAGTTTGATTCCCTGCATCCTTTTGTGTTCAAAGACCGTAAGCGCAGCTTCTTCATCAGGCCCACCGTATATTATAAGAACGGCTCACAGTTCACGGTAACCAGGCCCGTAAGCAGCACCGCCGTGCAATACAGGGTAGGGTATGAGTGCTTTGCTTTTTATCATCCGATGGTAGAGCTGTTCATGCAAAAACTGGCCGGTTTGGGGGTAGATGGTATCCTGAACCGTGCTACCCAACTGGCAAATACAGGTTTTGATTTTAAAACAGAATACGGCGCATCCTCCCTTGTTAAAGGCCTGTATCCAAAGGAAACGGTTGACTTTAACATGAGCGGCCCTTACGCCATTTACAACTGGGAATTGTTCTTCCATATCCCGTATTTCATTGCCAATAAGCTGAGCCAGAACCAGCGTTTTGATGAAGCCTACCGCTGGTACAACTACATCTTTAATCCAGCCGGTACTTATCATACCGATCCCGTTACGCATGCAGAAATACCAACGCCGCAGCGCTACTGGATCACGCGGCCGTTCTACGAAACTACTTCTGCACAATATTATCAGCAGCAGATAGAGAACCTGATGCTGCAGATCTCCAAAACCAATTCTGAGCTGGAAAAGCAGATAGATGAATGGCGCGATAATCCGTTTAACCCGCACCTGCTGGCGCAATACCGCACCGTAGCTTACCAGAAGAATATTGTAATGAAGTTCATTGACAACCTATTGAGCTGGGCGGATAATTTATTCAGCCAGGATTCAATGGAATCTGTGAACGAAGCTACGCAGCTGTATGTAATGGCCGCCGTGCTGTTAGGCCCCCGGCCCAAGATCATTCCATCCAAAGCGCCTTTGTTCGAGGAAACATACGAATCGCTGGAACCTAACCTGGACGAGTTTTCCAACGCGCTGGTAGAAACAGAGAACTTTGTACCCGTAAATAAAACCGGCGCCGTGGTAGATGCGCAGCGGATAAACCTGCCGGATGTGGATACCTTGTATTTTTGCATACCGCATAACGATAAGCTGCTGGATTACTGGGATAAGGTAGCCGACCGTTTATATAAGATCAGGCATTGCCTGAACATAGAAGGCGTGTTCCGCCAGCTGGCATTGTTCCAGCCGCCTATTGATCCGGCCCTGCTGGTAAAGGCCGCAGCCGCAGGCATTGACCTGGGCAGTGTAATGGAAGATGCCGGTGTGAATGCGCCTATCTACCGTTTCAACATCATCTTATCCAAAGCGCAGGAGCTGTGTAATGATGTAAAAGCATTAGGCAGCGCGCTGTTATCCGCACTGGAAAAGAAAGATGCAGAAGGCCTGTCGTTGCTGCGTGCTACACAGGAAATAAAAGTGCTGGAAGCCAACCAGTACATCCGCAAGCAGCAGATCAGCGAAGTGAAAGAGCAGATAGAAGGGCTGAACCGCAGTAAGATAACCATAGAAGCCCGCCGCGATTATTTTGCCAGCCGCAGTAAAGTTTTACCACAGGAACAGTTGAATATTGATAAGCTGAATGAAGCGCAAACCTTCCACGAAGCCGCGCAGGGCGTACAACTGGCCGCATCGCTCATTGCCCTTATCCCGGATATCGACCTGGGTGTATCCGGCTTTGGCGGCAGCCCGCTGGCCAAGTTCAAGTTTGGCGGCTTAAACCTGGCGCAGGCTGCAAAAGCTTCCAGTGATGTGTTGTCGTTCCTGTCGCTCATGAGCCAGCATTCCTCTAACATGGCCGGTATTAAGGCCGGTCATGAACGGCGCTGGGAAGAATGGCAGCATCAGACAGATATGGCTAACAAAGAGCTGGATCAGATAGAAAGCCAGATCACCGCAGCCGAAATACGCCTGAACATTGCCACCCGCGAATTGGATAACCTGGGCCTGCAGATCAGCAATGCACATGCAACAGATGAATACATGCGCGGTAAATACACCAACCAGCAGTTGTATGATTGGATGATCACACAGATCTCTGCCACTTATTTCCAGAGCTATAAAATGGCCTATGAAGTAGCCAAAAAAGCGGAGAAGGCTTACCGCTTTGAATTAGGCCTGCAGGATTCTGATTTCATCAGCTTTGGTTACTGGGATAGTTTGAAGAAAGGTTTGCTGTCAGGCGAAAAGCTGCACTATGATCTGAAACGTCTGGACATTGCTTACCTGGATCAGAACAAACGTCAGTACGAAATAACCAAGCACATTTCACTGGCTAACCTGGCCCCGCAAAAGCTGGCAGACCTGAAGAACAAAGGCACCTGCGAAATACCGTTGGCCGAAATGCTCTTTGACCTGGATTATCCCGGTCATTATATGCGGCGCATTAAATCCGTAAGCATTTCCATTCCTTGTGTAACAGGGCCGTACACCAGCATTAATGCAACGCTTACATTGCTTACCAATAGCTTCCGTACTAAAACGGATCTGCAGCCGGCCAGCCTGGTGCAGGACTTTGCAGCCATTCAATCCATCGCTACCAGCGGTGCGCAGAATGATAGCGGCCTGTTTGAGCTGAACTTCCGCGACGAACGTTTTCTGCCCTTTGAAGGCGCAGGCGCTATCAGCACCTGGCGTTTGGATATGCCGAAGGAGTGTAACCAGTTCGACTTTAATACCATTGCAGATGTGATCATTCACCTGAAATACCAGTCACGCGATGGCGGCAACGCTTTCAAACAAACCGTGATGCAGCAGGTGGTGACCAAATTGCCGAAAGAAGGTTATCTGCTTTTAGATGCCAAACATGAATATGCAAGCGCATGGTATAAGTTCCTGCATCCTGAAAATAATGCAGATCAGCAGCTGGACATTGCGCTTACCAAAGAGCGTTTCCCCTTCTTTACGCGCAGCCTGAATGTGAAGATCAGCAATATTACCTGTTACGGTTATATGGATAATATGGATGAATACAAGATCCAGGTGAAACCTTTGTTTGGCGATGCAGATGCCGATCTGCTCACCGCAGTCAGGGTAGCAGGGGAGCAGTGGCACATTGCGGATAAGGCGCTACCCGCGCCTGCTGTACTGGCTCCGCTGCAAATCAAGATCAGAAAAACGGCCTCCGCTACTTACAAATTATTAACAGAAGACGAGATCAAAGAAATGTTGATCGTGATCAAATACCAGGTGAACAGTTAGCATATGATCGATGACTTTATAGACACCATAACCAACCGCCTGATACAGCGTTATGATCCGGATAAGATCTACTTATTCGGGTCATACGCCAAAGGCGTGCAAACCAGTAAGAGTGATATAGATATACTGGTGATCAAACATAGCGACCTGCCTAAACACCTGCGGGGACTGGATATCCGGCGCACGTTCTATTCTTCAGTAACAAGAGTGGACTGCTTATTCTATACGCCGGAAGAGGTTGCAAATGAGCTGCGCACACCGCATTCATTCATTGCAGTTATTTTAAGATCAGGAAAAGTTTTGTACGAAAAAAAGTTGTGAGTAATTATAAATGTAGTATCTTTGAATCACTACAAAAGGACAGCATGGTTGCTGTGATAAATACCCCCAAAGGTTCCTTATTTCAACGGGTTCGAATCCCTGAAGTCCTCAGCTTTTGACAAACAAACAAGACAAGCATTTTTTAATTTTATTGCATTTTTTTTCATTTTATTTTAGTTGTACACATTCGTCCCCGTTCTCCACAAGAGTGCGGGGGCTTTTTTTTGTGGGATCATGCTGCAGGTGATCTTTGTGGCATGGAACGCCACTACTTTTCTATCGTAACCGCATCATACGCCTCAGTTTCAATACTCGTGATCGCAGCATTCCTGTCCGCCGGATTGGCGAATAAAACACTCTTCGCAATTGCTTTCCCATTCGCGGCTTTTATAACGAAGTAGAAATGGTCGTCTGCGGACTTCATTCGCTCAAATTTGTTGTCGTCCCTCGCTACTGCCTTTAACGCTTCTATGCCTGTATTGCAGGCAGCCTTGGTATGGAATGCTTCGCTGGAAAGGATAATGTCTCCGGTTTCTGTTTTCAGATCAAAGAAGAACTGATGATGCTTACCAGTTCTGATAATAAATTTACACATGGAATTTGGGTTTGAATGTTGCTGAATATAACATTTTTCCGGGAAAGTTCGTGGATTTAATTGGTTGCCACTGACGATCAGCCTTTGGTATAACAGATCTTCCGCCTGCTGGTTCCCGTTATGTGTTTGCATCATACCGTATAATGAAGTGATAGTTGTGTAGAAAGAGGTCTTCAGCAAGTTTATAATGCCGGTAAGCGTATTTCACGATTTCCATTTATTTTTTTCTTTTCTTCAGAATATTTGTAGTTTTAAATCACGTTCGGAATTGCTACCCCAATAGACAGGCCAACACTGTATACCCCAAATTTTCCATTTCTTTAATCAGGTACACCATGACGGAACCCCAATTAACGTCGTTGCTGGAAGGCATTACCGGCCATTTGCATGCTGCTACACCGGAGCAGGAAAAAGCATTGCAACAGGCCCGCCAGCGCATAGCCGCATCCCTGGTGCATAGCGACGATACCGGTAGTGAGCAGCTCTTTGCCAACTCAGATCTTTATGCCCGGGAAAAGATCAGCGCTGCCAGTCTTGATAACATTGCAGCCATTGCCAAACAGGCATCCCAACAACAAACAGATGATGGTTTACGCGTGTATGTACGCAGCGTACCCGTACGCAGCGCCCAGCTGTCGGGTAGTGTGCCGGAATGGGCTGCAGGCGCAAAAGCCGTGGATACCATGGGCCCTTTCCTCAATAATGAAGGCAGGGAAATATGGATCGATGTGTACCGCGTAGTAAAGCTCATCACATTATATATGGGCACACAGCCGGTATTATTGTTCTCAGCATCCGTAGGCCGTGTAGTACCTATTGGTACTGCTGCCAGCAACTATACCATTGTAGCGGGCAGCATGTGGATCAATGCACGGCTGCTTTCCGCCACTGCGCCGGTAGATAGGTTTGTGGGCGTAAAGGTGAAAGGCGGTACGCTGAAACTAAGCCTGGCGCCCATCTTGCAGAATGGTAAGATCACCCTGAACCCCAGCACCAGCATGGACTTTGCCCTGCAGCTGGTACAGGATGCCGATGATGGCGCAGCAGGTACATCCGCCTTTGGTAACGATGCGCGTGCAGCTAAATACCAGCTGCCGGATACCTGGAATTTTACCTGGAACGGCAATACAAAACGTATTTCCACCATGACCATCGGCAGCGCTGTATGTGAGCTGTATGGCAGCTCGCTTAAATTTGATTACCAGCCGGTACCTAACCCGGCCCTCATTTATAACGATACCTTTCATCAGATACTGGTACCCTGGAAAGCCAGTGTAGCAGAGCTTTCCATTACATCAAGCAAAAGTCCCTTTGTTACTTTCTCCGGCACAGCCCCCGTTCTGAATAGTTACTGGAGCCTGCCGGCAGCAGTGCTGGATGTAAATAATCCCCTGGAAGCAGAAGGCAACGGCGGCCTGTTACTACAATGTGATGCAGGCCTGCGCGCCGTATGGACCAACCTGCAGAGCGAAGATGTACGTTTAACCCAGCCTGTTATAGCCGGTGCGCCGGGCGCTATTGTGATCATTGACCTGTTATCCGATATCACCGGGGCATCGCAGCACCTGGACCTCTGGAAAGATGCGCAGCACCCGCGCCGCTCTTCCGTTGACCTCACATTCACCGCTAATTCACCCTTCTTTTACAGCAGCAACAGCCCGCAGGCGCAGGAGTTTGTGAGTACCGTATGTAACAGTGATTTTAAAACAGACCGGCCGGTAAAAGTGAATGGAGAGGTGTTTGATATCCGTTCCCGCTCATCGCTGCTGATGCTGGGCGCCAGCGATACCCGCCGTTTAATTTATTTGTATGATGATAACATTATTGCCGATAACACCATCGCCACTGCAACGGCAGCGCCGGTTATAAGGCCCGTGGCCATTGCGCTGGAAAATGCCGTGTTCACCGTATCCCCGGTAAATGCGTGTTTGTTATTCGGTGAGTGTAATGAAACCTGGCAGCAGGTAACCCGCGCCAACTTTTTCCTTTCGTTTGTACTGTACCGTTACCTGCCCACCTTACCCGATCCTTACGTGGGCAACCTGCGTACCTGGGAGCGTTTGTTTGGCCGGGAGGGCGGCACACGCAGCAACCTGGCCGCCACGCCCATCAGCATGCTGCTGTGCGCCGTAAGATATAGCCCTGTTAACCAGGATACAGATGATGTGAATACCGGTTTCCATTTTGGCGCACTGCCTCCTGGCGATATTATCAACCTGCCCGGTACCCCGGCAGCAGTGCCCACACCTACGCCGGCAGTAAACCCCAATATACGTAGCGCCGCGCTCACACGTAATACTAAGCTAACTGTTACACCGCGGGCATTGAAATCCTTTGGCGCAGTTAGCACCGCAGTAAAGATCAATGCCGCCTCTTTGGAAAAAGCAAGCGCAGAAAATAACGCTTTCCTGGAAAAGCTAACCATGCGCCCGGACTTTAAAGCTGCCATCCCGGACCAGCAGCAACCTGCACTGGATACCACGCTGGATGGGCAGGCCTTACAGGGGCAGATCGCAGAAGCCAACAAGGGATATACCTATGGCAACCTGTGGGACAATGCCATTGTAGGCAACCGCCTGAATGCAGAACCTTTTGCCCTGCTGGATGTGAGCAGCAACGCAAATCAATTAGGCATCAGCGTTAGCGGGCAAATGATCATCGTGAGAACGGGTACCGTGGTGCCGGGCACACCGGGCATTGCCGGTGCCGCTGTGAATGAAGCCGCAGTAGTAGCTACTAACACGGGTTTCCCGTTCATTGTAGAAGGCATGCAGGTAAAAACGCCCGGTGTGCTGGTGCGTTCCTTTACGCTGCCGCAATTTGCCTGGGAACCGGTGATTAACCTTACGCCGCCGGACCGGGATAACCCGCTGGACAATACCTCGCCCAAGCTGCCCATGGATCCCGAAGCAGGGTTTATGTACTTCCCGGATGATGGCGGTCCTACCCGCATCTGGAACAACAACCCTAAACCAGTAGCACTAGCGCCCATACCGGTAATAAATTCTTTGCTGGATGAGTTTAAGAACAACCCGCAGAATTTCACCGTATCCGCCTTTACGCTGCCATTTGGTTTAAAAGCGATCAATTATGTATCCAAACACTTTATAGAGCCGCAAAAGCCGGATATGGCCAATATACGGCCTGTGTTCCGCAAGCAGGCAGATGGTACCTACAAGCTGCAGGGCGGCATACAGCTGCGCATGACAGCCGGCACCTTTGGTAAAACCGATCCGGAAATGGGCAATGATTCGCCGATGTTCCCCGGGTATGTAGTGCAGCTCAATAATCTGTTAAATGTTGTCGGTCAGCCCACGGTAGGCAGTAACCTGGGGCACCGCGTAACGGAAATCTTCAACAATGAATTCCTCACCGGTGTGCTCAGCTTATCTAACCTGGTAAAAGATTCCAGGGGCGTGCCCGTAAGCCGTATGGATATTACCGGTTATGGCGCCAGCATGTTCAGCAACTGGTTAAGCCCTTCCGCTGCCATGGCCCAAACCAGCCAGGCGCGCTTTGATGTAATGCTGGGACGTACGGCCCATGAGGTGATCCAGGTAAGAAGCATTCTGTACCCCTGGGGCATCCGCGTGGTGCGCACCATTACCCTGTTCCGCACCGGCACCGGTTATGTGTACCGTACGGACAGTGGCTGGAAAGCGGAAAGCGATGGTAAGTTCGATTTCTCATACCGCTATAAAAAGAAAGGGGTAGACCCTTATACCACCAATCCCAATGATTTTGTAACAGAGCATGAGCCTTATGAATTTCATCCCGGTATTATCAAAGGCCTGTTCAATGTGCGCAACATTAAAGATGCACCTTCTGTAGCAGAATACACAGATACCAATGATATACCCAATGGCGCCGATTACCTCAACGGTATCAAAGGCCAGATCTACACCAATACTACCGGCAATACCCTGCACGAACCCGTGAAATGCGGCGGCGTATATTTTGATGCGGATGTGGAAATAGAAAATGTAGTACAGGGACATATTGAGCACCGCGTAGTATCTAAAAAAATATTGGGTTATGTGCAGGTAGCGCCTGCAGGCAAACCCTTAACTGTAGACCAGCTGCGGGCGCTGCTGGCTTTGCAGAACGATAGCATTGGCGGCGACCTGGATTGTGTGGTGGATATCAACAACAGCGATCAGCAGATGCGGCTGAACCGCTTTGATGTGAACCCCTCTGTAGATGCCGGCGGCAACAAGGTATTTGTAGTAGCCGCACGCGGCAATGTGTTCCTGCCGAAAGACGGCAGCTGGGCCATGATAACGCATAATGCCGGCACAGGCGATGTAACGCCGCTGCCCACCGGCACCACGGTACCGCTTATACGTACCGGTAAATGGAAAAAAGATGTGGTGGTGGATCCTGCCGTGGTAACCAGCCAGTTATTGCGCATTGCGCATCCGCTGGAAATACTGCGTGCACCGGGTAACAGCACTATTAACTTTGGTTACCTGCAAAGCACGGCCACACAAAAAGCATTGTTCCTTACACCCGCTTATGGCAAGCTGCAAAAAATGCTGCTGAGTAAAACGCCGCCCATTTTTGCAGATGCTTACCGCCTGATGACCGGCAACGGTATTTTCCCCAATATCGGCAATGCGATAGATAATTTCGGCAAGGCCATGCCTATGCTGAATGGTATAGACAGCGCCGGTAATGCAGCCGTGGCCTTTGTTACCAATGCCCTGTCAGACGGGGGCACACAGGTGCTGGAGCTGTTAAAGGTAGAAGCGGAAAAAGCAGGCGAAGCCGTGATAAATCAGGGCATGAACCTGCTGCAGAAAGGCATTGACGGCCTGGTGGATAAAGCTATGAACTTTGATATACCTCCCTTTGATGTACCGCTGGTAGATACAAAGGCCCTGCGCATTTACATTCACTACGCCACCACCAAGAAAAAAACGCATCCCCAGCCGGATAGCGCCTATGGCGATGGTAAGCTGAATTTTGATGTGGATTCCTTTGCCAGCGATATGGGTAAACAATGGAAGAGCCGTTTAAACAACCTCTCCATGATCGTGGACCTGGGCGATATGAAAAAGCTCGTCACCATCAAAGGGAACTTTGATGCCAGCAAGAACAAGGAGAGTGGTTATGAAGGCGGGGATAGCGGCATAGGCCTGCCCGTGCCGGAAATAGAGTTCAGTGATGCGCTGCAGCCGGTAGTAGACATCCTGGAAGTGCTGGCGCAGCTGAGCCAGGGCAATTATGCAGAAGCCATGAAACGCGGGCTTAAGATTGCCATGAGCAACAGCGGTGAAATATGGGAGTATAAATTTGAAGCCACCAAAGATATTCCGCTGGTGCGCTTCCCGCCAACAGACGAGTTGTATAACAGTGCGCAAACACCGCTGAAGCTGGAAGCCTCTTTAGGTGTAGGCGTGTACTTCAATGCAGCATTAAAGGTTACTACTGATCCCGGGCAGCTGCTGCCCACAGCAGGCGCTTTCCTGAAATTCCATGGCGGCCTCAGTGTAATGTGTATGTCTGTAGGGGTGGGCTCCATCTTTGCCCAGGGCTCTGTGGATGTAAAGATAGCCTGTGATACCAAGGTAGGTCCCAACCTTACGCTGGCCTTTGCTTTTGGCGTGCAGATAGTGGTAAGCCTGCCGGTGGTTGGCCATGCCAGCGTAACCTTTATGGTAGGCGTTGAAATGTATGCAGATAAGGATAAGGTAGTGATCACCGCTATGATGCTGTTCCGCGGTAACGCAGAGCTGCTGGGCGGCCTGGTATGCGTAACCATCAGCATAGAAGCCAAAGGCATCGTGGAAAAGACCGGCAATAAAACAGAAACCTCCGCACAGGTAACCTTTGCGCTCGACATCAGCATTTTCCTCATCATCGATATCAGCTTTTCAAAAACCTGGGGTGAGGACCGGCAGATCGCATAAGACCACCCCAATCATTCATTACAAAAACAGCACACATGGAAGCTAAGAGAAGATATACAGTAATGGTGTTTCCCCAGGGATTTGACGGGAAAAAATTAGCCCTGAACATTGTATTGATCCCCCGGAACCAGGACCCGTTCACCCCTTATGCCACCGGATTACCGGCCCCGGATGATAATGCCACACCCTTTGCCGACCTGGTACCGCAATTTGAAATAGGCGTGGTAAAAGGGCTGGATGAATGGCCTTTGAGCAACGCCACCGCAGCAGGCCGCATACCGGTGAAAATACCGGTAGCCATTGCAGCAGCGGCCAATAAAAAAGTATTGCTGCAAGCCATTGCAGCCGACCTGGGTGCAAAAATTAACGTAGACAATACTACCGATAAAGCAGAAGCAGTGATCCCCGAATCAACCAGCGTGCGTAAGTACCTGCCGCTAAGCTACCGGGAATCATTCAACTTCACCAGTCCCCGCCATCCCAATGCCCGCACGGACGACAGCTACCACTGCGCCATTCGTAAGGACACCAAAAAGAAACCCGGCTGGGCTACTAAAGATGATCTGAGCTGGGGCCAGGTGTTTGCACACATCCTGCGCCAGCCGCTGCTGGCAAGGGCCTGCGGCATGATCTATCAAACAGAGGTATCTGTGGAAGATAATGCAGCATTGTTTGAAAAAGGTTGTTACCTGTATGCCGACCTGGTAAATGCCGACTATGTACCCATTCAGAATGCCTTGCTGGAAGATGCAGACGGGCCTTTTGTAAAACGTTATGCCGCCCGCATTCCCAAGCTGAAGGTAGATACGCCCAGACCCGTATTTGCACCGCTATTATTCCCGGTACTGTACCGCAAAACTATTGATGCAGTAGACCCTGAGCCCAAAGGGGAGTGGGACAAAATTTTTGCAGAGCTGAATGAATACAACGATGGTTTTGCCAAGATCGTGCATGTAACACAACCCGTGAGCAGCAACCTGCTAAGCGAACAGCAGGACGGCGCACACCCGGTAAAAGATGCAGGCATACGCCTGGCCTGGGACGATGAGCAGATCCTGATCTGGTACATTCGCCAGCTGGCCCAGAACCCGCTGGAGCCGGGCAAAAGAGTAGATGCGCCTTTAGGCGTTTTCGGCTACCGGGTAGATGTTAAACAGGAAGGCGTGGATGCCTGGAACAGCCTGAACCTGGTGAGAAGCAAGCAATCCTATAGCATAGGCGGCGCCGGAGTAGGCAATGCCGCTAATGAAGAGGTGGAGCTGCCCTTCCAGGTATTTCCTACCCAGCCGGACAACAATACCGCCGGCGCTTACTGGCTGCCCATGTATTTCACCAACTGGATAGGCAAAAGCCTGGTGCTGAAAGATCAGGACGCAGTGCTCATTTACCAGAATGAACAAGGAGTAATAAAAGATGATGATAACAATATAATAGCGCAGCAAAATGTGCCGCCGGATAATTTGTTCGATGAAGTAGCTACTGCCGCCAAGCTCTTATATGGCAATACTTACGAGTTCCGCGTACGTATGCAGGATATCAGCGGCGGCGGCCCGGCCATAGGGGAAGAGCTGTTTAACAATGCAGCATCGCCAACGGCTAAACGCCTCTTTAAAAGATACATAGCGCCCGGCCTTTGCCGTATTGATAAGCCGGCGCAGCTGATCAGCACACAGGTTGATTATTTCAACGAATCTGTTGATGAAGTTACTAAGGTACATACTTTTGATGCCAGCCCGGTATTGCATATACGCCGCCCGCTGCTGAACTATCCCGCAGTAGTATTTACCGGTAAATACCAGGCGGCCGGGCAGGACCCTGTGCAGCTGCTCATACAATCTAACGCCGCGCAGGGCGAAAGTAAAATGCCTTCTATTGCCGATCCCGATGTGGTGAAGGCAGAAGTGAAGGTAGAAGTAGAAACCCTTCGCCTGGACAACCTGTTAAGCGACAGCGGTGAGGAGAACTATGTAACCTTATACCGCACCACCCGTGCATTTCCTGCCGGCTTTGACGATGAATTAACGCTGCCGGTTGTTTTCCATGATATAGCCTCTCTGAACCTGGGTAACCTGGATGATCCGTTCAATGATGCTACGCTGAATAAGCCGGCCATTGATGCCATGACGGATATTCCCCTGCCCACGGCAAGGCGTATACGCGTAACCGTACGCGGTGTATGTGAAGGCGACAGCACTTATTATGGCTTTATTAATGATGCCAACCCGGATCTGGACAGCCGTTACGGCAAAACCACGCAATTCCGCTTTTACAAGGAATCCGGCACAGAAGCCAGCCTGCTGCTGCCCAAAGCCAATGTAACACCGGTACAGGGTATATACCTGCAGCCCGATCCGCCTTATGTGAACGATGGCACCATTGCCTCCCTGTTCTTTATCCGTGAAAGTGTGGACCGTATGCCGGATATGGTGCAGCGCCTGGCGCAGCAGCTGGGCGTGGTATCCCGCAATCTTACGCTGGTAGGCAGGAAAGGAGAGCGCGTGGTATTTGGCTGTAATAATAAGATCCGCCACCACCTGGCGCCGGATCATAGCAGCATAACATTCTCGTCTAAAGGCGATCTCTCTAACCATTGGATAGGCTGTGTAGTATACCGCCTTAACCGCGACTGGAGCTGGGATGCGCTGCAGGATGTAGGTTTTACCATCAGCCGTAAAAAGAAGTTCAAACATGATACAGAAGCGGAGGCTGAAGTGCTGGATGTATTGGGCGATATAGAGATGAAACACTACGCCTCTTTTGAATCCCTGATCCCGGACGAGTTTGGGATAGTGAACCGCAACAGCACCACGCTGGTATTTATTGATGCTATTGAACCTAAAACTGCGCTTAAACAATCCAACGGGCAGCTGCGCTTCCCGGATGAGCTGCAGGTAACGTATACCATCACGCCAAACTTTAAACCCAACCACGGCGCGCCTGCCACCTTTGTGCAGGAACAGCTGGACCTGCCCGCAACTGTGATACCGGCGCAAGTACCGAAGATCGCCAGCGTAGGTATTGCATTTTCGCCTTACCGTAAAAATGAAAGATACAGCGCCACAGAACCACGGCAGCGTTATTTATGGGTTGAGCTGGAAGAACCGGTAGCAGACCCGCATGATACGGTATTTTGCCGCCTGCTGCAGTACGCGCCGGACCAGATGCTGAGCAACAACATCGGCATTGCCAATGATGTAACAGAAGATCCGCCGCTGCCTATTGACCCCGAATATACCCGCAGCATTACGCCTAACCAAACAGATGATATGGCCGGCCTGAGCGCCATGCAGGCCATGGAAAAAGCCAGCGATAATGACCAGGTACACTACCTGCTGCCGCTGCCCCCGGGCCTGCATGCAGAAAGTGCGGAGCTGTTCGGCTTTTTTACCTACGAGTTCCGCATGGGCCACGGTCATTGGAGTAACGCGGAAGATAATAAGGAAAACCTGTGGAGCACTGCCCAGGGCCGCTTCGGCCGCCCATTGCGTGTAACCGGCATTCAGCACCCCGCGCCTACTTTGCTGTGCAATGTTGACCGTGATAAGGATCGTGTATATGTAAATGCGCCTTATGCAAAAGCAGTGTGGAAAGGGAAGGATGTAACGCCCGACCCGCCCCGTACGCAAATGCATGCTGTATTATATGCACAGGTGAAACAGGCCGATGGTCTGGCATACCGCAATATTTTGCTGGATGAAAAGCTGATGCAGCTATCACAGCCTCCGGTAGTGAAAATACCTGACCGCGATTTTGGCTTGTTGTACAACGCTGGCCGCCAGGAGCTGAACCGCTGGACAGTAGAGCAAACCGATGAACCTGCGCGTGCAGGCGTGCTGCTCACCAACCTCACCATGCTGAATGAAGTGAATACCCTGCGCTTAGATCCCTTAACCCAGCGCAAGCTTGACCAGGTGATCCAGGAACGTGCAGCAGGCAAGGTAGTTGACCTGGATCGGGACACTTCCCGCAAGCTGTTAAAGGCTTATGATGCGCTGCAGGATGCGCCGTTGAAAGTAACACCGCTGGCTGCGCAAAGCTTTACCACAGCCTCACTGGTAGCCGGGGCGCTGGTCGCTATTTTTAAAGACCAGGTAAAAACGGCCACCATCACCTGGGAAAATAAGGAAATAGCTGCGTTGCTGCTGGGCCTTGGGTTGCCGGAAGATTCGCCGTTAAGTGTGTTAACAGTAGAAGTGTTTGGCAACATCACCAGCCTGTATGAGCATATAGGATTGTCATTACCAGAAATTAAAAAACTAACAGCCAACAACCCGCAGGTATATGCCGCTATTGAATCCCGGCAGCTGCAAAGCCAGTATGCGCTAACGAATGCGCTGGGTAAGTACAGGATCCTGCGTACATCGCCATTAACGGAAGTGCCGTTTGTGTGCTGCCCTACGTGTGTGGAGTAATTACGTGTGCCACACTTTAGAGGTGTGGCACACATCTATCTTTATTGTACATTCTTAAACATCACCGGTGCATTGCCATACAGCGGCGTTTTTCCATCCCACTTTTCAATGAATTGCTGCTGAATAAGCAAAGGTGTAAGCGATTGCTGCCGCAGCTGATTGGCCTTTGATTCAGCTTCGGCCTGCACCACCAGCTTACGGGCATTGGCTTCTGTTACACGCAGCTCATTCTCAACCTGCATAGCTTGTTGCACGGCGCGGTTTTTAGCATCAATGGCCTGCGTAATACTTTCCGGATAGGTAATGCCGGAGGTAAGCTGTTCCAGGTCAAAACCTTCCTTGTTCAGTTCTGTCAGCAGCTGGGTCTGCACCGCATTTTCAAAACCTTCCCGGTTGCTGATCATACTGTCGGTGGAGTATTTATTGAACTGGATGCGGAATGCATTGCGCACGTAATTATATAAAGTGGTTCTTGTGATCTCTCCAATATCTTTCCTGTACTTTTTAAAGATCTCAGGCGAGTGGCCGGTAATAACCTTAAAAGTAATGGTGGGGTCTACGCTGAATACGGAACCGTCTTTTGCATTCACTGAGAACGGTTCATAGTCTGCAGTTTGCACAAAAACCGGGAACTGGTGAATGTCCTCCGTAAAAGGGTTATACCATACGCGCCCGGTTACCAGGGATATATCCTGTACGCCCTTACCCGTACCATATTGTTTTACTTTTATGCCTTCGTAACCGGCATCAATACGTGTGCAGGATGAGCAACAGGCCAGGGTTAGCACAAATGCGGTCAATACAGTAATGATAATGCCTTTAATTTTCATTGTCGGATCTTTGATTTTAGGAGTTTGAACAATAAGTAATGTGAGAAAGCGGTGATGCATATCAGCAGCACACCCAGGAAAACCGAAATATCGCTGGGGGCGGAAAGCAGCGCGGTGCATTTGGTCCAGAGATACAGATCAAGCAGGATCAGTACAGGAATAAGGAATAACAGATATTTCATTAAGGGATCACCCTGATTTTTGTCAAAAATAGGTGATTGCCGGGGATTTTGTATAACAAGAAAGTGTTGGTTTTAACAGTGGTCCGGCAGGGGTATATCATTCACCGCCACCAGCTTATCCAGCCTTATTACCAGCCCGTTATCCAGCCGCATATATTCTACCTTAAGCGCGGTATATACATCTTCAATAATGGCTGAAACTTCCTGCTGCTGTTCATCTTCATCCCGGTACAGGATGCGGCAAACAGTACGCAGGGTGGCCCAGGCTTCCAGGCGGTCGTAGTAATTGCAGTCAATGGGTTGGTATGGTTGTTCCGGTGTTTGCATAAATTACTTTTAAAGTTAAATGTTGTCAATGGGTTTTACAAATAAAGGGTAGAATTGCTATCACAAATGATGAATAACGATCACACGGGGATAATTCACAGAAGAACGATTGAATATTTGCCTTAGTCAAATAATTTAGTTGACATTGTCAACTATTATCTCTAATTTAGCCTTCCAATTCAAGTGATCTATGTCAGCCATTATGGAAAAGGTTAAAACCATCCGGCAGTTCAACCGCTTTTATACCCGGCAGATCGGTCTGCTGGATCAGCACATCCTGGACAGCAATTTCTCTTTATCAGAAGTACGGGTTTTGTATGAAATAGGCAATACAGATAACTGTACGGCAGGCCATCTTACAGAAAGCCTGGTAATAGACGGAGGTTACCTGAGCCGTATTTTAAAGGCCTTTGAGAGAGATAAGATCATGAGCCGCCGGCAGTCCGCTACAGACGGGCGTACCTGGTATTTACAGCTTACCGCTAAAGGTAAAAAGCTGCTGCAAACCCTGGAGGCACGCTCCAACCAGCAGATCCTGGATGTGCTGCAGCCCCTTGCAGCCGGTCAGCAACAGGCCGTAATAGAAAGTATGGAAACCATCCAGCAGGTTTTGTCTGAGCCGCAGCCGCTCCGGTTATCGGATCTTGTTTTCCGGCATGGGTTATTGCCGGGTGATGTAGGATACCTTATTTATTTGCACGGTGAAATATACGCTAAGGAAACCGGCTACAACCTTGAGTTTGAAGCCTATGTATGCAAAACATTCTACGACTTCCTGCAAAACTATCATCCTTCCAAAGACCGCGTATTTATAGCTACCTATAAGAACCGAATTGTAGGCGCAGTGGCCATCCTGGGGCATTCCAAAGAGCTGGCGCAGTTGCGCTGGCTGCTGGTACATCCGGATATGCGGGGTATTGGTTTAGGTAAAAAGCTGGTAGATGATGCAATGGCCTTTTGCCGCGAGCAGCAATTCAAAAAAGTATACCTGCTTACCACCGACCATCAAACCACGGCTGCTAAATTATACACGCAGGTTGGTTTCGTTAAAACAGAAGAAGTGCCGCAGGAAATGTGGGGGCACCGATTGAGCGAGCTGCGATATGAATTAATAATGAAGGATTAGTAGAGTTAGTACAAGTAAGTAAGCCGCAGGCTTATAAAAAGACTATTCAGCTTTTTTAGATTTTGTGATAGTTCTGCAGGACCGAGAGTGCTTGTTTGCATAACGCTGTCATTCTATCGCAGTTGTCGTAATGTTATGTATGCGCAAAATGTTGCATTGAGTGGAGATACAATTTCTAAAAATAAAAATATTGTCTAAATATTTGTTCCCTCAAAGAACCTTCGTAACTTATTATAGGAATTAGATACCACGCAAAATTGACCCTATCGATTCGATGTTTCCACGAACCCTTTAATAATTACTGATTTTAAAAGGCTCTTTTGAGTAACAATTACAACGGATTATTACGTCGGCTGTTCCTTAGTCAAACCTATTGAGCCTATGCTAAACATTATTCATTAACAATATCATCTGTATTGTATGGCTACTTCAGCTCATGTTTGGAGCGAATCATCCAGCATGCATAATACTGTTCACGATGTCCATACTATTGAGAGAGTAGTGACCGAAATATTTGAAGTATTTCTTGACATCGAAGATGTAGATGTATCACATAACTTTTTCAACTTAGGCGGTGATTCTTTGAAAGCTTTAATGCTAACAGGGGAAATAGCAAAGGCATTTGATATACAATTACCTCCAACTATGTTGTTCGATTTTCCATCCATTCAAGTCATCGTATCGGAAGTAGTTCGTATTACAAACGCGCGACAATAAACATACTTTCTGGTATCTGACTGAAGTCGACCTTCCTGCCTATGTTTGTTATATAGCACTCATCGTTCCTCACAACAATAAATATACCCTTGAACGTGATCGACTCTGATAAATACGCCCTTACCTGCGGCCAACGATTTCTTGCAACTCGTATCAATAGTAAGAGTATAAATGCAAGGCCCTTACAGAGGACTTATGAACTTTGTAAGGACTTTGACTATACTGCTTTATGTACAGCCGTACAACGGTTGGTACAGCGGCATCCCGCGTTGCACATAAAACTGGTGCAGGATAGCGAAGGCTGGACTCAGTGTTTCCTAAATGAACAGCCCGCAATGACCCTTGAAAAGGTAAAAGGCCTTTTCAAACTTTTCCGCATTGTTTATGCTAAGCTACTAATTGCCGAAGAACCCAAGAGGGTGCTTGACTTAACCAACCAATCCCCGGTAAAAATAATGGTAGTAAAGGTGAATAATGAATTTATTATGAGCATTTGTCTGGATCATCTGGCAGTCGATGAAATCTCCTATGACCTAGTGGAAAAAGAACTACTAGAACTCTATTGTGAAACATGTAGTAAAGTCGTTAGCCATGAACATCTAGCTGACAACTTTTTACAATACATCGGACGGGAGCAGGCACAACGGCATTGCGAACGGGAGAATTCAATGTACTGGTATCATCAATTAAGAGATGCGCCAATAGGAGGGCCACCCCCAGGGAAAAAGAAGATGTCCGTGGGCGAATGTTTGTATTATCAGTTACAACAGCCGACATTGGACAGGCTGCTATCATTCTGTCAAGCGAAGAAAAGCTCTGTGTCACACCTTATAACCGCCATTCAGCTGAAGTTATTAGCTCAGGCTGCAAAAATAGATGATGTTGTTATTGGTATCCCCATTTCAAATCGCATTTATAAAAAAGATGAGCATATTATTGGCGATCTAGTGATGCCGATTTTTATTAGATTTCAACAGTTTCAGCATAAATCGCTTGCCGCATTAATCGTACAAGTGCGGGATATTTGCATGGTGAGCATGGCACACAGGCAGTATGACTATGCTGCAGTAATGAATACCTTAAGCCGCGAACACATGCAACATAAGGCACATATTTGCTTGAATGTCTCCAATAATTTCATAATTGAACACATGCCCATTGTTACTCCTAATAGGCTCTTTGTAAGAAGATTAGATAATATACCTGGAAGAGGTCATGCCGTAGCTATAGGCAGCTTCAATATTGATGCACGCCAGAACAGCGATACGCTGAGCATAGATATTAAATGGGACCCTAGCAGGTGGTTAATCTCCGCAGTGCAAGTCAAAGCAGTGATAGATGAACTGATAAAAGAAGTGTCTGTCGATGACGAACCTCATCATACAGATCTATTGGTACAAAATCTTCCCCTATGATTGCGTACACTAATTATTTCGTTCCGCCGGCGCGTATACGCATTGAAAATATATTTGATGCTGTACCGGAGAAACGGCTACCCCCAACTTTTGCAACACGAAGGCAAGGCATAGATTTCTTCGATAGTTTTCTCGGAATCCGAGAGGTCTCTTTTGCTGAGGACATGAAAGCTGCTGACATGCTCAAAAAGCTGCTGGATGAATTTTTTAAAGAGAATCTTGTGTCTCCGCAGGACATCCAATGGCTTACGGTTATCGATGAACATAGAGGAAGTAGTTCCGGTATTCCTAACATCGGACATTATTTACAGCATACGTATAACATCTGTAATGCCAATGTAATTCAGCTTTCAGGAAATCATTGCTCAAATATGGAATATGCCATCGCCTACTCACTTGGGATATTAAAAGCTTTTCCCAATTCGCATATATTATTACTGGCAACGAATCGCATGGAAAGCTTGCAGGACAGGCTAGTGGGAGCTTATGCTATTAAGGGGGATGGTGCTGCGATTGCTTATTTGAATAATGTAAGCAGCAGAGGGATAGATATTTTGGGCACCTATGCCCTTACTAACGGCGCTATGTATGAAGCCGATGTTAATACATCGAACCTTGTAGCGTTATACAAAGATTACACAACGTGTTTGCGAGGGCTTATAGAGAAATTCAATATAACTCCTCCTGACATTAGCTATGTCATCATTCAGAATGCTAACCATCTATTAACTGTACAGACCCTTCAAATGCTCGGATTTAAAGATAACCAGATTTACCTTGATAATTTAGGTACATATGGTCATCTAGACTGTATCGATTTTATAGTAAACCTACAAACAGTCTGCCGTCAATCACTGGTTTCTGTCTCGAAGTTAATAACCTTTGGAACCGGCTATGCGGGCTCAAATATCGCAATGTATCTAGAGATAAAACAGTAATTATCTCATGGAATCTTAGTCTAATTAAATACAACCTTATGCACCTGTATGAAAAGTTTAAGACCATTGCTAATCAATATCCTTTACAAATCGCTATCACTCAGGATAGCCAGATTATTACATATTCAGATCTGAACGACTGGGTGCTTCGTTTTGCAAGAATACTGACGGAGCAGGGATGTCAGCCAGGTACAATTGTAGGTTTGTATATGGAAAGTAGTATAGAATACGTGGTAGCCATGCTTGCGGCAAATGCTCTCTCAGCTACTTTCTTTCCATTAGACACGGTTCAACCTCGTGCGAGACTATCACAAGTGGTTGCGATGGTCGGCCCATCTATTATTGTTGCGCCTACTGCCTTACAAGACAGCGCCCGGGAATTCATAGCTTACTGCGGATTACAGCAATGCCAACTGCTCGATATAGATAACAACGATCAGAAAGAGGAGGTGAAATTTCTGGTGTCGGATTATGATGTGATAGATACTTGTTATTTTATTTTTACTTCCGGTTCCACTGGTACACCCAAAGTAATCAAAGGTTCCTGCCAGGGTGTTGTACACTTCATTGATTGGGAAATCACTACATTTGCACTAGATAGACATTGCAAAATTCCGCAGTTGGCCCCGATAGGATTCGATGTGAGTTTTCGCGATATACTCGCACCGCTATTTTGTGGAGGAACCGTTTGTATTCCTGTGGCAGGATTGAAACATAACCCAATTGCCCTCATTGACTGGATGGGGGCAGCGGGTATCAATACCTTGCACATTGTTCCATCACTGTTCAGGGTATTGTTGCACCAACTACAACAAAATGATACTCCGCATGTCTTGTTACAGAAGCTTCAACTGATATTATTTGCTGGGGAGCCACTTTACTATAGAGATGTGTTTAATTGGAGACAGCTCGCAGGGGTAACCGCGCAATTGGTGAACCTGTATGGACCTTCGGAAACAACACTGGCAAAGTTATTCTACCTAATTGATGATCAATCCGCTTCTGCAAATGAGATCGTACCTTTAGGTCTACCATTACCAGATACTAACATTTTTCTTCTAAATGAAGTACAAATGCCCTGCAACAGTGGGGAAACCGGCGAGTTATATATCTATACAAAGTACCCCTTTTACGGCTACTATAGGGAGAAAGGACTGGATGTTAACAAGTTTATCCGTTATCCGGCTAATAGCGAACACTCTGTATTGTTATATCGCACGGGGGATTTGGTAAAAATACAACAGGGACTTGTCGTGTTTCAGGGGAGAACGGACGACCAGATCAAAGTAAATGGCAATAGGGTGGAGTTGTTTGAAGTAGAAAGCACATTGAATAAATTGACCGGCATCGATCGCGTTGTAGTTATTTGTCGTGCAGTGCCTTCGGCTGAGCAGGAATTGTGTTGCTTTTATTCAAGCAGGAGTACAATTTCGGTAGGTGACATTAAGCAATATTTAAACACTTGTTTACCTTCCTATATGCATCCCGTACATTTTGTACAAGTTGCTACCTTTCCGTTAAACACAAATAGCAAAATTGACAAACTCCAATTGCCCTCATTACTGCCATCGCCTAGCATGGCCACATCATGGCAAACCCCTACTGAGGCAGAGATCGCAACAATATGGAGCGAGGTATTAAAAACGCCCCATATTAGTAAGAATCAATCCTTTTATCACATTGGTGGTTCTTCACTGAAAGCGATACAGATTATTTCCCGTATAAAGAAACATTTCGATATCCTAATCACGCCTATGGATTTTGCGCAACACTCTACTATTTGCGATCTGGCAGCTGCGATCGATCAGCGAATTCAAGCCCATAACGGGATGAAGCTAAGTAATAAATAGCATTGTGATACTTTAAAATAATTATATGGCTACTGTCACGGCAGAACCGGTTATAGTCGAGGGACTTCCAACCGTATGCACATTTGAGACTATTTCAAAAGAGGATTTCGTCCACTGGTATATCATCCATAAAAAACTATTCGAGGAGCTCATCCTGAAAACGGGGGGCATACTGTTTAGAGGGATTGCAATGGATGATTTGGTAGACTTTGAATTCGTTACAGAATCATTGTTCAATAAGTTTATCTCTTATATTGACGGATTTTCACCCAGAACAAAGCTATCAAAAAGCATATATACGTCCACAGAATATGATGCGGATTTTCGAATCACATTACATAATGAGCTTTCTTTCTCTCATATATGGCCATCAAAGCTGATTTTTTTCTGTGTAACTCCTGCACCTGAAGGAGGTGCAACGACATTAGCAGATTGCCGCCAGATTCTAAAGAATCTGGACGCTGCGTTGTTGGCCGAGTTTGAGCAAAAAAGGGTGATGTACATACGAAACCTGCATGGCGGAAATGGCTTAGGTCCCAGTTGGCAGCAGACTTATGAGACTAGCGATAAAGCAGTGGTAGAACAGTTCTGTAAAAATGGAGGTACCGAGTTTAGCTGGCGCGAGAACAACAGTCTGCATATTATCCAAAGAAAACCCGCCACCATTAAGCACTCACAAACCGGTGAGAAACTGTGGTTTAATCAGGTCGATCAGTTTCATCCTTCGCAATTAAATAAGGAAATCCATGACACCCTCATAGAACTTTATGATGGCAACGAAACGTTGCTGCCGATGTATGGATGTTTTGGCGATGGCAGTCGTATCACTCAGGACCAGATTGATCTCCTGCGCAGTGGCATAGATCAGTGCAGTGTTCCCCTGCTGTGGAGTAAGGGCGATTTACTCATTATCGACAATGAAGTCTTATCCCATGGACGCTTGCCTTATAAGGGCAATAGGAAGATACTGGTAGCTATGACCCAGTAATTATTCACGATACAATAAAGTACAAATGAATGATGATATTAAACCTTACTGGCAATCTATCGCAGAAGAATATGACGAACTCTCCTTATGGAATAAGGGCGAGCGGGAGGCACATCTGTTTTATCTCGAAGCTATGCTGCGTTTGAAAAAGGATAAATGCAGCTCTTTTTTAGAACTCGGCTGCGGTACCGGTTTTTTCACAGCGAGTTTTTACAAAATATTTCCAACAATTTACGGCGTAATAGTCGATGGCTCATCCCAAATGCTGGACATTGCAGCCAATCGGATCCAAGCGCTGAATGGCGATGCTGAGTATCTGTGCAGACCATTGCAAGATATCGATGTCTCTAACGATTTCAAGCAACATTTTGATGTTGTGTTTTCAGCATTAACTATTCATCACCTCGCAGATCACAACAAGAGGAAACTCTTTGGTAAAATCTACGATTGCTTAAAGGAAAGGGGCGTCTTTATACTCTATGATATCTTTAAAAGTTTTGATAAACGGACCGATGAGTTGTTTGAACAACTGAGTTCTTTACATATGCAGATGCGACTTAAGAACGTCTTAAGCGTAGATTTTGAACTTGATGAGCTGTCATTGGACAATATTATTCACAATGACCGCACCAAGAAGGCAGCTGAAGGAGATTGCGAGGCCTCTGTGGAGCAACACTTACTATGGCTACGTGAAGTAGGATTTAGTCATACATGTATTTTTTACATGGAAAACCGCTTTTTCGGCGCCATCGCTTCGAAGTAATAGAGTCAAACCAACATTAAGATTCCTGGAAATGATTACATCATAAGCTGGAACAATTCTGTACAGATTTCTTGCTTTCCAGTGTAATTTTCATTTAGAATGATTGAAACACAAACCAGGCCGCTTAAGTTACTTCTATTGCTTTATTGGTCATGTATCATGTATAACAACTGGTTCAACTAACATATAGTCTGTATTATAATGGCTGACAATCGTATCAAAGACTGTCCTTAGTAGAAATGAACTTACATGTATATAGGTGTATTTAGCGTTATTTGTAAAGGAATTTATTTCAATATGTTATGAATTTTTAATTCAATTCATTATGACCTCAAATTCGGCTAATGTAGTGTATCAAGACTATCAAGAATTAGTTATTAACAAGACGCTATTAATTATTAATTCGACGCATACTTCTCCAACAACACTATTTGCCCTAAATGATAAGCCGCATGCTCAATCACCCCATGAAAATAATACGCTGCGGGCTGGTTGGTACCGGGAAAGTTCTCATATAGCTGATCTTCCGGAAATGCGCGGATAGCGGCCGCCAGCTGTTCTACAGAATGTTGCAGGCGGTGCTGGGTAGCCTGCCAGTTTTCTTCCCCGTGGTTTTCCGGCAGGTAAAAATCAGGCAGGTCGCCATCCTGTTCGGGCTGTTCGTTCTGGATGTAGCGGAGTACCCGCTGGTTCCAGTAAATAAGATGGTTTACCAGCTGCCAGATGTTATTGGACCCGTTAAAGTTCTGTACAGACTGACGGGCATTTACCCGCTTCAGGTGTTCCGTATAAATAACATCTATCCAGGGAGTACCGTCATACAGGTTTTGCAGCGATTGCGCCAGGAATTGCAGGTGAGACATGTTACATGCAGTTTATAGGTGACCCTCTTTTTAAATTTACAATTATTTCAGCTGATCCATCAAATATTATTCCGGCATCCTTCCTTTTTTCATCATGTCTGTATTCTTCGTTACATTTAGCAAAATAAAACAGAGCTATGGATCAACAACAGTTGGAGATCAACCGGAATGAGGATGCCATGCGTATGGCCGTTAGCACCTTAAAGCAGCGCCTGGCAGTGATTGAGCAGGGAGGTGGTAAAAAGAACCTGGAAAAAGTAAAACAGAGAGGTAAGCTAACCCCGCGGGAGCGCATTGCTTACCTCACTGATAAAGACACGCCTTTTACAGAGATCGGCGCTTTTGCAGCCTATGAAATGTACCCGGAACATGGAGGCTGCCCCGCCGCAGGTACCGTAGCAGGTATAGGCTATGTAAGCGGCCGCCAGTGCATGATCGTAGCTAACGATATGACGGTAAAAGCAGGGGCCTGGTTCCCGCTTACCGGCAAAAAGAACCTGCGCCTGCAGGAAATAGCCATGGAAAACCGCCTGCCCATTATTTACCTGGTGGATAGCGCCGGTGTGTACCTGCCCATGCAGGATGAGATCTTCCCGGATAAAGAGCATTTTGGCCGCATTTTTTATAACAACGCCCGCATGAGCGCCATGGGCATTACGCAGATAGCTGCTGTAATGGGCAGTTGCGTAGCCGGCGGCGCGTACCTGCCTATTATGAGCGATGAGGTGCTGATGGTAGAAGGCAACGGCTCCATTTTCCTGGCAGGCCCATACCTGGTAAAAGCCGCTATTGGCGAAACCGTTGATGCGGAAACGTTAGGCGGCGCAGTAACCCATACAGAGATCTCCGGTATTGCAGACTATAAGTTCAAAACAGACGAAGAATGCCTGGATCATATCCGTAAGATCATGAGTAAGCTGGGCGCCCCGGCTAATGCAGGCTTTGACCGCATTACACCCGTAGCCCCGGCCAGGGACATCAGTACCTTATACAGCATACTGCCCTCTGACAGCACCAAGCCATACGATATGCTGGACCTGATTGCCCACCTCACTGATAATTCTGAGTTTGAACAGTACAAGCAGGATTACGGTAAAAGCATTTTATGCGGTTATGCCCGCATTGATGGATGGGCCGTGGGGATTGTTGCCAACCAACGTAAGATCATTAAAAGCAAACGTGGCGAAATGCAGATGGGGGGCGTGATCTATAATGACAGCGCCGACAAGGCCGCCCGTTTTATTATGAACTGTAACCAGAAGAAAATTCCTTTGGTGTTCCTGCAGGATGTAACCGGTTTTATGGTAGGCAGCCGCAGTGAGCATGCCGGCATTATTAAGGATGGCGCTAAGCTGGTGAATGCAGTAGCTAATTCCGTTGTACCTAAGATCACCATCATAGTAGGCAACTCTTACGGCGCCGGTAACTATGCCATGTGCGGCAAGGCATATGGCCCGCGTTTTATTTATGCATGGCCCAGCGCTAAAATAGCCGTAATGGGAGGGGAGCAGGCGGCCAAAACGCTGCTGCAGATCCAGGTGGCTTCCCTGAAAGCCAAAGGACAGGAAATAACGCCGGAAGAAGAGAACAAGCTGCTATCCGCCATCACGGAAAAATATAACAGCCAAACCACACCTTATTATGCTGCAGCCCGTTTATGGGTAGATGAGATCATTGACCCTGCAGATACCCGTAAAGTAATCTCCGAAGGCATCACGGCGGCCAACCAGGCGCCGCTGGAGGATGCGTTTAAGCTAGGCGTGTTCCAGGTGTAATTAATAATGAATAATTAAGAATTAATAATCGTAGGGAAACCCTTCATAGAATTATAGCTCATAGCGTTATAATAATGATTCAATGGAGTACGCGTCCCGAAAATTATTAATTATTCATTCTTAATTATTAATTAATATTGCGCCTTATGTCGGAAATTACCATCTACACAGACGGCGCAGCCCGCGGCAATCCCGGGAAAGGCGGTTACGGCGCCATATTGATGTGGGGCACATTACGCAAGGAGCTTTCACAAGGATACAAGCATACTACCAATAACCGTATGGAGCTGATGGGCGTTATTGTGGCCCTGGAGGCTATGAAAAAAGACGGACAGGATATCACTATTTATACAGATAGTCAATACCTGGTGAACAGCATAGAAAAAGGCTGGTTGTGGAATTGGGTAAAAACCGGTTTTAAGGATAAAAAGAACAAAGACCTGTGGATGCGCTTCATCCCTGCCTTCAAAAAACACAGGGTAAAAATGGTGTGGGTAAAAGGCCATGCCAGCAACCCTCTTAATAACCGCTGCGATGAGCTGGCCACCTATGCCGCCGATAACGGTCCCTGGCTGGTGGATGAAGGTTTTGAACAGAACGCATAAGATAGGTGGGGCTAACCAAAAAGAATGTAAAATCATAAATGTAAAATACCGCGGACATAAGCCTGATTGGTGCATTTTACTTTTACATTTATGATTTGAAATTTTACATTTTACATTCTTTTTGGTTAGCCCCACGTTAACTTACTGTGTTACGCTGATCTTCCCCCTGTAATTCCCATTCACCATCTGCTCATTCCCAAACTGCAGGCTATAATCAAACTGGTATTCATCGCCTTGCTTGCTCACGGTTAGCTTGCCGGATCTGATATCCAGATTCACAGTGCCGATGCTTTTATCTATCTCACCTCTTTTAATTTCCCCGTTATACACATACCCGGCTTCCGAGAAGTATTTCGTACGGTCAAAGCCGGTAGAATCTTCCGGGTAAAAAGTATAGGTACGGCCGGAGATAAGGGTATCTATCTCAAAATAGATCAGGTCTACTTTCCCTGAAACAGAATCATTCAGCGGAATGCTGGACAGCCATAGCTCGCCCATATCGGTTCTGTAATTCTGTAACAACCCATAGGTAACGCTAAAGCTTTGACCATTAATGCTAAAGTAATTGGATGTGGGCATTTTATTATCCTTGCCACAAGCCATTAACAGCATAGCTATGGCTGCTATGCCCGGGAGGAATTTTTTCATAAGTGCAGGTTTTTCTGGTAGTTAAAATTTTTATAATATAAAGTAAGGTAAAATTCCTTAAAAATTATAATTATATCCCAGTGTGGCGGTCAGGTTGCTGTTATTGCCTTTGGGCGTCCAGCGGGTTTGGCGTACCGCGTTCATATTAAAATTGTGCTTTTTCATGAACAGGTAAGCCGCGTTCATACGCAGGTTAAGCACCTGCCCCTGTTGCTGGCCGTCGTTTGTGCTGGTATTATAAGAGGTGCTGAAACCGCCTGTTACCTTCTTGTTAAACAGCTTGGCATTCAGCCCCAGGGTAGGGCCCAGCGTCAGGAAGTCGCTGCGGCCAATAGTATTATAGCTTAGGTTAAATGCGCTTGTAAAGCTTATCTGCTGCGGTATCAGCAACAGCGTATAAGCGGTGCTGCTATTATAAAAGCGGGAGCCATTCCCTTTCCATAACACCCCGTTCTGTATATCGGCTGCATCCTGCACACTAAGGTTCATGTTAATGTTATGGCTTTTCGTTTTATTCACCCGCAGGCTGTAATTCAGGTTCAGGCCTGCATTCTGGGAGATCTGCTTAAAGTTCAGGGTATCCATATCCACATATGGGCCGGTTTGGTTAATATATTCAAACTGCGGTTTTATATGCGTATAGGTTTGGAAGTTAGAGTAGCTGAAGTTGGCAGTGAACTTTTCATTCGGCATGTAATTGGCGTTCAGGGAGCTTACCATGCGCGAAGTGGCGCCTGACTTGGTATGGTTCAGGTCATCCCGCTGGTAGCCCACGTTGGCCGATATACTGGCCTTATCTTTCAGGAAAGGCTGTGAAAAGTTAACAGTAATATTTTCCAGGTCGTTGTTCATATAATAAGCGCCCAGGGTCTGGTAACCGGGATCCACACGCTCATAACCAATACCAATGGTGCTTTTGTAGAATGAGTAGTTCATACCCGCCTTAATAGCTTTAAAGAAATAGGTACGGCGCTGGTCATACATAAAAATGCTGCCCAGGATATTACCGCCGGATACTTTGGATACGCCGTTGTTATCGCGTTTATCCAGCTTCATAGCGCTGTTGGCATATTCCGCAGTGATCTCTAAACCCTTCCGCGGGCGGATCATGGCCGTTAAGCTTATCGCCAGGTTGGCTTTAGGGAAAATGTGCAGGGTATCCGGCAGGTACTGCATAGGATCTACCTTATCTTCTGCACGTATAAAGCTGGCGCCCAGCGCATATTTCTCTTTCATGAGTCCCAGCTTGGCGCCATAGCCCATACGTTTGTAGCTGGGCAGCACGCTGCGGTTGGTGCTGTCATAATCTACGGCGCGTAGCAAGCGGCCATACATTACGCTTACGCTCCACTCGCTTTCCGGCATAACGTCAATGCCTACCCCGGTGAACTGGTGCCCGTTCAACGTATAGGGTGAGAACGACATCGACACATCGCCTATATGCGCAGTTACCCCTTTATAGGTAGGGTGCAGGCTTAAACGGTTAGGCATGTTGGGGTAGGAATAACCCGCGCCGGCATTGGTAAGGTTAAAGGAAAAGGGCAGGTTCAGCTGTCCGAACAGGTTCGCATTCAGGTTGCCGTTCAGGAACCAGGTAAAAGGCTGCCGGCTGTATCCGCCGCCGCTGTTCAATACAGTGCTGGCATTCAGGCCGCCGTTCACTTTAATGGGTTTGCCTTTACCAAACATATCACCAATGTGTTCCAGGTCAAAGCTCTGGGCAAATGTGCACATGGGTAACAACAATCCCATACAGAGGGATAGGATGCGGCCCTTATTCATACTTCTGTATTTTAATGTCCGCTAATATGTAGGCGGTGCTGCCTTCCAGTACGTAATCCTTTATTTTAATAGCGCCTTTACGCCCGTCTGCTGTTTGAAACAACACTATGCGGGGCAGCAGATCGCTGTTGAACTGTATGGTGCCTGTAGCATTAGCCGGCACCTGCAGGGTTTGCAGGGGCGCGTCGTTCAGCATATTGTCAAAATCTGCAACTGTGAATGGCGTAGTGCAATTACACAGCTCCTGTTTGTTAATGAAGCGGGTGGCTGTGGCGCCGGGTATAGCCGGGAAAGTATAGCTGCTGGCCGAATCCGGCGTAATGAACTTGTTAAACGTGAAGCTCCGGTTCAGCCCAAAGAATACAATATCAATCTCTTTACCTGCCGCAGAAAGATCGTCCCCTTTCTTGAACACTTTCCGTAAGCGCGTGGAGTAAAAGCAGCCGATATCCGTATGGGCGGTGCTGATACCCAGCTGCACATCAGTAAGCGTGCGCAGTTTGGTATTGGGTTTTACGGTAATGGTTTTGATAACGGTTTGATTGTCTTTATTGTTGCCGTTGGTTAAAGTAATGGTATATGTACCGGGGTCTTTAAAATACACGGTAGTATTGGAAGCAGTATCGCTGGCCAGTACCCCGCCGCCGGACGATTGCCATTTTTGAACCAGGTAGCTGCTGCTGCCGCCTTTTAGTATAGCCGTTAGCGGTGCTTCCAGGTCATCGTCCTGGAAAGAGGGCGTTATCTCAAAAGCCGCATGCAGCGCCGGTTTTACAGTAATAGTTTTGCTGATGGAAAATTGCTGTCCGCCATTGCCTACCTGCAGCGTAATGTTATGCGGGCCGGGTGTGGTGAATGTAACCATGGGAGGGGCTGCTGCATCCGCAGTAGCGGGCGTGCCATCTTCAAAGGTCCAGTGGTAGGTGCTGGCGCCTACTGTGCGGTTGGTGAACTTTACCTGCACCGGCGAAAAATCATTCACCTGGATCTCCGCATCAAAAGCTACCTGCACGGCGCTGTCCAGGTGTATATCAATGGTCTTGGTCTGGCGGGTATCATCATTCCAGGCTTCCAGCGTGATCTTATAATTACCGGCCTGTTTAAAGGTAACGCTGCCGGGATTCTCGTAGTCGGAGGTGCCGGGTTCCCCGCCTTCAAAGGTCCATTTAAAACCGGTAGCACCCACGCTGCGGTTAGAAAAATTCACAGTGGCAGGCACGGTGTGCGAGCTGTCTGCCAGCACAAAAGTAAAGTCGGCGGTCAACGGCCGGTCCACTTCTTTATAGCAGGCGCTGAAAAGAAGGGCCAGGAGGAATAGGGTATAGGGTATAGTTCGGATCATAGGTATATAAGGGTAAACAGGATCAGCTCTACGTTGGTTGAGCTATTTATATTGTTCTTTTTGTATTACCCAGCTTTTTGCAAAAAAGAACTTTTCCTCAAAAGGAGTATCCTCCTCTTCTTTATAAAACATTTCCCGGTATTCCAAAAGATTGTGCTGTTCATCATAAGCCTGTTCAACTTTTAAACGCCAGCTCTCATCATAGTGATAGATACCTATACCATTTATCCGGAAATCCACGAATATGGTGGTATGCACGGTTCGGGCACTCACATACTCTTCTACATGGAAGGATACGTGCGCACCATAGTGCTCACGGTGATAGGCCGCTAATGCGGCATCTGTGCTTTGGGCCTTTACATAGATCACCAGGTCCATTTTACCATTGGTAAAGGTCTCAATTATCTTACCGGCAAAAGGAACCCGCTCCTCCTTTTCCTTAAAATACATTGTTCTTTTTAAGGCAGCTTCCGCTGTAGTGGCATTTATTGGTTCAAATGGAGATCCCAGGTAATACATGTTTATTTTAGTTTTAAATAAGGACTGACGTCTAATTTATCACTTATTTTAATAACAGATATCTGGAAATCAAGATTAGTATTCTTCATCCGGGCAGCAAAACCTTTTGTGTCTACATTGGTTTCCAGCGCCTCCCAGAATTTGCCTTTAAAGCTGCCTTTGGCGTCTTTGCCGAGATACATCAGGCCTGAAGCGATCTTACCCTTAGCTGCTTGTTCTTCTATTACTTTTATCTTACCATTTACAGTGGTGGCAGATTTAAAACGTTCTACCAGCTTATCAAAGGTGGCGGCATCCACTTTTATGGCCACATCTATATCCCCGATCTTGGCCGCGTCAGCAACTTTGAGGGAGCTGCCCTGCACAAAAATTGAACCTTCCGGCAAGTCCCAGGCCTTTGCCATATCTTTCAATACTGTACTGAATTTTTCATATTCATCCAGTGTATTGAACAGATTGGGGTATCCTCTTTCTTTCACTATTTTCCAGAAGCTGCATTGTGATAGCAGGTCATCTACCTTAAAATCTTTTGCATTACGGCAGCCATTAAAGATGATATCTTCTATCTCGCGGTCCGGCAGATCCAGATCCAGTCCTTTTTTAATGACCGCTCTCAGCTCGTCATCCCCAAAACGCATGGTGAATTCTGTGCTTTCCTTTGCAATCCTTTCCAGCAGGCTCTTTTTAATTTGTTGCAGCAGGTCGTTCTCCAGCAGTATTTTTTGCAGCAGCTTCTCAATATCTGCCAGCTCTTTGGCGTATCCCCGCATTCTTGCATCTTCTGCCATTTCTCTTATAATACGCCGTGTGGCGGCCTTTTCCACGGCTTCGTCAATGCTTTTCATAATACCGCGGGTCAGGTACACGCAACCAACAAACGTACCTATATCATCTATGGTGTTCAGGGTTTCCAGTCCATCATCGCCCCATTTTCCTTTTACGTAGGCCCGTACATCTTCATTCTGTGTAACAACAGAGGCCGTGGTAAAGAAAAGATCCGCAGCCGCCCATACCCGGGCTGCGGTGGAGGTGGCCATTACCAGCTCCCCGGTACCGGTAAAAATGGCTACTGTTAATACCATGTTCCGGGCCTGTTCTGCCAGCTCTGTTTTAAATTCATTTTGTATAACCCACTCAAGGAACACGGCAGGCACCGTAATGGTTTCACCTTCTTCTACAGGGCTGCCGTCCGGCCTCGTGATATAAGCTATCTTTTTGGTCACCAGGAGCCTTACCGGCGTAAACGGCATGCAATAAGGGAATTTAACAGGTTCCAGGTTTTTAAACCTTACCTTAATACCTTCGGTAGTGCTGAACTGCAACCCTTGCTTATCATCTACCGTTACACTAACCTTGCTGATTATTTTTGCCCGGTAGCTGCCGATCTCCTTCTCAAACCATTTAAATACTTTTCCATCTACTTCCTGGTTTGCAATGGTGCCATAGTGCAGGGTTTCAGCCATATTACTGAGTATGAACACTGCTGCCGTATAGTTATCTTCACCGCCTGCGTCATCCACGCTGTTCAGCAGCTTTGAATAGTTGGCCGGCAGGTTAAAAAAGTCAAGCATCTGCTGCTTTTGCTCCAGGGGAGTGCCTTCTATCACATCCAGCAGCACATTCTCACAACCATTGGCGGTACTGGCCCAGGCCTTGATGTCCGTGCACAGCTTTTTATTCATCAGGTATTCCAGCAAACATTGCCGGTCTTCAAATGATAAGCCCGTGAAAGCTGCCGGGTTGCGCATGGCCCTGCCCTCCGAAGGAATAGCATAGGTTTGCGCAATTTTTTCCAGCATATCCGCTTTGCCGGTAGCGGTGGCTTTACAAAAATCTTTCAATAAAGCGCCTTTGTCCTGCTGGTTAAAGAAAAGGAAGGTATTGGTAATATCCTTCAACAGCTTGTTATTCCGGGTAGTAAGCCCATCGTAATCTGCAATATCTCCTTTGCTGTCACGGTTCAGAAAATTAAGCAGGCCTTTAATGTCATCCTGGTATTTAACATAGTAGCGGATGCCATCTACAACATACATAGATGATTCCTGGTACGAATTAAGAAATTTGGTAAGATTGGTCTCAATCGTATTGGTAGCAGCGGGCACCAGCGACGGCATAAATACAAAATCGCTGTTGGTCTTGGTGGTAATATCAAACATCACCCATTTGAATATGATAAGGGTTTTACCGCCTTTATTATATTCAAATTCGGAATAGTTGATCATATCCTTGCTTACGCCATCGTGTACTTTTTGCAGCAACTTATTGGTCAGGCCAGACACGTATTTTTCCATATCTGCCTGGGCTGTGCCTGCTGAGTTTACGCTTTCATAACGGGCATCATTGTCAAATGAACGGGATTTAATATTTTTCCAGTCAAGATCCTGCTCCCTGTCCTTATTATCCACATTTTTTGCGTAGTAAATGCCGGATATTACAAAGTAGATGTCGTAGTCTTTATACTTGGTATCATCCAGATAGTTCTCTTTCAGGTCAACGATCTGCTGATTAATATCCCGTAGTATAACATCATTGTAGCCATTGGCATAGGGTGTATAACTGTCAAACCACATCTTACCCGCATTCTCCGAAGTAAACCAGGGGTAAAAGTTATTTTTACCATCATCCACCACCAGGTAGTGCTTATTCTTCCCGGGCTGCTTTGCTTCGTTATTATGCGTAATGGCCTTTACCAGCTTATCAGATAACCTGTTTAATAGCTGCTTTTCATAGTTGTCATCGGCAATTTTTCCATAACTGCTAACAGTTATTAACAGGCCTATTGCCAACAGCATATAATGTCTTATCTTCTGCATACAGCTATAGTTGATCAGCGATTTTACAAATTGTGATAAACAGGTATTGCTTTACATCCGCTTTAATGGCGTCCTCGGGTTTATCGTTATATAGTCCTTCCAGTACGTCTTTTACCATTTTTTTGCCATTTAGTGCTACATCACTTTCTACATCCGCATCCGTTTGCCCGGCATAATAATTATTGATGGCAGTAATGAGCTTATAGAAGGTTTTGTAACTCCTTAACAAGCGCATATTCTGCACGGGGGATGTGATGTCTTTAACAGTAGCTTCATTATTAGTACTGATATCCAGCTTTTCCGTTCTGATGATCATGATGCCGGTTGCATCGTCAGCGCCTGCGCCATCTGCAGACGGCATAATAGCATCCAGTTTTGATTTTTCAGTAGCGTAATCCGCATCTTTGTCCTGCAAAGAAGCAGCGGATTCCCGTAGCTCTTTAATAGCCTTGATAATTATTTTGGTAGCATTCTTCACTAATTCTTTTTTCTCCTTATCTACCGCTGCTACTTCTGTTTTCGCATCTTCAAACTTCTTCTCTGCCGTATCCATCTTCTTTTTAGCTTCGGCCTTCTCTTCCGGTGTCTTTGCTGCATCGTACTCCTTCTTTGCCTCATCATATTCCTGCTTTGCTTCCTGCACGTTATCAGCGGCAGTATTCATACGGTTCTTCAGCTCTTCCGGCAGCTCTTTCTCCGCCATTTCCTTGATCTCTTCCGTCAGCTCTTTAATGGCCAGGTAGTCCTCATCTATGGCCAAATGCGCCAGGTCGTTGATCACGCTTGCAAAATCCTTGATCGCCTGCACTGCCTTATCCACATCCACGATCTGTGTGCCCAATGAATCAAAAGTGCTCATGATCACCCCGCTCATCAGCTGCCGGTCCGTATTCACCTGTATATTATCAAACTTCACCTTTAAGCGGTTGTAACCCAGGAAGGGGATGGTGATGTAACCGTAACCGGTAAACGAACCTGCGCCGCGTACCTGTAATAAGCGCACGGGGAAGTCGCCGGCCATGATCTGGTCATCGGGCTGCAGCTCCTGCAGGGCCGTTTGGTTGGCCAGCTTAATATCCGGCAGCAGGCCGCAGTTCCTGTTAGCCGTGGTATCGCGGGAGGGTACGGTAAACCCATGCACATCGCCCAGGGTTTTATTGCCCAGGGTACAATAGCCGCCTACACGGTAATCATACTTGCGGCCGGGTACTGCATCATAAATAGTTACTTCACTGCTGGTGGTTTTTACGTTAAACCATTCCGCGTTATCCTTGCCTTGCTCCCGGTATTCTACCAGGTATTCAAACATCTTGGGCTGTGGCAGCCAGGTAATGGTAATGCGGCCATCCTGCACCGTGGCTACAGGCTGCTGCGGTGGCGCACAATCTTCCTGTAAGGTGAAATAGAAGATCTCCGTATAGCCGTTATTGGTAAATACGTCAAATTCATCCATGCCCTGTTTAGCTTTGGCCCGTATGCGCCAGGCATAACGTTTGCCGGGCAACAAAGGCGGTTCCGCAGGGCCGTATAACAGCGTAGTGCTAACCGTAGTGGTCTGATACAGGGGAGGGGTGGTGCTGAAAGCTGCTTCCGGTAAAATGCCGGTATCCCAGATCTCCACCAGCGTAAATTCATATTCTGTCTGGAAAGCGGCATTAGGGCTGCCCATATGCCGGGGCGTCCAGTTAAAAACAATGTTCAGCGGATCGCGGAATGATACGGCTTCGCCTTTACGGGGCAGGTTTAGCAGCGGCGGTTCGCTGGTGCTGATCCACACCGGCGGGGCGCAACCCAGTTTATCATTGCTTACCAGCTGCCCGCTGTTCAATTCAACTACTTCTATACAAAAGTTATAAAAGCCATCCGGCAGCTTGCCGCTTTGCTGCAATTGCTGCCGCGGTACGCCCGAAACCTCCATGTTATCAATATTAAAATACGGCGCCAGGTCGTTCAGCGATAGCTGCACCGGTATACCTGCTTCCAGCGATATGAGCGGATAAGAGCCATAGTCGCGGTTACGCAGCGCCACCGTGGTGCCTTTGATATTCAGCCGCAGCCGCACCTGCAGCACCGGCTTTTGCAGGTCGGTGTTCAGCAGGGTAACGATCATGCGCGCCTGCGTACCGCTATACAGGTTACTGAGCTGTGCTGATACCGGCTGCAGCGTTTGCACCTGTACCCGCACAGGGTACTGCTGCGCTGCCAGCGGCTGGCACAGAACGAACAGTAGTAGTATGCTGACTGCTATTTGAATAAAACGTGTAGCTGTCACCGTATCTTATTTAATGATTATTGACTGATGATGATCTTCCTGATCGCATTACCCATAGGCGTTTCCAGCAGCAGCAGGTAAGTACCTGCGGTGATGTTCAGCTGGTAACCCACGTTGAACTGTACGGCCGCACTTTCTTTCCGGTCGTTCACCAGCTGGTTGCTGATAATGTTAAAAAGGCGTAAACGTATGTCCGATGCCTTGTCCAGCGCAATGCGCACATTGAACTGTCCCGTATTGGGATTCGGCAGTATTTCAAAGGTTTTAATGAAAGGCTCTGCTGCGCCGCCGGGTTGCGTGAAGGTTTGTTTTTCCAGCACGGCAATATCCTTGCTGAACAATTTTTCGCAATCTCCCACACGGGTACGCAGCTGTATCCTGTACACGCCGGTATCCGCAAAGCGCAGCTCTGCCAGCAGCGGTGTGTTTTGTACTACCATAATGTTGCGGTTAGCGGGTATCACCCATTCAATTTTTTCCGGCAGCGGGTTGCTGATGTTCACGAAAGAAACATCCTCATTCTGGAAGATCTGCGTAGCGGCCACAAACTCGGCGGAGATGGCTACCTTATTCTGCTGTATGTTAATGGTATCTGAGCCTTTACAGCCTTTACTGTCTGTAACATTTACCCAGTACCGGCCTGTTTGCCTCAGCGTAACCTGCGGCGTAAGGGCCTGCAGCGCAGGATTACCGCCCCATACATACTTAGCCTGCGGGTCGGCAATAGCAGCATCTACCAGCCAGGTTTGATCATTACACAAAGTTTTATCAGGTCCCAGCTGTACCTGCAGCGGTGCAGGATCGCCCAGGTTAAAGGTTTGAATGCGTTTACAGTTGTTGGCATCTGTAATGGTAAGGGTGTATTTGCCGGCACACAGCTTATCCAGCGCTGTGCCGGTTTGGCCCGTGCTCCATTGGTAGCGGTAAGGGGCTACGCCGCCGCTGATGGTGGTTTTAATATAACCGTCACAGTCGCTATGGCAGGTAGGCGCCTTAATATCTGCATCTATGGTAATACCGCCGGGTATAAAAATGTCTACGTTGTTCTGCGTTTCACAGTTATGGCCGTCTTTCACAAACAGGAGGTAAGCGCCTTCTGTTAAGCTGTGAAGGGTGCTGGTGGTATCGCCGGTGGTCCATTCATAATGGAAGGGGGCCGTACCGCCGCTTACCAGGGCTGTGATGCTGCCATCCTGCCCGGAAGAACAGCTTACTGCGGTTGCATTCAGCGCTACGGTTAATTTATCCGGTTCGGTTAAATGAAAGGTATCTGAGCTGCGGGTAATGTTATTGTAGTCCGTTACCTGCACCAGGTATTTTCCACTAGGCATGCCCGTTATAATGCTGTCTGTTTGCGGAACAGGCTGTAAGCTGCCATTCACTACCTTAAACCAACGGTAGGCGTAAGGCAGGCCGCTGCTGAAGGGTATGCCGCCGGTGGCATGTGCTACCAGCTCTCCGTCGCTATCGCCTTTACAGGCTACGTAGCGGTGTTCTGCGATGCTGGCTTTTAATAAGGGCGGCTCATGCAAAGTATTGGCTACAGATACATAGCAGCCGCTGGTGCTGTTATTGGTGCAAATGCTGAACTGCGCATCTTTTACCTGTAAGGTATAAGTGCCATCGCCAACATTCTGTAAGGTAGTGGTGTACTGGCCGGGCTGTACCTGCTCTGTATGGGTGCTTAATACCTGGTTATTGCTGTTCAGCCATTGTACGCTGTAAGAGCCGTCTGCAGCGGGTGTGCCGCCATTCAGCGTAATGCTGATGCTGCCATCTGTATACGTATAGGCCTTGGGGTCGATGGTAGTAACATTAACCACTGCCAGCGGTGCTGCCGGTTGTGTAATAACCGTATCCGGCTGCTGTTCACAGCCATGGCCATCTGTCAGTAACAGGGTGTAATGGCCCGCCGGCTGATCCAGGATATCCTGTGTAGCATCACTATTGCTCCATGCCCATGCGTAGGGCAGGGTGCCGCCGGTAACGGTTGATTTTATAAAACCATCGTTACCACCGTTACAGCTTACGTTGCGGGTAGTGAGCGCCACCTGCAACAGCTCCGGCTCTACCAGGTGAAAAGTATCTGATTCTTTGGTAATGCCATTCCAGTCTGTAATGATCACTTTATAAATACCGGTGTTCAGCCAGTGCGCAGTATCATTCGTTTCCCCGATGGGGTTATACGCGCCGCTGTTATCGGCCTTATACCATTCAAACTGGTAAGGCAGCGGGCCGGAAATGGGTACGCCGCCGCTGGCGGTTGCAAACAGCACGCCGTCCATATCGCCTTTACAGGAAACGTAATGTTTTTCAGCAATGTTCACCACCAGCGCCGGGGGCTCTTCGAGGGTAAAACCGGCCGTTACAATACAGCTTTGCATATTAGGATCAGGGCCGGTGTAGTTGGCATCTGTTACGGTAATATTATAATCGCCTGCGCCTATATTGGCCAGCGAATCTTCATAAACGCCGTTCACCAGCTGGCCGTAATGGCTGGTTAATACGGTGCCATCGGGCTTTTGCCAGGTTACATTATATGCGCCGCCGGCTAAGGCAGTACCGCCTTTCAGCAGCACTTTTATGCTGCCATCCGTATACCCGAATGCTTTGGGGTAAATAAGGGTGGGCGTTACGATCTGTAATGGCTCTGCAGGTTGTGGCACATAAGCTACATCTGTAAGCTCACAGCCATGATAATCTTTTATACGGAGTGTATATGTGCCTGTTGGAAGCGCATAAATATCGGCAGACTGTGCGCTGTTGCTCCAGTTATACTGGTAAGCCGGTGTGCCGCCTGTTACCACAGTGGTTAAAACACCGTTGCTGCCGCTGTAACAGCTTACAGGGGTAGTAGTGAATTGTATTTTCAGCGAATCAGGATCGATCAGGTTTATCACATCGGACAGCTTCTCTATATTGTTTGCATCCGTCACTTTTACCTGGTACTGGCCGGCGGTTAACCCATTGGCTTGCGTGCCGGTTTGGCCCAGGGGCGTGAGCGTGCCGCCCACCAGCTGATACCATTCATAGGTATAATAAGGTGCTGCGGTCATTCGCTTACCACCTTTGGCTAATGCGCTCAGGATGCCATTGCCATCGCCATGGCAATTGATACTGTCTGTAATAGTGGGCGTAACTTCCAGCAAAGGCGGTTGTGTAAGCGGATAGGTGGCTGTAACAATACAGCCCTGCTCACTGCCGCTGCCTGCGGAGGCATGATTGGCATCTGTTACCCTGAGGGTATAGGTGCCATCCGGTACATTTTCCAAGGTAGTGGTATATACGCCGCTGCCCACAACGCCGGTCTGCGGAAACACGGTGCCGCTTGCATTGGTCCAGGTAATATTATATGACCCATCCACATTAGGCGTGCCGCCTTTGATACGTACCACAACACTGCCATCTGAATAGCCAAAGGCTTTGGGATCAGTAGGGGTAGCTGCATCTATCACCAGGCTGGCTGCCGGTTCCGTAATAGTTTCTGTACGGGTAATTTCATTGTTGCTGCCATCTCTTGGCATACAGCCTTTACTATCCCGCAGCCACAGGCTGTAAGTGCCGGCGTTTAAGCCGCCCAGCGTATAGGCCGTAACGTTACCAATGGATACCTGCCGGGTAATACCGTCTGCCGCATTTTTATAGTAAAGGATATTGCCGCCGTTACCGCCGCTGGTGGTAATGTTAATGGCCCCATCGGCGCCGCTGTGGCACCTTACATCGTTTTGTTTGCTGCTGCTGAAGGTAATAGGCCCCGGCTGCACGATCTCAAAATTAGCCCTGTGCTGAGCTGCGCCGGTATAAATAGGTACTGGATTGGCAATATCGGTAGGGTAGCTGCCGCGCAGCAGAATGCGGTATTTACGCGCACCCCGGTCAGCGGGGGTCCATTGATAGCTGTTGTTGCCATCCATGGTTATCTGCCGGTCGTCAATAAAGGCGGCTGGGTTACCGGCGGCTATTTCCTGTTTGTCCAGCTGCATTACCAGGCCTTCACGCGGCCTTAACGGGCGGCTAAACCTTACTATAAAGCTGCCATTCTGATCACCATAACAGGTAGGCGGTATAGGCGTTACCGATAATATTGTAGGTGCAACAAACCTGGGGGTAAGGATCACAGTATTGCTTTCAGTGTTGCCGCAAGGGTAGTACACGCGCACCAGTATGTTTTCCCTGCGTTCAATAGCACCCAGGAAAAAGTTATTTGGCAGGTCATTACCCGAGAACGTAATGGTACGCTGCATGGGAAAGTTGGAAGGGAAATTGTTCCAACCCGTAGAGGTAGTACGGTACTGCCATTGGTAGGTGCTGGCCGGGAAACCATTGGTAGCTGTTAAGGTTACATTGGTTGCATCCGGCAGTGTAGCAGTTGTAGGTGTTATACTAACTGTTTTGGGATAGATGCGGATATTCATGTCGCCGGTGTACCTGGGCACAAAATCCCCGTTGTGATAAGTAAAACAGGGCTGTGAAGGCGACACATATATATCCCTCGAATCCTCTACATCATTTTTCTTACAACCGGCCGGAAAACCACGGTCCCAGCTTCTTCTGGCGAAAACATGAAAGCGCACCAGCCGTTTGGTATTGGCAAATGTAAAAGTTTTGGTAGGGAACGTTCTTACATCTCCTTCATGCAAACCATCCAGCGATTCTGTCCATACTCTTACGTTGGTACCGTCACTGTAATACGCAGTGATCTCGAACCGGCTGCTGCAATCCGCTTTATCCGCATTACCGCTATAATATATGGAAAGATCCATGGCCACTTCATATTGCTGGCCACGGGCTACCGTATACATTAAAATGAAAAAAAACAGGGGTATAATTTTTTTCATCCGTTACAATTTAATTTTATGAGGGACCAGCAGCAGCCGGCAATTATGCCTGGCTGCAGCCGGTAATATTTATCGCAAATGCACCGTTCGCAGGGGTGCTTAATATTGTACATTGATCAGTTTTGAGCTGCCGGTAGCGCCGCTGTTTAACACCGCCCGTATGCTGTACTGGTATTCGGTATTTACCCGGGGCTGGTTATCCACAATGCGGTTGGTGCCTGGTTTCAGCACTTTCCACAGCGTAACAGGCTGGCCTTTTTCTCCTTTATATAGCTGGTATTCCACCACATCTGCCAAGTCATCTTTCCAGAACAGCTCTATGTAACGCTCCTGCCGGTTCACCTGTGCATTGAAAGAGCGTACCATGCCTTTGGAAGGATTGTATGGAACGCTTACCGTTAAGGGCTGCATGGGCTTGGATTCCAGCCCGCTGCTGTCTTTAGCCAGCAACAGGTAAGCATAGGTAACGCCGGGTGTTACGGTATTATCTGCAAAGTTGTTAACGGGCGGCGTCAGCTTCTGTATAGCTTCCCAGCTGGTATTGGCAGCTGTTACGGTTTTGCGGTATAATAGCTGCTGCGCTACATCCGCATCTGTACTGGGTATCCACGACAGGTATACGATATCCTTGGCTACCTTATAGCCGGTAAGCACAGGAGAGGTAGGCGGTATCACATCCGGTTTCTTAAGCTCAAACACCGCAGAGAAATCCGACTGGTTATATCGCTTATCCAGCGCCCTTACTTGGTAATACACTTTACTGTTAAGGGATTGTATGCCTACAGAATCGCGGAAGGTATTGCGCCTCCACACAGAATCTACCAGCGATGCGGCTTCCTCGCCGGCCATGTTGGCGCGGAATACTTTATAGCCTAAAATGTCTTTTTCAGTATTGGCCGCCCAGGAAAGCTTTACCACGCCGTTGCTGTCTATAGTACCGGTGAGGCCTGTTGGCGCTGCGGGTGGTACAGAATCCACCGGCTGCACCAGTACCGGGAAAGAGGTGGAGGATTCGCCTTCCAGCGCTACAGCTGTAATGGTAAAATAATTGCTGGGCTCCAGGTGATCGTATAGGAGTGTACGTTGGTCCGGCGTAATATTGCTCATCACGGCTTTATAAGGCCCGTCGGCCTTCTCGGCCTGGTTCAGCGTAAAACCTTTAATGAGCTTATTACCTGCGGTTTCAAATTCCCAGCCCAGCTCCAGCACGCCTTTTTCATTAACAGCATTGCTGCGGATGTTTGGCGTGTACACCAGCAAATGTTTACCCTTGCCTGTTACGGGATCAGAGGGCGGGCCGGGCTCGCCAAAGGGCGATACACCCCGCACACGGTAACGGTACACGGTATTATTATCCTGCAGCGAGTCAATGAAATACATGCGCGGCGAAGGCTTTTTTTCTTTGCCGTTGAAATTGGTCACCGGCAGGGAAGAGGCGCGTTCATAGTTCACACCGTCTTTAGAGCGCTCTATAAACCAGGAGTTGTAATAATGTTTCAGCAGGCTGTAGTCCCAGCTCAGGATCACATTCTTATCGCCAAACACAGCGCCTATGTTAGCAGGTTTTGGCAGCTCCTTCCGGTCGGCCAGGCCAATGAATGCGCCGGAAGAATCAATGCGCATGCGGCCGGCCGGCGCCAGTGAACGCACACGGTACAGGTATTTTTCATTGGGCTTTACGGTATTATCCTCATAAGCCCATCCGGCCATTTTAGCGGCTTCAAAGCTGTTATCTGCTGCATATAATGATAATGCAAAACGTTGGTCCAGCTCCTGCGACTGATTGATCAGCTGTGCAATGCCATTGTTGCCACCACCACTTACTTCAAAGTCTTTTCCATAAATAGCCTGTGCAATGATCACGGCATAGTTATCTTTTTTGCAGATCTCCTGCCAGGCCAGCAGGGGCTGTGGTTTGATGGGCTGTGTGTTCAGCAGCTGTGATTCCGGTTTGGGTAGCACCTTGCCATCACGCAGCACAGTAAAACGCCACAGCTCAAAACCGTACTGGTTGCACAGCTTCCAGGCGCTGGCTTTGGTAACTGCCCAGCGCAGTAATACGCTGTGCTGCTGTGCCCTTGCCATTACCTGTATACGGGCCGTATCTTTCCGCTGGGCGGAGAGGCTGCCTGTAAGCAACAGGAAGAACAGTACAAGACGAAGGATGATCTTAGCGCGCATATATCTTTATCACAGGTTTTTAATAGGTTTTCGAGTATTCATAGGTAACTGACGTGCCTTTAATACCACCCGGCAGCATATACTGGTAGGCTACTTTGTACTTACCATTACGTATCAGCGGGTAATAGCCATTGATCATATACAGGTACTTGCTTTGCAGCGGCGTATCCAGGTATTTGTTCACTACCTGGTATTGGATATCATCCAGGTCCTCACGGTACACTAACGGCAGGTCATATACGTAGGGCAGGCGCACGGCCAGCTCTGATGGTAATGGCTGTTTGCTGGTAATGCTGGCCAGGTAATCGCTCATCAGGGTCATAGCCTTGGTTGGCACCAGTCCCAGATCGTCCGGGTTGCGGTGGGTAATGAATATTTCCTGTTCTATCGGGTAGTTACGGTATAACAGCGGGTTCACATCTTCCCGGAAATAAGCATCATCTGTAATGGCGCTTACATTGATCAGCGGTGTATAACCCGTAAAGGCAGTACCCTGCAGCTCCGGTACATCAAACAGCTCATAGTTGCCCACTTCTGCCTGCAGGCTTAATACCTCAAAGGTTACAATGCTGGCAATACCACGTTTAAGCGGCATGGCATTCAGCTTGGCTGCAAAGGTGTTATAACGGCTGGTATGGAAACCATAGCCCAGCAGCGATTTGGTTACATCGCCCCGGCTTACTGCACTGGATTTATTTGCTTTCACGGTATAGTCGCCGTCTTCTCCGTTATCCTGCTTGGCATAACTTACGATCGCATCTTTGGAAGCATCGCCTCCCGGCGGAATGGCCACTACATCATAGGTATAATCTGTACTGGGTTGTATGGCCGGCATGGGGAAGTCTATGCGCTGGTTCACGCTATCGTACTGCATTGCCTGTGTGGCAAATACAGCCCCGTTGGTAGCAAACTGCAGCTGGTATTTCCAGCGCGCATCAAACAGGTAGCTTTGGCCACGCTGCAGTACTATGTAACCGCGGTTCAGCTCATCGCGGAACATATTGCGCTGGTCTATTACCGGGTAACAGTGGGCAATGTTGGTAAGCGGTATAAAGTCAGGCGCAGTGCCGGTGGTAAAGGTCACCACCTTTTCTTCCGTGCTTTGCTGCCCGTTCATATACAGCGTTTGCCAGCTGCCGTTCTGCAATTCTTCAAAGATCACTTTCACCGTGGCCTTTAAGGTATGTTTGGTAGGTAATACTTCTTTCGAGTAATAAGTGGCTACGTCATTGTTGGCGTTCCATTCAATTCTGCCGGGTACCGGTTGCCCGTTATCCGTTACGGTAAAGGTTTCCAGCTTGGTACGATAGGTTTTAGAGCCTTTATCGTCCTCCACATCAAACGGCTGCCCAACGCGCATATTAAACGCCGCCTGCGGTGCGGCAAATACATCTACATCCGCGGTGTTGTCTGCCGGCGTAACATCTGCTATCATCTTCACATCAATAGGACTGCTGCTGCCGGTTACGATCTCACATTCATCGCCAATAGTTACTTTCATGCGCATGTTACCGCTTACCAAACCGCCCAGGATCTCAAACTTCACGGCCATGTAACCTTTTAGCCACGTGGGGTTGGGCAGCTTGGCCTGCATAAGCACGGCGGCTGCGCCTGATATAATGGGGAAGCGTCCTTTAATAAATGCCAGGTTCACTTTTACGCCTACCTCACCCTGCAAATACACATAGGCTTGTCCGTTAGCATACCATCCGTCAATACCGATTTTTTCTGTTTTACCGGCGCAGTGCGCATCGCCGTAATCTTTCAGCATAATATCAAACCCTACACCGCATTTAAAGTTGGCGTACAGGATCAGGAAAGTAAGGTCGCCGGTTTCTACGGAGAGGTTGGCGCCAAAGGCAAACCCGCGTCCATCGCCCAATGCATTCAGGTCACGCATGTAATCCAGCTCCTCCATATCCACACCCAGGATGTCCGCAACTTCCTGCGGGGGCGGGGGAGAGCCGGGTATTTTATCGCCTACCATGATGTAGGCGCCTGTTTTAATAGCTATGCTGCCCAGGGCAAACTTAACGCCTAAACGATTGGTGGGCGTACCCATATGGAAATACCACTCACCTGGCGCAATATGTATCACCGCCCAGCCGGCACGGTTGCCGCTGGCAGTACCGGTAAGCAAACCACCGGCCACATTCAGGTATACATCAAAGTTGGCGTGGAAAGTAGATTGCGTAAAATCATATTGAATACCTACATAGGCAGAGAGGCCGCTTTCACCGGTCTTGAAATCATCGCCGCTCAGGCTTTCTGCTGCGGCAGACGGGTTGGATACTTTGAGGCCCTGCAGCTTTTCACCCAGGCCTCCCAGCTTGCTCACCGCCTTTTGTTCCGCGGCTTCCATTTTGCTGAATGCTTTACTCATCTGATCGCCCATGTTGCCTGCTACATTGGGCAGTACACCTAAGATCTTGGCGTAACCATAGAAGCCAATGAAGTTAATGCCGCCGCTTTTGTTAAAGGCTACTTCAAAAGATACTTCGCCGTTCACCACCTGCTTTTTCACTATGCTGAACAACACGGCAGCTTTAATACCCAGGCCTGTATTCTCATCCGGCACATAATTCACACCGGTAGGAGAGGCCAGCATATCCGAGCCCTGTTTTTTCATGCGGTAGTAAGCGCCGCCGCCAAAGCCCTGTATATTAATGGGTGGCACCAGGGGGATACCCAGGCCCAGATCGGCTTTTGCATCCACGTACCAGTAGCGGAAATCCTTACAGCCAAACATGGCGCGCGCTTCAATCTTCACCTTATCATCCATGAAATCCGCTGCCACCATGCCGCTTATTGCATTGCCATAAACAGGATCATCATCATAGAACTTAATGCGGCCATTAATTTTCAGCGAACCGCCAATTTTAGCGTTAATGCCAATTTCTTCCAGCTTCAGCTTTTGAAACTTCCAGGTTTGTATACCTTCCGCTTCATTGAACTTGCCTACCAATCCAATTTTGGTATCGCCGCCAAAGTTGCCTTCCATCAGGTTCAGGCGGATGCCGAAGGTAAGCGTGGCTTCCCCATCCTGCGCGCGCAGCGATATTTCATTAATAGATACCGGGAAGTTGGAAACCGTGTTCGTATTCTTATAACCGAAATAAGAGGTAGTTAAATAAGGCGGATTGGTTTCAAGATGCAGGTCTTTGAATATAATGCCTTTAAAGGTGGCAAGAGGCTTACCATCATCTCCCTTGGTAGTGGCAGAGATGCCCAGGCTGCCGTGCAGCATGGCTTCCGGCTGAAAACGCCCGTCGGCCAGCTTCAGCTGCACCCAGGAGTTAGGCTCCAGCACACACTTAGCCTGCCATACATTAAAGCTTAGCTCATTAATAGTACTGAGCTTAAGGATGTATTCATTATCTGCCGTAATAACAGCCGTATAACCTAAGGGATCTTTGGCTACCGGCAGGCCCACCATGCCGCTGAAACCCGCGCCTACCAGGTGGTTGGCTTCCAGATCTATATTAAAATGATCTACAGTGAACTTCCAGCCGGAGGCAGTGCCATCCGGTAATATGTTATTGGCAAAGAAAGAGCCGGTTAAACCATTGTTGTCAATGATCATATGCGTAGCGCCAAAGCTTACACGCTTGCCCGACTGTTCCCGTTTGGCAAATTGTTTGGGCAGTATTACTTCCAGGTCCTCCACATACACGCCCCGCCAGGTATTGGGATTATCGGCGGGCATATAGCGTTGCTCATACCCGGTGGGATAAACAATATCCGGTGTGTTGCGGATATCGCTGCCGTCAAATACGGCCTTGCCTATATGAAAACCAACGCCTTTTAAAGGCGCTATTTCAAAGGCTGGAAGGCTCAGGCTCACCAGGATATCATTCCAGTCAGCTACTACAGTTTTAAATGCGGCGGTTACCTGCGCTTTGGGATCTTCATTGCGTTCGCCATCGGCCTTTAAAGGCACCAGCATGCTGCGCGGAAAAGCTACTTCGGCCGAGATGCCCAGCTCTTTAAACCCGTTACAGTCCATGGTAACATAGGTAAGATCCAGGCCCTGCCCGGTTTCCATGTTCATGCCGCCTTTTAAGATCAATGCGGCGGTGCCTCCGTTTATACGTATGGGTATGTCGCCCAGTAATACCAGCTTGGCATCGCCCAGGATGCCGCCGTTATAGGAAAGCTTAATGCCTTTAATACCAAAAAAGATCTCATGCGGCTCCTGTGGTATTTCCAGTTTGGCAAATACCGTAAGCTCCGCATAAGTAGGATAAAAGATAGCATTGCTGATGGCGATCTTCACAGAAGTATTGTTCACCTTACGGAAAAGCCCTATGGGCAGCTCGTTCAGGTCGTCCGGTGAAAGGGAGGAAGTATAGCGGTTATCCTTATCCATTTTCAGGAACTCGGCTTTGGCCTGTTCCCGGTAAGGATTCGTAGTGTCGTTACCGTAGGCAGCCTGCAAATAAGCATCGGTGAACAAACCTTCGGTTGGTGCAGGAATGTTATTGGCTAATAGCTGCCGGTCTATTTCCGGGAAACTGCGGGTTTCTGCAACGGTATTCATAATAGCTACCGGTGGTACCGCGGGTGCTGGCGTTTTAAGGGAATCCGTGTCGCCGGCCATTGCAATAGACGTGTAGCCCAGTAACAGGCAGGCAAGGCTTAGGGATCGGCAATAAAAGTTACGCAGGTAAAGTTTTACCATAGGCCAAATAGGGTGTAGGTTATGATAAGGGGAGGGGTTTCATCGCTCTAGTTAACAAATATGCTTGTGCTACTTGTCTCCCCCGGACATTACCGGTTTTCTATTGTAAGTTTACGCAATATTACAATTTTAAATTAATTAAAGAAAAATTTTATTTGTCTTGTAAGCGGGAGGGAAGGGGTTTAGAATCATTGAGATACGTATGCGGCGAGGTGAGGAGGATGGTTAATGGGTTGTTAATCAAATGTAAATGGGATGTTAATGCGAGGAGGTTAATTTTGAGTTATGGGGAGAAAAAAGGGTGGTGGCGATGGTGTATATTATCAAATCGCCACTCTTTAAAAATAAACAGCAGCCAGACAAACCGGACTTGTCATATCAGGTAACAAAGACGCGGGTAAATATATGAATATGATGAGGCAATATTGAAGGCCGCCAAACGGAATAACCCATATTATGGCGCTGGAAGAAAAAAGGCTAATTTCGCCCTATTATTTTCTATACCCTATACACTATGAACCGGACGAAATGGATTGTATTGTTTTGTTATGCTTTTTTATTCCTGACAGGTACTGCACATGCTTCAAATATTAAAGTAAGCGGCTCTATTCTGAAAGATAGCAATTGGACTGCAGACACTGTATTTATTAACGGGAATCTTACAATACCAGTTGGAAAAACATTAACTATACAAAAGGGAACTACTGTAATGTGCCTTGGCAGGTACCAGATCATTGCAGATGGGAGGATTATTGCACAGGGGGATAAGCAGCACAAGATCTTATTTACAGTGGCAGACACCACTAGCTTTTCGGCGGATTCTGAAGTGGGTGGATGGAAGGGGTTTATTATTAACAGCGATATTACCACCCCGTCCTTATTTGATTATTGCCAGTTTAGGTTCATAAAGGGAGAAGAAGGCTTTTCACTCTATACAGGGTATGCTTCCTTTATGAATAGCGCTTTCTATAATAATAGATGCACCTGGCTACTGCATATTCCTCATAGTAAAATAAAAGTAGCAAAATGCATTTTTGCTTTCAATAAGGCATTTATTAGCGTCATCACTCCTAATATATTGTCAATGTTTGTAAACAGCTCAACGGATACCTTTCACCTGGCATCCTGTACGATTGCCTATAATGAAGGTGTTGGATTATTAGTTGAGCTACCATACATATTTGCCACGGCTGACGTGACCAACTGTATAATGTGGAATAATAAGGCGGGTAACCTGATAAGTGTTAAGGGGACTGAATACAATGAAATAGCCAGTTATACGCTTAGGAACTGTCTGATACCAGAGGGAACCGCCAATGAGGATTTTAATAAATCATGTGTTTCAGGTAATCCAATGTTCAATGATCCGGAGGCAGAAGATTTCTCGTTAACCTGGACAAACTTTCCCCTGAATGATAGTACCCGTTCATCCTGCATCGATAATGGTTACTATCTCGCGCCTGTAGATGAGGATAGTTCACGGAGCGATATAGGCGCTGTTCCGTACGTTAATCCCTTAAAAACACAATACCCAAGCGCCAGGTTTACTGCAGATACAACAATAGGGTATCAGTCATCACTCCGGGTTGCGTTTAGCAACCTGTCTTATAAGGGCGATAACTTTAGCAAATGGATATGGGATTTTGGAGATGGTACTACCTCCAGTGATGAAAATCCCGTACACATTTACCAGGGAACTGGAATTTTTGCCGTTAAGCTGACCGTAACCAGAAATGATGGTGTAAGTGATTCTATGGTGCTGCCGGATTTGATCCGTATTTATGAAGGCAGCAGGGTTAATCCGGGGAATGTCAGTGGTATATGGAGCAAGGCGCGCTCCCCTTATTATGTATATGGAGATATTGTTGTACCTGATAGTATGTCGCTTTTACTGGAGCCTGGCACCCGGGTCCAATTCATGGGCCCCTATGAGATAAGCGTACATGGTCAGCTGGTCGCGAAAGGAACAGTAAAAGACTCGATTAATTTTGACCTTTACGATACCACGGGTAATTATATTACATATGCGCCCGATTTTGACCTGAATGATATGCCATATGCAGACCAGGAAAAGGGATGGAGAGGTATACATTTTGACAATATACAAGTCAACAATGATAGCTCCTTTATAGAGTACTGTAAGATTACTAATGTGAGAAGCGGTAGTGGTGGTTATGATTATCAGGGTGAAAAAATGAAGGGTTCTGTATCCAGTTACCGAAGTTCACGATTGACTATAAAGCACAATTTGTTTTATAATAATTTAGTCAAAGGGCTTATTTATAATCGTGATGGGGTAGCATATAGGATTAGTGCCGGGATTTCTCTTGGGAATGCTACTCCAGTAATACAATACAATGAGTTTAATCACATTTATAGCCAGAATGAGGGTGCGGCAATTTATGCCGACCATTGTGACGGCCTTATTTTTGAATCAAATGTGTTTAACGGATGTTACGGCGATGCCGTGGCTGTACTAGCCGGCCGCGCTAAATTAATTAATGGAAATGTTTTTAATGGAAACTGGGGCTGTTTACGTTTTTACAATAATCTTCTGAACCAGCCTTATCCCGGTTTTGAAATGTGCCTGCTTAGTAACAATCTTTTTGAAAACAATGTAACAACTTGTATACGAGGTGATAACATGGTAAATTTTCTTTTCGTCAAAAATCAGTTTATCGGTAACTATGACGAGAGCGTTGATCCATGTATGAATGTCTGGGGGGATAGTATCTATATTGTTAATAACCTGTTTACCGGGAATACCACGTCCGCTCGTTTTGGTACCGATGGATCTGCAGCCATCAATTTTTTTACTTATAAAATGGGCCTTGCAGCTAACAATACCGTTGTTAATAACCATGGTAGTGTATACTATCAAACGGGTGGAATATATGCCGCCGGTAATGCAAAAGTTATCAATAATATTGTCAGGGATAATTCTCTTCCCCAGGTAACGGGCCTGGTATCAGTTAATTTTTCGTGGCAACATGTCACTATAGACAGCGCATATAATAATAATATAGAGGGTGGATACCCGGGAAGGGAAAATTTTGACGCCATTCCGGGATTCAGAGACACGACCTCTCTGGATTTTAATCTGACTGATAACTCGCCCTGTATTGATATGGGAAGCGTTAATACGCTTCTCGCAAGCTATCTGCCATTAACAGACCTGGCGGCTAATAAGCGTATTGATTCAGTAAGTAACAGGATAGATGTTGGCGCATATGAATTTCCTGTTGTAAATAGTGCGCCGGAAAAGCTGTTCTTGTCGGCTAACAAAGTGCCGGTTTATTTTCATGCTGGCAGTTTTATAGGAAAACTGTCGGTGAAAGATAAGAACATCCTGGACCAGCATTACTATAGCCTGGCTACAGATAATGTATATGATAATGAGCGATTTGATATTAGTGGCGATTCCTTGTTCACCAAAACCACGTTTTCTGTAAATGATAATGATATACTAAAAATAAATGTGCGAGTGACAGATAGATCAGGGGCTATCTATGAGCAGATGTTCGATATAACACTTTTAAAAAGTGTAATAACAAGTGTTGGTGATGTAGCGGAAATTGCCTCCTGGTTAAAGGTATATCCAAACCCCGTTGTCAATCAGCTTTATCTTGATGTAAAAAGGATCATTCCCGGGCAGTTACATGTTAGCATCATGGACGGACGTGGAATAGCGGTACGTTTACAAACGTTGAAGTATGGTATGAATGTTATAGAGCTGTCAGACCTGCCCAAAGGAATATATTGGTTGACGGTCAGCAATGACCAGGATAGATATGTGAAAAAGATCGTCAAGTTATAAAGGAAATTAGATGAAACAACACATTTTAAAATATAGTCTAATTTTGTTGTCCGGGCTTCTTATTCAATGGTGGATATTTGACTATTCCTCCTTTCCCATTCCGGAATATATCCTGTTTACACGTATTAGAATAGAGGGCTTAGCTTTAGTAAGTTATATTATTACTATATTGATATTTTTTCAAAAAGACTTACTGGAAAAGCAGCCGGATAAAGGAATGTTTAAATTAACATGGGAGGGGACGTCAATGTGCTTTTGGGCTGAAATGGTTTTTCAGATTATCCGGATACCAACATTAAGAGCGGAGTCAATAAATGAAAGGCTCTATTATTTTTTGTATGGTACTATCGGAATTACACTTTTTGCCACTGTGTTATCTTTTTTAATTGCCTTTCAATTAAAAACCAGGAGAACCAGCCAGCTAACATTGCTAATCATTGCTTTCTTATTTATTATGGGGCTTCTGAAATATCTTTTTTCTGGTTTGAGTCATCCCTATAAATAATGCAGGAAAATGGTCGCAGGCAACTCCAGATGGCCAGGTAGATACTAATATTGGGAATGTAGGGTTGGATGAAAAAAGAGTACCACTCACAACTCCATTCATACCTACAAACCCAGAAAGCAAACAACTTCCCTCATGGCAAGAATATTTAGCATGGTAACAAATCTTTAAAACTTATTATTATTCTCACTGGTATTGATAACAGTAGCCTGCAAAGATCCAAAAAAGCAAAAAGATTGCTGCTTTAACTTTGAAAAGCTGCAACCATGTGCAACTTGCAATGATGGAATAAAATTAATAACTAAGTATGACGGTAAGGTGTTAAAGTAAGTGAAGTTTGAACGTAACAATATATTAATGAGTAAATACACTTCGGTTATTCTGTTTATATCTGGTATGGAAGACGAAAATGAGAGAATTAAGGAGGTGAAGCATTTGAAGACTTTGTCAGGGGAAGGAGCTTTTACAAGATGTCAACGGAGACCCTATCCAGACCTCTTCCCGAGATCAATATATTGCGGCACATACAACTATTTTGGTATTGAAAGTTTTTTAAGTTTTCTCCGTGAGAGGAGAACATGGGTTGAGGTTTTATAATCTAAGTACGGGTGTTAACCAATGACATCAAGAAATAATGTGTTAGTGGGCCTTTACAACCGAGAACGACCACTTACATAATGAATGAAGAGGGCTACAGCCGTACCATTCCCTCCTCATTCGCTCCCGGCAGGGCAAAGTCAGATCTCCCCCCTAATTATAAAAATCATGCAAATTACTCGCCAGCTGATCATAAATAGGCCGGGTAAATAACATAAACAGATCCTGCGGCGGGGGCGGAGGTGCATCTACACCGCCTATCAGGCGTTTATCCTCATCACTTAACGCCCGTTCATCACCTTTAAAAGTACCTACCTGGTTCACCCAGGTATAGCTGCCTGGGATACGGTCCTGGCGCAGCACCTGGTTGTTGGCTACATCTATGATACGGTAGTCCAGCGCGCCGCGGGATACCACTGTTTTGCGGATGGTATAAATAGTAGCCTTTACCGTCATGTACCGTTTAATTTCCTTACCGCTGGTATCTTTCAGCGGGCGGTCTTCTATCTCGCGCGATACATCGCGGGAGGTACGGTCTATATAGGTTTGCCCTACTTCAAAATCATAGAACTGCATTTCCAGGTATTGGTCCGGCTGTTCCTGATCATTACGGGCTAATTTTTCATCGGTGAATTTTACAAAGAAGTTGATGTTGCGGTTCTGCAGGTTACGCACCAGCGCATCGCGGAACTGGTCTGCGCTGAACTGGAAATACGGACTGCGGATAGCGATCTGGCTGATCATCACATTCACCAATCCCTGTTGATAGGATTCATCCATTTTTTGTTTAGCATCCCGGTAATTGTTCACCAGCTTCAGTGATGCGGCAAACTCGTTGTAAGCCTCGCGGGCGCTGGGTTTGTCGCCGCGGTTCAACAGCTCCATACCCCGGTCGTAACGCACCTGCGCTGCATTTTCCTGTGCACCGGTAATAGCGCTGCGGTAGTCTTTGGGCTGCACTACTTTTTGTGCTGCCGGTGAGGCATAAATAATATCGTATAGGCTTTGCAGTGAGCGGTACTCTCTCCGTACATATTCCCATTTCAGGGGATTGTCGGAAGCCAGGTAACCATTCACTTTGTCCTCATGTCTTAATTGTGATTGCTGGTATGCTTTGGGAAGCAGCTGCAGGGCAATAGGATCATTCGGCTTCTTTTGCAGCTTTTTTACAAATGCGGCTACCGCTTCATCATAGCGGCCTTTGTTATAGAGCTTTTCGCCCGATTTACAGGAAGATATAAGGAATAACAGGATAGCGGCTGTAAACAGCCTTAAATAGTTGCGCATGCGGTGGTGTTTATGGTATGCGGTTCCGGCTTTTATTTTACATAGCGCCGGAGCTCGCGGTCTGTTTCACGTTCTTTGATGCTTTCCCGTTTATCATGCAGTTTTTTCCCTTTCCCCAGGCCAATCTCCATTTTGGCAAGTCCCTTTTCTGAGAGAAAGATACGCAGGGGTACAATGGTATAACCCCTTTCTTTTAGCTTGTTCTCCATTTTCCGCAGCTCGCGTTTTGTAAGCAGCAGCTTACGTTCCCGCAGGGGATCATGGTTGGCATAGGTACCGTGGGAGTAAACAGCTATGTGTAAACTTTTTACGTACAGCTCTCCCTTGGAAAAATAACAGAAGGCATCATTAAAGCTTACTTTACTGGCCCTGATGGATTTTATCTCCGTTCCTGTCAATACCATTCCTGCAATAAATTTATCCTCTATTGCATATTCAAAATAGGCCGATCTGTTCTTTAATTCCGCCATCTCTATTTTAGATCTACGATCTTAGATATACGATAATAAGATCGTAAACCTAAGATCGTAAATGAATTTAGTGTTTAAACAGCTGCAGCAGGGTTGCCAGCTGTTGTTTTAACTCTTTCCGGTCTATAATAAGGTCCAGGAAACCGTGCTCCAGCAGGAATTCTGCGCTCTGGAAACCTTCCGGCAGGTCTTTTTTAATTGTTTCTTTAATTACGCGCGGACCGGCAAACCCGATCAGGGCATTGGGCTCCGCAATGTTCAGGTCACCCAGCATAGCATAGGAGGCTGTTACACCACCGGTAGTGGGGTCTGTCATCATGGAAATATAAGGCAGCCTTGCACTGGCCAGCTGTGTAAGCTTGGCCGATGTTTTAGCCATCTGCATCAGTGAAAATGCGCTTTCCATCATACGGGCGCCGCCGGATTTGGAGATCACCATCAGCGGCATCTTGTTCGCAATACAGTAATCAATGGCACGGGCAATCTTTTCACCTACCACGGAACCCATGGAACCACCTATAAAAGCAAAATCCATACAGGCTATTACCAGGTCGTTACCTAATACCTTGCCTACGCCTACGCGCATGGCATCTTTGAGCCCGGAGCGCTTTTGCGCATCCTTTAAACGCTCGCCATAAGGTTTCAGGTCCTGGAAGCCCAGCATATCCTTGGGATAGATGTTGGGAAACAGCTCTTCGTATTGATTATTGTCAAAAAGAATCTCAAAATATTCTGCAGAGTTGATACGATTGTGGTAATTACACTTATCGCAAACGTAGTAATGTTCCCGCAGGTCCTTTACAGTGGTGGTTTTCTTACAATTAGGACATTTATGCCATAATCCGTCCGGTGCTTCCTTCTTTTCACTGGTAGTGGTATTGATACCCTGTTTAATGCGTTTAAACCAGCTTGACATATTCTTCTGTTAGGTTAAAAAATAGTGGTGCAAGATACGAATTAAAATCACACGCACTTTTTCAGTTCGCAATATTACAAGAAAAGAAACTGGTTCCCAATAGCTTACCCTATAAAATTATATATTTTCTTTATTTAATAAAATAGGGAAATATGGGCTTTATGGAAAAAATGGCGGCCTGAAGTATGAAGATAGGCCTCCACCGGGCACCTGCGCGCATCAGCAAGGGCTATAAAACACAAAGGGTGAAGGGGTTTAGCCCTTCACCCTACGGTAAATTTAATCCCTGAATGAGAATTAAGCGTTCTTGTTGATGCAGTTCAGATCAGCAAATGCTTCTTCCAGGCGTTTTACAAAGGTTTCTTCACCTTTGCGCAGCCATACGCGGGGATCATAGTATTTTTTGTTCGGCTTATCTGCGCCTTCCGGATTGCCCAGCTGAGCCTGCAGGTAGCCTTTTTTAGCTTCGTAGTAGTCGTGGATGCCTTCCCAGAATGCCCATTGCATATCGGTATCAATGTTCATCTTGATCACGCCGTAACCCAGGGCTTCGGCGATCTGGTGTTTGGGAGAGCCGGAACCGCCATGGAACACGTAGTATACGGGTTTAGCAGGCGTTTTGTATTTCTCCTGGATAAAGTCCTGGCTGTTCTTCAGGATCTCAGGGCGCAGCTCCACGTTACCGGGAGTGTAAACGCCATGCACGTTACCAAAGGCAGCAGCCACGGTAAAGCGGGGACCTACCTGCAGCAGGGTTTCGTAAGCAAAAGCTACATCTTCCGGCTGGGTATATAATTTGGCATTGTCAACGCCGGAGTTATCCACACCGTCTTCTTCACCACCGGTTACGCCCAGCTCAATTTCGATGGACATACCCAGCTTATTCATGCGCTCAAAGTATTTTTTAGAGATCTCGATGTTCTCGTGGATGGGCTCTTCAGACAGGTCCAGCATATGGGAGCTGTACAGGGGCTGGCCGGTTTGTTTCATGAAAGCTTCGCCGGCATCCAGCAGGCCGTCTATCCAGGGCAGCCATTTTTTTGCAGCATGATCGGTATGTAAAACTACCGGTACGCCGTAATATTTAGCTACTTCATGTACGTGTTTGGCGCCGGATACACCACCGGCAATGTTAGCCTGCAATTTGTCATTCGGCATACCTTTACCAGCAAAGAACTGCGCACCACCGTTGGAGAACTGGATAATTACCGGAGAATTCACCTTGGCAGCGGTTTCCAGTACTGCGTTCACGGAGTTGGTACCTACCACGTTCACGGCAGGCATAGCAAATGCGTTGTCCTTAGCATCCTTGTACAGCGCTTCCAGCTCTTCGCCGAATAACACGCCGGCTCTGTATTTTCCCATATTTTATGATTGTTTACTGTTTACGGAGGGCAAATATAATGGGAAAAAGCAGAAAGCGCAATGCATAAAGCAGAAAGCCGGAAATTAGGCCGAATGCTAAACGCGGAAGGCTTAACGTTGAGGGGAGCAGAAAAAGCCGGAGACAGCACACTGAAATTCCCTAAAGATTATAAAGAGATGGATAAATTACCGCAACAAAACATGAGCAGCATTCAGTGCATTAAAGCAAACCACAATCAGCTTTCCGCCTTCTGCTTTCGGCTTTCAGCTAAAAAAAAGCCGCAGGCAGAAGCCTGCAGGGCTTTTTACATGTGGCTGGTTTGTCGTGTAAGAATTTTATCAGCTTACGCTTAACGTGTTCCCGTTAATAGTAACCGTCATTTTCGCAAGTGCAGCAGTAGCGGGGCCGGTCTGCACAGCGCCGGTAGTGGTATACCGGCTGCCATGGCCGCAGGGCGCATTGCACTCTATCAGCTCGCTGCCGGTGTTAAAGGTAGAAATGGTGCATCCTTCGTGGGTACAGATGCTGGACAGGGCTGAGAAGGCCGCAGGCGTGTTGCCGGCTGCAATACGGATCAGGATCACCCCGCCGCCTATCTTAAAATTACCGGTGTTTAACAGTTCTGTGCTCAGGTCTGCGGTGAGCTTGGCGTTGTTTCCGCCACCGTTATTGTTATCCGGCGCATCGGCCATGTGTTTGGTGCAGGCTGCTAATCCCCCGGCACATGCGAGTGCCACAGCCATACTAAGGTTGCTTACAAAGTCCCTTCTTTCCATTTGGTCGTACGTTTAGTGAAAGAATAAAGCGTGAATAGGAATAATGTGTTTATATATAGTTACGTGGAGTGATCATAAAAGGTTGCCTGTTGAGTCAGGATCTGAAAGGAGTGTATCAATAAGATGGCAATCATGCCTTTGCGTTTATACGTCATAAAATACCCGGCTTTCAGCCGGGCAATACTTATGTGATCCTCGTGTGTTCCCTATGGTTTTCTCATGTGTTTCCCTGGTGAATCTCTGGTGCATCCCATATTAAAAGCGCATGCAGTTCCTATTAAAAGCGCATACTATTCAGGGTAAAAGCGCATGAAGGTGTAATATCTGTTTCAGTAAAATGGTATTGCAATCCGTTGCAGAATGGATCTACACCTTAATCCCTTCCAGCAGCTCCCGGAAATATCCCGGCGCTTCCAGTAAGCGGCTGCCATACCAGGAGAACATCTCCCCATCCACCAGCCGTATTTGTGCGCCGGGCAGCACGGCCTGTATTTCCGCTATATGCTGATCCTTAAAAGGGTAGGGCTCTGAAGAAAGTAATATCAGCTGCTGTTCCGGAGGCACATCTTTAAAAAGGGCCCTTAATTCTTCCAGTGTAACATCAGGGTACCGGGGCGTATCTGCCAGCACATTCTTCAAACCGCAGGCAACCAGCATGTGATGTATGAAGGTATCTCCGCCAGCTACCATCCATGGATTGCGCCAGATAAAATAGGCGGTATGCAACTCCGTAACGGGCAGGGCTTCGTGCAAACCCTTAAACTGTTCCTGTATCTGCAAACACAATGCCTGCCCCTGTTTTGCACAGCCGGTAATTTCACCTATCCGCCGTATCATTTGCAGGGCCTCATCCAGGGTATGAATATCACTTACCCATACGGGGAACTCCATCTGCAGGGCGGTGATCTGCTCGCGCTGGTTCTCTTCTTTATTGGCGATGATCAGGTCGGGTTGTAAGGCCCGTATCTTATCCAGGTCCAGCGTTTTGGTGCCGCCAACCCGTGTTTTGTTACGGAACCACTCTTCCGGGTGAACACAGAATTTCGTGATCCCCACCACTTCTTCCTCCAATCCCAAATGAAACAACAGCTCTGTTTGCGATGGCACAACCGATATGATCCGCCGCGGCTGCGCAGGAACACTCACCTGGTTGTGCAATTGATCTATATGAGTATGCATCTTCACACTATAAACTAATAAATCTGCACCTGCATTATTAATTAATTAACTCCCCAGCGCCTGTATAATATCATACTTCGTAACAATGTGGTAGCTACCGCTATCATCCTTCGTCAGCACTGCGCCATTCTCTTTATTGATGTATACTGCCAGCTTTTCAATAGGCGTATCCATGCTCACTTCCGGGAAAGCCGCATGCATTACCTGTTTTACCGGTGCATCTTTCAGGTTCACATCATCCATCAGCTTATTAAATAAACCGCCTTCGGAAATAGCGCCTATGATGTCACTGTTATGCAGTACGGGAATATGCTCTATTTCAAACTTCTTCATTTTGGCAATGGCATCGCTCACTTTCTCTTCACCGCCAATGGTTACCAGTGGCAGGTTGCGGCGGCCATTTACCACATCTTTCACGGTTTTTACATCCAGGAAACCACGCTCCATCATCCACTGATCATTATAGATCTTACCTACGTAACGGCTGCCATGATCATGAAATACCACCACTACCAGGTCCGTTGGTTTAAGCTGCGCTTTCAGCTGCAGCAGCCCGGCTACGGCCGATCCGGCGGAGTAACCTACAAAAATACCTTCTTCCTTGGCAATGCGGCGGGCCATAATAGCGCCGTCTTTATCCGTTACTTTTTCAAAGTGATCAATGTACTGCATGTCGTAGTTCTGCGGCACAAAATCTTCGCCGATACCTTCGGTTATATAGGGGTACACTTCACTCATATCAATTTCACCGGTTTCATGGTATTTTTTCAGCAGGGAGCCATAGCTGTCAATAGCCCATACTTTAATAGCCGGGTTCTTTTCTTTCAGGTATTGCCCTGCGCCGGTAACCGTGCCGCCGGTACCGGTAGCTACCACCAGGTGGGTAACCTTACCATCGGTTTGCTCCCATATCTCCGGGCCGGTTTGCTCATAATGCGCATCCCGGTTAGCCAGGTTATCATATTGGTTTACGTAAAAGGAGTTGGGAATTTCTTTAGATAAGCGCCGGGCCACGGAATAGTAGGAGCGGGGATCTTCCGGCTCCACATTCGTGGGGCATACGATCACTTCAGCGCCCACAGCCTTCAGGATATCCATTTTTTCTTTGGACTGTTTATCCGTAGTAGTAAAAATACATTTATAGCCTTTGATCACAGCCGCCAGCGCCAGGCCCATACCGGTATTGCCGGAAGTGCCTTCAATAATGGTGCCGCCGGGTTTTAACAGGCCCTGTTGTTCTGCTACCTCCACCATTTTTACCGCCATACGGTCTTTAATGGAGTTGCCGGGGTTAAAAAATTCCACCTTTGCCATTACAGGGCAGGGCAGCGCTGCGGTTACACGGTTTAGTTTAACTAACGGGGTATGACCTATCGTTTCCAGTATGTTGTTACAGAATTGCATAGCGTGATATTAATCTTGCAGCGAAAATAAGGGAAAAAATCGGGGCAGGAATACAGGGCGCGGCGCATTAAACAACAATCATCCGTTATCTTTGCGCGTTATGAGTAACCGGATCTTCATTACAGGCATAGGCACCGGTGTGGGAAAAACCATTACCGCGGCCTGTGTTACGCAAGCCCTGGGGGCTGATTACTGGAAACCTGTACAAACGGGATTGATGGAAGGCACGGATACGCAAACCGTGCGCGCGCTGCTGTCCAACACCACCTCTGTATGCCATAAAGAGGTATATTGCCTGCAGGAGCCTGCATCGCCACACCTGGCTGCGCGGCTGGAAAAAGTGACCATTGATCCGGCCCTTATCCTGCAGCAGGCGTCCATTATTCAACCGTCTCAGCGCAGCCTGGTAATAGAAGGCGCAGGCGGGTTAATGGTGCCGTTGAATGAGGAGGTGTTTACGCTGGACCTCATCCGCCAGCTGCAGGCTAAAGTGATTATTGTGGCGCAGAACTACCTGGGCAGCATTAACCACTCCCTGCTTACCGCACGGGTATTACAGGCCAGTGATATACCGGTGCTGGGCTGGATCTTTAACGGCGAACATCATTCCAATGAGGAGGATGTAGTGCGCTGGAGCGGTTATCCCAAGCTGGGCCGCATACCGCACGCCACCGTAGTAGATGCTAGCTTTATTGCCTTACAGGCTAAACAGTTCATGTTCTAAACGAACGCACAAAGCAAACTGATTGTTCACTAAAACGGATATACGAAAGCAATTCCTGGAACGCCGTCTTAACATGCCGGCAGCGGAAACCGCAGCGCTTAACCAGCGCCTGCTGGAAAACTGTCAGCAGGTGAATTATAGCCGCATTCACTGGGCGCACATCTTTCTTCCCATAGCAGAGAAAAAGGAAGTGAATACCTGGCCCATAGTAGAATGGATGCGCCAGGCCTATCCGGCCCTGCAATGGGTGCTGGGCAAGGCTTCCCTGGCTAACGCCACCATGGAGCATTTTCTGTGGGAAACAAATACCACCCTGGTTAAAAGCCGCTACGGCATACCCGAACCTGCCGGCGGCATTCCGGTGGAGCCCAGCACGCTGGACCTGGTATTTGTGCCGCTGCTGGCCTTTGACCGTACCGGCCACCGCGTAGGCTACGGCAAAGGCATGTACGATCGCTTTCTGAAACAATGCCGGCCGGATGTGCGCACCATCGGCCTTTCCCTGTTTGAGCCGGTAGATGTGATCATGGATGCCGATATCCACGATGTACCGCTGCAAACCGTTATTACCCCCCTTACTATCTATCAATTTATTGAAAAACGATGAAAGTACTTCGATACCTGAAATTCCTGCTCTATCCCTTTTCATTGCTATACGGCCTGGTAATGTGGATACGGAACCGCCTATACGATGCCGGCACCCTTACCGCCGTAAGCTTTGACCTGCCCATTATTGCCGTAGGCAACCTGTCGGTAGGCGGTACCGGTAAAACCCCGCATGTGGAATACCTCATACGCCTGCTGAAAGAACATTTTACCATAGCCACCCTTAGCCGCGGGTATAACCGCCGTTCCAGGGGCTATCAGCTGGCCAGCGAGAACAGTACGGCCGCGCAGCTGGGCGATGAGCCCATGCAGTTTCACCAGAAGTTCCCGGATATCAGCGTATGCGTGGGTGAAGAGCGTATGCTGGCCATTCCCCAGCTGTTAGGCGAAAAACCGGAAACCCAGATCATTTTGCTGGACGATGCCTTTCAGCACCGCTCCATTAAACCCGGCTTTAATATCCTGGTCACTGAATACAACCGCCCCTTTACCCGCGATCATGTGGTGCCTTTTGGCCGCCTGCGTGAGGGGCGTAAAGGTTATGAGCGGGCCAGCTGCATTATTGTATCCAAATGCCCGCCCAACATGGGAGAAGCAGAAAAACAGGCCCTGCAGCGGGAAATAAACCCATTGCCATACCAGCGCCTGTTCTTTACCAGCCTGCAATACGGGCAGCCCTATGACCTGTTCACACAGGCGCCCATGCTCATAAGCCCGGACGCTACTTTACTGCTGGTATGCGGTATTGCCCGCCCGGGCCCCCTGGTGCAACATTTAAAAGAGGGTTTTAAAGAGGTGTTCCTGCTGCCTTTCCCGGATCATTATTACTATAGCAATAACGACCTGGAAAAGATAAGCAAAGAGCTGAAAGACTTACCCGGTGCGGAAAAGGTGGTGATCACCACCGAAAAGGATGCCGTACGCCTGCACCTGTTACAGGAGCGTTTGCAGGAGCTGAACCTGCGCATAGCAGTGATACCCGTGGAAATATCTTTGCTCTTCGGGGAAGGGAATTCATTTAATAATTATATTTTTGACTATATAGAGGGGGCTGGAACATCATATATTAGAACTTAATGGGACATGAGATGAATAAAAAGAAAAAACAAAAAAAAGGCAGTCATAGTGGCCCGAAAAAGACTTTTCGGGGATCGATTGAAGTGACGCGTTCGGGAATGGCCTTTGTAATAGTAGAAGGATTAACAAAAGATATACTGGTAAAACAGAAGAACCTGAATACCGCGCTGGATGGTGATGAAGTGTTGTTAGATGTGTTCAAGGAACATTCCAACAAAGGCAATAGCCGTATGGAAGGCGTGGTAACGGATATCCTTAAACGAAAGAAAACAGAATTTACAGGCACCCTGCAGGTAAACAAGGGATTTGCCTTCCTGGTGCCCGAAAAAGGCGCTTTTTTACCGGATATTTATATTCCTGCCAACTCACTGGGCGAAGCCAAAACCGGCGATAAAGCCGTGGTACGCGTAGTTGCCTGGGGCGAAAAGACCCGCAAGCCGGTAGGCGAGATCATAGAAATACTGGATGCCAGCGATACCAACGACCTGGCCATGAAGGAAATACTGGTGGAAAGCGGTTTCCCATTATCTTTTCCGGATGAGGTGATAGCCGAGCTGGCAGAGATCAAGGAGAAGATAACGGCCGCGGAAGTACGAAAAAGGAAGGATTTCCGCAAACAGCTCACCTTTACTATTGACCCTGTAGATGCCAAGGATTTTGACGATGCCATTTCCATCCGAAAAATAAAAGGCGGTTATTATGAAATAGGCGTGCACATTGCCGATGTAAGCCATTATGTGCTGCCGGATACCGCGCTGGATAAGGAAGCCGATAAACGCGCTACCTCCGTGTACCTGCCGGACCGTGTACTGCCTATGCTGCCGGAAAAGATCTCTAACGAGCTGTGCTCCCTGCGCCCTAATGAAGATAAGCTCACTTTCTCTGCCGTTTTCCAGATGAATGAAAAAGGCGAGGTCAAGCAGCACTGGCTGGGCCGCACCGTGATCCATTCCGATCACCGCTTCACCTACGAAGAGGTGCAGGAGATCATTGAAGGCAACAGTGAAGGACCGCATAAGGAAGAAGTGATGCTGCTGAATAAAATAGCCCGCATCCTGCGTAAGGATCGTTTTGACGAAGGCGCTATTAACTTCTCCTCACAGGAAGTGCGTTTTCAGCTGGATCCTGATGGCAAGCCGATTGGCATTGTTATTAAAGAAAGCAAAGAAGCGCACCAGCTGATAGAAGAATTTATGCTGCTGGCCAACCGTACGGTGGCGGAGTATGTATCTAAAATAAAGGTCAACAAGCAATCCGTGCCTTTCCCTTACCGTGTGCACGATACGCCCGACGAGGAAAAGCTGCAGGTGTTTTCCATTTTTGCCCGCAAGTTCGGCCACAAGTTTGACCTGGATAACCCGGACCATATTGCCCGCTCTTTTAACAAGATGCTGGCGCTGGCCAAGGGTAAGCCTGAGCAGCATGTGCTGGAAACCATCGGCATCCGTACCATGGCCAAAGCCATTTACACACCGGATAATATTGGGCACTATGGATTAGGATTTGCGCATTACTGCCACTTTACCTCTCCCATACGCCGCTACCCGGATGTGCTGGTGCACCGTGTACTGGCGCAATGCCTGGCTGAAGATATACACCCCGATAAGTATATGGAAAAGAAGTGCCGCCACTGCTCTGAAATGGAACGTAAGGCCATGGAAGCAGAGCGCGCTGCCAACAAATACAAGCAGGTGGAATATATGCAGCAGTTTATTGGCGATACTTTTGACGGCGTTATCAGCGGTGTTGCGCATTTTGGTTTCTGGGTAGAGACCATTGATACCAAGTGCGAAGGCCTGGTAAGCATTCACAATATGCTGGCCCGTGATGAGTTTAAGCATGATGAAAGCGAATATGCCCTGGTAGGCCTGCACACCGGCCGCCGGTTCCGTATAGGCGATAAGGTGAAGATCCGCGTAATGTCGGCCAACCTCACCAAACGCCAGCTGGACTACGACCTGGTAGAAGACCTGGAAGAACAGCCAACCTCCAGGCCAGGCAACATTGGCAAGCCCAAACGCAAAGAGAAAGAAAAGGAGAGAGGGGAGCGGGTGCAACAGGGGCCAGGTAAAAAAACTAAGGCCAATAAGCCCAGTGACAAACCTAAACCTAAAGCCGCAGATAATAATGTAAACAAACCTGCTAAAGCCAAACCACGTTCCCGTAAAAAGGAATCATAATTTTGCTTTGATCAAAATCCGACTTCAGACTTCATTTTATACCATGCACTCTTTTCAGGAACTTATAGCACAATTTATCCAGCAATTTGATCAGCAACATTTCCCGGACCAGCCTTCTACGCTGTACAACGCAGCCTCCCACATACTGAAAATAGGAGGTAAGCGCATACGCCCGGTACTGGCCCTTATGGGAAATGAGCTGTTTGATACCATTCATGCAGATGCCTGGCAGGTAGGCAATGCCGTAGAGCTGTTCCATAATTTCACCCTCATTCACGATGATATTATGGACAAGGCCCCGCTGCGCAGGAACAACCCCACCGTGCACACCCTTTATGGCGAACCGGCCGCTATCCTGGCGGGCGATGCCATGCTCATATATGTGTATGAATGCCTGAACCGGGTGCAGTCGCGCTACAAGCAAAAGATCGTATCCGTATTTAACCGCGCCGCCATACAGGTATGCGAAGGGCAGCAGCTGGATATGGATATGGAAGCCATGGATCCGGCGCAGGTAAAGTATGATGATTATGTGAGCATGATAGCGCTGAAAACATCCGTGCTGCTGGCTGCATCCCTGCAAATGGGCGCCATTATTGGCGGTGGCAGTGAAGGCAACCAGGGCTACCTGTATGAATTTGGTAAGAACATAGGCATTGCCTTCCAGATCCAGGACGATTACCTGGATGCTTTTGGCGACCCGGAAAAGTTTGGCAAACAGCAGGGGGGCGATATCCTGGCCAATAAAAAAACCTTCCTGCTGCTGAAAGCACTGGAGCTGTGCAATCCTGCGCAGCGTACCCGCCTGCAGCAGCTGCTGGATACTGCCCCGGATGATAAGGTGGCGCAGGTGCTGGAACTCTTCCACGACTGCAGCATTGATAGCTGGGCCGAAAAGGAAAAGGAACGGTTTCAGCAAAAGGCGTTCGACAACCTGGAAAGCATCGCCGTATTATCTTCCCGTAAAAAGCCCCTGATGGAGCTGGCCGATTTCCTTTTAAGCCGCCAACATTAAGATCGTAAACCGGTAACATCGTAAATCTCATTATATTCGCAGATCACCAAAATTGAACTTGCTTTGTCTAAGTCGTTATTCCGCAGGAAGTCATTATCCACTATACTTAAGGATGCAAGGGAAGGGTTAACAGACGCGCATGGAACAGGATCTCTGCACAGGGTACTAAAAGTAAAAGACCTCACCGCTATGGGTATTGCCGCCGTAATTGGCGCAGGCATCTTCTCCACCATTGGGGAAGCCTCCTTCCATGGCGGGCCGGGCGTGTCTATCCTGTTCATTATCACGGCCATCACCTGTGGTTTCTCTGCCCTTTGTTATGCGGAATTTGCATCGCGTGTGCCGGTATCCGGCAGCGCCTACACTTATTCATATGTAACGTTTGGTGAGCTGGCTGCCTGGGTTATCGGGTGGTCGCTGATCCTGGAATATGCTATTGGAAACATAGCCGTTGCCATTTCATGGAGCGGCTATTTTAATAATTTACTGAGTGGTATAGGTTTGCCGCTGCCCGGGTGGCTGATCAGCAATTACGACAATGCCACGCCGGAAACCTACGCTGCCGCCCCACACATTGCCGGCATACCGGTAATAGTGAACCTTCCGGCTTTCCTGATAGTGGTGTTCATTACCTGGCTGGCCTATGTGGGCATCCAGGAAAGTAAGCGCAGCGCCAACTTCATGGTAGCGTTTAAGATCCTGGTTATTCTTTTTGTGATAGTGCTGGGCGCTTTTTATGTGAATACAGATAACTGGCATCCCTTTATGCCCAACGGTTTTTCCGGTGTGTTAAAAGGTGTGTCCGCCGTATTCTTTGCCTATATTGGGTTTGATGCTGTAAGCACTACCGCGGAAGAATGTACGAATCCGCAGCGCGATCTGCCCCGGGGCATGTTCTACTCCCTGATCATTTGTACCATCTTATACATTCTTATTTCGCTGGTGCTTACGGGTATGGTGCCTTTCACTGAGCTGAAGGTAGCGGATCCGCTGGCTTTTGTTTTTGATGCGGTGAACCTGAAATGGGTGAGCTACATTATTTCCGTTAGCGCCGTAATTGCCACCACCACCGTATTGCTGGTATTCCAGATCGGGCAGCCCCGCATCTGGATGAGCATGAGCCGCGACGGCCTGCTGCCAAAGCGTTTCAGCAAAATACACCCGCGCTTTAAAACACCTTCTTTTGCCACCATCATTACCGGCATACTGGTAGGTGTACCGGCCCTGTTCCTGAACCTTACTATTGTAACAGACCTTACCAGCATTGGTACTTTATTCGCCTTCATACTGGTATGCGGCGGCGTATTGCTGCTGCCCCGTGAAGAGGGCAATACCCAGCGTTTTCAGCTGCCTTATATTAACGGGCAATGGATCATACCGGGGCTTATAGTGCTGTTCATTATCCTGTTCCATACCCAGATCGGGGAAAAATGGTCTTTTGCCGGTGGCTGGGATATTTGGAAGCATAACATACCGTTCTATTTATTTACCATCGTAGCGCTCCTGCTCACCATCTTCTCATTCCTTCGGAAGCTGTCCCTGATACCGGTTTTAGGCCTTTTAAGCTGCTTTTACCTGATGACGGAGATGGGCCTCAAGAACTGGATCGTTTTCGCCATCTGGCTCCTCACCGGCCTCGTGATCTATTTCAGCTACAGCTACCGCAATAGTAAGCTCAATGCTGCAGCAGCAGTAACAGAGTAACTGGGGTAGGCAAGTTCGTTGCATTTACAATAAGTGCTTTAATGGCATTCTCCGCAGTGCAAGGTAGACGATGCCCACTTTGAGGCAGGGCATAATCCGTATTAACAATCCTTAATTGCCCCGGGCCTTCATCCGCTTCTTCCTTGCTGCTCCAAACGACGGACCTTTGCCCGGCGCCACACGCTTGACAAAGCTCCATAGCACCGCAACGCTGCTACGCTTCCCCATGCCTCATCATCATCCAAACAGGCGGGCGCAGCCCGGAATTGGAGCTGCAAGGATGAAACGCCAACGGATCAACAACAGATCAAGAAGGAAACATCAGTGGATCAAGGAGAAAACAGCAAAGGATCAAGAATGAAACCACTAATAAATCAAGCTGAAGATACCCGCCCACCGCCAAGCCTGTCCTGAATCCGCTCCTTTTTTCGTAACTTCAGTACAGAGTTCTTTGATCCTAAAACTGAATGTTATGAATCTGCTACAGAAAATTGAGATCTGGGGCGACAGGCACCACCCCAAGTGGCTGGATGCTGTACGCATTGGCTTAGGCATTTTCCTGTTCTGGATGGGCGTTCTGTTCGTACAGAACCGGGATGCATTAACTGCAATGATCAACGAAAATCCAACATTAACGGTCGTATCCTTCTGGCTGGCGCATTACATTGTATTTGCCCATCTGGCCGGCGGCGTGCTCATTATGTTGGGATCGTTAACCAGACTGGCAGTATTAGTGAACATACCGGTATTACTAGGAGCCGTGTTCTTTGTACATTCCCGTACAGGACTGTTTGCAGTACACAGCATTCCCGGCATTTCCATTGCAGTGCTGCTATTGCTGATCTTTTTCCTGATAGAAGGCAGCGGCCCCTTTTCAGTGGACGCATATATGCGGCGGCACCCTGCCTGACATATAGGAACAACAATCCGATTTTAGATTTACGATTTAACCCTTTAGATTTGAGGTTCGGATAAAGAGAATGTAAAATCATAAGATTTAAATTTTACATTTTACATTCCAAACGCATCGTACATCTAAATTGTCAGGGGAGAGAATGCAATCATGAAATATGAAATAGGCGATAAGATCATCTTACTCCATTCAAAGGAGGAGGGCACCGTAGTGGATATTGTGAACCGGGAAATGGTAATGGTGGAAGTGGGTAAGACCACCTTCCCCGTGTACCTGGACCAGATAGACTTCCCTTACTTTTACCGGTTTACGGAAAAGAAGCTGCCCACAGCAGCGCCCCGCAAAGTACCCGGCGATGAGCTTCCCGTAGAAAAGAAAAAGCACGAAACTTTCAAAACAGATAAAGGCATGTTCCTTTCCATACTGCCGGTATACCAGGCAGATGGCTATGAGGAAAATATACAGCTGCTGAAGTTTCATTTGCTCAATGAAACCCAGCGCAGCTACACCTTACACTTCCGGGTATGGCTTAAACAACAGCTGGATCTGGAAATAAAGAATGATCTGCAGCCCTTTAGCCACTTTTACCTGTCGGACCTGTTATTTGAATCTTTGAACGACAGTCCCCGTTTTGAATTTACTTTTTACCCAAGGGATAAAGATCCCAAGCTGGCGCCATCATTCAATAAGGTCTGGAAAATAAAGCCTAAGCAGCTGTTTCAGCAGCTAAACGAGCTGCATATACGCCGGGATGCCATGCTGAGCTTTCCGCTGTTTGAGAAATACCCGGACAAACAACCCGATACCCATTACGGTTTTGAGGCTGAGGATATCAGCAAGTTATCGCCCTTATACAGCAAGATCCAGCTTGCGCCTGATGCGCCCCTGGAGCCAAAGTATGAAGTAGACCTGCATATAGAAAAGCTCATTGACGAGTGGAGGGGCTTAAGCAATATAGCCATCCTGGCCATTCAATTAAATGAATTTCAGCGTTATCTTGACCTGGCCATTGCGCACAAACAAGCCAGCATGATCGTAATACACGGCCTGGGCAAAGGAAAGCTGCGCGATGAAATTCATCAGCTGCTGCGGCAAACCCCGGAAGTAGGTAATTTTGTGAACGAGTACCATCCCCGGTACGGATATGGGGCCACGGAGATATCCTTTAAATATTAGTAACTTTAACGCAAATAACGAAAACTACAAACCGTGCTATCGTCTTTCCCGTTAAACGGAAGGAAGGAAAGTCCGGACAGCATAGGGCAACGCACCACCTAACGGGTGGGGTTCCGGCGCAGGCCGGAATACAGACAGTGCCACAGAAAATAACCGCCACGGCTTGCCGGGGTAAGGGTGAAAATGTGGGGTAAGGGCCCACGTTCTGATATGGCAACATGTTGGAAGGGTAAACCTTGCGTGCTGAAATGCCATGTATACGGTCGTTTGAGGGCTGCCCGCCCGATGACCGAGGGTAGGCAGATACAGGTAACGCGTGAGCGTTATCGCAGATAAATGATAGCAGTTCCGGTGCAAACCGGGATACAGAATCCGGCTTACAGGTTTGTAGTTTTATGTTATTTGTTTGTACCTATACCGCAGCAACCAAACTAAAACGCATATACTTTTATGGATCAGAATCAAGAAAGAACCTGGGGCGCCCTGGTACACCTGGGCGGACTGATAGGAATGTTCATCTTATCGTTTGTGGGAAATATTATCGGAGCCCTGGTAATGTGGCTCATTAAACGCAATGAATCCGCCTTCATTGACGATCAGGGTAAAGAAGCCCTTAACTTCCAGATCACTTTAAGCCTGGTAAATGTGGCCATTGGCCTGCTGATCAGCCTGCGGCACGGCA